>ERZ833782.1376-NODE-1376-length-21274-cov-5.177530_pt1 | contig 21274 bp, 9 predicted proteins | sample MGYA00519577_ERZ833782 | MGnify/ENA primary metagenome ERZ833782 (study PRJEB31850, sample SAMEA3708745) | human gut metagenome | biome: human gut; feature: human-associated habitat; material: faeces | place: China | collected 2014 ...
ATTCGGATGATTTTGAATCACGGGCAACGCGACAAATACCAGCATGAAATTCTTGGCTTAAATTCGCGCTTGGACACCCTGCAGGCAGTCGTGTTGAGGCATGCTTTGAAGTATTTGAGAGACGCGAATGAAAAGCGCGTGGAAATTGCTAAACGTTATCAAGAGGAGTTAAGAGAGATTTCCGAGATTGAATTGCCGCCTTTTCCTCATAATCCTCTTAACATTCCCAACGTTTTTACGATTAAGGTCAAACCGCAGCTCAGGCAACAGTTAAAGAGCTTTTTGTGGGAGAAAGGAATTTCTACGCAAATTTATTACCCTTTGGCGATGCACTGGCAAAAAGCTTATCAATCTCGCATACGCACTGGCTCTTCTCTTACCAATGCGGAGAAACTAACTCATTGTGTTTTGTCCTTGCCTCTCTTTCCTTCTATGGAGAAAGCCGAGCAAGATCGTGTAATTCTCGCATTAAGTGAATTTTTCAGGAATCATGCATAAATATCAAGTTCATCCTACGGCAGTTATTGATGAAGGCGCTTTGATTGGAGAGGGCAGCACAATATGGCACTTTTGTCATGTTTCCGAAGGCTCAATTATTGGTAAAGGATGTACATTGGGACAAAACGTGTATGTTGCGCCGGAAGTAGAGATTGGGCAGCGCGTAAAAATCCAAAACAACGTGTCACTTTTTACTGGTGTAATTATTGAAGATGATGTCTTTCTAGGACCGTCTTGTGTCTTTACGAATATCTTGACTCCCAGAAGCGAAGTCAACCGGAGGTCTCAATTTTTAAAAACCACGGTAAAAAAGGGAGCTTCTATCGGAGCAAATGCGGTCATTCTCTGCGGAAATGAAATTGGAAGATATGCAATGGTAGGAGCAGGATCTGTCGTTACTAAATCGATTAAAAATTTTGAGTTGGTTGCCGGAAACCCCGCAGTTCATTTTGGCTGGGTAGGCCGGTATGGAGAAAAACTGCACTTTGACTCAGATGGCTGGGCGGAATGTAAAAAGACCGGATATCGTTATTTTCTTTCAGACGGCGAAGTAAGAGAGTACATGAGTTCTAAAGAAAACTCAGTGAAGTAGTATGGATAAATTGATAAATTTAAATCTCTGGAACCCCGGTAGTTGTCAAGCACTTTAGGATAAAGTTTTTCTTTAGTCTTGCGAAGCAAGACCTGTTTCCATATTTTTTTGGTTGTCTAGGTATCTTGTTCGAGGTTAAATGCGTCTGCTGTTGCATACAGAAGAGGCCAATCTACCAATCTCTCCAGGCTGTTTCAAGAACCTCAATTGATTCTATTTGCCTACCATGAACTTCAAGATCAGTCCGCTCGTGCCCCCTAAAATTGGATAGCTGTGACGCTAATTGAATTTATCGGGCTGTGGAGCGGGCCTTTCGGCTTTCTCATGCTTTGTTGTAGACGATTGTGCTCGAACTGTAAGTTAAATCTTTAGCTCCCTTTGGGCAATGAGCATTTCGCGACCCCTGCTATTTTTGAGTTATATGGTTTGTTGCTGATAAGAACAGCTCTAACAATCCGTAAAAGCTTTGCGGCAACGGCGCATACGAGTTTTCCCCATGGCATTTTTTCTTTTTGCTTCTTCAAAATCCACTTCGTTAACTGTTTGGATTTCAATTTTCCTTTAGTGGCCATGTTAACCAAGCTCCCGGCCGCTTGCACCATTAAAGACCTCATAGTCCTGTCTCCACGATGGGTAATTTTTCCTTTTCTCTCATTGTGCCCAGTAGCAATGCTTCTCGGCACCAATCCATAATAGGCAGGAAAATCTTTGGGACTTTTAAATCTCTTTATGTCTCCAACCGTTGCACGAAGTCTGCAACTGCAGATTGATCCCAGCCCCGGAATCGTTTGAATTAACTGGCAAACTTTATCGCTCTTAGCTAACTCCTCAAGGGTTTTGGTGATTTTGTTCAAGGCCTTTTGAGCTGTTTGTGCGTGTGTAACCATGTCAACGAGACTTTCCTTCAGTTCCTCCGGGAAAGCTGCGTGATTTTCAATCAGATCTTTCAATCGAGCTTTCCCGCTGATTCCTTTCGAGATATTCAATCCCCAGGCTTGGCAAATCCCTTTTAAAGACACAATGGTCTGCCTATATTGCTTGATATATTGTTCCCGCAATGTTGTTAAGCTCGCGTACTTTTGTTGCTCTACATCTTTGGCTTTGATTGTCCTCAGCTGTGTATCTTGGGCTAGAAAAGCCAGGGCTTGAGCATCATTTAAATCAGTTTTTTGGCCTGAAAAATGATTTTCAACGTAGTTCTGTACATTCTTGCCGCCGATAACCAGACAACGATGTCCCCAAGCCTCTAACTTTTGAACTAAATAATTCATTTCAGTGCATGGCTCCATGGCGAACGTCGTAGAACTAAGCGCCTGGGCACTTTTCTCGAGCTCAGAATAGTCAAGCCGGTCGATGCAGACCACTTCACCATCTGTTGTTAACAGAGCAGCACTGACGCAATTCTTAGCTAAATCTATACCGATGGCTTCGTATTCGAGATCTGTATCGATCGTTTTTGCGAGTATCCTTCTAACTGACATGGAATCACCTTTAATGAGAATTTTGTCACTTTCATTTTGCTCCCTCTATCTCGCTGGGAGCAAAGGGGTTCCATGTCATTAATTAGGGTCTGGCAGCGAAAAAAATACGATTTCGACTGTGAGCCTAAAACCGAATTCCACTCTGGAAATAAATAAGAAAACCGAGGTTGGAAGATTGAATGCGTCAGACGCAAATTTTATCCAAACGGCAGATGAAATAATTGCTTCTGAGGGATGGTTCCAGAATTCTAGGATAAATCTTAGAGGGGGACGCCTGTTAAGTTCTAATATTCGCGATTCATCGGGGTCTGTTACTAATGATCTCGGGAACAACACATACGTTGTCGAAGGAGCAAATTCAAGTTTTACCTCGCAAGGAGCAAATCCTCACCTTCCTCTTGCGTCCGGTTGGGACTCAAAATACACATTGTTGGAAGCTCAGGAGGTGACCTCAGCTTCGGATATCACGCTCAAGCAGGGCGGAATCCTGAAAGCTAGGGAACTGTCCTTGTCGGGTTCTGCCGCCAAAATCCATATGAACGGGGGTTTGCTTTCGACCTCAATGGATCAGTTTTTTAGCTCCTTAGGATACAGGCCGGTTATCCAGCTTAATGAAACATCCGTCGAGAATGTTAAGTACGGAATAGCGGATGTCGGTAATATCAAAACAGAGATAGCTTCAGGTATTGACGGTAATTCCGGATGGCTCGTTTTTAATGACGAGTTGGTTTTAAAAGAAGCTGCCATCGCCGCTACCAATCGTTTACACACGTCGCCATCCAAACTGACGAACGGGGTAGGAGTCGAATTTTCAGGAGAGATCGAGGGCGAATTTACGGTCGATGATGCCAATCAATTCCAAAACGATTCTCGATATAACCATGCGGTTGTATTCTCTGAGACTTCTCTTTACAACAAAACGGACGCTTCAGGATCAACAAATAAGAAAGTCATTCTGACTGGCACTAAGGGCTCTGCAGGTGGAACGAACTATATTACCGCAAACACGGGGTTTGGTTTTAGCAATGTTTTCAATGCGTCCTTGGTTGAAGTTGCCGGGGGCAAGCGTTTTGTCCTTACCGGGAAAGAAATGTCTCCTGCAGATTTAGGGCACATTCATCAAACTCGGGATTCATCATTCTTCTCTGACGACGCAGCTCTTCTTCCGGATGCAAACGGCGGCGGGATTCTGAAGGCCAACGGATCGGGTTCCGTGTTCTCTCTTGGGAGCCAGTATGCTAATACCCCGAGAAAAGGGTGGGCAGATAAATTTGAAACCACCAGTCAAGGCAAACTTGAGGTGAGGAATGGAGAATTTGCATTATGGTCGATTGCCAACAACGGCTCTACCGAAATATTCGTAGATGCTTATTTACATTCTCGCGGTATTAGTGGTGTAGGTAGTTGGAAAAATGACGGAACGCTTTACCTAGAGGACAATGCGGCTTCAGTGACCGGTCAAAATACCTTCTGTATCGCAGGTAATTTTATTAACTCTGGTGTTTTGGATGCGTCAGATGCTGTCAAAAACGGAGTAACCGTGGCGTCGGGGGCAACGCTGACCAATGAGAGTACAGGTTCTGCAGAATTTGAAAAACTTACAGTAAACGGAACAGCCGTAAATAGAGGTAATGAAAGAGGTTCGTCTCTCGAAGTCGGAAACGCGGGTAACGTTACAAACGTTGATGATTCACGGTGGGGCGCTATTCAAATCGCTTCCGGCGGCTCTTATTCAAACACTGCAAAGCTTAACGAAGACATTGCTGGAACCTTAAAGATTGCTTCCGGAGGTTCATTGACGAATGGGTCAGGCGCAGTAGCAAACTTCTCTTCTACGACGATTTCCTCGGGCACTTCGGGAGCCAAGCCGGAAATCCTCAATGAAGGTCTGATGAAGACGGGCGTGACAACTACAGCAGGCAAGATAGAAAACCGTTCCGATATGGATGCAGTTAGCCTCGCTGTTCAGAACCAAGGCTTGGTAACGAATAAAGATTCATTAACCGTTGACAATCAAACAACGGTCGTAAGCGGTGGTGAGATTATTAACGAAGACAGTGGAACAGCTGATTTTAAACAGTTAACGGTTTCCGGGTCTGTCAGTAACGCGGGAAGCATGTCTGCGACGGCTTTGACTGCCAATAATACTCAGGCACTCATTAACAATACAAATGATTTAACGATCGAGACGGCGTCAATTCAAAGCGGAACGCTGAATAACAGTGGAACAGCTAAAGTAACCGGCTTAACGATAGACGTTGGGAGTTCTGGCACTATAGTCAATAGTGGAACGATGATCGCTTCAAATGCTGGTTCAATGACAATTTCTTCAGGGGGTATAGTTTCTAATACAGGAGGAATTACAGCAGAGAAAGCGGCTCTTACCTTGGCGGGCAAAGTTAATAATGACGGCGGTAAAATCAAAACATTGTCGATGAGCCTGAATGCCGGAATCTTGGCGAATACCGGTTCACAGGCAGTGATGGAGACAGGCAATATTGATGCGAACTCTGGTTCAAAAATCACAAACGGCGCCGGGGCCTCGCTGACCGGTTATACATACACAGCGGTTGGTGGCGTTTTTGAGAATAAAGACAACTCCCAAGTAGCCCTTCAGTCTGCAAACCTCACCAACTCTGCTCAGTTGAATAATTTTGGCAGTTCTCGGGTGGCGGTTGAAGGATCTATTGATGTTGCCAATTCTTCAATTACTAACGTTGGCTATCTTAAATCCGATGCGATACATCTGAAGCAGAGCGCTTCATTAATTAATAGAGATAGTTCAGACGCCAAATTAGATGTTCGAGTGCTTACCTCAACAACAGGTACTTCGGTGAGTTTGCAAAAAGGGCAGCTCTTTGCCGGCCAGGCGGATGTTGACGGAACCTTGCAAATAACCGAGGGCAGCCGCTTGATCGTAGGCAGGAGAGAAGACGAGGGCATCCCGGGTTCTTCTTCTACGTTCGGTGAACACGCGACAGTAACGAATTCAGGAACAATAGACCTCCAGGGGAATCTTACCAACGAAGGGGTTATTAACTCCGAGCACGGTACGATAAGTATTGCGTCCGGGAAAGAATTTATCAATGAAGGCTCTTCGATAAAAGTTGAAAACTTAACTGGGAACGGAGTCACCTACACCCATAACAAGGGCGTCTTGACGGTAACCGGGGAATGGCTGAACTCTTCAACCGTTAATTTAAATTACGGTGTAATCGATACGAGAGGAGCGGTGCCGAGCGGATCTTCCATTCCGGGCCTTGGAAACAATCTCTATAATGTTTCTACACCCAACGGGGTGATTACTGCCAGCGGTCAAACGGGTTCCTACAATCACTTTGAAAGTGGCGATTGGAAAAACGGAAAGACTGTTCTTATTGCTTCTTCCCTGGACGCTTCTTCAGGGGCAGTTGTAAACGTAAACACTGGTGGGGTGTTTTCCGTTGAAAATTTAAATTTGCAAGGAGCCGAGAAACACGCTCTAATCCTAAATGGAGGTGCGGTTGAAACCACACTCAACCAAATCTTTGTAGGCGAAGGGGAAAAAGCTGCGGTCGGCATTGAACAAAAAGATCCTTCTACTCCGAACGGGTTAATCGGGGGATACGGAGATTTGCGAGAAGGTGTCAGAGAAGGTGTACGGGTTGACGATCAGAAGAGTTGGTTTATCTTCACAGATGAAAACCTGATGGCGACGGATGCGAGTTCCGCTATTGCGGTTCTCAGCAAAAACAATATGACGAGCCAAGTCGGCTTTACAGGCATCATCAGCGGACAATTCAACGTTTCGGATGCTAATAGGTTCCAAGAGAGCGTGTTGGAAGACGGAAGCACACAAAGAGACCATGACGTTGTGTTCTATAGCACGGTGCTTGCAAATCAAACCGACGAACAGCCTTCTCAAAATTCCGTTCTTGTAGTTTCTAATTCAGAGGCGTCAGAAGTGAACGGCGGTAAGAATTATCTGCGCGTCTCGAACATTGGTTTCGGATTTCAAGCAGTCAGCGAGGCTGAAAATTTAGAAATTTCTTCAGGTAAGAAATTTGTGTTGGTTGGAAGTTCTCATGCCGGTTTCTCCCACAACAAAGGAGATTTGACCGACGAACAAGTCTTCGATACAGGACACAAGCTTCTTACAAGTTCGAGCAATGGAGGCTCGATTGCTGTTAAGGAAAACTCAGAGCTCTATTTCGGAACTGAATTCCTTGACGGATTGACTTCCGGATGGGTTCAAAAAACTAATATCGAGTCTGGCTCTTCTTTGACGGTCAGAAAGGGAGACTTTGCCTCTTGGGATTTGGTCAATAACGGGCAAATTACGATTACAGAAGGGGCGCTGCTTCATAACAGAAAGATGCTCTCCTCAGGAACGATTCTGAATCAAGGGACCCTTTATCTTGAAAAAGATCATGATGACGGGACCTCAGGACAATTTGCTCTGACCGGAAACGCCTCCATCATAAATGAGGGTTTGTTGGATGCCTCTGAAGGTCAGACTGAAATAACGCTTAACGGGGCTTCGAGTCTGGTGTCGGAGAAGGAAACGATCGCCTCATTCTCAACTTTGACTGTCAATGAAGACGCAAAAGTTGAAATTAAAGGCGACGGTTCCGGCGAAACATTGAATGTCGCGGGTAACGGCTCCTACAAGATTGGAAGTACTTCGGAGAACACTTGGAAAGATATCTCTGTCGCCGGCGGTTTACTGGTTAATGAAGGAGTGTTAAATCCGGCAGCTGAAGGTGAAGAACCGAAACAATTAGGAAACCTCACCGTTTCGGGCGGCCAGTTTGTCAACGACGGCAGCGCAGACTTTGACCGCTTGAAAACTATTGGTTCCGGTGATGCAGGAACTCCCGCGGTGACGAATAAATCAGGAAAGGAACTTAAAGCTTCCACTCTGGATCTTGCCTCAGGCCTTAGTAACGAAGGGACGCTCTTGGCTGAAAGGACAGAGCTTTCAGGAAGCGCCGTTTTGGATAATCGGCATACCTTTGCTTCAGAGACAATCAATCTAAACGGAAGTTCTGCCCTTCAAAACCAAAATGACGGCGCTGAGATCCGTTCCAATCAAGTCACGTTAAGAGACAACTCCTCGCTGATGAATAGTGAAGGGGCAAGCGCTCAGATCAATACTTTGAAAGCCAACGATTCCTCTGTACTGGCCAATGAAGGTTTGTTAGAGACAACGGAAGTTGCGCTAGGCGGAACATCTGGCGTCACGAATACAGGAACGCTTCTGATTAAATCTGAAGAATCCGAAGATCCGGAGACACCGGTTAGAGAGCCGAAACTGACTCTATCCGAAAATGCAGTTCTCAACAATAAGTCTGAGATTACCAATGAAGGTAAAACAGAAATCACAGGCGGAGAGCTGAATAACAGCGGTTCAATTTTCCTCAAGGATGTACTGGTAAACGGAGGCAGTTTAAACAATCTTTCTGAATCGAGCGGAGAAGGCACAAGTTTGGGTTCGATGAGGGGCACCTCCCTCACTGTAGAGAGCGGAGAGGTTAATTTTGAGACCGGTACTTCCAACAATTGGGAAACCGTGGAAATAAACGGCGGTAAGATCGTCAACAACGCCGGCGATGGAGAAAACTCCGGTTCTTGGAACGTAACAAAACGATTTACGGTCAGCGATGGTTTCGTTACCAACAACGGAAAGATCACGGGGGGTTCTGATCTTACTCTATCAGGCGGGAGCTTAACCAACACCGGTTCCATGGGAATGGGAGAGGTTCTGGTTAATAATGGTGCGACATTAATAAATGATGCTCACAGTGAACTCACAGGTACCAAGATTACTGTCGCTGATGGGGGTAAATACATAAATGACGATACGGCCGTAGCTCATTGGACGGAAGCGAATTTCTCCGGTGACGGCTCATTTAAGACGAAAGCTGATTCAATCTTTAACTTCGATCAAACAGCAGTCTTGGACGGTGCCGGAGCAGCGGAAAATGCCGGAAATATTATTCAGAACAGTTCTTCCGGCGAAGGTCTTAAGCTCACGAACGGGACCCAACTGACTACCGGAGAGAATGGTTCTGTCGATGTTCAGAATCTTATGATCAGAACAAGTTCCAGTTACACGACTAACGGGACAGGAGATCGGATTGGATCAGGCAGCGTCGAAAACGGGGCTGCATTCAATGTCGGCAAGAACGCCGTTGTCAACTTGGGCAAAGGCACAGAGGATTTATTTACGATTAAAACAGGAGGAACGCTACACAACAGTGGCGTTGTGAATGTCGTAAAAGGTTCGGATGTCGTTATCGAAAATGGCGGCCGAGTGTCCAATGTTGACGGCCTTATCAATGTGGAAGAGGGCTCCAAGGTACAGAACGATGCCGAAATAAAAGGCGGTAATGTTTCGCTTGCCGAGGGATCGTCTTTTATAACAACCGGAACGGTTCAAGTTGATAAGATCAGCGGCATAGATGCCGCGTTAACAGTCAGCGGAGCCGGCGCTTCAGTTGAAATTACGGAGAAGACGGAAGGCGGGAGCTGGCTAAATCACTCTCGCATCACCATAGAAGACGGTGCGAAATTATTTGAAGATAAGCTCGGAACTTTAGGATCTGATAACACTTATGTATTGAAGTCTGAAGAGGCTCTACCTGAAATCTTTACCGTTCGAGAAGGTACAGAGGACGTTCCCAAATTAAGAGAAGATGATTTGCAGAAACCGTTCAGCCAGCTTGTTCTCGAGGATGGGGAATTTACGGGTCAAAGTAGTGTCGTGATTGACAAAGGCGGATATTTGGATGTTGATCATCTTGCCCTAAGAGGTGATAAACCGTCAGTGATTACTTTGAATGACGGGGGAGCTCTGAGGACGAGCATGGATCAAATTTTCCATCCGCTAAGTCAAATTCAGGCTTCGGCAGTTAAAGAAACTGTTAAGACAGGAGTTGATTTCAACGGCGGATATCTGATTTTTGACGATGATCAGTACACGGTTCAGCAGGTTGCCAGCGCAGTGAATACTTTGCAGGACGCCGGGTCCAAGTCTTCTATTGCTTTTATCGGCAGTTCTCACCCTGTTACGGAGTTAAGAGTAAGTGATGCTCGTGAGTTTATCCCCGGTAACGAAATCATTCTCTCGGAAGCTACACTGGTGAACGATCAGCCGGAAGAAGATAAATACAAAGAGGACGGCCGCGGCAAGGTCACGATCGGCAACCGAACGCCTGTTGGGGAACACAACTACGAAATCTCTGCTCCGATTACCGTTAAAAACATAGGAGGTAAGCTTGACAAAGGCTATAAGGAAGTTCACCTGATTGAAGTTGTTGACGGCAGAAAGTTCGGACTACTGGGATCAATAACCGGAAAAGATGAACCAATTGATACCGGATCCGCTGATATTTCCCAACGTCTGTTTGTGGACTGCGGAATCGGAGGAACCGTTAGGGTAAAAGACGGAGAATTCAGACTGGGCGTAGGATTTGATGTTGGGCAGGAAAATCAGACTTCTAAGGGCTGGATCGGTTATGGAGAAATCTTCGATAAAGGTTCTTGGACAATCCGAGGCGGCGATTATCTGGTTAAAAACATTCGAAACTTAGGTATTGTTCAAGTTGACAACGGCGCGATCCTTAGGACGGAACAATATTCTGATAATCCTGATGTCGTTCTTGACGGCACGGCCGGTCAAGGATTCGGAATCCGAAATAACGGCAGTTTCATTTATGAGGGCGCCGAGCATGAATTCAGCGTCTACGGAACGTTTGTCAATCGCGGCTTAACAAATTTCGGCACTGCGGAAACATTAAGTATTGGCGGAAGACTTGAAGACTATTCTTTGATTGACTTCGCCGGTACCGATAAGGCACTAAAGAATCTGGAAGTCCTTGGAGGAGGTTCTGCAATAGCTTATAACCGCCATTTCGGCAACGAACTGAATTTGTATGAAGGGAGTCTATACGAAGTTAGTTTGACTCCTGATAAAGATTCGGAAGGAAAGGTTCAATGGAAAGATGTCCGTCTGGATGGAACTCTGAAGGTCAATTCAGGTTCGATATTTAAGTTAAGAGAGAGAGGAACTTTTAGCGGAACTGGTCTTATTGCCAATCAAGGCAGTGTAGATTTGACCACAGCGGAAAAAGCCTCAGCCGGAGCAGTTCAGAACAGTGCCGAGGCTGATATTGATTTTGTTGATCTTTCTCTTAATCAGCACTCTTTAGAAGCTGGATCATCGAACGCCGGCCAAATGGAAGGACGATCCCTATCGCTGGAGGCAGGACATAATTTCCGTCAGGGAGCTTCCGGCTCGCTGTCTGTTTCCGAACTAAAGATGGAAGAAAACACAATTCTGGAAAATCTTGGAAGAGTCGAAATTAAACCGGCTTCGGATGGTTTCTCTCCATCTCATGACATGAAAGGCCAATTTATCAACCGAGGAAACGCCTTATTAGCAGAAACAAAGCAGTTGAATATTGGTTCGGAACCGACAGCAGATCATAAAGTTGAAGCTAAATTCCATACCGAGGCCGGCGCGCAAACTAGTTTTGCAGATGCATTGGTTAAAACAGGGTCAGAGTTGAAGAATGAAGGTCAGGAAAGCGGAAAGAATCTTGTTGTTGAAAAACTGGCCGCTTACTTGATTACTTCTCGAGGTGAATCTGTTTGGGAAGACGTTCGGCTTGAAGGTAATGCAACGATATCCGGTGGCAAACTTCAGGTAACGACAGGCTTCTTAAGAGTAGAGAACGGAGCGACGCTGCTCAATGACGGCGGTACGATTCATGCGCACCTCATTGATGAGTCTCATGTGATCGGCACTATTATCAATAAAGGAGAGGCTCGGTTTAATCAGCTCACGCTTTCGGAAGGTTCGGAATCCCACAATTATGGGTATCAAGTCGGAAAACTTCTTCTCGTGAGAAGCGATTCAACAGGACATAACACCTATGAAGACAGCCGGTCTCAATGGGAAAAGGTTGAACTCAATGAGGCGCTGACAAACAAAGGTTCATTTGTGATTACTCAGCAGTTGGATGCAAAAGCCGATATTACAAACCATGGGACAGGTTTTCTCGATACATCCGGAACTCAAGGCTTTATCACAGCCCACAACTTGGTGAACTACGGAGAGGCAAAGCATCAGGATGTTACATTAGGAGACTTGGTTGAGGGGCCCTCTTCTGAAGTGAGCCCGTCGTCAGATCTTACGAATCCTGCAGATCCGGAGGATCAGACAAATTTGTCAGCTGTGCAGCAAGGGACTGAGCCGAACAATCCTCCTAAAAAATCTCCGGAAACCAAGTCGGATTCTGATCTTTTGCTTCAGGAAAACCCGAGAGAGGATGAATCCCCGGAGGAGAACACTTCTGAAAAAGACGCGTCCGGAGATGGTTCGGTAACTGATAGTTCGCAAGTTATCCGCAGTGCACGAATGGAGAACCACGGTACTGAAACCGGCCGAAATTTGACGATCACCGGAAGCGCAAGTTATCTGAACACAGCCAAGACACAGTGGCAGAATCTAACCATCCGCGATAAGGGAATCTATGAGAGTACGGCCGGAGAAGTTAAGCTGCAAAACTTTAACCTTGAAAAAGGGCAGGCGTTTGTGAAGGGCGGCTCTCTGGAGACGGCTGTAAATGCTTCCTTTAAAGGAGGTTCTCTCGAAGTTGGCGGTGAGGGACAGTACGCTAAAGCAGTTCTGCTTACCACCCCGACAGACGTGATGGATTCTCAAATTAATATTCGTCCGTACGGAGACGTTGGATTCGGACCAAGCTCGATAGCGCTGGCAGATGAAAAAAAGGCCATTGCGGCTTCCTCAGGGAAAGCCAGACTTTCTATGTCGGCTTCTTTGACCCTTGGGGCAAATGGAGGTATGCAGGTTGGAGCGCCCCCTGCTAGGGCTTCCGTGGACGGTCTTTACTTTGGAAAAGATTCCGCTTTGGTTATGAATTTCGCGGAATTGGGACCAAACGGAGCTCTTCTAACATCTGAACCAGAAAAAGAACTTGTCGTAGAGCCTGGCGCGGAATTGTACGTGAACCTCTCAGGTGTGAAGAAAGGAAACTATTACATTACAAGAGGTTTTAACACTGCGGCCAACGAGGCTTCGGACGGTACATGGATCGGCGGCTGGGATAAGGAATACCTGATTGCTATTCCCAAAGAATCTGTTGCTCGATGGAAGCTATTTTTGCACCATGATACCGATGATGTATGGCTTGAAGCAAAATTGGCTGAAATACCGGACGTGGAGGCGATAGAAGTTGCGACTGAAATCCTAGATACGGAAGGAGAAAAAGATTATGGTCCGGGCGGTAAGTTTGTCATTGAAGTTCTTAATAATGAGGGCCGTCCTGTCAAAGAAAATGCTCAAATTTACAACAGTTTTGTGAATCTAGCTTTCGCGGGAGGTCAACTTTCGACGGCTTACTCTTCTCTTAATAATGCGGCACAGGTTCTTGAGGGGAGAACGAGCATGATTGCAGAGAACTTCAATCGGAATGGTTACGTGGCGAATAAACATCGTCAAGGCGATCTCTGGTTTGAAACGATCGGCAAACATGAAAGGGTCAGTCATTACGAAACACGCAAGATGTCCGGCGTAGGCTATACGAGTACTTATTACGGATTTATCGGCGGCGTAGATCATTTGTTCGCTGATAAAAATCTCCTTACGGGTGTAGCCGTCAGCTATCAGAAAGGCAATGCGAAATCTCGAGGTCCGATTACAAATACTAAGAACGAGTTTGAGACCTTTGGGGCTGAATTGTATGGCTATTGGTCACCGGGGCCGTTCTTGAACGTTGCCGGAGATATCGGTTACTACCGGAACAATGCTGATGTGACACAGCATCTTGGAGGAGCGGGGGGATTTGCTAAGGCTTCCGCTGATACTTCGACTAACATGATCACAGCCGCAATAAGAGCGGAGAGTACCATCAAGACTCGGCTTGTTAATATCGTCCCGCATGCCGGCGTGAGATATATTCTTACCAACACTGACCGTTACTATTCCAAGCTAGACGGGCAGAAGGCTTTCAAGAACGATCCCCACACTACTTCAACGATTCAGTTTCCGCTCGGAGTAGGTTTCAGAGCCGATCTTATAACTAAAGGAGGTTGGAAACTTAGACCTCAGCTAAACACGTCGGTTGTCCTCCAAGCGGGGCATAGAAAGCAAAAGATTTTGTTCTCCACAATGGACGAAGCGGTTAACAGCCGTATTTACGGACAATTTACCGGTGCTTACGCGTTCTTAGCTTCTTTAGGGCTTCAAGCAGAAAAGAATAACGCTACCTTTGGACTGAGGTATTCAATTTCTGCGGCACAAGGCGGAAGAGTGGATCAGGCGCTGAAACTGGAGGCAATTTGGAGGTTCTGATCCTACCCATTCGATTTTTAAGTTTTTTTGGCTCTTAGGGCCACAGCCCCTCGACCTCGGGCAAGGGGATAGTTTAGAGGAAACTCACTCTTTGGAGAGGGTTTCCTCAGTTTTTCTCAATACTTTTTTCTGCTCCCAGAATGTTTAGTGCACAACATTTGGGTGATATGATAGTTAAAAGCTATCAGGACGGCGATTAAATTGAGCTTCTTGAATAACGTCGGAATTTTGAATTGCTGTATAACTTGTCGAGAGAGTGTTTTCGTAGGCCCCTAGGTGAAGCTGCTACCCATCAAGAACATTTCGAGAACACTTCGAAGTTAGGTACTAATCTTGGATGCAGCTGGTTTGTTGATCTTTTGACGGGTCGGGAAAGAGAGAACGAAATGGGTCAGGCTAGAAATACGATTTTGATTGTGGATGACGTCGAGCTAAACAGAGATGTCCTGTCTATCATGTTCTCTCAAAGCCATGAGATCGAATTTGCCGAAAGCGGTCCTGAGGCGCTGGACATTCTCCGCAAGAAAAAAGAAGACATCTGTGCCATCCTTCTTGACTATGTCATGCCTGAGATGGACGGTTTAACCTTTTTGGAAGAGGCGATCAAAGAAGGATTAGTGGAGAGCATTCCTGTCTTTCTGATTACGGCATCCTTAGAGCATGACGTTGTGCATCGTGCTTATTCGCTGGGCGTGGCTGACTATATTCAGCGTCCGATTTCTCCGTACATCGCTCAGCGCCGTATAGAGAACATTATTGATTTATTTAAGACACGTGCAGCTTACAAGAAACTTCTTGAGATTAACAGAACGCTTTTAGAACGTCTGAGCGAAGTCGATGACTCCATTACCGACGTCCGAAATCCTTAATAACTATTGAAGAAACCAAGCGACCGGAGAAGATCCTCCGGTTATTGTTATTCATCGTAATCACCGGTTTCTCTTTCTAAATATTCCTTTTGACTGAGCGTGATCTGAGCATCGTTCTTCCACATGGCCACCCAGCCGTCCAGCATCCTGGAATCCTGGATGTCAACTTCCAGACGCCAGGTTCCGTCTTCTTTTTTAAGCAATTTCTGAGAAGTGTTGAAAGGCGTTTCTTCTAAGTTCTTTGCCGTGACATCGCTTTTGAATTCCAATATCCAATGCACCCATTCACCGTTGCTGTAGTTGAAGTGACGGTCGTGGATATAAGACTGAAGATCAAAGTCTTCCGGTCGGTGCGCGTCAAAAGAAGTGACTTCTGCTTTCTTGAATCGATGAAGCGCCAGATGGACGACGTTGTCGAAATGATCGAACTGACAAATTAAGTAGAGTCGGACGTCCTGCTGGACCAGCGCAAGAGGAGAGACGACGGCGCTGGTGGTTTTGCCGTTCATGTTAGTGTATTCGATTCTGAGTTTCTTTTCCGAATACAGCGCTTCTGAAACGGCATCAAAGATTCTCGGCAGTACCTTGGAAGGCATTTGCGGGATTGAAGAAGAAATGACGCAGACTTTATTGAGCCACTGATTTTCTTTGGCGTTTGAACCTTTTTCCTTGAGCATTTCGGAAGCCGCATCAAATAAGAATCCCAATGATTTGAGGACGGTTCCCGGAATCTGATACTTCATGTGCTCCTGCGCAATTCTCAGAAGCAGACATTCATTTGGTTTTAAGTGAATATTGTCGGTGATGGAATCCGTGCGTTCTCTTCGGTAACCGTAGGCATTTCCTCGGTCGTCGCGCACCAAACCGTATTTGCCGCAGTCATACATTTGCTTCAAGTAACGTTGCAGTGACCGCCTGCTGACATCAATGTCTGCCGATGCCAAAGAATTAAGAATGTCGTCCACCGAGACAAACCGTTTGCTCAGCGGTATTCGATTGAGAATCTCCAAAATGATCGATGCTTCTTCTTTTTTATCGTGTTTTCTTCCCATCCTTGGGCTCTCCAAGATCAAATTTCTGTCGCAAGGCGCATATTGATTTTTATTTTAATCGGTTTTACTGCGTCAATTTCTTTCGCTTCAAATGCAAAAATAACAACATAGAAGGAGAACAAAAATGCCTCGCAGAAGAACAAGTGTCTTTGAAAAAATGTTTAGTGACAACCGTCTTCGTTCTATTCCGGATTCAGAACAGCAGAGTACCTTGTGTGTTGAATATTGGACATCCAAGATTTTGATCGAACTCTCCGGCTATAAATCGTTGGAACTCGATGATGTGCAGGAGATGGCAAATATCCGAGTGGTCAAGGCGTGGCAGCAGGAAATCGAAAACGACGTTTCGGAACTTTACGAACTTAAAGGAAAAGAAGAAGGCGACACTGAATTACTTGACGATGCAGGAGACAGTGTTTTTCGTCGATACAAATCTGTGAAAACAGAGCTTAGAAAGCGCATCGACAATCCTCCAGTTTCCATGAAGAAGGTTTATCGCAACATTAAGAAAGAGATTGATTTGCACGGTTTCTACCCGAAAGGTTTTGCGGCTAATCTTGAACTCATCAAAGAAGCCTATGACCTTTCCGAAGATGAAGGTCTAGTCACCGCCTTCATCTTCTTCACTCTTGCCTATCGAAACTTGAGAAGAGCCCTGAACTCTTTCAGTTATTCCGACCGCGGCTTTTTCCTCGTGCTGGAGGTCATCGCAAAAACGTTGGGCCTGCCTTTGGAAAAGGTCCAAGAAATGCTCGGGCCGGATGGCAAACTTATCCGAATGGCAATCTTCGGCGTAGACAGAGAGTCTTCTAATATTGATTTCGAGGACTACTTTGAATCCAAATCCGGTATTTCCTTCTTTGATCTCTTCTTCGGGAAAATCGAAAAGAAGCAGCTTGTAAGTTCGATCCTCACTCCTTGCAACAAGTCTCGTCTCACGCTCGAAGACGTCAAGTATCTACCTGTGATTGACTCTTTAGTCGTTCCGTTTTTAAAGGGGATTAAAGATGAAGGCCCCAGAGGCGTCAATGTTCTTTTGTATGGTCCTCCTGGTTCCGGAAAGACGGAATTAGGAAAACTTTTGATTGAACAAGCCGGTAAAAAAGCCTACACATTAAAACTCGGAAGAGAGGAAAAGGTCTTGGCTTGCTGGGAACGAGCCTGCAAGTTAAGTCGGAACGACGCCGTCACGGCAATTCTGATTGATGAAGCGGATGACGTTTTCAACAGCGATCTGGTCCAAGGAACGACTGATCGTACAAACAAAGCGCGCATCAATACCGCACTCGAAAACACTAAAAAGCTGACCGTGTGGACAACGAACTCTCTGCGTTCTATGGATGCTGCCATTATCAGAAGATTTCATTTTGTCCTAAAGGTTGGTTATCCGCCTCGAGCTCAAATGGAGAAGCTCGCACAAGGAGCATTGGCCAAATCTTTGTCTGAAGAAAACATTAGTCGTCTGGTGAATACGGAAAATCTTTCTCCGGCACTTGTCGCTCAAGTCGGAGAGATCGTGGACAACCTCCAAGGTAATAAAGTTAAGTTTCCGGAAGACTCTTTGATGGCTCTTCTCGAAGATATTCTCAAAGCACAAGGTTTTGGAAAACTGGCTGCCGCGACGAAGAAAATCGGAAAGTTCGACCCTGCTTTAAGCAACTCTGATACAGATCTGGAAGCTTTATCGAAAGGCCTCAAAGAAGCGGGCGCCGGAAGGTTATGTCTTTACGGTCCTCCGGGCACGGGCAAGACAGAATTTTGTCATTGGCTCGCAAAGAAGCTTGAACGCCCTCTCATCATGAAAAAAGCGTCGGATCTTCTGAACTGCTATGTCGGCGGTACAGAACACAATATCGCCGCTGCCTTTGAAGAAGCAAAAAGAGAAAATGCCGTTCTACTCTTTGATGAAATTGATTCTTTCCTTCAAGATCGAAGAACCGCGAATCATTCCTGGGAAGTTACGCAAGTCAACGAATTTTTGACTCAGATGGAGTCTTATGAAGGCTACCTTGTGGCAACAACGAACCTTTTGGATCTGATGGACAACGCCTGTCTGAGAAGATTCGACTTGAAGGCCAAACTCGAATACATGACTGATGATCAGGCAGAAGAAATGTACAGAAGACTGGCTCAGAAGTGGAAATTCTCTGTCGGAAACGAAGTGAACAATCTGCGGAAGATCAGAAATCTTTCCCCGGGAGATTTTGCGGCTATCGACAGAAGACTTCGTTTTACCAAAGCTGTTTCCGGAGAAAAGATTGTCGACATGCTGAAAGTTGAAACTCAACTGAAGGAAGGCCAGATGTCTTCTTCCAGAAGAACCATCGGATTCCTGGATAACTAATGAAATTAAGCTATGGCCGCTTTGAAAAAATAAAGCGGCCATTAGCTTGGCCGCAAAAAACTCCCGAGGAGAGGCGGGAGTTCAAAAATAGTTTGACAATTTTTAGGAATGATTAAGGTACAGCCATATCAAAGCGTTTGTCTTCTGCGTTCTTGTGGCACTGACGGCAGTAGAGAACGCTTTGTTCGTGTTCTTTATGGCAAAGTGTGCAGCGAAGCTGTCCGGCATGAGAATCATGCGGGTTTAAAGCTACTTTCTTTGCGGCAGAAGCAGCGGCTAAGTCCTGGTAGTTATGGCATTTCATACAAGCCTTGGACTTGGCAGCGGCAACCGGAGCGGAAGAGCTGTGACACTGTTCGCAAGTCACGCCTTTTTGCATGTGCTTTGCCATGGTGGGAGCAGCCTGAGCAGTACAGAAGGCGCCGGCTAACAGAATTGCTGCGGTGGTAATGAGGCGGTTAAATTTCATTTTTTTCTTCCGTTTTTAGACCCGGACCCTACGGTCCGGGCTTCTCTAGAAGTTACTTACCGGCTTTGACATCGGCAAGAGCGTTGTCAGCAGCTAAGCGGCCGCTGGTCATAGCGAACGAAGAGGCAGAGCCTTCGCAGCGGAGGTCGTAAGAAGAGTCATACAAACCGCCGATATCCTGACCGACGACATAGAGGTTGTCGATCACGTCGCCCTGCGGATTCAGAGCCTGGAACTTCGGATTGACAGTGACGCCGCCCAAAGTTAGGAAGAATGCGCGGATGCCTTTCAGAGCATAGTACGGACCTTTTTCCATATTGAAAGTTGCAAGGTGTTCAGGCAGACGACCGAATTCCGGATCTTTACCAGCTTTAGCGTATTCGTTCACCTTGTTCATTGTTTCTTTCAGGTTGGAAGCAGGTACGCCGATCTGTGCAGCTAGGTCGTCGATTGTGTCAGCCTTGAAAGCCCAACCTCTCTGCTGACCGATTTCGAAAGTCTTCGGAAGAGCCTTCAGAGGAACGCCGGCAAGAACGATGGCGTTGAACGGAAGCAAAGCGCCCTTGTTAACCAACTGATCATATTTCTGCTGGTCGATGATGTTGTACATTACGCCGCCGGCACTTGTCATGGCATTGTAGACATCAACGAAAACAGCACCACGGGATTCGTTGAAGAAGCGTTTGCCGTGCTGATCAACCCAGAGCCAGGGCTGAGCCAAAGCGCAGCGGCCTTGCTTGAGTTCATCAGCGCCCATGAACTGGTTGATCGGGGGCAGGTCGGCGAGGTACGGAGCGTTACCTGCAATGGTATGCATACCTTTAACGCCTGCACCGACTAACTGAGCCATTTGGATGCCGTCACCCGTACGGCCGTCACCGTTCTTACCGTCGGTTACAGGACCGCGGTACCAAACCGGTTCAAACATACCTAGAGCAGAGGAGTCGTTCACGTACTTGGCGAGCATTTCTTTATTGGATTCGAAACCGCCGGTAGCGATAATGACTTTCTTGGCCTTGACGATGACTTTTTCGCCTTCGCCGTCGACAGCTTCAACACCTACCACTTTACCGTTTTCAACGATCAGTTTCTTGGCCGGGGTTTCGGTGAGGATTGTGCCGCCTTTGGCGCGAACTTCCTTAGCGAAGCGCTGGATGATGCCGGCAGCACCGCCTTTGAACAAGTGCCATGTCATCAGGGATTCATCTTTCGGATACATGGTGCGGATGCCGCGCATCTGAGCGCCTTTGTCCATAACCCAGTCAATGGTCTTTCCGGATTCTTCAATCAGAACACGAAGGACGTGCGGGTCAGCGCGATAGTGATGGTACTGCAGAGCGGCAGTAAGAACCTGGTCAACGGTGGTGTTGATGTTGTGTTCCTTCTGATAACGGGTGCCGACGCCAAGACTTCCTTCAGGGAAGTTTCCGCCGCCGCCCAGGGCAGCTTCTTTTTCGAGGACGATCGGTTTAGCGCCTTGGTCAACTGCGCTCTGAGCTGCTGCCAAACCGGACAGGCCGCCCCCGATGATAACGAGGTCGGTCTCATAAACCTGCGTTGCGAATGCAGGAAGCGAGAAAGTGGTGAGTAAAGAGGCTGCGATAGCAGATGTAAGCAGACTTCTACGAAGCATCGTAATTCTCCTTGTTTTGTGGTTATTAAGTGGTGTACCGCTTGGTGTTTCTAGGAGTATCTTAAGCGTGCCTTATGGAGATATACTTTGCGCAAGTTGCACTCCTATCTTTGCATAGTTAACAAAGGGTTATCACTGTGGCGGACATTACCAAACTTTCTATTGACGATACGAGGTTTCTTGCGGAGCTAGAAAAGACGGGCGTTTTGCTTCGCGCGGGGTTGTTGTTAAATTTGTCTCCGTCTTCCTCAAGCAGGAACTTTTCTCGGATACGTTCGTACTTTCCGCAGGAAATTTTTAGACAAATGGAAGGAATCTGGGTGCCGACAAACTACTACCTGCAGATCAAGCCGCAGATTCATCAGATTTTGGAAGCTTCTGAAGCGATGATGGATATGCAGTTTGATCCGAGTCAATCCACAAGGACTTTTGTCTTGAGCTCAGTGATGACCGAAATCTCTGTCGTGATTTCCGGTGTACTGCCGAAAATGATTGAAAGATCTTCTTTCGCCGCTGGCGAAAGAACTGGGAAAACACTTGGTTTCCCCAAGTCCCTTTCCTGCGGGTATCGAAAGAGGAGGAGATTCGTTTGAATTGTCCTTTTTGCGGCGCGGAAATGGGGAGTGGCGCTTTGCAAAGCAACTATGGAATCTATTGGCTGCCAAAGCCTCGGAAAGCCGGACCACCGGACTTGTCTAAGGATGCAGAGCATTTGAGCAGGCAGGATACCCCGCTTATTACGCCACCTTATATCCCAGCCTCCCGCTGTACCAAGTGCCGGAAGATTATTCTTGATTACTGAGCTGCCGCCCCGGTCGGCACGTCTATGACCGTCCGGGCCACGGTGCGGCGGGCGGTTGATAACCGCCCCTACAGGAAGATCTCCGGGCTTCCCCGAACTGCCAGGAGAGCGGCAGCGAAAAGCGGCGCAGGATGTATCCCTGACTTCCCCGGGCTGGTGGTTTCCCCAAGGGTAG
>ERZ833782.1379-NODE-1379-length-21268-cov-4.327535_pt1 | contig 21268 bp, 18 predicted proteins | sample MGYA00519577_ERZ833782 | MGnify/ENA primary metagenome ERZ833782 (study PRJEB31850, sample SAMEA3708745) | human gut metagenome | biome: human gut; feature: human-associated habitat; material: faeces | place: China | collected 2014 ...
CTTGCATGTGTTAAGCACGCCGCCAGCGTTCATCCTGAGCCAGGATCAAACTCTCTGATAAAATGTTTGATTCATTTACTCAAGACAACCGTTTGGCTATCTCTCGTTTTTACTGCTTTTGGTTTGTTTAAACCGTTCTTTAAATGTAAAGAAATTTTCGAGAATCGTATGTGTTTCACTGTTTAGTTATCAAGGTTTGTTGTGTCTGTCTCTCAGACAGCTCATTTATTTTATCTCATCTCTTTTTGTTTGTCAAGCACTTTTTTAAGTTTTTTTCAAACATTTTTGAGTTAAGATTTTGTTGTCGCTTCGTTGACGACTTGGATACTTTATCATATCTTCTGTCTTTTGTCAACAAGGAATTTCTTTTTTCTGAAATTCTTTTTAATTGTTTGCTTTTTAAAAACAATTATTCGCGACAGCTCAGTTATATTACCATAGGGTTTTATGCTTGTCAACCATAAAATTCAATTTTTTTAGATTTTCCTGGAAGTTTATCTTAAAGGGACAATTTCTTTTCTTTTATTATCCTATTATCTCCCTGTTTATTATTTATTATATATATGTTTTTTTATAAGTTTCTTCGCTGAGTGCGCTACGCCGGTCGCATTTTCAATGCGGTAAGTGCGAGGGAAGGCGATCTCAGAGTTCCGTAGCCCGAACGCCCTCCCTCGCGCTCCCACCCCGTTGGGCACGGAAGGAGTTCTTCGTTGTTGTGTGTGCTGCGTTGTTGACTTTTGTCTGTATGCTGCGGTACTCAGAGTGGAACGCTGTGCCGACCTGGTTCCTGTATTCTTCGATATTTATAGTGGTACGTTGTGCCGATCTCGTTTCTGTATTCTTCGATATTTATAGTGATACGCTGGGTCGATCTCGTTTCTGGATTCTTCGATATTTATAGTGATACGCTGGGCCGATCTGGTTTCTGGATTCTTCAATATTTATGGTGATACGCTATGCCGATTTGGTTCCTGTATTCTTCGATATTTATAGTGGTGTGTTGTGCCAATCTCATTTCTGGATTCTTCGGTACTTATAGAAATATTCTGTGCCAGTCTGGCATTTCAGGACAGGACACCCAGTCCGCTTCCGTCACCTGTTCTGTTTTTTCCTGTCGGTTGGAAGTGTCAGCCAGAGGAAGGTGGCATCGGGCCGGGCTGCTGCGGAGGAGGGGTGATTACTACTTGGGCTGCGGGAGACGGCGTTATTGCGGCAGGGGCTGCTGTCTGAGCCGAAGGCGAGTTCTGGCCCTGCCGCAATGCTTTTAGCCGTCTCACGGAGTCCTAGTAGTATCCCCCGACGGAGTCCCTGCCCGGACCGATGCCACCTTCCTCTGGCGTCCCTCTCTCCATCCCCCAAAAACTTCTAAAACATCCCCGACTGCATCCACTCCGGACCGACGCCACCTTCCTCTGGCGTCTCTCGTCCACATCCAATACTGAAAACCTCAAAAACATCCTCGACTGCATCCACCCCCGGACCGATACCACCTTACTCTGGTGTCCCTCTCTCCATCCCCCAAAAACTTCTAAAACATCCACGACTGCATCCACTCCGGACTGATGCCTCCATTCTCTGGCGTCCCTCGTCCACATCCACCCCACAAAAACTCAACAGCATCCACAACTACATCCACCCCCGGACCGATACCACCTTCCTCTGGCGTCCCTCGTCCACATCCAATACTGAGAACAGACTTCAAAAATCTCCCGCACCGGCATGAGACTCCGATATTCTCTTTCTCAGGTCTTCCGAAAAAAAATAAAATATATTATACTTATTGACAAGCGGATAAAAACATCCGCCTCTGTTTATAACAAACATCACACAAAGGGAGGTTTTTATCATGGAATACAGACGTTTTGGAAATACGATCTATCTTCGTCTTGATCCGAAAGAAGAGATCCTGGAGGAGATCGGCAAGGTTGCAGAAAAAGAGAACATCCGCCTTGCACAGGTCACAGGCCTTGGCGCCATCAATGATTTCACTGCAGGCGTATACAATACTGTGACAAAGGAATACCACTCTATCCAGTTCCAGGGAGCTTTTGAGATCGTATCCCTCACAGGTACTGTCACACGTAAGGACGGTGACGTTTATCTTCACCTTCATATCGCAGCCGGTGACGAAGAAGGTCTTGTACACGGCGGTCATCTGAACCGCGCCATCATAAGCGCTACTGCCGAGATCCAGATCCAGGTGATCGCCGGAGAGATCGGTCGTGAGTTCAGCGATGAAATCGGTCTGAATCTGTTTAAATTCTGATTTTGCCAGAAGGATTCCTTGATTCGGTTAAATACTGCAATTTGGAAATTTCATTATACAAAGGGTGAGACCACACAGCATAACGCTGTCAGCTCACCCTTTTCTTATTCCCAAAAAGCTATACCGGCAAATCACCCACACCTCCCTGATCCAACCTTCTTACATATACATTGACAAATTTCCCCGTTATGATATACTTTGATGATAAAACTATTTTATACTAAAATTATTCAACGAAAGCAAATGAATGTGAGGATCTGATCATTATGAAGAATTTTAAAATCGGTGATAAACTTACAAGATTTCCCCTGATCCAGGGTGGAATGGGCGTTGGCATCAGCCTTGGCCGTCTGGCAGGCACCGTTGCAAAGGAAGGCGGGATCGGAATCATTTCCACCGCTCAGATCGGCTACCGGGAAAAAGATTTCGACCGGAATACCGAAGAAGCCAACCAGCGGGCTATCCTGTCCGAGATGAAAAAAGCACGCAGGATTTCTCCTGACGGTATCATCGGCTACAACATCATGGTCGCACTGAAGGAGTACGCATCTCATGTAAAAGCCGCTGTCCAGGCAGGCGCTGACCTGATCATCTCCGGCGCAGGACTTCCTACAGAGCTCCCTGCTCTTGTCAGCGGAAGCAAAACAAAGATCGCCCCCATCGTCTCAACGGACAAATCTGCAAAGGTCATCCTGAAATACTGGGAAAGAAAGTACAGGCGCACTGCAGACCTTGTGGTGATCGAGGGTCCCCAGGCAGGCGGTCATCTGGGCTTCCACAAGGAAGAGCTGGATTCCTATACACCGGAAGCCTACGACAATGAGATCCGAAAGATTGTCCAGACCGTAAAAAGCTATGCCGCAAAATTCGGCACGGAAATCCCAGTAGTAGCTGCCGGCGGCATCGCTAGTCACGAGGATGTAAAGCATGTCCTTGCGCTCGGTGTGGACGGCGTTCAGGTTGCCACCCGTTTTATCCCAACGGAAGAATGTGACGCAGACATTCGGCTGAAAGAATCCCTGATCCACGCCACAAAGAACGACATCGCCATTGTAAAAAGCCCGGTAGGTATGCCAGGTCGTGCCATTATGAATCCCTTCATGCAGCACGTCATGGCCGGTGAAAAAATCCCGCACAGTCCCTGCCACCGCTGCCTTGCCAAATGTTCCCCCGGCGAGATCCCTTACTGCATTACTGACAAGCTGATCGCCGCCGTAAAGGGTGACGTGGAAAACGGTCTGCTGTTCTGCGGAGCAAAGGCTTATATGGCAGATAAGATCGAAACCGTGCACGATGTGATCGCTGATCTGTTTGGCACAGAGCCAGAATGCATCTGACTGTCATAAAGATAAACCTGCGCTGTCAGGCGCACTACACAAAAAGCCCCTGCTTTCATTGCTTTTCGCAGTGAAAACAGGGACTTCTGTTTTTCTACCGGTTATCGATCTTTTCCGGGTACATGTCATGCTCTGTCAGGCGTTTCCAGGCAATCTCCTCCCATCTGGTTCCGGCTTTTCCGTAATTGCAGTAGGGATCAATGGAAATGCCGCCTCTCGGAGTAAATTTTCCCCAGACCTCAATGTATTTCGGATCCATAAGACGGATCAGATCCTTCATAATGATGTTCACACAATCCTCATGAAAATCTCCGTGATTGCGGAAGCTGAAAAGATACAGCTTCAGAGATTTGCTCTCCACCATTTTTTCACCGGGTACGTAGGATATCGTGATCGTTGCGAAATCCGGCTGTCCGGTAATGGGACAAAGACTTGTAAATTCCGGGCAGTTAAATTTTACAAAGTAATCGTTGTCCGGGTGCATGTTCAAAAATGTTTCCAGTACCTCCGGAGCATAATTGTCCGGATATTTTACTTTCTGATTTCCAAGAAGGGTGATCCCTTCTTTTTCCAGGTTTTCTCTGCTCATATTTTTTTCCTTTCTATAGTCAGGCGGATATTTATAATCCAATCTATCTGTCAAGTGCCGGGTCCTTCACTCCATTGAGACGGAATGCCTCTGCTCTGTCAATACAGGTTCCGCACACACCGCAGGGCTTTTCGCCGCCTTCGTAACAGCTCCAGGTCAGTTCATAAGGAACATTAAGCTCCAGACCGGTTTTTACGACCTCTGCCTTTGTGCAGCTGACAAAGGGCGCCTCAACCTTCAGCTGGCCGCCGCTTCCCTGATAGATCGCCTCGTTGATCGCATTGTGAAATGCACTGCTGCAGTCCGGATACGCATTTCCGGCAGCATCATCCGCATGCGCTCCGTAATAGATCACACTGCAGTTTTTTGACAGCGCAATACTTGCTGCCGAGGAAAGAAATAATCCGTTCCGGAACGGCACATAGGTTGAAACCGGTGAGCCGTCGGTTTCCTTCAGCTGCTCTGCATAGCTTTCGTGAGGGATTTCTCTGTCTGAATGCTTCAGAAGCGAGCAGTCACTGTACCGGAAGATCGGCTCCAGATCCAGATAAAGATGTTCCACTCCGTAATATTCTGCTGTTTTTCCGGCAGCCTCAATTTCTTTTGTGTGCTTCTGTCCGTAAGCTACTGTTAATGCAATTACATTCTCTTTTCCATATTTGTTTACGGCAAGCCCCAGGCAGGTGGTGGAATCCACACCGCCGCTTGCAAGTACAAGTGCTTTCATATCGTTCTCCCTTTCTGCGGTATTTCTGTTATGTTGTGATATATTTTCCTGTCATACTCCCCGTTTCTGCGGATCCCAGATCACCTTATGAAGCTGGATCTGAAGCTTTACATCGTTGAGCTTTTTTTCCATAAGGAAATCCACGATCTCCACCGGCTGGATTCTGCCGAAAACAGGGCTGAAGTAAACTGCCGTTTTTCCGATCAGTCTGTACTTTTCCAGGATTTCCAGGGCTTTTTCCATATCTCTGCGGCTGCTGACCACAAATTTCAGCGTATCCTCACTCCCCAGAAGCTCCAGATTGGAAAGGAGCATCTCTTTTTCCATGCCGCTGTCCGGTGTTTTATAATCCATGGTAAAGGATGGACGTTTTTTTAATATATGATAAGGCTTCAGATCCACACTTCCATTGGTCTCAATCTCCACCCGCTGCGATGGATCCTCCAGGATTGCCTCGATCAGCTCCTCCATGCCTTTCCGTAAAAGTGGTTCCCCGCCTGTAAGTGTCACATTTTTTACGCCTGTCTCACGGATCCAGGAAAGAATCTCTTCTTTTGTCAGCCTTTCACTCTCACATCCCGGCTCATTTGCCCAGCTGGTATCACAGTAGCTGCACTGAAGATTGCAGCCTTTAAATCTTATAAAAGCGGCCAGCTCCCCGGCCCGTCTGCCCTCTCCGTTGATACTGACAAATTTCTCTACAACCTGATACGTACTCATAACCCTGCTGCCTCCCTTTCTTCTTCCGATTCCCGGTAAGCCGCACAGTTATTTGGTGTTTCGTAAACAACTGCTCTTTTCACAGAATAACCTTTTTCTTTCATTTTTCTGAAAAAATACTCTGAAAAATTCTCTGCTGTAGGGCGAAAGGGAACCTTTACCAGATGAAATCCTTCTTCGTTCAGTGCTTCCAGGGTTTTTGGACGTAATGTATTTTCTTCATAGATCAGCGTATGATCCATGGAATCTGCCAGCTCCTTGAGATCCTTTTTCAGATCTCCGAAATCTACCAGCATACCGCGCTCCTGACCGTTTTTCTCCAGCTCACGGCTTTCTATCTCAATCTCCACATGCCACCGATGGCCATGGATGTTGGAACACTTCCCGGTGTAACCGGACAAAAAATGTGCGGAATCGAAATCTGCTTCTGTTTTTAACTGATACATAAATTTTTCCTCCTTCTGGATCTGTCACACCACCCGGATATTTCCATAAATAAGAAAGAATCCTGCTTGCAGGATTCCCGGCCGTGATTCTTCTGTGATCTGCATGTCGGGCGGATATTCACGATCCGCATTCGCTGCGCAGTTTTAAACCGAATAACTGCTTGATTCGGTTAAAGTAAAAAAAGGCAGACCCACCACGAGTCTGCCTTGATTCTCACATCTTCTTCAGCCCTGGTTTTATTTATAGACAGGATGGTACAAACGAACTGTCTTATATTTAATTTGTATGGTATTTCTGGAGATACTGCATCAAACGATAAATCGGACCAGTACAGCGTTCGCTGCTCACTCATGAGCGCAGCCGCTCCGCAACGATCTATGGGAACTTTCAGCTCCGGAATTACAGTAAATTTCCTGCGGGATTATCTTCTTCCGCAGCACTTCTTATATTTCTTGCCACTTCCGCACGGACACGGATCGTTCGGATAGATTTTTCTTGCAGATGCCGGCTGCATCGGCATTGCTGTCGGCACAAAGCTGTTCGGCATTGCAGTGTGCGGCTTGCCTGTGGCAAACGGCCATACTGCTCCTGAAATCTCATTCGGTGTGTAACCGCGGAATTCCAGCATTCTTGTGTTATTGTTTGCCTCCATGATCAGCTTTGTAAATTTCTCAAGCTGCTCATCGTTAAACTGGATCCCCTTCTGGTTCAGGTTTTCCATGATCGCTGACATTCTGCCATCCATGGAGCATTCTTTGTAAATAAAGAACAGTACCTGATCCTTCACCGCATCAGAAACCTTCATCTCGTCCAGCAGGAATCTGCCCAGTCTCTGGTAAGAAGCAGATTTTGTCGGATAACCGTTTTCGGAATAATCCAGGATCTCATCTACGGACGGAATATAGAATTTCCGTCCACCCTGACGTCTCTCGATATCCTTGTAGATGTTATTAACCAGTGCGGATTTCAGGATCAGCTGATCCTCCGCAAGCTCACAGATGCAGGCCTTCTCCGGAATGGTATGATACAGCTCGATGAACCTGTCATATCCGATGTCAAAGCCTTTTCTCTGCCTGAACATCTCATATACAGTCTTTGCCGGTGCAGATACATACAGATAGCTTACCATGACAAGACAATCCTTCAGCCAGTTTACCTGGCTGCGAAGTGTCCGGAACTCCGGTGTGTTGATCTGGTCGTAAACAGCTGCAACCTCTGCCGGAACTTCTGCGTAATCATCACTGTAGGAAACAAGATAGCCCATATCGTTCAGCCACTCCAAAGTACTCCACTCATGCTCTGCAACATGGAAGCATTTTCTCTGAATAGCTGCCTCAAAAGCCAGTACTTCCTGATCGTCTGCTACGAGGAAGCTTGCTTTCATAACCTCCGGTTTAAGAACCTCTGCGGCAACCTTTGCGGCAATCCCTTCCTGTTCCATTCCCTTGCAGTGAAGTCCAAGCTCACCTGCAATGCTGAGAAGGTCTTCTTTACGATAGGACATAAGGAAATCTTTTACTGTAGGATTTCTTCTGCTGCCTGTGGCTGCCTCATCTGCTTTTGCAGCTCTGGCAGCTGCCTCTACTGCTGCTACTGTTGCAGCAATGTCCTCAGATGCTTTGACTGTTTCCGCCTCTGTCTCAACTGCTGCAGTGCATTCCAGCTCCGGTGCCTCTGTCCAGTACGGATCATCCTCACCCTTTACTTCTTTTACAATAGAAGGAGCTTCTGCTGTTCCCTCGTCTTTCTTCTCAATGTCAACTCTGTATTCCGGGGCTTCCTTATCCGCACCATACTGACGGAAAGTAAACCATTTCTCGGAATCCATAAGCTCTGCAGTCTCTGTCTCGCCTGCATTTAATAATGTGAAATTATTCTTTGCTTCTCCGTCACCATTCTCACGGATCTGTACTTTTTTCTGAAAAAATTCAATCTCATATAGGCTGCCTGACGGATACTGAACCAGTTTTTCAAGCATGGCTGCCATATTTGCAAATGTAACGTCAGCCGCAACAGTACAACGTCTCCATACCGGCGGTTTCGTTCCTTTTCTTGTGATTTTTAACTGATAAAACATTCCTGTGTTCCTCTCCTGTAAATATATACCGGATCAGGAGACATACACAGCTCCTGACCCGGCGTAAGCAACTTCCCCTATGTTATACAAAAACAGGGAAATTGTCAATATTTGAGAGGCTTCTACAACACAATATCATATTTCTCAACCTGGATCACAGCATTTCCGTCACTGTGAAACAGAATCTCATCTGCTTCCACTGGTGTTGGGATCACGGTAGTCGCAGTTTTGCTTCCATCATTGATAAAAAGCTCTATGGAGCTTCGATCCAGGATAAAACGCAGCTTCAGATTTTGTCTGTCATCTGTGATCTGGAGCTTTCTTGTACATACAACATCACGCTGCACCCCGCTCCAGGTTCTGTCGATCTCCAGTATCTGTCTTTTTCGATCATAGGTAAAGACCGTTGTATATTCTTCATTGCGTGCAAGCTCGATCCGGAACTCATTGTACACATCCAATGCTTCCTGATTTTGATTTCCGGAGTTCCTGCTTCCATCCACGATACCATCTGCGTTCTGCAGTTCCACGATCAGATCGATCATTCGGCCACGGACGCCTTCAAGGCTTAAGCTCTCACCCACATTTACATTCTCATAACAGCAACGGTTTTTCCGATAATTCTCAATTTCCCGGACCGGCTTCTGCCAGATCTTTCCGTCACGATATTCCAGTTCTCTCGGAAGCGTCATCATTCCCTGCCATCTCTGCTTCTCCTTGATCACACAGCTATCCCAGGATTTCATCCAGGCGATCATCACTCTCCGGCCATCTGGAAGCAAAGTAGTCTGCGGTGCATAAAAATCAAGTCCATAATCCAGACTAACCGGTTTCTCTTCCCGGAATACATGTTTCTCAGGATCATAGGATCCAACAAAATACACGGCATTATGTCCATTGTGGAATTCATAGCCCCGGGCCCTCATATGCTGCGGTGAACAGATCAGCACATGCTTCTCGCCCAGTGAAAAGAAATCCGGACATTCCCACATCACACCGATCTCTCCTGTTTTGTTTTCCGCAAGAATTGTTTCAAATTTCCATTCTTTCAGATTTTTACCGGAAAACAGAACTACCTGCCCCGGAATTTCTTCGCTGCGGCATCCTACGAGCATATAGTACGTTCCGTTATCTTCCCATATCTTCGGATCACGGAAATCAACTCTGCTGCATTTCTTCGGAAGCATATCACCGGTGACTACCGGATTTTTCTCTGCTTTTACATAATCTTTTCCGTCACCCCAGGCAAGGCACTGGTTCTGCCGGATTTCTTCTTTTCCATCAGGCAGCTTTTCTGTTGTAACTCCTGTGTAGATCAAAGCCTGTTTTCCATCCACTTCAATAGCACTTCCGGAAAAGCATCCCTCTCGATCATATTCCTGATCCGGTGCAAGCGCTGCAGGAAGCTGCTCCCATCTGATCATATCCTCTGTCACGCTGTGGCCCCAGTGCATAGGGCCCCAGTCACGGCTGTAAGGATGATACTGGTAAAAAAGATGTACCTTTCCTTTAAAAACAGAAAATCCATTAGGATCATTGATCCAGCCAACCGGTGCAGATACATGAAAGGCCGGTTTCTCTTCCTGTGGGATATTTTTTGCTTCCTCTATTTCATAAAGACGTGCTTTTTCAAGTTTTTCACTCATACTCTGCTCTCTCTTTCTTTTTTATGTTTCTGACCGGTATCTTTTTCTGTTTTTATTTCTCTGTCTCACCAAGAGACTTCTGATACTGGTCAAAATATTTCTGTTTGATCGCCAGATAATCAGACAGTCCATACTGCTCCATCTTTTTCAGATAGGAATCCCATTCTTTATCGATGCCGCCATTCAGGATCCAGTCTGCTTTTTTCTGTTCCGCATACTTCTTAATGTCCGTGTCATACTGAGATACCTTATTGGTATCATCAATACTCATAAATACATTCGGATACACATATTTACTGTTCATATCCTTAAGATATGTTTCGTGCATATTGTCGAGACGCCATTTTGCATCTGCCGGCTCTGTTACATATACATCGTAATAATCGTTAAGTATTGCCAACGGTCCGTTTACAGACTGTGCTTCACGAACCTCTACCGGAGAGGCATCTCCCAGATCCATATGTTTCAGCATCTGACCACCCTCTGCATTCTCGGACATCTCAAAGATATTAAATGAATCTTTTTCTCCGTAAGTACCCCAGTTATTCTGCGGAGACTGGATCGGTGCATACATCTGATCGATCCAGGCTGCTGCCAGTGCCGTATTCCGACAGCTTGTAGTCAGAACGCAGCGTCCTCTGTCAAAGCCACTGGTTTCACTGTTATTCTGTCTTGTGATATTTACAAGGCCATCCGGACCGGCCAGCGCCGGGAGCATTACATAATCTTCATTGTTATCAATATTTGCAATATCCCAGGTAAAACACAGACCATATCTGTGGTTCTTACCTTTTGCAACATAAGTTGACCATTCCTGGGTAAAAGCCTCCGGATCCACCAGATTTTCTTCTACCAGCTGATGAAGCCACTGGATGCCTTCTTTATAACCTTCCTGTACAGTTGTATAAATAACAGTTCCATCATCTTTCACTGCAAAATGATCACCGGTGTCACCATATCCTTCTCCAAATCCGTTGAGCAGAATTGCCGGATCCTGATCACCGTTATTGATAATAAAGGACATCGGGATTACATCACCCTCAATATCAAATTCCTGTTCCAGTTTATCTGCATTATCACGAAAAGCGATCAGAACCTGTTCCAGTTCCTCAGTTGTATTCGGAACCTCCAGCTTCAGATAATCCAGCCATTTTTTATTAATGTAGGGAATATCTCCAATTGCCTGAATAGCTTCTTTCCCCTCACCAAGCTGTTCGATCCATGGGAAAGAATAAATATGTCCGTCCGGTGCTGTACACATTGTTCTGTATTCCGGGTATTTTTCAAATACAGTCTGAAGATTCGGCATGTATTTATCAATGAGATTTTCTACCGGAATAATGATTCCCTGTTTGGCATAACGAAGAAGATCATAATCGCTCATCCCTGCGTTAAAAAGTCCATCCGGAAGATTTCCGAACTGTGCCAGCGCCAGATTTTTTTTGTCATCAAACTGATCCGATACAAAACAGGTCCAGTCAATGTGAACATTAGTCTGCTTTTCCAGTCTTTTAAAAATCGTTCTTTCATTAGGTTCCTGTGTAGATGTTGCAGGTGCACTGGTAATAAAAGACAGCTCTGCTTTTTCTTTCAGAGGAAAAGCCACATCTTCCACCGGGATATCCGGATCTGTTTCTGCTTTCATGTGTTCTTTTCCGTTTCCACATCCGGCACTGCATACCATTATAATTGCAGAAAGCCCGATTGCCAATAATGCCTTCATTCTTTTTTTCATCATTATCAACCTCCTGTCATCAGCCTTTTACAGAACCAACCATAATGCCCTGGTCAAAATATTTCTGGAAGAATGGATACATGATCAGAAGCGGTAAACTTGATACAATGATCGTAGCATATTTCAGAAGTTCCGCTACCTTTGCCATCTGTGCAGTACTCTGGATATCTGCGATCATTCCGGGCTGCGGTGTATTCTGTACAAGGATGGAACGAAGTACCAGCTGCAATGGCTGCAGTTTCGCATCATTCAAATAAATCATAGCGTCAAAATAACTGTTCCACATTCCTACAAAGGACCACAGTGCAAGTACTGCGATGATCGGTTTGCATACCGGCATCATAATCTTGAAAAAATGCTCGATTTCCGTGGCACCGTCAATGGCAGATGCCTCTCTGAGTTCCTTGGGGATAGACTGATAATAGGTTCTGGCAAGGATCATGTTCCAGACATTAAACGCACCCGGAAGCAGGATTGCCCAGATTGTATTTACCAGATGCAGCTGATTGATCAGGATAAAAGTCGGGATCATTCCTCCACCGAAAAACATAGTGATGAGAAAAATAACATTGAAGAAATTTCTTCCCACAAATTCTTTCTTGGACATGGGATATGCTGCCAGCAGAGTTACCAGAACTGAAATAATGGTAAACACCAGGGAATAAAAAAATGAGTTTGCAAAGCCTCTCCAGATCATATTATTTTCAAGAACTCTGCGGTACGCATCGATCGTCCACTTCCGCACATCAAGGCTGATCCCCTGGCTGTTCAGCACATTCGGATCCATAAAAGATGCGATCACAACATATAAAAGCGGAACCAGAATGGAAAGTACAAATGCACCCAGAAGTACGTATCCGATTCCTAAAATGGCTTTGTCAGATGCCGAATATTTCTTTTTCTTTGCTTTTGCCATAACAGCACCTCCTATAATCCCTCTCCGTCATTCAGTTTCTTGACTACCCAGTTTACAAAGATCAAAAGAATTACATTGATCACTGAATTAAACAGCCCCACTGCTGTAGAATATCCATAGTCTCCATTCAGAAGACCGATTCTGTATACATAAGTAGAAAGAATCTCAGATGCAGGGAGGTTCATATCTGTCTGCAGTGCATATGCTTTTTCAAAACCAATGCTCATAATATTTCCGGCCTGAAGAATAAACTGGATCACAATGATGTTTTTAATAGCCGGAAGCTGTACATACCAGATCTGCTGCAGGATATTTGCTCCATCCACCACTGCTGCCTCTTCCAGATCCTTACTTGCATTGGCAAGTGCTGCTGTATACATAATGGACGCCCATCCGGCTGTCTGCCATATTCCGCTGGCTATGTAGATCGTGCGGAACGCCGCCGGCATGGTCATCCAGTTGGCATCAGAACCGATCAGTTTATTCAGCGGACCTACCGGTGAAAGAAACATACGAACCATACCACAGAGTACGATAACGGAAATAAAATTCGGCGCATAGATCAGAAGCTGAATTTTTTTCCTGATCCCGGCTCTCCGGATCTGATTCAGAAGAAGTGCCAGGATGATCGGAATCGGAAATCCCCACAGCAGTCCGTAAATACTCAGTTTCAGAGTGTTCACAAGATAATTCATAAAATCCGGTGATGCCAGAAATCTCCGGAAGTATTCCAGTCCTACCCATTTGCTTCCAAATACACCATCAATGACATTGTAGTCCTCAAAAGCGATCAGTACGCCACCCATGGGCACGTATTTGAAGATGATCGTCAGAAGAAGTGCAGGCAGCAGAAAAAACACATACAGCTGCCAGTTCTTTTTCACATACTGAAGCTTTTCTGCGGCAGTTCTTTTTCCTGCCGGAACAGCTTTCGCAGAACCTTTTTTCATTCTCTTTTCCTCCCTTTTTTGTTCTTTCGTCCTTGTTTAGTAACCGGTAAAGTAACCGGTTACTTTATAATTTGATACTACTATATGCCATAGCTTCTGTCAACCTTTTTTGTTAATTTATTCAAAAAAAGTAACCGGTAACTTAACTGGTTATTTTTTTATTGCTATTTAACGTCTGTATTGTTATACTTAATTATATCAATCCAATCATCCTGTACGGTCTGCAGATTTCTCTTATATGATTGCATCTGCATTCCGTATCATAACTTTCTGCTGTTAAAAGGAGAATATTTTTTTATGGCTAAAAAACAGGTAACATTTGCCGATATTGCAGAATACACGGGTTTTTCCAAGACCACGATCTCGAGATATTTCAATCATCCGAATTCTCTGACTCTGGAAAATCAGGAAAAGATCGCAAAAGCCCTTGATGAGCTCGGCTACAGAAAAAACAAGCTTGCCAGGGTTCTTGCCAATGGGAAAAGCGAATTTGTAGGGATCATTGTCCCGAACCTTTATCTTCATTATTATTCCGAAATGCTGACACAGCTTCTTCGAAGTTACTCCGACTATCATTACAAATTTCTGGTTTTTGTCAGTGATGGCGGCCCGGAGAAAGAAATGCAGTATCTGGACGAGCTGATGGCTTATAAGATTGAAGGACTTATTGTTCTCAGCCATACTCTTTCCTCTGAAAAACTGGCTTCTTATAATATTCCTGTGATCGCCATTGAACGGGAAGCGGAACGTATATGCAGCGTTACAACAGACAATTACATGGGCGGCATGCAGGCTACTTCTCTGCTGATACGTAATCGGTGTGATGTACTGATCCACATCAATGTCCATGTACCTGAGAATATTCCGGCTTATGACCGTATCCGTGCCTTTGAGGAAACATGCCGGGAATATCATGTTCCTTATGAACTGAACCTTAATGTTTCCGGCGATTCCTATCAGGAGCTTTTTGAACAGATGCGTGTGATCTTTCAGGATATTGACAGTAAATATTCCGGTCAGAAAAAAGGCATATTTTTATCCAATGATACTTACGCAAATATATTTCTCAATCTGATCTTCCAGAAATACAACTGTCTGCCGGATGAATATCAGATCATCGGATTCGATAATTCGCCCATTGCTGCGGAGTCCATCATCCCGATCACTACTATCGGACAGCAGATTGATGTGATCGCACAGACTACCATGGAACTGCTTGTGGAACAGATGAACGAAATGAAAAAAAGAAAACCGGCACCGCTTCAAAAACCGATTCACAAAAAGATCACTCCTGTTCTGATACGACGACAGACAACAGGAGAGTGAAAATATTTATATAAATATCTATTCAGGGAGGAAATCATGAAAAAAGATCAGGAAATTTTTCAGAAACGTTTAAACCATCATCACGACGAGCTTCGCTGGCTGTACACAGAGCTTTATCACAATGATGACATGTTTGCAGAGCTCTGCGATCAGATGTACCAGTATTTTACAGCACGCCGCCGCGCTCTCAAAAACCGCGATCTCGAAAGAGAAAAAAATCCGGACTGGTTCCGCCAGAAGGATATGCTGGGCATGATGCTCTACATTGATAATTTTGCCGGCAACATCAAGGGAGTTTCTGCCAAGCTTCCATATCTTAAGGAATGCAACGTGAACTGTCTGCATCTGATGCCGTTCCTGGATACCCCGAAGGGCCGTTCCGACGGTGGTTACGCAGTAGCCGACTTCCGCAAAGTCCGACCGGACCTTGGTACCATGGAGGATCTGGCTGCCCTTGCAGATAAATGCCACAAAAACGGAATGAATCTGTGTATGGATTTTGTTATGAACCACACTTCCGAGGATCATGAGTGGGCCAAAAAAGCACGCCAGGGTGACGGCGAATATATGAGCCGCTACTTCTTCTACAATAACCGTGAGATCCCGGACGAGTACGAAAAGACCGTACCACAGGTATTCCCAACCACTGCTCCGGGGAACTTTACCTGGCTTCCGGATATCGGTCACTATGTCATGACTACCTTTTATCCGTACCAGTGGGATCTGAACTACGGCAATCCCCGTGTTTTCAATGAGATGATGTACAACTTCCTCTTCCTTGCAAATCAGGGAATGGATGTGATTCGTATCGATGCGGTTCCGTATATCTGGAAGGAGCTGGGAACTCCCTGCCGTAACCTGAAGCAGGTGCATACGATCGTTCGTATGATGCGTATGATCGCCGAGATCGTCTGCCCAAGTGTTGTACTTCTGGGTGAGGTTGTTATGGAGCCGGAGAAGGTTGTTCCTTATTTCGGAACCGTAGAGAAGCCGGAATGCCATATGCTTTACAATGTAACAACCATGGCTACAACCTGGAACAGTATTGCCACCCGTGATATCCGCCTTCTTAAAAAACAGATGGACATTGTAAACAGCCTTCCGAAGCAGTACACCTTCCTGAATTATCTCCGCTGCCATGACGATATCGGCTGGGGACTTGATTTCGCCACCCTGAAAGAATGGGGCATGGATGAGCCATCCCATAAGCGTTACCTGAATGATTTCTTTACAGGAAAGCAGCCGGGAAGCGACAGCCGCGGAGAGCTCTATAATGATGACCCGGTAACTCAGGATGCCCGTTTCTGCGGAACTACTGCTTCCATGTGCGGAATCGAAGCTGCTCTTTTTGAAAAAGATGACGAGAAGCTGAAAAGGGGTATCCGTGAGGATCTGATGCTTCACGCATATATGCTTACCCAGTCCGGGATCCCGATGCTTTACAGCTCCGATGAAATCGGACGTCTCAATGATTATTCCTATAAAGAGGATCCTGATAAGGCAGCAGATTCCCGCTATATCCACCGTGGTGCTTTCCAGTGGGAGCTTGCCGGAAAAAGAAAATCCAAAGCCTCCGTTGAGGGACAGATCTTCCAGACTCTGGACCGCATGGAACAGATCCGCAGCCAGGAATCTGTTTTTGATAAGGACTGTGACGTGTATACATACGATGTTCATGATGACAGCATTCTCTGCATCCTCCGCCAGAAAGGAAACGAACGTTTCATCGGAATCTTCAACTTCAGTGACAGCGAAAAAACTGCCTGGATGCAGGAGGAAGGAACCTTCCGCGATCTTATCACTGACCAGACACTGGAGCTTAAGGACGTGGAGCTTCCGGCTTATGGATTTATGTGGTGTAAGAGGATATAATGGTCTTGTGGCAGTTTCCAGAATCATGAAATCACTGACTTACCTTTAATTTGCTATTCATGTAAATAAAAAAGACGTGGCCTTATGGATCGATATGTTTCGTTCATTAACAACTCAGTAAATGAACGAACCTGTCAATCCGGGTCCACGCCTTTTTATTATGTAATATCTTTATTTTTTATAAGCTGTTCTGACATTCAGAAATTACTTGCAGAGCTCCTCTGCCATTGCATCGATCTCTGCCACATTCTCATCGCTGAGGGAGGACATGATCTTTACATTGTTCTCAAGCCATGTGATATTTTTGCTCTTCTCGAACATTCCTTTCATGACTTTGGCTGCAGTCGGTGCCCAGCTTCCGTTCTCAATGAGGCCGATGGTTCGGTTCTGGTAATTACGCTCTGTCAGGTTCTCGATGAATGTACGCATAAACGGGAAGGCTTCTCCGTTGTATGTAATGCTGGCCAGTACCAGCTTGCCGTAGCGGAAAGCGTCTTCCACTGCCTCTGCCATGTCTTCTCTTGCAAGATCGCAGACAACAACCTTCGGGCAGCCCTTTTCTTCCAGCTTCTGTGCAAGAAGCTCTGCTGCTTTCTTTGTATGTCCGTATACAGATGTGTAGGCGATCATTACGCCTTCGCTCTCTACTTTATAAGAAGACCAGATATCATATTTCTCCAGATAATGTCCAAGATTTTCGGTAAGGATCGGTCCGTGAAGCGGGCAGATGGTCTGGATATCAAGAGTTGCTGCTGCCTTGAGAAGCTTCTGTACCTGCGGACCGTATTTTCCGACGATTCCGATATAGTAGCGACGTGCTTCGCGGTCCCAGTCCTCTTCTACATCGAGAGCTCCGAATTTGCCGAAGCCATCAGCAGAAAACAGCACCTTGTCTGTGCTGTCATATGTAACCATGACCTCCGGCCAGTGAACCATCGGTGCAAATACGAAGGTAAGGACATGTTTTCCAAGTGTCAGGGTGTCACCGTTGGCTACCACCAGCTTCTTTCCCTCCAGGTTCATTCCACGGAAGAAATTCTCCATCATGGTAAAGGTCTTTGTGTTGGCAACAACAGTTGTATCCGGGTATGCTTTCATGAAATTCTCAATATTTGCTGCATGGTCCGGCTCCATATGCTGAACTACAAGATAATCCGGTTTCGCACCATCCAGAACTTCTGCAACTTTTCCCAGCCACTCTTCTGTGAAGCCGGCATCTACAGTGTCCATAACTGCGATCTTCTCATCTTTGATCACATAGGAGTTGTAGGACATTCCATTTGGTACTACATACTGTCCCTCGAACAGGTCTACCTGATGATCGTTTACGCCTACATAATAAATATCATTTCCGATTTTCATTGTATTGGTTTCCTCCTTAGTCTGCTGTATTTTATTTTTCCAATATTTCTGAAAATACTTTCTTATTGCTCTCATTTATTATATCATTGTTCGTACTGAAATCAATGTAGAATCTATAAATAAAAACAAACTTCTGCGCCTGGTGGAAGAGCCATTTTCCCCTCTTTACAAACCTATTTCAACATAGTATTGTATACCTTGGATGAAGGATTTTTTATAATTTTTTATGAGGTAAACTATGTGTGAAAATGAAAAAAAGAAAACGCATTCCATTGAGATGACCTCCGGCTCTCTCTGGAAAAATCTCCTCCTTTTCAGCCTTCCCCTGATGGGGTCACAGGTGTTGGAGGTTCTTTTTAACTTAAGTGATGTTGCGGTTGTGGGGCGATTTGCAGATTATATGGCACTTGGAGCAGTTGGTTCCACAACTCTGCTGGTCACTTTATTTACCGGAATCCTGATCGGCATGGGCGCCGGAGTCAATGTTCGTGTAGCACACGAGCTTGGTGCCGAAAACAGAAAAGGTACCGAAGAAACGATCCATACATCTCTTCTTCTCTGTGCCATTGCAGGACTTCTGGTCTGTGTCGTCTGTCTTCTGTTTTCCGGACAGATGCTGTCCATGATGAATACGAAACCGGAGCTGATGGACCAGGCTGTTTTATATATGAAGATTTATGCTCTGGGTATGCCGGCCATGGCTGTATACAATTTCGGTAACGGCGTATTAAGTGCCCGCGGCGATACGAAGCGACCACTGATCTATCTTTCCATTGCCGGAGTGATCAACGTTCTTCTGAACCTGTTTTTCGTTATCGTCTGTCATATGGCCGCCGCAGGTGTGGCAACTGCCAGCGCGATCGCCCTGTATATATCCGCTGCTCTGGTAATGATCCACCTCCTCCGGAGAAAAGACGAATGCAGGGTATCCCTGCGTAAACTCCATCTTCACCCAAAGGCCTGTAAAGCAGTACTGCTTCTTGGTATTCCCACAGGTCTGCAGAACGGAATTTTTGCCATTGCAAATCTGTTCGTACAGGCCGGCGTCAACTCCTTCGATGCAGTCACAGTTTCCGGAAATGCTGCCGCTGCAAATGCAGACTCCCTGATCTACAACGTCATGTTCGCCTTCTATACTGCATGCGCAAGCTTCATCGGTCAGAACTGGGGTGCCGGAAATAAAAAACGTATGCTGAAGACTTATGGGATCAGCCTTACATATGCCTTCATCGCAGGCGCGATCCTTGGTGGACTGCTTCTTGTTTTCGGTCCGCAGTTTTTGTCACTGTTTGCCACAGAACCAGCCGTCATTGATGCCGGCATGGAAAGGATCCGGATCATGGGCTTCAGCTATGCCTTCAGCTGTTTTATGGATTGCAGCATCGCCGCTTCTCGTGGCATCGGAAAAAGTATCCCACCGACCATCATCATTATTCTGGGATCCTGTGTATTCCGTGTCATCTGGTTCTATACGGTGTTCGCACACTTCCAGACCATTTCCTCGCTTTATCTCCTGTATATTTTCTCATGGGGAATTACAGGCTTTGCGGAGGTTCTCTTCTTTGCTGTAAGCTTCCGAAAAATCCGGGCCTGAAACTTCAAATATATAGCGCCAGACGAAGCATTGATCTGGCGCTTTTTTTATATCTTTCTCGTGTTTTATGTACATTTGTCTTTACAAGGCGGACATGATTGTATATAATTATCCTGTTGTGCTTTTACATGATGCAGTAGTAGCAGTTTAGAACGATCAGCCCTTTACACCGGATCGTTGCTTTGCGGCTCAGCATTTTTCAGCACACCCACACAATAAGAAAGAGGAAACTAGTTATGAAAAACCTGATTCAAAAATGGAACAGCATCAACCTGATCAAGCGTATCATCTGCGGTCTGATCGTTGGTATCATTCTCGGACTTGCGATTCCCAAGGCATCTGTGATCTCCATTCTCGGTGATCTGTTCGTCGGTGCTCTCCGTGGAATTGCTCCGCTTCTGGTGTTCTTCCTGGTAATGAGCTCTCTGTGCCACATGGGAAAAGGCCAGAAAACAAACATGAAACTTGTTGTTGTACTTTATCTTCTGGGAAATGTACTCTCAGCACTGGCAGCTGTGATCTCCAGCCGCCTGTTCCCGATCATGCTGACTTTTTCCGAAAATACAAATACTTCCGACGTCACTCCGCCAAGCGGTGTTGCAGAGGTCCTCAAAAACCTTCTGATGAACATTGTTTCCAACCCGGTTGACGCACTTGTCAACGCCAACTATATCGGTATCCTTGCATGGGCCATCATCTTCGGTATCGCACTGAAGGCCGCAAGCGAAACTACCAAGACTGTCATCGAAAACATTTCCGATGCAACCTCCACGGCCGTAAGATGGATCATCAGCCTTGCTCCATTTGGTATCATGGGCCTGATCTTCACAACCATCTCCGAGCAGGGACTTGGCGTACTGTTAAGCTATGGCCGTCTGATCTGTGTACTGGTGGGAACCATGCTCTTTGTTGCACTGGTGATCAACCCGATCGTTACTTTCATCTGCACACGCCAGAATCCGTATCCGCTGGTTCTGCGCTGCCTGAAGGACAGTGGTATCACAGCCTTCTTCACAAGAAGCTCTGCCGCCAACATTCCGGTAAACATGGAGCTGTGCAAGGATCTCGGACTTGATGAGGATACCTACTCCATCTCCATCCCTCTTGGTGCGACCATCAACATGGGTGGTGCAGCGATCACTATTTCCATCATGGCTCTGGCTGCTGCACATACACTTGGTATCAGCGTAGACTTCCCGACCGCTCTGATCCTCTGCATCCTGGCTGCTGCAAGTGCGGCTGGTGCTTCCGGTGTTGCCGGCGGTTCTCTTCTTCTGATCCCGATGGCCTGCAGCCTTTTCGGAATCCCCAATGATGTTGCCATGCAGGTAGTTGGTGTCGGTTTCATCGTAGGTGTGATCCAGGATTCCTGTGAGACAGCACTGAACTCTTCCACAGACGTACTTTATACAGCATGCGCCTGCAGGATCAGAAAGAATAAATGATCACACTTATAAACCGTCAGGCGGATATCCATGATCCGCATCTGAGTCAGGCAGATATTCGTAATTGAAGCAGGGGACTCCCTTGATTCGGTTAAAAAGAGCAGATCTTCCGTATTTGGAAAATCTGCTTCTTTTTTGGCTTAACCCTCAGTTCCTGCAATATCTGCCCCATTTGACACTCCCCACAGCTAAAGCAGGGGGATTCTTGCTTCTCCCACTACTACATTGGCAAACACCTTACGGTACTGCAATGTCTTAC
>ERZ833782.1381-NODE-1381-length-21256-cov-4.998302_pt1 | contig 21256 bp, 19 predicted proteins | sample MGYA00519577_ERZ833782 | MGnify/ENA primary metagenome ERZ833782 (study PRJEB31850, sample SAMEA3708745) | human gut metagenome | biome: human gut; feature: human-associated habitat; material: faeces | place: China | collected 2014 ...
TTTAATACTATATATAAAAGAATAGATTACTACAAGATATTGACACCGAAAACGTTTTGTTTTATAATTAAATAGTTTGAAATTCAAACTATTTAATTTCAAGCATAAATGATTCTGGAAAGGATAAATATTATGAATACAAAATTAAAACATCTTCAAATTGGTAATCTGACTGCCAGACTCCCAATTATACAAGGTGGCATGGGCGTCGGTGTCAGCCTGAGTAAACTTGCCGGAGCTGTAGCAAAAGAAGGCGGAGTCGGCATCATTTCCACTGCCCAGATTGGTTATGACGAGGAAGGCTTCGAGAAAGATCAGGCAGGATGTAATCGTCTTGCTATACGGAAACATATTCAAAAAGCAAAAGAAATCGCCTGTGGCAACGGACTTATCGGAGTAAATATCATGGTGGCTCTAAAGCATTATGAAGAACACGTAAAAGAGGCCGTTGCCGCTGGTGCCGATGTCATTATCAGTGGTGCCGGACTACCGATGAAACTTCCGGCTCTTGTCAGTGAAACTTGCCGTACAAAGATTGCACCAATTGTATCGTCTAAAAGAGCATTACAGATTATTTTAAAACGCTGGGCACACAGATATGACAGAACCGCTGATTTTATTGTAATTGAAGGTCCAAAAGCAGGTGGACATCTTGGATTTTCTACGGAAGAACTTCTTAATATTAATTCTCTTAATTATGATGAAGAAATCAAAAATATAATTGAATATAAAAAAGAGTATGAAAAACAATACAACAAAAAAATACCAGTCATTGTTGCCGGTGGTATCTTTGACTCAGCAGACATTGCCCACGCATTGGGACTTGGCGCAGATGGTGTTCAAATTGCAAGCCGTTTTGTTGCAACAGAAGAATGTGACGCATCAGATGCATATAAGCAAGCTTACATACATGCCAGAGAAGAGGATATTCAAATAATCCAAAGTCCTGTCGGAATGCCGGGCAGAGCACTTCGCAATGAGTTCATCAAGAATATAGAACGAGAGCGTCAGCCAATAAAAAAATGCTATAACTGCCTTGCCCAGTGCAATCCTGGCACTGTTCCTTATTGCATTACTCAGGCGCTGATCAATGCTGTAAAAGGTGATATTGAAAATGGGCTTATCTTCTGCGGAAGCAATGTTGGCAGAATTCATCAAATGACTACCGTACATAATTTGATGGAAGAACTTACCGATTTTTCTTCACTTATTGAAAGTTAAGTCTCAAAACAGGCATCTCCGCCAATGAGCGGAGATACCTGTTTTCATTATTTATTTTCTAACTGTTCAATTTTCTTCATTAATTCTCTAATTACTTGATCCTGCTCTTTGAGCCTATCGTCCTGTTCTTTGAGCCTATCATCCTGTTCTTTGAGCCTATCATCCTGTTCTTTGAGCCTATCGTCCTGTTCTTTGAGCCTATCGTCCTGTTCTTTAAGTTTGTTAATTTGATCTTTAATTCTATCATCCTGTCCCTTAAGTATTTCTTCCTTCTGTTTTATATCTTCTTGCATCTCGTCAATCATTAACTGTGCCGTGTTCCGATCCATTTCTGCTAATTCTTTCGAGAACATTCCCATCACCTCTTCAATATTCTGACAGATTTCATAGACTTGCTGATACATTTCCTTGAAATCCGGATATTTTTCAATAACCTTCAAAATAATATCCGGATTATCTGAACCCATAAATGCAAGCCATGCATCTCGTCTAGTTTCCAGTTGTATACCTATATTTTGCTGGTATTTTAAAAATATGTCAATAGAAATAAATAAATATTTTTGCAAAAGATTCAGTTGGATTCCTGTATTTGAATGTTGTTCAAAATAATGAATATATGTGTCCGGAAATTCATGAAACTCGGTTGGACTTTTTTCAAACAGAACAATCGTGTATACATCTTTTACATCAGTATAATTAAATTTCTTTCTTTTTTTACTTCGTACTTTTTTGTATTGACGTAACAACAAATCTGCTGAATAACATGCACTTCTTGCTCCTGGAAATTTATATCCGATTTTCTGAACTTCCAGATTTACAATACTTCCATCTTCCAACTCGACTACCATATCCATAATCACAAGCGTAGATTCGTCCGAAATCCGTGTTCCATCGGAAGCACTTCCTTAATATGTACCTGCTGCCCTATCAATAATGAAAGTAATTCTTCTACTCGTTCCGGCACTGTTTCCGGATTCAAGATTTCTTTACTAATAAAATCATACATAATTTTTACACCTTTTACTCCCGTGCAAAAATTCAGAAATTCCTTTCGGTACTTTTTTTTCCAGCTATAAAATTCTTGTTTTAATTTCGGTTTTGCTTCAATTTCAGCTAATACCTCTTGTCTGATATGAATCATTGGAAAATACTGTCGTAATTTGTTGGTCATAGTCTATACCCTCCTTCAAAATTTTGTCATCTGTTCTTTCATATCGGGTATTTGTTTCAGAAATCGAAACACCGAGATGAACGCCTAACGGCTTTGGGAATATCTGGAGACTAGATCTTCTCCTAAGATGAACGTAGCATAACATATATTATTCAAAAAATAAAGTGTATTTTACATTTAGTAATAATAATTAATAATTCATTAATATATCAGTGATAAGATTCCCTTCCATCTGTTATGGCCTCTGGAGAGCTTTCGTATACGCAGGAAACTACCTTTTCTACGTATACGAAAAACAGCCTGAAAGTTTTCCTCTCAGACTGTTTCTTATTCTCTGCTATTTTTTGCTTTCCTCGCTGTTTTGACATGAAAATGATGTCTGCTGCACGGCTCCTTCAGCTTCATCTGCTACAGCACAAATGCGTACATCACTACAAAGTGGCACAGGCTTCCTCCCATCACGAACAGATGAAAAATCTCATGGCTTCCAAAATTTTTATGCTTCCTGTTAAAAATCGGAAGTTTCAGTGCATAGATCACTCCGCCAACTGTATAAATGATTCCGCCTGCTAAAAGCCATCTAAATCCCGCCGGCGGCAGGGAATTGAGCAGTTGTGTAAATGCAAGTACACAAGTCCACCCCATTCCGATATAAAGTACGGAAGATACCCACTTCGGGCAAAATACCCAAAACGCCTTTATCAGAATTCCCGCAATTGCGAATCCCCATACAATTGCCAGTAGAATCCATCCCATACGTCCGCCGAGCACTAACAGACAAATTGGTGTATAACTTCCGGCAATCAGTACGCTGATCATCATATGGTCAATTTTCTTCAGAATCGTATTTACCTTCTTGGAAATGTTAAATGTATGGTATGTCGTGCTAGCTGCATAAAGCAGAATCAGACTTACCGCATAAACTGCAATAGATACAAGATAAATCCTGCCAGGCTCATGAGCTGCTTTGATAAGCAACGGAATTGCTGCAAATATCGCCATCAGCATTCCAATAAAATGTGTGATCGCACTTCCCGGATCTTTTACATGTTCTTCTATTACTTTTGCCATAACTTACTCCTCCTGAAAATAATGTTATATTCTTCTTTCGTATTTTCATACGTAGTTTTAATTACTACTTGTTCTTATATCAATATTATAACCGTTATTTTCAAAAAAGCAAGTACTTAAATATTAAATATTTCAGCTCTATTCTCAATCAATTGTAACTTCTCTTTCCTTTTCATATGCTTAATCGCATACTCCCGGCTCATTGCCTCTTCCTTCGTAGCAAATGTTTCCGAATACACCAGCTTCACCGGCAGACGGCTCTTCGTATATTTCGCGCCTTTTCCTGCATTATGAGCCTGTATTCTTTTTTCCAGATTGTTCGTCCAGCCAGTGTAGAGACTACCGTCCCCACACTCCACAATATATGTATAATTCATGATTTCTCCTTTAATTGGGGACATAGCAAAACTTCATTTTACTACGTCCCCAATTATACACATTCTTTATCTTTTTGTCATATAATCTACAGGGTTTACTGGTGTTCCATCTTTTCGTAATTCCATATATACGTTGCATCCTTCCACGCTGTAATACTTTGTCGGCTGTCCGATATAGCCGAGAATGCTTTTTGCCTCTACCTGGTCGCCGACTTTTACTGGCACTTCTTTTAACTGTCCGTAAAGGACTTCGTAACCATTTCCAAGGTCTACGGTCACGGTTGTTCCTGTCTGTGCGGTCACATCAATGGATTTAATTATTCCCGGTGCACCGCACAGAACCTGGTCTCCTTCTGCTCCGCTGATAACCAATGCCGGATTATACTTGTATTGGTCTAGTGTCGCGAAGTAAACTGTTTTGTCCATGCTGTAATTCATAAGCACCGTGCCGCTTACAGGCCAGATCATCTTGCTGTCGCTTGTAAAGTTTGCGGAAGATGCACTGCCCGCTGTCCTTGCCGCCTGCTGACTTCCGTTAGTCTGACTGTTGCCGTCCTGGTTGCCATTATTTCCGGATCCATCTGTGTTTCCGGCTGTTGCAGCATTTTTGCTTGCAGTCCCTGCCGTTCCTGCACCAGAGCCACTCTTTTCGGCTTTTCCACCGGTTCCGGCTCCATCCGTTCCTGACTCGGAAGCACTGTCTTTCTGTGCATTTCCACTTGCTTCCTGACTGGCTTCCTCCAGTGCTTTCTTCTGTTCCTCCAGTTGTGCTTTTGCGAGCTCCCCTTCTTTTTTCACTGTCTTGTAATCCCGCATTGTGTATGTTCCAACAATTGCTATGGCTGCCACAAAGCACAGAACTGCCGCCAGTGTCGCCTTACGATTTCTCTTTTGCTTCTGCCTTGGCGTCATTTTTTTCGGACCGGCATGTTCTTTGCCGCGATCCATCTTATTATTATCGTTCATTTTCATCACCACCTCTGACTCTATTCTTGCCAGATTGTAGTGGTACTATACAAACTACATATAAAATATTGTCTTTGACTTTTTCTAGCCTTTCTTATATGGAAATTTCAAGAATGCCTCGGCTTTTTGTACAATACTATTATGACTTTACAAATTTTGCTACTCTCCTGCTCCGCCTTCCACCTGCACGATCTCCACGCCTTCTTTCAGTTCTGTCCCTTCGAAGAAATGTGCCAGTATCTCTTCCATGCTTTTTCCTTCTTTTGCCATTTGATTTGCCGTGTACTGGCTTAAGCCCAGTCCATGTCCGATACCCCGGGTCGTGATCCGCAGCTTTCCGTCATATTTCTGAAAAGAAAAGCAGCTTGATGCGAGATGATAATTGGTTCGGAATTCTTCTCCACTCACGGTGTCATTTCCAACCCGGACGCTAAGTACATATCCTGCAGTGTCTACCCCAGTCACTTCTGCATCCATATCGTCTATAGTAATTGTCTGAATTTGTTCTTTCGACTCAATATCTAGCGGACAGTCCACAATCTTCAGATACGGATAATCTTCGCTCCCCAGCGCCTCCCGTCCATCCCTTGTACTTCCATTACTGAGTCTGCAAAATGGTGTCTTTGCCAGCGCATTTTCATACGTCAGCACCTGTCCGTTGGTCTCCTCCCATGCATGCTCAAGCCGCTTATAATACTTGGAATATTGATCTGCTCCCCAGGAATCCTGCATATCTTTCTTTGTCCAGTATCTCTCTTCTAATATAGTATCTGCCCCTGCGCCAAGCGCCAGACATACCTGGGTCCGCACAAGAACTGCCTGGGTTTTTAAAGCTTCCTCCTCATAAACCGCAGGGATTTCTCTGGCCATAATTCCAATACAGTATTCACTGAGCGGCATCTGAATTTTATCCACATTTTCAGCATTAGAATCTTCCTGTTTTCCACCATCACTGCCGGACTTTTCCCCGTCTGCCTTCACATTTACCATAGTCTCGTCCACTCTGGAAGCTCCATAAGCTCCCGGTCCGCTTAAGAACACGGTGATAATATAGGGCAGCAATATAATGATCAGAAGATAGCACCCCAGTTTCTTTAATCTATATTTCAAATATGCAAATCTCATATAAAAAACGCCCTCCCATATAAAATATGAGAAGACGTTCTTTTTTATTCTTCAAGAATGCCTTTGCATTGTTTCTGCATGAACTAAACTTCTACTGTCACTTTATCCAGATGCCAGATATCATCCACATACTCCTGAATCGTTCTGTCAGATGAGAATTTTCCACAGCTTGCAGTATTCAGAAGTGCCATCTTAGCCCATCTGTCTTTGTCGCGATAAGCTTCTTCAACCTTCTTCTGTGTATCCGCATAAGAACGGAAATCCTTCAGAATGAAATACGTATCGGCTTTGCTTCCACCTTGAGCTGTCAGAAGTGAATTATACAGGTCACGGTACATTTTCTTATCACCTTGTGAATATGTTCCATCCACAAGCTGGTTCACAACGCGTCGGATATCGGCATCACTATTGTAGATATCCATCGGATTGTAGCCGCCATTGTTCTCGTAATTGATGACCTCGTCAGAGCTGAGTCCGAAGATAAATGCATTCTCTGCACCAACTTCTTCAACAATCTCCACATTTGCTCCATCCATCGTTCCAAGTGTCGGTGCGCCGTTGAGCATGAACTTCATATTACCGGTTCCTGATGCCTCTTTGGAAGCTGTGGAAATCTGCTCGCTTACATCAGCTGCTGCGAAGATGATCTCAGCATTTGACACACGATAATCTTCGATGAATACAACTTTCAGTTTGCCGTTGATACTGCGGTCGTTGTTGACTACATCCGCAACGGAATTGATCAGTTTGATGATCTGTTTTGCACGGATATATCCTGCGGAAGCTTTTGCTCCGAAGATAAATGTTCTCGGATAGAAGCTTATTTCCGGATGTTCCTTGATCTCGTTGTATAAGTACATTACATGTAAAATATTAAGAAGCTGTCTCTTGTACTCGTGCAGTCTCTTGACCTGTACATCGAAGATAGATCTTGGATCCACTTCAATGCCATTGTGCTCTTTAATATATTTTGCCAGGCGGACTTTATTCTCATACTTGATGCTCATAAATTCCTTCAGAGCTTCCTCATCGTCCACCCATTTTTTCAGTCCTGACATCAGAGACAGATCTGTGATCCAGTCCTTTGTTCCAAGCTTATCTGTTACCCAGTCAGCTAGCAGCGGATTTCCATGCATCAGGAAACGTCTCTGCGTAATTCCGTTTGTCTTATTATTGAATTTCTGCGGCATCATTTCGTAGAAATCACGAAGCTCCTGTTTTTTCAGGATTTCTGTATGAAGTCTTGCAACTCCATTGACAGAGTATCCGGCTACGATTGCAAGATGAGCCATCTTTACCTGACCATCTCTTAAAATCTGCATCTTTGCTACTTTCTCTTCATTTCCCGGATACATCTCACGGATCTGAGCCACAAAGCGGCGGTCAATCTCCTGGATGATCTGGTATACACGAGGAAGCAGCCTGGAGAACAGGTCGATTGGCCATTTTTCCAGAGCCTCTGACATGATAGTGTGGTTCGTGTAAGCGCAGGTCTTTGATGTGATTTCCCATGCCTCATCCCAGCCAAGTCCTTCCTCATCAAGAAGAAGTCTCATAAGCTCGGCAACTGCTACCGTCGGATGCGTATCATTCATCTGAATCGTCACTTTTTCGTAGAACTTATGGATATCATCATGGTCTCTCAAATATTTGTCAACGGCTTCCTGCAAACTTGCAGAGATAAAGAAATACTGCTGTTTCAGACGAAGCTCTTTTCCCGCATAATGGTTATCATTCGGATACAGTACCTCTACAATCGTCTTTGCAAGATTCTCCTGCTCTACAGCTTTTTGATATTCTCCACGGTCAAATGAATCCAAATGGAAGTCTGTGATTGCCTTCGCATCCCAGATGCGAAGTGTATTTACAAGGTTATTGTTATATCCGACAATCGGCATATCGTATGGAATCGCAAGGACAGACTCAAAATTCTCCTGAATAAACATATCCTTTCCTGTCTTTGGATCTTTTTCCACACGGATATTTCCTCCGAAACGCACCTCTTTTGCGTATTCTTCACGTCGGATTTCAAATGGATTTCCTTCTTTTAACCAGTTATCCGGTGTCTCGACCTGATATCCATTCTCTATTTTTTGTTTGAACATACCGTAATGATAGCGGATTCCGCAGCCATAGGCTGCGTATCCCAAGGTTGCAAGTGAGTCAAGAAAGCATGCTGCCAGACGCCCGAGTCCGCCATTTCCAAGTGCCGCATCTGGTTCTTGATCTTCAATCACATTCAGATTGATTCCCATCTCCTCCAATGCTTCCTGCACTTCTTTATAGTCAGTCAAATTGATCAGGTTGTTACCCAAAGCTCTTCCCATCAAAAATTCCATAGACATATAATATACAGTTTTTGGGTCATCTTTTTTATATTGTTCCTGTGTCATCAGCCATCTGTCGATGATATCATCTTTTACAGCATAAGACACTGCCTGAAACAATTGCTGCTGTGTTGCTTCCTCTACTGTCTTTCGATACAGTCTTTTTACATTGCTTTTTACAGTTTTTTGGAATTCCACCTTATCAAATTTTTCACGGTACATAATCACAACCTCCTATTTTTCTACTCCCATAGTCATAGTTTCACCGTTGATGTTCCATTCTTTTTTGTATCCGCCAGGTGTTCCTTTGATTACTTCTGTAGCCAAAACTTCTCCGCCAATTTCAGTTTCATATTTTTCAAATACAGCCTCTGCCTTTTCTGTTCCCTGATAATATAGTTTAATCTTATCTGTCACTTCAAAGTCTGCTTCTTTTCTCATTGTCTGAATCTTGCTGATCAGCTCTCTGACAAACCCCTCTTCCAGCAATTCTTCTGTCAGGTTTGTGTCTAAGACAACTGTGATTCCATTATCACTCTCAGATACATAGCCTTCCATCTGAGCTGTATCGATCAAAAGATCCTCTCTGAACAATGTCACTTCCTGTCCATTTACGTCCAATTTCAAAGCTTCTGTCGCATTCAGTTCATCCATTGCCTGATTTCCGTCTAAGTTTGCTAAAGCTTCTTTGATTCCGCCCAGTAATTTACCGTATTTCGGTCCCACTGTTCTCATCTGTGGTTTAAATGTATAAGAAGTAAAGTTTCTCACATCATCTGTGAATTCCATCTCTTTTACGTTCAACTCTTCTTCCACGATTTCCTGATAAAATTCAGGTAATACTACATTTGATTTTACAAACATCTTTCCAATTGGCTGACGGTTCTTGATATTTGCTGTATTACGGCACGCACGTCCCATAACAACCAGTTTCAGAACTTCGTCCATGTTTGCTTCCAAATCTTTATCGATATAAGCCTCGTTTGCAGCTGGATAATCACATAAGTGAATACTTTCCGGAGCATTTGCATCAATGCTTCTTACAAGATTCTGGTAAATGTCTTCTGTCATAAACGGAATCATCGGTGCAGCCACTTTTGCCACTGTCACAAGTGCTGTGTAAAGTGTCATATATGCGTTGATCTTATCCTGCTCCATTCCTTTTGCCCAAAAACGTTCACGGCTTCTTCTTACATACCAATTACTCATATCATCTACAAAATCCTGCAATGCTCTTGCACTTTCCGGAATTCTGTAGTTTGCAAGATTATCATCTACTGTCTTGATCAGTGTGTTCAGTTTTGACAGTAACCATTTATCCATAACAGATAATTTATCATATTCCAAATTGTATTTTGTTGCGTCAAATTGGTCGATTTCCGCATAAAGTACGAAGAATGCGTAAGTATTCCACAATGTACCCATGAATTTACGCTGTCCTTCCACAACCGCTTTTCCGTGGAAACGGTTCGGCAGCCATGGCGCGCTGTTTACATAGAAATACCAACGGATTGCATCTGCTCCGTATGTCTCTAATGCATCGAACGGATCGACTGCATTTCCTTTGGACTTACTCATCTTCTGTCCGTTCTCATCCTGTACGTGTCCGAGAACGATAACATTCTTATAAGGCGCTTCATTGAAGATCAATGTGGAGATCGCAAGCAATGAGTAGAACCATCCACGAGTCTGGTCAACCGCCTCTGAAATAAAGTTTGCCGGGAACTGCTGCTCAAATAATTCTTTGTTCTCAAATGGATAGTGGTGCTGTGCAAATGGCATTGCTCCACTGTCAAACCAGCAGTCGATTACTTCCGGAACACGGTGCATCTCTTTTCCACAATGCGGACACTTGATTGTCACAGCGTCGATAAATGGGCGGTGAAGTTCGATGTCATCCGGACAGTTGTCGGACATCTCTTTTAATTCTGCAATGCTTCCAATTGAATGCATATGTCCACATTCACATTCCCATACATTTAACGGAGTTCCCCAGTAACGGTTACGGCTTATTCCCCAATCCTGAACATTTTCAAGCCAATCGCCGAAACGTCCTTTTCCGATGCTCTCCGGAATCCAGTTAATCTTGTTGTTGTTTCTGATCAAATCTTCTTTTACCGCTGTCATCTTGATGAACCATGACTCACGTGCATAGTAGATAAGCGGTGTATCACAACGCCAGCAGTGTGGGTAGCTGTGCTCGAAATTCGGAGCATCAAATAAAAGATTTCTCTTTTCCAGATCTTCTAATACAAATGGGTCTGCTTTTTTACAGAATGTTCCTGCCCAAGGTGTCTCTGCTGTCATCTCACCTTTTTCATCTACTAACTGTAAAAATGGAAGGTCATATTTACGTCCTACCTGAGCATCATCCTCACCAAATGCAGGAGCAATATGAACGACACCTGTACCGTCTGTCAATGTTACGTATGTGTCACATGTCACATAGTATGCTTTTTTATTCAGTTCCACAAATGGGAATAATGGTTCGTATTCTTTTCCTTCTAAATCTGTACCGACATAGCTTTCCAATACTTCGTATGCAGGAGTTCCCTCTTCCGCAAGATTTCCAAGTACTGTGTCAAGCAATGCCTCTGCCATATAGTATGTGAATCCGTCTGCTGCTTTTACTTTTACATAAGTCTCATCTGGGTTCACACAGAGAGCCACGTTTGACGGCAATGTCCAAGGTGTTGTTGTCCATGCCAGAATATAAGCGTCTTCGTCTTTTACTTTAAATCTTACGATTGCGGATTTCTCTTTGACATCTTTGTAACCCTGCGCTACTTCGTGGCTGGAAAGCGGAGTTCCACAACGCGGACAGTAAGGTACAATCTTGTATCCTTTATATAACAATCCTTTATCCCAAATCTGTTTTAATGCCCACCATTCTGATTCAATGAAATCGTTGTGGTAAGTTACATATGGATTTTCCATATCTGCCCAGAAACCAACAGTCGCAGAGAAGTCTTCCCACATCCCTTTATATTTCCAGACACTCTCTTTACAGTGTGCGATAAATGGCTCCAAACCATACTCTTCAATCTGTTCTTTTCCGTCTAATCCAAGCATCTTTTCCACTTCAAGCTCTACCGGAAGTCCGTGTGTATCCCATCCTGCTTTTCTAGGTACCATGTACCCTTTCATTGTACGGTATCTCGGAATCATATCCTTGATAACACGAGTCAACACGTGGCCGATATGCGGTTTCCCGTTCGCTGTCGGAGGTCCGTCATAAAACGTATATGTCTCCCCCTCCTTACGATTTTCCATACTCTTCTCAAAAATCTTGTTATCAGCCCAAAACTTTTCCGTCTTCTTTTCACGATCTACAAACTTTAAATCTGTGGATACCTTCTGATACATTTCTTCTTCCTCCTTCTTATTTGGGGACGTAGTATTTTTCAATTTTACTACGTCCCTAATTGACACATGCCCTGTCCCTTTTTGAATTTTGATACAAAAAAACTCCCATCCTGTAATCAGGACGAGAGCTGTAAAACCTTCGTTATACCACCTATTACACCATACTGACATATGCGTTCCTGCTAACGGTGGAATCCCGGCAGTACCTATTGGACAACTTCGTTCGGTCACTGCAACTCAGAAGTGATCTTCAAATATATTCTACTCGTATCAGGCTCTCACCATCCCTGACTCTCTTTGACTTTAAAATATATCCTACTGTCTTCGTCAACGTTTTTTCATATATCACTAACATTATAAAAAGAAACCCTTGGTTCGTCAAGGGTTTCTCTATTTTTTCTCTTACTCTGCGACTTCTGATCCTTCAATAATTTCTCCTTGTTCCACTCGGTTGATCAAATCCTCAATGTTTGCAACCGATGTCTCATCCGGATATGTAACATAGAGCGGACCTGAGCTAGCTGCCGAATAACAGATATCTTTTCCTCCGGTTCCCTCCGCTGCGACTGAATAAATATTCCAGCTTCCGCCTTTACTCAACTGTGTCTTGATCAAAGATTGGATCTGTTCCTGAGACATGTTAGTCTCTACATTTCCACTTACGTCGTCGATAATTGAGTTCGCTTTCATAAGCATCTGAGGCGAAATCATTTTCTTGATCATGGCCGTGATAACTGCCTGCTGATTCTTTCCTCTCTGGTTATCTCCGCCCGGCACATTCTCACGTTCTCTTGAGAATGCCAGCGCTTCTTCACCGTTAAAATGGTTGATTCCCTGTTGTACATCCATGACATGTTCCGAGTTCTTACTTGTCGTAAATGCATACTCAGAATATACATCAACACCACCTAAATGGTCTACAATGTCAATTAAAGAAGTAAAGTTAATTCTGGCATAAAATGGAATCTCAACTTGATACAACTCTTCCAATGTCTTCATTGAAACATCCACACCATAATTTCCGGCATGTGTCAGCTTATCATTCTCCCCTCCGGAAATGCCCGGAATCGGCACATAGTAATCTCGCGGTGTAGTAACCAAAAGAATCTGATGCGTCTTTGGATTCACTGTGGCAATGATATTCACATCACTTCGGCTTGTCTGTTCAATATCCCCATACACATCAATACCACTGATATACACACTGAATGGATCCTGTATGCTCGTATCCACCGACGTGCTGGCAAGTTCTTTCTTAATCTTGTGCTCATAAATAATACGAACACTCTTTTTATATCCTGCAAATGACTCAGAAATATTATCTGTATAACCTTCATTGTAAATAATCGCATCTACTTTTTTATCATGCAGTGCCTCTGCCTGTTCCTGAAGATCTTGATATTCAACTACCGTTATGTCTTTTCCAAGCTCCTCGGAAACCATCTGAATAGCTGCCTCCATATCCGTTCTTCCCATCTTATACTGAACACCAAACGTGTAATTCTCAGTATCTTTGATATCTTTTGCCGGGTCATCTTTTAATACAGCTACAACCATATTATCAATCTTATAGTTGCCTCCCGTAATCTTGTCCAATGCCCCGTTCGCCTTTCCGATATAATATGTTCCGACGCTGATCACCATAATCAGGACTACACTCAATATCTTTCCGCCAATTGCTTTCTTCTTTCTATTCAACTGCGTAAATAGTGTAAGCCCAAGCAGCAACAATAGAATACCTCCGATTATAAGCATGTATTTCAACGGAATAATTCCTATAATGTGGAGCATACCAACACATAACATCGACACAATTGCCTGAATTGTGACAAGAGTCAATCCTACCTTGTGCGGCTTTGCTCTCCCTCTGCGTCTTACATTTTTCCTGTTTTTATTTTTTCTGCGCTTTCTAGATCTTGTTTTTCCATCCTCGTCCAAACTTTGCCGATCTCTTGCGTTCTCCAGTTTTCTTTTTTTCCTCTGCTGTAATTCCTCAAATGCCTCTCTTTGCTCTTGATTTGTCCTTTTTCTAATCATTTAATGAATCCTCTTTCGCATGTTTCACATTTTGCTTCATTTAAACTCAATGATTATATCATATTCTGTCGAAAATTACGAACATTTTAAGATATTTTTAATAAAAAGGCATTTTCACATTTCCTACTCGTCTAAAATTCCTGCTTCCCGAAATTTTCCCACTACAGCTGCAGTATCCTTTTTTGCCTGCTTTTCCTCCACGTCATATTCTTCCATTAGCGCTTTCACCAGCTGCTCTTGCGTACATTCTTTTTCCAAATTTCTCCACAGAAATGCTCCTGTCTCATTCAATTGTATCATGCCGTGGAACTGTCTGCTCTCTCCTTCCACCGGAACTGCCGCAAACACTCCTGCTACCTCTCTCAATATAAATCCTTCTCTAATTTTCATGCTCTGATTTTTCCTCCAATCCCATCTCTTTCATACATGCTCTTATCTTTTTATTCTGATCCTGATTTCTAAGCGTGCGAAATTCTCCGATTATCTTTCCCGGAGAACATATCACTTTTTTTGTCAAACGATGTATCCACGCCATCCAAATTCTCCGTGGGTATTGTGCCAGCCACGGATATGCAACAATTAACTGTTCCTGGTTTGGAAATATCCTCTGCAGGAAATAAGCTTTTTTATTCTCATATCGATTGACCTCTGTCTGTAAATGAAACTGAAAAAGACCATAAGTTCCACTCTGTACTATATAATTCCAGACCGGCTCTTTTTCAAGGCTCTCACCACATTTTCCTTTTTGAAGCAACTCCCTGATTTTCTTTTCCATTGTAAAAAGTTTTGCCTGAGTTAGCTGATTTTCCACAATTTTTGTATTGCAGCAACTCATCTTTGTGTTTTCAAACACAAGAAAATCTAACAGCATCCGTATCCCTGCTCCTCCATGCTCGAAGTGCTTCGCCATATGTCCTGTCTGGTACAGATAAAAATCTTCCCAGGACATCTGATACTCTGTCTGACATCCTTCTTTTTTTGTGCTTCGTTCCCAGACTCCTTCCATATAATTATCCAAAGTCTCATAGCCTGTCCCACAGTCTTTGTGAATTTCTACTGTCATACAAGGCTCTTTCTGATAGACATCATGATGCCCTCCCTTATGCAGGACCCGATATCCAAGCTTTTCCATCAGCACAGATACCCGCTCAAGATCTTTTGTCTTTACTAAGATATCCAAATCTGTCAAAAACCGCATGTCCTGAGAAGGATACTCGTATTTTAACAAACCGCCTTTCAGCAGCATCCGCTCAATGCCTTCCTCCTCAAAAAGTTTTGTCAGCTTTTCATATTCATGGTATTGTATCGTCTCCCGCATAATTCCGGATAATCTTGCTTTTTGAAACTGCTTTTTTACTTCATCCGGTATCTGTTCACAATATTCTTTATTCAGGCATAGTTGTTCCACCGCATACGCCACAATATTTTCAATGCGATGATAAGCACTTATCTCATATATCTTCTGCCAATCTGGCCGCACATTCGGAAACGGCACGTTCACCTTTCCCACAACTGCACATGCCATATAAAATATGTACTCGGCTTCCCTTTCTGTCGTCATCTGCTTCTCCTTTTTATCTGAAAAGAACCGGCAAATCTGTAAAAATCCGCCAGTCCTTTTCCACTCTTACTCATCCGGTTACATTAGATTACTCCCAACCTGTGCCAGGCATAACTAGATCATTATCTCCCCATGTGTCATCGTCGTTTTGACCGCTCAATGTCATCTGCATCTGGATATCTCCTTCAAACGCAAACACTTCCACAGCATCCGGCATTCCGCGTAAGACTGGGTATCCTTTATTGGATGCCGTATCTGTATTCCAAATAGACGTATTTAACATCATAGAGTATGCATAGAACGTCGGTGATGTCAAACCTCCGGTCCACGACTCCGGCTCACTGATTGCCCAGTGCGATGGAACTGTTCCCGGTTTTGCAGGAGAATGGTAAATCTTAACCCAGTTGCTCAATTCTGATGCATCATCTACATGTGTAATCTTCCATCTTGTATTTGAAGAAGATATAACTGTCTTTTATGCAGGACAAAAAACAAAGCCCATCGGCTCAACGGTTCTTACCTGCCCTCCAACTGTCTGTAGATTTTCCTCTTATTTCCTTTTACTGTCATTCGCTGTTCTAGTCCTTCCTTAGTATATTCCTGTTACCCAGCCCGGTTCCTTTACAATTGGGAGCTGTTCTGCCGGCTCTTCCGGCTCTGTCTGTTGCTCATCATTGTTATCTGAAGGTTTGTCCGTTTCTGACTGATTCTCCTCCTCTGATGGCTGCTCCACTTCTGATTGCTGAATTTCCTATGACTGTGTATTTGTTTCTTTCGATGCTGTATCCTGCTTATTCTGTTCATCCTGCCCTGTCGATGCTACAGCTTCTGCCAACTTTTCTTCCAATTTCTTTTGTTCCTTTTTCGTAAGTTCTTTTCCTTCAAATGCATCGGGCTCTGCCACATTGTCCCTCGCATTTATATTTTGTATTTCCTGCACCTCATCTGGCTTCTCTTTCACTGTACTTTGAGACTTACTTTGTCTGTTCCACAAAAAAATCCCTGCTGAAATACAAAAAATACACACCGCTATACTTCCCGCGATCCATAGTACTTTTTTACTAAATCTTTTTCTATCCAAGCATTTTCATCCTTTCCTCTTCTTATTTGTAAATTTTTCAACAAAAAAACTGAGGTATGTCTATTTGTGGGCAGGCCTCAGTTTCTCTATTCACTTATGAGTAGTCTTTTCTAACTAATCGCTCTCTAGTATACAATAGACTATTTCCTCAGTGCAAGTGTAATTTTTTCCAATTATTCTCTTTTCATTCGCTGCTGTCTCTGATGTCTCATGCGAGCTCTCTTGCGGCGTTCTTTTATTTTTTTTCTCTTATAAGCTAACAGAAGAATCAATGCAAATGCGAAAAGAATCACAATCCCTAAAATGACCAGTAAAACTACAACTACTGTTGGAAGTCCTTCTTCTTTCTTTGTCTCTTTCTTCTCCGCTTTTGCAGTCTTCTTTTCCTCTATTCCATGTATCTTATTATAATATTTATCGGTAATAGTCACAGGCACTTTTCCAACTTCCTGACCTTGATAAGTGTAGATCAAAGTTCCACTTTTATCTCCCAGCTCTGTTGGCTCCTGCAGTGTGGCATCCAATTTATCAAAAGTCACTCCTGACGGCAACATGACATATGCATTCTCGTCGACAGACTTTATATTTTTGTCGGTAACCTGTTCTTTCGTTACCGGAACCTTTGAAAAATTATCAAACGCATAATCCAGCATTGCTCTCGTGTCTACATATGCATTCTGTCCGCCTCCGTGAACCCTGAGAGTAACCGCCACAAGATTCTTATCATCCTTTGTCGCAAATGTTACAAGTGTCGTCAATGCCTGATCTGTATATCCTGTCTTTCCTCCTACACAGTACTCATAATAATTGCGGTTTCCCTGAAACAGCATCTTATGATTCTGCTGAAATGTTCTTGATTCGCTCGTAAGCGCAGTCGGTCCAATTGTGTACTGACGAGTACCTGTTATTTTTCGAAACTCTTCATATTTAAATGCGGCAGCTCCGATCAAAGCCATATCATGTGCCGAAGTATAATGTTCATCATTATGAAGTCCGTTTGCATTTACAAAGTGTGAATTTGTGCCTCCCAGTTCAGCCACTTTCTCATTCATCATATTGATAAAATTATCGTATCCGCCATTTACACTGTTTGCAATGGCATAAGACACCTCGTTCGCCGAAGCGAGAAGCATTCCATACAAGGCATCTTCCATCGAAATCTCTTCGCCAACTTTCATTCCGATATGTGCATCTCCATATTCGAGAAAATCAATACAATTCTGTGTGAATTTCACCCGATCTGTCAACTGGCTGTTCTCCAAAGCGACCACTGCAGTCAAAATCTTTGTAATGCTCGCCGGATAATGCTGATCATCTATTTTCTTTGCATAGAGAATGGCGCCACTATCCATATCCATTACAATTCCCGATTCGCTGTAAATATTCGGTCCGACAGGCCATCCGGCCAGCGCATTCGAATCCACTTCCTGATTATAGACACTGTCTACTTCTTCCGCCGGAATCTGCTGATCTACCTGTATCTTTGCTGCATCCACATTCATTCCCACGGTTCCCATCACTAAAATGCCGGCAATCAGACCCGATAACAGCCTTTTTCTAAATCTCATTTTCTTTTCCTCCACAGTATGTAACTTAAAATCTATTTTGTATTATAAATTATTTCTATATTTCCCGCAATAACAACTTATTGTGGTATAATAGGGATATCAAATAAATCTGGAAAGGGGTTGTTTTTATGAGTAAACGAATTATTACAATCGGAAGACAATTTGGAAGTAACGGACGTCTAATCGGGATTGCGTTGGCAGAACGTCTCGGAATCAACTGTTATGACAAGGATCTGATCAAACTTGCCTCAGAACACACAGATATTCCATATGACCAACTGAAACTGGTAGACGAAAAAAGAGAAAAACCTTGGCGGTATCAAGTAGACGAAAACAGCAATATCGATCGTCACTATCGTTACGGTCACATTGATGAGATTCTGTTCAACCTGCAGTCAAAGATTATCAAAGAAATGGCTTCAAAAGAAGACTGCATTATTGTGGGACGCTGCGGTAATTATGTGCTCCGCGATGAAGAAAGATGTAAAAATATCTATCTGTACGCCCCTTTAGATGTCCGTATCTCAACCATTATGGAGCGATACCAACTAGATGAAAAGGGCGCTCACTCCTTAGTGCGCAAGATGGATAAAGACAGAAGCTACTATTTCAACTACTACACCGACCAGAGCTGGGATGAGATGAACACTTATGATCTGAGCATAGACACAAGTGCATTTACCGTTGATGAGATTGTCGATCTGCTTGAGATGGTTTATAACAAATTGTAAATAACTGTATGGCTCGAACGATTGAGCCTTGATATGACAACAAGGGAGATATCACCGTGTATCTCCCTTTAGTTTTTTCTTTCACAAGTGTCAGACAGATGAATGCTCATTTCATGCCACTGCTCGCCGCCCCAATTAGACTCTCCAATGCCATGATCATGAAAACCAAATTTTTCATACATATTTACTTTCTCTTCTACACAGGTCAAAATGACTAACTTGCGATTCTTTTCCCGCTCTCTTCTCAAATATTCATCCACTAGCGCTCTCGCCAATCCCTGACCTCTATGGTCCGGAAGCACATCCAGACCAAGCAGCATAATGTTCTTTCCTTCCGGATTATGTACGCTGGCATCTGTAAAAAAATCATCGGTGAGATGTTCCCGATCTGTTGCCAAACCATTGAGAAATCCTGCTAATTTTCCTGTCTCCCTATCCACTGCTACCAAAAACAAATCCGGTGCCTTTTTTATACGTGCTGCCATGTGCTCATAAGAACACGCTTCATTTGGCGGAAAACAGATTTGTTCAATCTCTGCTGCTTGTTCCGTCTCCTCTAGTCGAATCATTCGAAATTCATATTTTTGTAAAATTGTTTCCATCTTATTCTCCCTCTAATGCTCTTTTTCTTACCTGCCCAATATTGTACATATCAACTTGTCAAACGCCTCTTCAAATCTTTTATTATCCAACTCCGTTCTTTTTGCAGGTCCTTTTAGATGATGCCGTTTTTTTGTATTTCTCGCTTTTTTTGCCAAATGGCGTTCCATTAGCATCTGATCTATATTTTCATTTGTGTACCATTTTCCACTCTGATGAATACCATAAGCACCTTTTCCGAGAATCATAGCAGCCACGCCATAATCCTGAGTCACGACAATATCTCCTCTTTTGCAGATGCTGACTAATTTAAAGTCAACCGCATCTGTCCCAGCACCGACAGTCACAACTTGACTGTATGAAGACTCCAGTACGTGATTGGTATCACATAATAAAATTACCGGTATCTGATATTTTTGTGCAATCAGCTCTACAATAGTTACTACCGGGCAAGCATCTGCATCCACTAAAATTTTCACATTCTCGTTCATAATAATACCTACCTGTGCCAGTTCTGCTGAATCTGCAATTTATTCTCCCTCTTTTTATAAAAGTTTCTCACTATCTGAACTTACTATCAACGCCGTACACTCTTGCGCAAAAGATGATCCGCCTTGTAATAAATGCCCGTTTTGGATCGACTTCATCTCAAGCCTGACCAAAGCGGGCATTTTGTATATAATATACCGCAGAATGTACTGCTTGTCTACGGTGTTTTCTGTACTTTTAAACTTTCATCTGAAAACCGATAGCCTCTCGGCAGACAGAAGCCTTTTTTTATCTCATCCGGCATTTCATGTGCTTGCAGCAATAAAGCGGTTTTATTCCTTCGGAAGCCTTTTTGATTATAAAATCCGACTCCGCCGGGATGTGTATTCAAAAAAATATTTTGATCTTTCATTTGACGCGAGAGCTTGTCCACAATGTTCCATCCTAAATGAAGTCCCTGATAGTCAGGATCAACAGCCACATTTAAAATCAGTGCATGCGCTCCATCGGAAATTGCTCTGGCACAGCCGATTAATGTTTCATTATCGTATGCATACTGTACATACTGACTTTTAGAAAATGTGTCTTTTGTCACATGTTCGTTTCGTTTCCCTCCAAAAGCTTTTTCTAGCAGCGCATTTACCTGATGATAATCGGCACGGTCAGATTTATCGGAATAAAAAACCTTAAATTTTTGTTTATCCGATTTCTTCCCGACCGGAAACATTCCTGTAAGAGGCTCAAATTCCGTTTCATATCGATACCCGATTGGCAGGTATAATCCACTTTCGGTCAGTTCTTTTTCCTGTGCATCACTTAACACTTTTCCTACATATGTAAAGGAATTTTTGGAGCGTCGAAAACCGATTTCTTCATACAAATCCAGTTTATCCGGCGTGGCTGTCACAAAAATTTCCTGTCCCTGCAGTTTTAAAATCATTTCACGGATAAGTTTCTTTTCCGTTTCCGCCTTATCAGCCCATACATCACAAATCAATGCCCAGTCATATCCGTCAGACAGCGCGCAGATTGCTCCTGTCTTCTTTTCATCACAATATGAAAAAATCTGAATCTTACTTCCACTTCTTTCTTCCCTATATTCAATACCCATGTAAAACACTCTCTTTCTCAGCCATATCTCAAATTTGTTAAATATAATATTCCGGATCCAGTAACAAAATGTCAATAGTTTTTTAATCACTTTTTTCAAAAATAAGCAAAAAAAATAGAACGCATAGATTTCTCTATACGCTCTACGTTCAGATTTCATATTAAATTTTTGCGTCTTGTGAATCATTTACCAGTCCTTCTAGCTCTTTTTCATTTTTTTCATCTTCAACAGGTTTCTTTCCGGTAATATCCTTATATGCTTCTTTCACACCATTCTTCACAGCCCACTTAATGACAAAATATAGTGCTATCAAAATAACAATTGCGGTTCCTCCGCTTATGCCTAATTCATTCCACATAATTCAATCCTCCAAATTCAAATTCCTCAGTTTCAAAAACTGGAATTTCTATTTGTGTTGCCATGTCATTACATAATCTTTTTCTCCGGTAGCCTC
>ERZ833782.1445-NODE-1445-length-20439-cov-3.383095_pt1 | contig 20439 bp, 11 predicted proteins | sample MGYA00519577_ERZ833782 | MGnify/ENA primary metagenome ERZ833782 (study PRJEB31850, sample SAMEA3708745) | human gut metagenome | biome: human gut; feature: human-associated habitat; material: faeces | place: China | collected 2014 ...
TATAATTTTGAGCCCTTAGGGAACTTATTAACAAAGGGAACAATGGCGCGCCCTGTATAAATTAGTCCTTGTCCAGAATCTGCATTTTTAATATAGTCAAGCTGCGCTTCTGAAATATGCAACATCGCCCCAATCTCCTGTCTATCATCTGCAGACTGGTTCAACATCAGGATAAAGGATGAGTTATTCATAATACCGCGGGACTCCCTGTTTGTAAGGAGATCCTCTACGTTCTGTGTAATTCCTGTTGGGACACCGCCGTACTTACGAAATTGCTTCCACATGTACATCAACATTCTCGCAGATAGGGTTGATTGTGTCAAGACATAAAGTTCATCAATATAGATCCATGTACGTTTTCCACGGGTACGGTTATTGATTGTCCGGTTCCATATATCGTTTAAACAAACCTGCATACCCATCTCCTGCATTCCTGTTTTAATGTCACGAATGTCATAGACGACAAAGCGATTGTTGGTATCTACGTTAGTCTGATATGCAAAGGTATCATAAGAACCCATACAGTATTTTTCCAAAGCGATACGCAAGTATTCCGCTTCTGGTTCCGGCTGTCTGCTTAATAGTTGGTAAAAATCCTTGAAAGTTGGACAAGCTGCCCTGTCACAGGTGATAGTGCTTCCTTGCTGCTTAAGCATATCCATATGTTCCAGATACTTTTCGTATAGGCTGCGAACACAACGGTCAATCACTGATGTTTGAATTGGGTTGAGTCCCAAATGACCTCCAATAGCACTGGAACAGATAGAACAAATCTGATCTGATTTAATTGTAACCGGATCATCGCCGTTTTTCCGATCTTCTGTTACGTCCAGATCAAATGGGTTAATGTGGGTGTCTGAGCTGGGAGCAATACGGATAACCTGTCCTCCCAGCGCCTCACATAAGGGGCGATACTCTGCCTGCGGATCCACAACCAGAATTTCGTTCTCCTCATTTGACAGAAATACCTGTGTCATTTCCTGTTTAGCAGAGAAAGATTTTCCGGAACCCGACATACCGAGTATGAGCCCGTTTGAATTTTGCCCCCGAAGCCTGTTAATCATAATCAGGTTTCTACTTGTTGCATTTACACCGTAATAGATTCCTCCTGGCTGCACAAGCTCTTGCGATTCAAACGGGATAAAAAGGGCTGCTGACTCCGTATTCATCAGTCGATTGGCCCAGATTTGATTGTTTCCTAAAGGAAGGCAGGAAGCAAATCCTCTTTCCTGCTGTGAATTTAATTTCAGCAACGTGCAGAGATGTTTTTCTGCATTATTCTGTGCCATCTTGGTGTATTTATCCAGATCGTCCATATCATCTGCAAAGATGGTCATAACAACGGTCATCAGAATGGTTTTCTGATCCCTGACCGTAATGTCGTCGTATGCCTTATCAGCGTCTTTTTTCGCCTGCATCAAATCCGGGGATACCATATCTGCTGTTAATCCGCTTTTCGCTGCTCTCTTAGCCGCCTCTGCCATGTTACGGTTAATTTCAAGCATCTGATTTCTTACTAATTTGATACCTTCATCTTGCCTCATAGGCGCAAAATGAATGCTTGTGATTGCATTGCATGGGATATCTGCAATATCGGTTAATACTTCTGCCGAAAGCTGTGTTGGAAGGTTTTTGAGATATAACGCTCTTGCGTATTTATCCCCAACCCGGAAACTATCACTTGTCCGAAATGACAGTGAGCTTGGGCCAATGATATCCTTGGTTGTAAGTCCGAGATAATGCATCCATTCCAAATCAAATGTACGAGATTCTGTTCCATCAATATTCATCTTTTTGAAGAACGGCATGTCCGTATCCTGGTTATAGATGTTATACAGAAGTTCCAATCGTTCCTGCAGCGTCATCGGAGAAGTTGATGCAGAATTGATTTTTTTAAGGTAAGCTGATACTTCTCCATCTACACGCGAAAACGTGCCGTTTGCAAGTTCGATATTGTCTGCTTTTACTGTTACAACCAGATATTTTTCCTGCACGATATTGCTTTGTCCTTCACTGATCTTTGACAGAAGAACTTTGTTCATATCCTGGCGAAGAGGATTAAATTCATCCTCTCTCTCTTTTAATAATGTATCTTCCGCAAATTTTTCCCGATCGATACTGCGGTTGAAAATCATAAACTGTGGACGCACATCCGGCGAAAAATAGTTCAGCAGGTCACCATAAGCGAAATACATTTCTGTCTGCGCTTCCTGGGTTGCCGTACGGAAGTTTGCGTCTGTCAGCCGATAGCATTTGGTAAACAGATTTGTATCCGGCTCAATAATACCGTTCACATACACTTTTTTGTACGGAATAGACTGCTGCACCGTTTTTGGTACTTCGATTGCTTTAATTCTGGCCGCTTTGGATTTGGACTGTTTTGCTGTTTTTCCATTTGCTGCCTTTACTTTTTTCTTTTTGGAAATCTCCATAGTTCCTACATCGCCGGAAAAATCCTGGATTTGTTTATCCAGATCAATTCCTGGTTTGCGTTGCGCTGAGGTGCCGCCAATTTCCGTCACATCTACGTTGGATTGTGCTTTTTTTCTTCCAAACATAACATGCCTCCTTCTTATATTAATTACTCTTTAATTATGGGAACGTTTTAAATAAATGTCGCAAAACCGATAAAAAACGAATGGGGCGGAAAACCGCCCCTTCAGAGATTGATCGTTATATAATACCTTTCATATCTGGATTCGCATCCAAATAAGCCTTCAAGCGCTTTTCATTCGCTTTTTTCTTCTTTTTCATCTGTTTTACGGAATACTCTGTGTCATCGCCATCAAAATATTCATAGGTAATTTTGCTTTGTTTTGCGAGGTTTTGGAATGTGTTTTCCGTTGCATATGGCCGGTCGGCCGGGGCCAGGAACTTTGTGATAAACACATCCTTAAAATACACCCACGCCGGCATTCCATAAAAATCAACAAACCCACAGATTAAAATGGGCGCATCTACAATAGCAACTACTCCTACCAGCATTTCTTCTGATAGCCCCAGTGGTTTGGTAAGATTCGCAACCGCAAAACCAAGAATTGCTGCTGGAACTACAGAGAAAAACTGTCTTTTTGTGAATGGGCCGATGAATTTCGCTTTAATATTTCGAATGTCCCTTGGGACTGGCTGGATAATCATATTGTTCCTCCTTTAATGTACCCCGACAATGTCGTTAGCGACAGCTCGTGATTTTGCAAACATGCCGATCATGGTTAGGTTAATAGCGGTGTTTGTGATGGGATCAAATGTATCGACGGACTGCTTAATGATATTGATAACAAAAATAATCATGAAAATGACTGCTCCCTGCATGGAACATGCAAAAAGCTTCTTGAGCCACATCCAGCCGTTACTGCGAAATCTCTCACTGTACAGATCAGCGATTGCGATTGGGGTAAATACATACCGGATACCTATTTCCGCAGCAACTGCATAGACTACAAGGGAGGACGCAAGCTGAATGATTCCGCTGCCAATCAATCCGGTTAATGGGCCAAATGTATTGGATAAGGATGCTGCTGCTCCTGCTGTTATATTTGCCCATCCAGTGGCCATATCAGCTTGTAACTTTGTTCCTTGTGGATTTTCCTCTGCAATTTCCGCCAGACTCTGCCATAATGCATTGATAACCTGATGTTCCCTCGTACCACTCAGGTCTGTTGGTAAAAGCATAACCTGTTCTACAATCAACGTACCTACTCGAATAATCAGAAGCGCAAAAAATTTAAAATTCATGATCAGCCATACGCCAAATAACAGTTTGATGAATTCCCGTTGTAATGCTTCTGTCGTCATTTGACGGTCTTGTGTCATGGACAGCATAGTCATACAACCAAAGGTGATTGCTAATGCGATTGCGATTCCCCTGATCCAGGCGGTAAAGCTGGTCGTATTGTCAAATCCTTTTAGCATTTCCATAATCACGCCTTCGTTTTTTGTTTCAGATGCGGAATTATTCCATGTCAGCATATTGACTTTAACGGATGCGTCTTCCAATTCATTCGCTTCTTTTTCATGTGATTCTCCTGTTAGCCACCCGGTTGTCCCCATTTCTACCCCAGATTGTTCTGCAATCTCCCGGAAGCGTTTTTTCCAGAGTGAACGAAGTTCATCCATATTAGAATATTCGGAGCTTAAACCTAATTCAACATTCTCAATAATATCATAACCTCCGCGGATTGTATTCGTTCCTTCTGTTTCCGGTTCATTCATTACTTCTTCCAGTTTTGCTTTTATATCCGTATAAAATTTTGCATCATCATCATTTCCCAATGTAGTCTGATCGTTAATAATGCTATCAATGATATCCTTGTATCCATTGACACGTTCTTCCAGTTTCTCATTATCTGCCGCAAACGCTATGGTGGGTACGCAGAGCGAAAATAACACACAGCAAAGGCATAAAAATGCCAGTATCTTTTTCTTCTTCATAAATCCTCCTATGGTTTAATTTGTGGCAATCACTCCTATTTTTGATAAGATCCATGGCATACAAAGGAAACAGGAACCAAAAATTACTTTTGTCATTGCAACATTGATCTGATCTGCCTCTCCGTCTTTTTTTGCGGTCAGGTATCCATAAATTCCCCATATTAACACGATTACTCCTACAAGACGCAGAATAAAAAATACGATCCAAAGCACCGTAGATTCTACCGTATCCCCTGTTAGATTATTGAAATCATCTACGGTGATATCGGGTGTGATTTTCAGATCTGCTAGAGCATTCATTGTGTATAACATCCACATTGAAATAACCGTAGAAATGTTTGCGAAAAATATTCGCAGTTTTTTTTGCATTATATCTCTCTCCTTTCACAGCAAAGGCCGGCGCCCATTATAGGCACCGGCCCCTGGGCCTTTTGTAGTAAAAACTTCTTGTTCAAATAACAGCTTTTACCCTATGATTCCTAATGTTTTCAGCAGAAATGGCATTGCGATTAATGCACCACCAGATACCAGCTTACCGATTGCGCCATTCATGGACTCTGCTTCTCCATCTTTTCTGGCAGTCAAGTATCCATAAATACCCCAGATCAGCATAGAAATTCCCATCAGACGACATGCCCAAAATGCCAGTGATAAAATAATACCTTCTGGATTAAAATCTGAAGTATCCTGAATTTGATACTGATTCGGATCCAGACCAGCCATTGCGAATGCATTCATCTGACAAATCGCATATGTACCAAGGATAGCTGCGGTATTCATAAGATGCTTTACATTCTTTTTTGTTTTTGCGTAAATTCCCTCTTTGGGGAAAACGCTTACTGCGTTGTTTTGCATGAGTATATTTCCTCCTTATTATTTTTTCAAAAAAACAACAAAGATATCTTTTTCTTAAAATCCTTATTGTTTTTCTTAACACAATTATGGAATTGTTTCCGCTCAATAACGCAAAAAAGCAAAGTCGCTAATGTTATGTGATCTGCGTACATCGCGCCAGTGTTTCTTGTAGCAGATTGTATGCTGTCTTCTGTTCTTCTGTCAGTGTGAGATCCGGGTTGGATTCCAGAATCCAAAGGATAAATTCATAGTTTTCTATCGGCTGTTCTATAATTTTCCTTGCATCCTCCATAGTTGGAAACCACCCACTGATTGGATGTCCGTTATTGATGATGCGCTCCAACATGGCATCGAACTTATCGGACGAAATTCTTTTTACTGTGTCTTCCATTGATGTTTTTTCCTATCAGGTGCTCACCAAGGCATTTCTCCTTTCTCTGCGTCAGCAGGTTTTTACGTTCTAATTATGCAAAAAATACATCTGTTATTGGTTTTCATGTCTGGAATTTTCTAGTTTTTATAGGAAAAGTTGCGGATATGAAAAATCGCATTTTTTCTTTTATCGCAGCTTTTTCCGCAAAAAAAACAGCAGGTTAAGAGACCTGCTGTATGAGAATGTTAATAAGTTCATCCATATTCCCTGCGTGTCTGGCCAAGAATTTATAAGCTGGTAGAGCCTGTTCGATACGTTTGGCAAAGCCGGCAGCTCCGTATGGATTCTTTCGGATGAATTCGTCTGGATCCTTATGTGGTTTTAAATCAAGAACTCTGACAATCAAACCCTCCTTTTCCAAAACGGCGATAGATTTTTTAGCAGCATGGATGCCTGCACCATCACTGTCCATGGAAAGATAGACTTCGGTGTAATCCGATGCAATCAGTCTGGCGTGTTCTTCCGTCAAAGCGGTACCAAGGACGGCTGCACAGTCTGAAAAACCCGCACTGTGTACTGCAATGTAATCCATATAGCCTTCACAGATAATAATGCCACTTTTTCTATTCGCTGAATCGTATGGATATCCATACAAACAATTTCTCTTGCTGAATAATGTGCTTTCCGGTGAATTGATGTACTTTGGTTTTGAATCGTCCATTACCCTGCCGCCAAATGCGATGACATCTCCCACACGATCCATAATCGGGAATATAACGCGATTCCGAAAGAAATCATATGGATTCCCATTCTGGCTGATTTTAAACAGTCCGGAACGCATCAAATCTTCCTGCGGGTACTGTCTGCGCATCATATTGTACAGATTAGCGAATGCATCTGGTGCATATCCAAGACCATACTCTGCCATGTTGGCTTTGGTAATACCACGTTTGAGCAAATACCGTCTTCCAATATTATCAGAATGCATCAGTTGCTCGTAATAATAATAGGCAGCTTCTTCATAAATTTGTGCCAGAATTGGATCTTTGTCAGGTATTGATATTGGCATGGAGATTTCTTTCATGCGAATCATGAAATCCTTCCTGGTTCCCCTTGCCCCACATCCATAACAGAAAAAAGTCCCTGTTTTGTTATCCGCAGAAAATGTGGCAGTAGCACCATGGCAGAATGGACATTTACCAAAATGTTTTCTGGATATCGAATCGTAGTAGAGTTTCGTATATCTGGAAGCAACATCTGCCATCGGTCTGTATGACTGATACATCCTTGTCATTCCCCTTTCTCAATTTCTTTTACTTTTCTATACAATTATGCTTCCGGAAATCCCTCGTTCAGCACTGACCACTCTGCACACTATTGCTCTGTTATTGAATGATCGAGGATTCCCACTCAGAAATCCTAATTACAACTTTTCCGCAACACAAAAATACAGGACTTCATTTGGGTAGCAAAAAACCCTCCCATATACCGGAAGGGTTTTTCGTTTTAGTTTCATCACTGGAAACAACGACTGCTTACTGCTGCGGACGGATATCCTTTGTGATAACCTGTCCATTCTCAGTCCACTGTCCTTTTTCATTTACAGTGTAACCATCTGGAGTCTTTTCGTTTTTAAAGAGACGTCCGCGGCGCCCATCAGACTGCTCCTGGAAGTAATAACATTCAGCAAAACCATCTCCGTTATCATCAATCCAATTCCAGCCTGTATACATATGGCCTAATGTATTGTCTGATACATTATGTAAAAAGAATGTATCATTATTTGCGTCGGTGTACCAACCAACAGTCATAAAGCTGTCTGCTCCAAAATGGAACCAATCAAATGGTTTCTGGCCTTTGTTCGGATCTGCATATGGATTCAAAACGGCTGCCCATTCATTTGTGTATGTACGGTTATTGGTATAAAGCCATTTACCTTCTGCATTCTGTACCCATTTACCGCCACTTACTACATAGTCAGGAATCGAGCTGGCTGGTCCGGTTGAAGTGGTTCCTCCTGGGGTTACAGCGCTGGAAGAGCTTCCGCCGCCTCCACCTCCACCAGAATGGCTTCCGCCGCCACCTCCGCCTCCGCCACTGGAGCTATAGGTGTTATCAATGTATTTGATATTCAGCTTCACATTACACTGATCTGCCATGCGTCCATCTTCGGAAGCTGCTGTCACTACAATACCTATCGAGGAAATATACCGCTGGCCATCCAGATCAACAAATTTGTGTTTAAGCGCCTCCTGGATAAATCCATGCGCATTTTTGGAAAATTCGGTACCCTGTGCCTGTACAAGATTACCATTTGCGTCTTTCACCATTGGTAATACTAAAGACAGTCTTCCATCCTGATCTACCTTTAAGAGGTTGCTATCACCAGAAGAATAAACTACCTTCTTTTCGTCCGGATTTGCGGAATTTAATACTGCAGAAACATTTCCTGTCGTCGCACCGGTGACGGTATAATTAGGATTGGAACGATTTCCACTCGCAGTAATTACTACATCCATGGTCTTGGCATTTTCATCCATTTCCACATTTTCGTAATTGAAGTTCACAGTCACATTGGTGCTGTCCTTGATGGTCTTCGCATCGTTAGTAACATTGATTGCTACCTTTTTCTGTCCGGAGAAGCGATGCTGCGCAATAATTTCTTTCTGCCAATCAGCATCAATAACCGGCTGGATATTTCCGGCCTCATCAACCGTTACGATACCGGAATCTTCGGATGCCCAGTACGGATTGTTATTCAGCCCAGGCGCTACGAAAATCTTTGCGTTCAGCTTACGGAGATCGTTGCCGCTCCACTTTGCAGACGGGTTGTTGGTTCTGGAAGTCTGAGTTAATACCAGGTTGTACACTTCCTCATTCTTATCAACAATCGCCTTGTCATAGCGGAAGTTTACGGTAAATGTACAGGTATCAGCGGTAGCTCCGGTTGTCGGATGCTTTGCAGTTACCGTAACGGTCTTCGTGCCGCTATGTGTATCTTCATCGTATGCCTGAGCGTTGTCAATGATGTCCTTAATCCAAGTCTCTTTATTGACAAATACTCGTCCGTCCTGATCAACGGTTACAATCGAAGGATCTGAGGATTCCCATACAGGAGTAACATTCTGTCCACTCTCATCGGAGATCTGTGCCTTTAACTGGATATACTCGTCTCCGCTCCAATGTGATTTTTCACTGTTGGTTCTGGAATCATGGGTATAAACCACATCGAAGGTTTCCTCGTGAGAATTAAGCACTGCCTTATCGTAACGGAAGTTGATAGTTACCTTGTAGCTGTCAGAAGTCGTCTTACCATCCGCTTCTTTTTTCGCCGTCACAATGCCGCTTACGGAGCCCTTTGTCTGACCTGCAGAAATCAAATCCTCCCAGTTTCCTTTAATCGGAACCAGATAACCGTTCGCATCTACCTTGCAGTAATCCTTAATGTCTCCACTCAGTTCATAAACAGCATCATTTTCTTTGACGCCCTGGCTGGAATACGTTGTATTGTCCAGTTTTACAATACCATAAGACCATTTTCTGGTACCAGGATTGTTGACGCTGTAGTTACCCTGTGTGGCAACAACATCCATCGTAATCTGACGATCTTTTACCTGAGCCTTGTTGACATCATAGGTGTTCTCTGGCGTGGAAGATACAATTACATCTGGGGAAGCTTCATAACCTTCTGGAAGCTCACTAACTGTGCTTGCGGTCATGTCAGTTCCATCATAACGGAAATTAACCGCAACTGGAATTTCCGTGACCGAAGTGCCGCTGTTTGTTTTTGCTTTTACAACTACCTGTTCACTTCCTGTATTGCCAGTCTTCCGATTTTTGATAATGTTCTGAATCCACTGTGCATCCGTATTGACCATTACATACTTGTTGGTTGTAATTGCTTTTGTCAGTGAGTCACGTAACCGGATAATATCCTGATTTCCTTCTACCGTAAACACAGGAGCCTCTGCTGTACCAGTGCTGGTAGCGCTGATCTTCTGTGCGTCTGTACCGCTCCAGGTTTCTTTTTCCTGAATATCAGTGTCTGCAAGGCTGTTTGCCACATCTTTTGTTAACACCACATCGAATTTTACGGAATCTTCGGTACTTGGAGACATGGTCTCTGCCTTAAAACTGATGCTGATATCCTTGTAGTCCTCAAGCTTTCCGTTCTCTGTCTTCGCAATCACACGTACTTTTACGGTTGTTCCGTCCAGTTTGTTTTCACGAATCAGACTCTGTACCCACGGAGAGTAACCAAGATCTGCTGATTCAGCACTGTTATTGTATCCACGAACTGTAATCTGTCCAGTCTTAGAATCGATATGGAGGATATCGTTTACATTCAAATCTGGGAAGTCCGGATGATTGCCAAGAGACCATACGACACCATTTTTGTACGGTGCATGAACGGTATTATCATATACCGGGCTGACAGTTGCGCTTACCTGATCGCCAATGCCATTTTCCAGTTTCGTGGTCGCTGCATCATCTTTCGTGATGGTTCTTGCGGTAATCTCAGACTGGTTATCACCTGCAAACTTGTACAGGATATTGTAATTGTGGATGTTTCCTTTATCATTGATTTCAATGGCAGTCGGCTGGATTTCTGTCTGGTCCTCTGTATGGAAGTTTACGGTTACCTTACAGGTATCTGTAGCGTTTCCGTTTACCTTGTCTTCTGCGGTTACCTTTACATATTTGGTATAGGAATGTTCTGTTGCTGGTACCTGCAGCATCTGATCAGTGTAATTGAGATCCTGATCGTCTACCCAGCCTTTAATGGTTGCATTCGTACATTCCGTATCCGTAATGCCATCCAGATTGATGGTAGCGTTGCGGTATGCATGATCACCAGTACCAGTCTGCTTTACGGAAATAGTTCCGTCACCAACCGTATCATGATCTGCCGGAACGTCTACCGGGCGGTCACTCTGAAGATTTCCATTATCTTTGGATACATACCAGTGTACCTGATCGTTAGAAAAATAATCCGGCTCAAATGCTGCGGTTAAGCTGGCACCTGTGGTCCCTTTATCTCCACCTTTTACTGTATATTTTACAGTCGGATTAGTACGGTCACCGGTCAGCGTACGCACAACATCGTAAGTGATCTCATTCCGGTCCAAAGAAGCTCTCTTTACCGCTACACTGGTTCCATCCTTAATATGCAGACGAACGGTAATATCCGTATAACCAATCGGAGGATTGTCTTTATCTTCGGAATCCTCGATTGTTGCCTTTGCAGAAATCATGGAATGGAAATATTTGGGGGCAACGGAAGTTAAACTGTCTTTGTAGCCGCCCTGCTTCTGACGTTCTTCTTCGGATTTGATATAATTCATCATTGCATTATCACTGTCCTTAGAGACATCAAGTAAGAAGGAAGCCTTGCGTCCCGCTTCGACATCTCCAGCAACGGTTAAATCTTTGACGATATTATTTTGCTCATCCTGAATTGCCCACTGCAGGTTAAACTTTTTGTTATCTACACCATTGACCTTGGAACCTAATGGGAATGGTACTTTTGTTTCCGTCTCCACTCCATCGTCATTCACGGTCATGATCAACACATCTTTCCACTGTTTGTTGTTGATATCCGTAATGATATTTACATTTGCATCCTGAGACGGGTCACCATCGTAAGCAGTTACCTTATAGGTAATCGTTGGGTTTTCGCGGTTTCCAGTACGCTCCTGTACCACATCAAACACGATTCTTGATGGATTGATCTCGATTCCCTGGGAAACACTCTTATACTTGGCCCCCAGTGTTACATCGGACTCTGGCATCACGAAGTAGAAACCATTTCCATTTACTAATCCTTCTGTGATTGTGTCCTCGGAGAACACATCAAACAGATCCTTTTCGTAATAAGTGTAGTACGGATTCTGCTCTTTTTCGTTATCCATCTGGAAATACACATTACCATCTTTGAGTGGCTTAAAACTTACATAAACCACATCTCCCGGAGCGTATGCACCAAGGTCATCTGCTGTTACAATCGGTTTATGGGTTCCGTCAATGTGTGCTGTAATTTCTGCCGCCTTTTTCCCATCAACCATCGGGGTTTCAATGGTCAGCATATAGCCACGAGTTGGATGTCCGCTCTTATTTGCGGTATAATGATTGATTGTTTCAATGTTCTGCGCTTCATCATCGTTCCGGATCACTTTAATTCCGTTCTCCAGTTCTTTATAGAAGTAATCTTCCGAATGCTCTGCATTATTTCCGGAAATCAAAGAGAAACGAGTATCATTTGCATGCCAGTATCCAATATGAGCATCGGTATCAAATACACCGTCATCCTCGATTCTGGAACCGCAAATACCGGTATCTGCCTTCTCTTTACTGTCGGTGAACAGATAACCAATGTTGGCGCCTTCACCATACACAAAGTGTCCGCCTCTTACTCTGGTGCCGATGAACGCTGCAGAATAATGATTGGTAGAATTTGGTGTATTGGCATCTCCGGAAAATCTTGCAACTTTCACATTACCTCCACCGAAAGCGCCCAAAATTCCACCGACTGCAAAATCATTGCTGGATCCAATCTCTCCCTGTTTCACTTCACTATTGTAAAGATCAGAATCTAAAATAGCACCTGCGATTCCGCCAACATACGCATTATTTCCATAAACATGTCCGCCATTACCTGTGTAAGTTTTTACACTTGTATCAAGCACAGATGTATTTTCTGCAAGGCCGACGATACCACCAACGCAAGCGTGTCCATCCAGGAATTCACCACTTCCTACCTTTTCAACTGTATATGCAGCAACACCATCCGCCACACAATCTTCAATCACAGTTGTCCTTGCATTACTGTTTCCAGTATTATCATCATGAGTATAGCCAACCAGGCCACCCACATAACCATAGCCTTTGACATGTCCTTTGATTGTACATTCCTTGATGGTCGCTCTCTGTACATCACCAGCCAGGATGCCAACATAATTGTTTCCAACCAAGGTATTTCCTTTGGTATCAATATTTAAGCCTGTTACGGTTGCTCCATCGCCAAGGACACCGAAAAAGCCAACTGCTTCCTGTTTGGAAATTTTTTCTGCCAAATCTGCATCAATGCCAAACTGAGAATTTGCCTTGATTCCCAAGTTAATGATATTGGCGCCATCTTCCGCTGCCATATGTCCGCGGAACGCTGTAGATGTTCCTCCATCATTGCTTGGAAATCCAATTGGAATCCAACATCCCTGCAAATCATAGGTACCAGCTTCGATTTTATAATAAGTATCTTCATTTCTTGTAGAGCCTGGATTTGCAATTTCCACTGCTACCGCTCGTAAATCCTGCACAGAATCGATAATGTACGGATGTTCTTTTGTACCTGTTCCATCTTCAAATACATTACTATTCTGACCATAGGTTGCTGGCCACAAATCCCCAAGTGCTGAAAATGGTGTAATGCCGCTTTCTGTGATTGTACGATACATTAACAGAAAATGCATAACATCTTCCGCATCAGAATTTTTGATCCACTGCAGCAAAATATCATCGTCATATCCATTGATATTTCCATCCTCATCCACAGATGCGGCAAATTCCATGAACCATTTCATAAAAGCAGAGTCTGCTTCTGAGCTGAAGGCCGGATAATCGTCATCTATAACATCTTCTGTAATGGTTTTATGCCATGCCTGAATCTTTTCAAGCAGCCGTTCCTGTTCGGTGTCTGAAAGATTTGTTCGGTCAACATCTTCACCACAAATTTCCATTAACAATTCATCAAACCAATCCCAAAATTCAGAGGTCCCAAATTCTGGATATTCTTCCTGCTGTGGTACGGATGGAGTTGCATCCAAATCATCATTGGATGTTTCATCATCAATGACTTCATCTTTCATGATTTCATCGTCGATGACTTCATCTTCAATTTCTTCATCTGGCAGGCTCTGCTCCTGATCTTCCTGATCTATTTCAGGCGTAGATGGAGTTGCTTTGTTTGCAGCCTCCACATCTTCTGTGGTCATCTTTTCCAGTTCTTCTGCAAAAACAGGAATTGCTGGGGCTCCAGATGGCGCAACCATAGATGCGCTCAGTGCTGCAATTGCGGCACGATTCAGTGCCTTTCTGTTCTTTTTCATGTGTAATGCTCCTTTCTGAAACTGGTAGTGCAGCATTGTAGTTATTTGGTATTTCTTTTGCAATACCATTATTTTGTGTCGAGTTAATTATGGAAAGAATTTTTGAAAAATAAGTTTTCGATATTACAAAACGCCATATGACGAAAGCCATGAGAGTGCGGTGGTTAATTTTCAATCTCTTTCCAATTTCTCATGTTTTAATTATGGAATCTTTTTAAAAAAAATTGGAAAAATGGGAGCCTGCATTTACAACAGACTCCCATCTAATCATTTTCACGATATATTGGTAAGGATGCTCGGCCATTCAATAACCGAGTTGGTTGACTTTTTTCTTATTCCCCGCCCTGCTCTACAGCATACATCGGACGGATACCTGTATTACTTACACTATTGCCTTCTGTTGCTTTTACAGGTTTTGGTTCGATTGCTCCAGTTTTTAAGTTCACTGTATAAACCATATCATCAGTACCATACACCGGTGTTCGCAACCAATAGGAGGCGCAATAATTGTTAATGATTTCCGATGCATTGTTTTTATCAGAATTATTAAACTTCCAGAGGTACTCCTTCATAGAAAGGGCTTCTTCCAGTGATGGGATAAAGAAATTACTATACATTACCTGCGGTGTACTACGCTGGTATTTCGTGAAATCTCTTACATCCACATTCTGGTAAGCACCGTTCTCAGACTTTCCAGTATATTCGTTTGCAATTCCAATGTTTGTTACTACTAAATTCCCGGTTCTTGATTTATTATCTTCCAACCACTCATTGATAATAGAGTCTTTGTAATTATTGGTTTCACCAAAAAATCGTGTAGACTGCGTTTCATCCGGCTCATCGAATCCAAGTGCTTCATTGGACGGAATAACCGTGTCGCATAAAAACAGCGCCAGACTCTTGTCAGTATTGGATTTGTCCTGGTAGTTTGCATTGACGCAACGGAACAGATACAGCTTTCCACCGATATCGCGTACTTGCATATCCCCTACTTTCCAAACGCCACTGTGTAGTCCTTCTTCTGTTTCGGAGCGATTTAACAACAGAGTCGGGTGAATCTCATAATTGGAAGCATCTTCTTTAGAAACACGCGTACCGTTAGTTAATGTGACTGCATCCATATCATTGGATTTGGTTAAGTATACCCCTGATGGGAACCGGTATTGATTGTCAGCTGCTGCCTGATATTTATCATACTCTTCTTTTGTCAGCATGGAAACTGCATCTCCGTCAATCGGCTGTAAACCGGAACTGACACTTAATCCATTCGCAAAACGATCATCCAAGAACATACGGACTGAGGATGAAAAGTAATCAGCCTCAGCTGCTTCGGTATAAGTTCCGTAAATATCGGCTCCGATTCCTTCTTTTGATACATATAACATCTTTCCCGTTCCCTGATAATCGGTATCCACGCATACAAAATTGTAAACCTTTTTACCAATCGTTTCATCTTTGGAATCCCAGGTAACAGAAATCGTGTCGCCCAGATTCTGGGAAAGCCGCTCCTGGCATACATCGCAGAACGAATCGTAATTCTCATCAATGTGGCCGACAGCTGGATAAAATACAGTCTGTTCTTTTCCACATTTTCTGCAGCGAACAGTCGTTTCCGCAGTTACCAGGCAGTTTCCGCTTATGTTTTCAGTCATTTCCCATACATGGGTGCAGGTTTCCTGATTCCATTTCCGATAATACCCTACTCTGGAAACAGTATAGGATACACCATTTAATTCAAAGCGATCCACAATCTCGTTACTATATCCAGCCAGATTATTCTGATACATAGTGTCGCTGACTTCTGCGCTGGATGTATCATAATTTCTTCCTATCACATAGTATTCATGCCGTTCACTATCATGTGTATAGACTGCGAACTCATTTAAAATGCGGTTGAAATCGGTATTACTGGTCACAATGAACTGTTCTTTTTCATTTTCATACACTTGATGGTAAGAAATATCCCTGCGATTATTGTTCAGTGACAGGTTCTCAAGCACCACATCTTTTGGAGATGGTTCGTCAGCTTCCCAGCGATTTCCTTCCGAATCATAAAAAATATCAGGGTAGTAAATGCGGAAATCGATAGAGGAGTTTCCTTTTTTGAATGCAACTTTTCCCTGATAAGGAGCAAATAGGTCATTTCCTTCTCCGTCCACCATATGAATCTCATATTCATGACTTAAATACCCAGAAGAAGTACCTCCATCTGATCTTTCATATTGGGCAACTGCTGTCTTTCCATCCTGATCCAGGGTAAAGTCCCCTAAGTTTTCATCTGGAATATGCCATCCGGGCATTTCCTTCGCTTCTATTTGGATGGTGCTATCCTTATGGGCGCTTCCAATCACAAGACCGATATCATTCCATGAATTTTTTTCCCGGTAAGCAATATAGTATTGGTATGGTGTTGTACCATAAAACTCATCTTTTTTCTCTTGCGCCTTATTCTTCCACATTTCCAGCTTTTCTTCTGATGGCTCTCCTGTAACATACTGGATGATAATCTGCTTATAAATGGTCCTATCAACGTCCTCAATATAAGGAGATGTTTTGACTGCCCGGTAAGTAACACCATCTTTCTCGATAGTCTCCGGATAATCGATGTAGATCCGATCACCCTTTACAGAAAAAGCATTAACACTTGGAAGCAGCTGCTTTCCATTACTATCTACAAACAGTGCCAACCAGGAACATCCGTCATAACGTCCTGTGTGTTCGTTTTTATCGGGTGTTACACCACCCATTCTTTGCAGTGTTACTTCAACAGTATTATCTCCGTCTTTCTGAATGGTGTAGGAATTATCTTCCGGATCTGAAAATCCATACTGATAAAAGGTATTACGGTATGGAATTTTATCGCCCACTTTGCCAAATCCTGTCGTTACTCCAAGAACACTTCCTGTATCTTCGGCGACATAACGGATGGAATACTGGCGGGTCATATCTTCTTCCTCCGGGGCATCCTCGATTTTTCTGAAATAAATCGTAAACTCGTTCATTTCCACGTCTTTGATCCGGAAAGTCCTTGGACTGTCATCCATTGCTTCGTACAGATTACCAGACTGATCAGTCATCTGCCGGTTAAAATAAATCGGCAACAGCTCTCCTACGGTCCATGTACCGGAAATGTCTCCACTGATTATGTTTTCTTCATTTCCTTTTTCACGGAACCGGACAGTGAAAGCAGCTTCTTTTTTGACATCCGGTATTTCGGAGATTTTACGGAAATATAATTTAATGGCATTATTGGATGGCATTTCTGTAACTGTTCCGCTTTCCGGGATTCCTGCAACCCTCTCAAAGCCATCCGGGCAGATATCTGATAAATCCAGGATATCTCCGATATTTCCGTATAAGATAACCTGTTCAATCTCATCTCCAGTTACGATGTCCATACAGTGTACGGTAAATTTCATATCCTTGATTCGTTCATACACAACGGTGAAGGAATTGTTTCCACCTTTAGAAACAGTAAATGTTGGATTTCCAATCATCTCATATCCTTCAATTTCATAATCTGGAGAAACTTCTACCCCTTCCTTCCCAACAGATATCGTTTCTTCGACAACCTTTAAGATATTGTCATCTTCATCTACGCATGTGACTGTATAAGATATATCTTGGATTTCTTCGTCCTCTTTTGTGCTTACCAGGTAAACAGTGAAGATTTCTTTGTCTTTTGTTAAAGTAAAGCGGTAATCTCCCGCATATTCATAGAATTCAAACTCCATTTCCGGAATAATTTCATCTTCCGCTTTTCCGATTCCTGTTTCGGTTGCAATCTCATTACCTGTATCCTTATCAAGATACCGGATTGTGTAATGCAGTTTTGTTTCCTCTGGTTCAGAATCAGTCGCTTCTTCGTCGATGATATCTTTTGTATAGGATACCTCTACGATTTTTTTATTTTCATCCAGGACAAACTCATCCATTCCAATATCGTCCACAGTGTAGCCTCCAAATTCTTTGTGCGGAATCTGAATTATGCTGTCCTTCGGAGCTGTTCCGGTAATCTCGGCAAGAATCTTACCATCATCCGCTACATAACGGATCCGATATGAATATTCCTTCACTTTTTCCGAGTAATACAGGGTATGTTCCATATGATCCTCTTCCAATATAAAGGAGTATTCATTCCCTGCAGCTGCAATATAACCAGAAAGCGGCTCAACTTTTACTGTGGAACCCTTTTCTCCACTTCCGTTTATAATCTTAATAGTTTCTCCGGTTTCCTGGTTAAGATATTGGATGGTGTATGAATAGATTTCTTTCTCATCCTGATCTTCCTCTGGGATTTCTTCTCTTTCCTTTTTATAATGTACAACGAAAATCATATCATCTTTGGTAAGTTTTTGCTGTCCATCCTGCCCTTCCACATACTGGAAACCTTCAAACTCTTTTCTGACAATCGTCACAAACGAATTCTTTCTCGCTTCTCCAGAAGTAGAGGCAAGCACTACTCCGTTTTCATCAACATATCGAACCGTATAAGAATAATATGTTTTGTGGGATGTGCTGCCGCCACCCCCGCCTCCTCCACCAGAGCCTCCGCCTCCTCCAGAACTACCTCCTCCTGGGGAACCGCCGGATACGGTGCCGGATGCGCTACCTGGCCCAGCTGGTCCAACTGCTTTTGTTTGTATTCCCTTCCCATTGATAAAGACGGGAACTCCATTTTCCATCCACTGCCCATCTGCGTTTACAGTAAAACCGTCTGGTGTCGTCGTATTAACATATAGCTTTCCATCTTTGTCAAACAGGTAACAATACCCATCAATCCACTGCCATCCGTCTGCTACCATACTTCCAAAAGTTCCATCATGGACGGGATTGAAAAAATACCAAGTGTCACCAATATATTTCCAACCATATGTCATAACACCCTGTCCATCCAGGTAATACCACTTTCCGTCTGTCTGGTCTAAAAACCATCCATTTTGCAAATAGGTTCCGTTGTCATTCTGGTAATGCCATGTTTCCGATGAAGTACTGATCCAGGATCCGCCAAATGCTGTAACGCATTGACTTGCAACCAGAACTGCGATGAATGGTTTTGCCAGTTTCTTTTTGATATGCATACGCTTCCTCCTTTCGTATTTTCTTAATTATGGGTGTATTTTTTCAAAAAACAGTTTTGTATGCTGCAACACAGGATTACAATTCCAATCCTGCTTCCATCAGGAATGTCCGAATCAGAATCATGAATGCATGACGTAACTCTGGATGGAGCAAAGTTATAAGTCCCAAAAGAATCAGAAGAAGCCACACCGTATTCTTTAAGTATAGTAATCCTGTGATTATAATCTTCACTGGGCGCCGCTCTACTTTTACTTCTTCCTTTTGTTCTTCTTCAAAATGTTCCCTTAGACTTTCCCTTGTTCGTTCTAGTTCTTCACTCGCTTCTTGCCGCATAAGCCGCGGTGTAAATTTTGAATTTCCCATCATGTTACTCCTTTCGTATGATTTCTTCTTTTAATTTACCAATTACAAACAGTCTTCCATCTTTTTTTGTATATTCGCAGGTTATCAAAGTAATTAGCTGATCCCCCCAGTCAATTTCCTCCGTCGTTCCTCCGTGATCATACAAATAAACTCTTAGATTTTCCATTTCCTGCTCAGTATACGGAATCAGGTTTTGAACCAATTTCTCATCCTCTGCAGAAGCAGTCATGACAGCACATACTTCGTAACAAGCAATTCGATCTTGTGTGATATATCGGATTTCCTTGTGCGTATCACGATACTCTGTATCCAAGTAGTGTTTCAGTGTTCCAAACATTTTCCCAGATTTCATGTTATGTCCATAAAGCACGATATTTGTACCCTGCATATAACTGGCATTGTCCATATAAATACTTCCATATACAGAGCGCTTCCCATCAAATCCACGTCGGATATAATAATCCTGTTCCTCGGATTTCATAACCGGATATGCAACGGATGTACCGGGAATCTCAAGGAATCCTATTACATCCGGATTTTCTTTTTGCAATCCATCAATATCTACAAAACTTTCACTTTCCATCACTATCCCGGCAGACATGGATACCGCTGGTTGCTTTACTGTATAATTTGCTACCAATTCTGCAACCTGATCGAGTTTTTTATCCTCGTATTGATATTGCGCAATCCTTCCACCGATGCAGATGGCAGGGACTACTATCATTGCTAAAAAAGTTACGGATAACATTTTTTTGATTTTTTTCACATTGTTTCTCCTTCAACATTTTCCTGATATGTCTCTTTTTTTGCGTGAACTACTCGGTCATTGAATGACCAAGTTGGTTCACGATTCCAGAAGAGGCATCTTCCAAAAAATATATCCTTCTGTTAAAGCCACTGTGATTGGATCATTCCCGTTTGCATCAGCCTCATTTCAATAAAATTATAGGAAAATCCCAGTTCTTTTGAAAGATCTGCTATGCGGATGTACTGATTTTCGTCTGCATAGGTTTTAATCAGGTCTCTTAACTGGCGTCTAGGAAGCAACAGCTCGTTTTTTAAGAGCTTCAATTCTTCATAGAGTGTTTTATTTTCTCCCGTTTTCGTTTTTACTGTAATCTTTTCCAAATCTTTTAACTTTTCAAAGGTTTCCTGGTTTGACTGATATCCCATTTTTAAAAACAGAATCGCAACTGCTTCTGCCATGTGTTTCGCCTGCTGCTGCTTTTC
>ERZ833782.1456-NODE-1456-length-20280-cov-9.258195_pt1 | contig 20280 bp, 15 predicted proteins | sample MGYA00519577_ERZ833782 | MGnify/ENA primary metagenome ERZ833782 (study PRJEB31850, sample SAMEA3708745) | human gut metagenome | biome: human gut; feature: human-associated habitat; material: faeces | place: China | collected 2014 ...
GAGGGTGGAAACCGCAGGTGTCTACCCTCTTGTGCGCCCGCGCGGCGTCAGCGCACTCCCTGCCGCGGGACGCGGCACGTTCCCGCCGTCCGCAGACGGCGAATCCCCTCTCTGAGGTTCAGCGAAAAACTCCCCGCCCGTTAGGGGCGAACACGCTAACGCAGTTCGAGTGCCCCGCTCAGCCGGACGCAAAAAAGGCACCCGAACGGGTGCCTTTTCGATAGTCGTTAGATCTTGCGACGGCGGCGGAACTTCTTACGGAAGAAGCCCCACAGACCGGTAGACAGCATAACGGACGACCAGCCGCCGGCCAGGATACCGACGATCAGCGGCAGGGTGAACTGCTTGAGCGACGGAACACCGAGGATGTATACCATGCCGATGGTGAACAGCGTGGTAAGCGTGGTGTTGATGGTACGGCCCATGGTCTGCCAGATGCTCTTCTCGCCGATGACCTCAAACGGCTCCTTGCGCGCGGTGCGCAGGTTCTCACGAACGCGGTCGAATACGATGATGGACGCGTTGATCGAGTAGCCGAGGATGGTCAGTGCAGCAGCAATGAAGTTGCTGTCGAGCGGAATCTGCAGCAGAACGTAAACGCTCAGCATAACGAGCAGGTCGTGAACCAGGCAGCAGATCGCAGCCAGACCACTGGTCAGCTCGAAGCGGAAGGTGATGTACACCAGCATCAGCAGGATTGCAAGGATCGAGCAGAGGAATGCCGAACGCTGCAGGTCGCTGCCGACAGAAGCGGATACGTCGTTGTTGTTGAGGATATCGGTATCGGCAAGGCTGTACTTCTCCAGCATCTTGTCGATCACGGCAGCACGCTGCTCGGAATCAATCGAGGTGGAGCGGATCAGCACGTCCTCGTTGCCGTCACCGGAGGAGGTTACAGAGGATGCGTCCACACCGGTTGCGTCCTTGAACAGATCGCTGACCTCGGTCTGGATATCCTGCGTAACAGCGGTATGCATGTTGAACTCCATCTCGGTACCGCCGGCAAAGTCGATGCTCAGGTTGAACAGGTTCTTGCCGAACGGCAGCAGGATCAGCGCGACAAGGCCGGTAGCGACCAGTACGACAGAGATACCGCCAAAGATCTTGAAGTTCTTGAGGATCGGGAAATGCTTCTTCTCTTCCTTGCGCTCGCGCAGGCCGTAAGCCTTCGGGTTGCGGATGTGGAAATCCACCATGCGATTGAGCAGGAAGTGGGTGATGGTCAGCGCGGTGAACATGGACACGATAACACCGATGCCCAGCGTGGTAGCGAAGCCGACGATCGTGCCGGTGCCAAGGAAGAACAGCACGCCGCACGCGATCAGGGTGGTGATATTGGAGTCCAGAATTGCGGTGAATGCACGCTTGAAGCCGGAGTCAATAGCGCTCTTGACGGTCTTGCCGGCAGCCATTTCCTCCTTGATGCGCTCAAAGATAATGACGTTTGCGTCAACCGCCATACCGATGGACAGGATGATACCTGCAATGCCCGGCAGGGACAGGTTTACGCGGATCAGGCTGAACAGCAGCGCCTCGATAACCATGTAGAAGCACAGAGCGAAGCAGGAAACAACGCCCGGAATGCGGTACATGATGATCATGAACAGCATAACGAGTACCAGACCGATCAGGCCTGCCTTCAGGCTGGAGCTCATCGCGTCAGCGCCGAGCTGCGGGCCGACAGAGCGAAGCTCTACCTGCTTGAGCGAGAACGGGATCTGACCTGCGTTGATGAGGTTTGCCAGCTCGGTCGCGCTGTCGCGGGTGAAGTTGCCGGTGATAACACAGCTGTCGTTGTCGATCTTCTCGGAAACAGACGGATACGAGATGATCTGTTTATCCATCATGATGTACAGAATGTTGGTGCCGTCCGTGCGGGCAGCAACGGAGCCGGTCGCCTCAGCGAACTTCTTCCGGCCCTCGCTGGTGAACTGCACTTCAACGTAGTGCTGATCGGACATGCCGTTCGTCGGGTTGCCGTAGCCGTAGGACGCCTTCTTGATGTCCGAGCCGGACAGCCACTCCTTGCCGTCGGCATCGAGGAAGGTCAGCTGAGCGGTGGTGCCCAGGGTCTGAACCGCTTCCTCCGGGTTGGTGATCTGCGGGATCTCAACCGTTACGCGGTTCTCGCCGCTGAGGGATACGGTAGCCTCGGTAAAGCCCTTGTCGGTCAGACGCTGACGAATGACCTTCTGTACCGAGTTCATGTCGTCGGACAGGTTGTTGGTGTCGTAGCCGTCCGGGATTTCGGCCTCGTATACGATACGGGAGCCGCCGACCAGATCCAGACCCAGACGGATACCGTTGTCGGTATCGAGTACGCTCGGGATGATGGCCTTCAGACCGGAGTCTGTAGTGTCTGCGGAATCGGTCGAAGCCGAGTCAGCAGAGGTGTCAGCAGACGCATCCGTGCTGTCTGCCGTGTTGTCCGCCGTGTCTGCGCTGTTGTCGGTAGACGAGGTGTCGCTCGTATCCGTCGCAGACGTGTCGGACGTTGCCGTGTTCCGGAACGGCATGGTCCAGCCGCCCGGAATGTACACTCCTGTTACCGCCGTCACGCCGAGGAAAATGATGATCAGCATGACCGCGATAAAGGAAGTTACACTCTTTTTCACTTGCAAGTGCCTCCTTTATTTTTTTGTTACACAACTGATTTAGTATACAGCATAATAGCCAAAAAGTCAATCATTCTGCACATATTGTATAACAATTCCGCGCCTGTGGCGCGTGTGCAATAGAATATCCCGCTGCGCGGGATATTCATAAAAACCGTGGGGCATGTACCTATGCAGCACGGCTTTTTAATGCCGCGCAAGGTTAGCACCGGTTTTTATACCGGTAAGCATATTTATGTGCCGCGTGCGACGCACAAATATGCGCCCGGGATGTATCCGCGCCGTGTGCGGTACATCCTGTCTCGTTTCAGACTGTAATCTGAAACGAATCAAAGGTTGATCTCTACCTTTACGTCCTCACCGGTGAGGTACGGCGCGATTGCCGGACGAACACACTCGTTCAGGAACTCGTCTACCTGAGACGGGCAGCGGCCGATGTAAGCGGACGGGTCGAGGTGCTCGAGGATCTGCTCACGGGTCATGCCGAACATCGGGTCGCCGGCAATGCGGTCAACCATATCGTTCTCCAGACCCTCCTCCTTGATGCGCTTGCCCGCAGCCATGGAGTGCTCGCGGATGCGCTCGTGCAGGTCCTGACGGTTGCCGCCGCGCTTTACGGCGTCCATCATGATGTTCTCGGTTGCCATGAACGGCAGCTCGTTCATAACGTGCGCCTCGATGACCTTCGGGTAAACGACCAGACCGGAAACGACGTTGATCATGATGTTGAGGATTGCGTCAACGGCAAGGAATGCCTCCGGCACGGAAATGCGCTTGTTCGCAGAGTCGTCGAGCGTGCGCTCGAACCACTGGGTAGCCGAGGTGAACGCCGGGTTCAGGCTGTCGCAGATGACGTAGCGCGCCAGTGCGCAGATACGCTCGGAACGCATCGGGTTGCGCTTGTACGGCATGGCGGACGAGCCGATCTGGTTCTTCTCGAACGGCTCCTCTACTTCCTTCAGGTGCTGCAGCAGACGCAGGTCGGTTGCGAACTTGGAAGCGGATTCTGCGATACCGGCGAGCGTTGCGAGCGTCTGCGCGTCGATCTTGCGGGAGTAGGTCTGGCCGGAGACCGGAACCACGCCTGCAAAGCCGAAATCATCGGCAATGCGCTTCTCGAGCTCCTTAACCTTGCTCTCGTCGCCGTCAAACAGCTCCATGAAGGACGCCTGCGTGCCGGTCGTGCCCTTGCTGCCGAGCATGCGCAGGTTTTCGATGCGGTATTCTACCTCATTCAAATCCATCAGCAGCTCGTTCATCCACAGGGTAGCGCGCTTGCCGACGGTGGTCAGCTGTGCGGGCTGGAAGTGGGTGAAGCCGAGGGTCGGCTGGGACTTGTGCGCATCCGCGAACTGCGCCAGCTTGTCCAGTACGGTCGCCAGCTTTTTGCGAACCAGCAGCAGACCCTCGCGGATCTGGATGATGTCGGTATTGTCACCGACATACGCGCTGGTAGCGCCGAGGTGGATAATGCCGGCCGCCTTGGGAGCCGCCTTGCCGAAGGTATAAACGTGCGCCATAACGTCATGGCGTACCTCCTTCTCGCGCTGACGGGCCACATCGTAGTCGATGTCGGTCAGGTGCGCGGCCATCTCGTCCACCTGCTCCTGCGTGATCGGCAGACCGAGCGCCAGCTCCGCCTTAGCCAGCGACAGCCACAGCCGACGCCAGGTGGAGAACTTCATATCCGAGGAGAAGGTGTAGAGCATCTCCTTGGAAGCGTAGCGCGAGGAAAGCGGGCTTTCGTACACGTTGTTCATGTTATTCGTCCTTTCCGGTGTGTATTTTATCCAAATTATAACGAAATAACGGACTTGGATGGTATCTAATCTTCCATAACAGTCCGATTTTAGTTTAACACTTTGCACCGGTCATTTCAAGCAAAACCGACCGGTTTTGCGCTATCTTGTAGCAATAAACAAAGTTTGCAGCGGTTTCGCCGTTAGATTTTGCGTCCTCCCCTTTTTCCTGCACCGCCTGCGCGGTTCAAGTGCCCCAGAGGTTCGGTGCAGAAACCAAAAAGCAGCACCCTTTTCAGAGTGCTGCTCGGAATTACGAATGCTTACGCGTTCTTGATAAACGCTTCGAGGCGGTCGAGACCCTTATCAATCTCGGTGAGCGAGGTCGCATAGCTCCAGCGGATGAAGCCCGGCGCGGCAAATGCGGTGCACGGAACGGTCGCAACCAGACCCTTCTCAAGGAACAGCTGCGCGAAGTCCTCGGCGCTCTCGATGACCTTGCCGTACATGGTCTTGCCGAGGAAGCCGGTCATGTTCATCATAACATAGAACGCGCCCTCCGGCTTGATGCAGGAAACGCCCTCGATCTGGTTCATGCGCTCTACCAGATGGTCGCGGCGCTGCTCGAACGCCTGCTTCATCACCTGCATATCCTCCTGCGGGCCGGTCAGCGCGGTGATGGCCGCCTGCTGCGAAATGGTGGACGGTGCAGAGGTGGAATGGCTCAGGTAGTTCGCCATCACCTTGGCGAGCTGCGGATTGGACGCGCTGTAGCCGATACGCCAGCCGGTCATTGCGTAGCTCTTGGATACGCCGTTGACCAGAATGGTGCGCTCCTTCACGTCCTCGCCCAGAGAAGCGAAGGACACAAACTCGTTGTTATCGTATACGAGGTTGCAGTAAATTTCATCCGCGATAACGTAGATGTTATGGCGGCAGCAAACCTCAGCGATCGCCTCCAGCTCGGCCTTGGTGTATACCATGCCGGTCGGGTTGGACGGAGAGTTCAGCATGAACACCTTGGTCTTGTCGGTAATGGCGGCATCCAGCTGCTCTGCGGTGATCTTGAAGTGCGCCTCCTCGGTTGCGGCTACGATGACCGGGATTGCACCTGCCTGCTTTACCATCTCGGAGTAGCTTACCCAGTACGGAGCCGCGATAACGACCTCATCGCCCGGGTTGCACAGCGTCATCAGCGCGATATAGACCGAGTGCTTTGCACCCGAAGCCACAACGATCTGCGTCGGCTCGTAGTCCAGACCGCAGTCCTCCTTCAGACGGTAGCAGGCTGCCTTGCGCAGGTCCATCAGACCGGCTGCCGGCGTGTACTTGGTCTGGTTGTTCTCAATGGCCTCGATACCGGCCTGCTTGATGTGCTCCGGCGTCGGAAAATCCGGTTCACCGGCACCAAAGCCGACAACGTCCTTGCCCTCTGCCTTCATCTGCTTGAACAGCGAATCAATGGCCAGCGTCGTGGACGCCTGCACACCTGCTGCAATCTTGGAAATCGGCTTCAATGCCATGCTCAGCACTCCCTTATATCTCTCATCAGTTATCATGTGCTTTTATTATATGCCTGCGAATTTATTTTTGCAAGTCCTGACTTAACAAACTGCAAAATCGACACAATAGAAAACCCCGCCGATATTGGCGGGTCAGGTGTGGAATTTTCACAAAACACGGTCGCGTGAGAAGATAATCAGAGCCGTTCCCCGTTCAATCGTGACGGCAAAGCGGCTGTTCGGTTTTGCCTCGTTCGAGGTGGAGATCATGCCGACACGGGTAACCATGCCGTTCGTTAATTCATATTTTGCATTCTCGATGGTCACGCCCTCGAGCACCGCGTCCATCGGCACGACCGAGAAGTAGGTAAACGTCTCCGGCATGATGAATTCCTGCCGTCCGCCCTGATGCAGCTCAACGCGGTTGTACGGATCGAGGATGGTCAGGTGGCCGCCGAGCGTTTTTGCTTCCTCAAGCAGCGAGAGATTTGCCAGCATATGGTCGATGCGCCCGCCGGTCGCACACACGAGCGTTGCCTCGCGGCAGCCGCGGCGGAACACCTCCCGCAGACAGCTCTGCGAATCCGTGTCGTCCTTTTCGGGCTTCAAGAGGATAACGTCCTCTCCCTCTACCTCGGTCATGGAATCCCGGTCGGAAATCATGAAATCCGGGTGCAGACCGAGCGCCCGCGCATGCCGCAGGCCGCCGTCCGCACACGCAACGAGCGCGTCCGGATGCTCGCGCAGAAACGCGCGGATGTAACCGTAATCGGTTTCCGGTGCAGCCGCAAAAATCAGCGCGTGCCGCCCTTGGTAAGTTCCCATTCCTTCAGATCCTTTACACTTTCGTACAGCTTTACATAGCTTTCATGACGGGTTTTCGCAATTTCGCCGTTTTCCACCGCCGCAAGGATGGCGCAGCCCTTCTCCTTGACATGCGCGCAGCCGGTGAATTTACACTGCCCGATGTACGGCTCGAACTCCGGAAATGCGTACTGCAGATCCTCGGCCAGCACCAAATCCATCTGCTCGGTCTCAAACGAGGAGAAGCCGGGCGTGTCCGCGATGTAGCCGCCGCCTTCGATCGGGTGCAGCTCCACATGACGGGTGGTGTGCTTGCCGCGGCCGATCTTGTCCGAAATCGCACCGACCTCAGCGCCGAACGAGCTGTCCAGCCGGTTGAGCACGCTCGACTTGCCGACACCCGAGTTGCCCGCAAACGCGCTCACCCTGCCGCGGATGCGCTCGCGCAGTGCGTCAATGCCTTCGCCGGTGTGCGCGCTCACGCGCAGCACCTCGATGCCGCTCCTGCGGTAGGTTTCATACAGCTCGTCACCCGGATTCGCGTCCGTCTTGTTGATGACGACCAGTGCGTCCATGTTCTTGTGCACCGCGATCGCCGTTACCTTGTCGATCAGGAACGGGTCGGTTACCGGCGGTGCCGCGCTCGCCACGGCAACGACCAGATCCAGATTCGCCACAGCCGGCCGGATCAGGCTGTTCTTGCGCGGCGCGATCGTCTGCAGATAGCCGGTGCCGTCCTCCGGCTGGATTTCCAGCGTTACCCGGTCCCCGACAATAGGCTTGCCCACGGTCTTGCGGAACCGTCCGCGTGCTTTGCATTCAATGAGACCCTCGGCGGTATCCACATAGTAGAAACCGCCGATGCCCTTCAGAATGATCCCTTCGATCAAACTTAATTCCTCCGTTTTTACGCTTTGAACGTAATTTCTTAGCTGAATGTGTACGTCTGCGAGGTAGTCGAACCGTCCACGCTGACCGTAACATCATGGTCGCCCACCGAGCCGCTCACCGAGATGGACGTGCTGCCGCCGCTCGTGCTGCAGGTGTCGTCATACTGGATTACGCCGTCCACATAGATGATAACATGCGCGGTATCCGTGTTGTCCGGCAGCGAAACCGGAATGGTCGCACTGCCGAGGCTCGGTGTATCGTCGTAGCCGCCATCGCCATTGTCCTGACCGCCGGAATTGCCGCCGCTGTTATCATCCGGCGAGTTATTGTTCGATGTGCTCTTGCCCTTGGAGATCTGGATGTTGACGACAGTGCCCTTTGCGACCTCCGCGCCCGCATCCTGCGACTGCCATACGACCGAACCGGCCTCAGCGGTGCTCTCGACCTCGTTCACCGAGCCGATGGACAGACCCTTTTCCGTCAGGGCCTTTTCCGCCTGGTCCTTTGTCATGCCGAGCAGACCGGGCACGGAGACGTTTTCGTTATCGTCCTTCTGCTTGCCCTTGCTGATATAGACGGTCAGCGTCGCGCCCTTTTCCAGCTCGGCGCCCGCCTCCGGGTCGGTGCGGATGACCTTGCCTTCCTCCACGTCGTCGCTGTATTCCTCAACAACCTCGCACTTGATATCGTGCGACGCCAGCGCCGCCTGCACATAATCGAGCGTCTTGCCGGTAAAGTCGATCACCTTGTAGGTATCCTTGACGTTTTCGCCGCCCGAGGACACCGTTACCGTGATGATCGTACCCTTGGTTGCCTTTTTCTTGCCGTCGCCGTTCGGGTCCTGCTCGAGTATCTCACCGACCGGACGGTCGGATTCCTGCCGTTCGGTCGCTTCCTTTACCGTGAAGTTGTCGGTTATATCCGGGTCGGCCATCACTTCGTCGATATTGCGTCCGATGAGGTCGGGCACGATAATCTTCTCCGACTTGTCGCCGCTGCCGGTGATCACCAGAATGCCGACCAGCAGCAGACTGATCACCGCAATCACGCCGACCGCCATGCCGACCGCCATCCCGGGCCGCTCGGCCAGCTTTTCAAAAAAGCCGTCCGGCTCATCCTGCTCCTTTTTGCGGAAACCGGTGCGGGTGCGGGGCTGGGTCTGCGTGCGCGTGCGGGTGCGCGGCGCAGCTGCGCCCTCAACGGAAGCGGCTTCATGCTCTGCCGCACTGCGGCGCGCCGCGCGCTGAATGTCCGCGCCGATGATCTGCGTCTCGCCCGAGTTGTCCTCACTTGCCACATAGTGGAATCGCGCGTTCGGGTCCGAGCGGAGCACCTCCATGTCCTCGTACATCTTTTCCGCGGACTCGTACCGGCGGCTGATGTTCGCGCTCATGGCGTGCATGACAATATCGTCCATGCCCTTTGGAATGCCCGGCACAAACGCGCTCGGGATGATCGGTACCTCATTGATGTGCTGCATAACGATCTGGAGCGCGGTTTCGCCCTCAAACGGCAGCTTGCCGGTCAGCATTTCGTACATCATCACGCCGAGCGAGTACAGGTCGGTGCGGTAGTCGATCTTGCTGCCCTTGGCCTGCTCCGGCGAGATATAGTGCACCGAGCCGATGGCCTCCTGCACCACGCGGGTCTCCTGCGCGGCAGCGAACGAGGCAATGCCGAAATCGGTCAGCTTTGCGGTGCCGTCCCGCAGGATGATAACGTTCTGCGGCTTAACGTCCTGATGGATGATGCCGCGCGAGTGTGCGTGCATGAGTGCGCGGGCAACCTGCTCAGCGAAGAAAATGGTCTCCTGCCACGACAGATGGCCCTTGCGCTGCAGATACTGCTTGAGGGTGATGCCCTCGATCAGCTCCATAACGATATAATCCGTGCCGTCCTCGCTGCCGACGTCGAACACGGAAACAATATTGTGGTGGCTCAGCTTGGCAACGGCGCGCGACTCAATGGAGAACCGCTTGCGGATATCCGGGTCCTCCGCGAACTCCTTTTTGAGCACCTTGAGTGCCACATCGCGCCCGAGAACGGTATCCCGCGCCCGGTAAACGACCGCCATGCCGCCGACGCCGACGATTTCCTCAATCTGATAGCGTCCGCCGAGCATACTGCCGATATATTTATCCATAATCCGTCACGCTCCCTGCTTTTTGCCGAGGGTGAACAGCGCAACGGTGATGTTGTCGCGGCCGCCGCCGTCAAGCGCCAGCTGCAGCAGCGCGTCACCGGCCAGCTCGAGCGTCGGCGCGTTTGCCAGCACCTCCGCGATCCGGCTGTCCTCCGCCATGCCGGTCAGACCGTCCGAGCAGAGCAGCAGCATGTCCTTTTCGGTCAGGCGCACTTCAAACAGGTCGCCTTCGACATACGGCTCCACGCCTACCGCACGGGTGATGAGGTTTTTCTGCGGATGGGTGCGCGCATCCGCCTCGGTAATCTTGCCGCGGCGGCGCATTTCCTCCACATAGGAGTGGTCCTCGCTGATCTGGTGCATGGCTTCGCCGTCAAAACGGTACGCGCGGCTGTCGCCCACGTTGATAACGGTCGCGCAGTCGCCCTGAATGAGCGCGGCAACCAGGGTCGTGCCCATACCGCGGAACTCCGGCTGCCTGCCCGCCAGAGAGAAAACCGTCTCGTTCGCCTGCTTGAGCGCCTGCGTCAGCAGGTTCTGCCGTGCCGTTTCGTCCAGCGTGCCGCTTAAAGCGTCACCCGCGGACTCGATAAAGCTCTGCGCGGCAAAGCGGCTGGCTACGTTGCCCGCATTTGCACCGCCCATGCCGTCGCACACGACGAGGAGCGCGGTCCGATTGTCCTCCCGCGCTTCGATTTGAAAAATATCCTGATTGGTCGGGCGCACCCGTCCCTTATCGGTCAAGCCGAAATATTCCATTTCACAACCTCCTTCGATTGTGTCTATTTCATGCTGAGATATTAAGTTTATGCACGAGATGTGCCCTTTCCGTCCTCCTTCAGCTGCCGCTGACGGAGCTGACCGCACGCCGCGTCAATATCCGGACCCAGCTTGCGCCGTACAGTCGCGGTAACGCCGCGCTTCTCGAGCGCCTGCTGGAACTTGCGGACGGTTTCCGGTCTGGACGGTTTCAGCGGGCTTTCCGCCACCTCATTCAGCGGAATGAGGTTGACGTGCGCCGGTCTTCCTTTCAGCAGCTTCGCCAGCAGGTCGGCCTGCCACGGGCGGTCGGTCTTGTCGCGCGCCATCATGTACTCATAGGAAATGCGCCGTCCGGTGGTGTCGAAATAATACCGGCACGCCTTCATCAAACGCTCGACCGGATACGCGTCGTTCACCGGCATGATGGACGAGCGTGTTTCGTCATCCGGCGCGTGCAGCGACACAGACAGCGTGATCTGCAGCTTTTCCCGTGCTAACATCTCTATTCTATCAGCAATTCCGCTGGTTGACAAGGAGATATGGCGCTGTCCGATGTTGATCCCCTCCGGACAGCTCACCAGATGCAGGAATTTGAGCACGTTTTCATAGTTGTCGAGCGGCTCGCCGGTGCCCATCAGCACAATGTTGGAGACCTTTTCGCCGCTGTCCTTCTGCATGAACAGGATTTCGTCCAGAATCTCGCCTGCGGACAGACTGCGCGTGCGTCCGTTCAGACCGGAGGCACAGAACTTGCAGCCCATCCGGCAGCCGACCTGCGTCGAAACGCAGACCGACACGCCATGCTCATAGTGCATCAATACGGACTCCACGCAGTTGCCGTCCCGCAGACGCCATAAGTATTTCACCGTGCCGTCAACGCGGCTCACCTGCTTGCGGGCGACTTCCGGTACGGTCAGCAGGAAATTTTCCGCTAAACGCGCCCGTAAGTCCTTGGATAAGTTGGACATCTCTTCAAAGGACTCCACACCCTCGTGAAGCCATTTGAAGATCTGTCCCGCACGGAACGGCTTTTCGCCCATTTCCTTCAAAGCGCTTTTCAGTTCATCTATTGTAAGGGATTTGATTTCGATCATGTGTCTCTCCTTCAAATCTTCTCTTGTTTCTTATATGGCGGAATGTTCCGCCGATTGTCAATTTATTATAACCGTTTAAGGCAATACCGCACAATTAAAGCGGCGGTGCTTTAACAAATATACCGTAGGGCGGGGTGCCCCGCCCTGCAGTTCCGGTATCACTTCCGGTGCATTTTCGCAATAAAGAATCCATCCGTATTGTGAACGGGCGGCAGCAGCGTCACCATACCGTCTGCCCTCTCTCCGCAGACCGGATGCGTCCACGAAACCGCCTCAAACTCCGGGTTTTCGGTGAGAAACGCGCGGACAACGTCCTCGTTTTCCCGCTGCAGGATGGTACAGGTCGAGTAGACAAGCGTGCCGCCCTTCTTTACATACTGTGCACAGTTTGCAAGGATTCTCGCCTGGATCTCCGGCAAAGTCCGGATTTCGTCCGGATTTTTGAACCGGATTTCGGGTTTCTTGCGGATAATGCCCAGTCCCGAGCAGGGCACGTCGCACAGCACAACGTCCGCGCTGTCCTTCCATTCCTCGCGGCAGACCGAGGCGTCCTGCAGCTCGGTGCGGATATTCGGCAGTCCGAGGCGGGCTGCGCCGTCGCGGATGCGTTTCAGCTTGTGCTCGTAAATGTCGCACGAGGTGACGCTGCCTTTCCCCTGCATTTTTTCAGCCATGGCAAAGCTCTTGCCGCCGGGCGCCGCACAGCAGTCGAGCACGGTGCTGCCCGGTTTCGGGTCAGCGACCGCCGCCGCGAGTGCGCTTGCCGCGTCCTGCACGGTCACGCGGCCCTCGATAAACGCCGGAAGCGCGGCTGCGTCTCCGCCGCTGCACAGCAGGATTTCCGGGAATGCCTCGTGCGGCTGCACGGTCAGTCCGGCGGCTTCCAACTCTGCCTGAGCCTCGGCAGACGTGCATTTCATCGTGTTCACGCGCACCGAAATCGGCGCGTCCGCGTTATCCGCCTGACAGATCTTCTGCGTCAGCTTCTGGCCGTACTGCTCGGAAAGCAGGCGCACGAGCCACTCCGGGTGGCTGTACTGCAGCGCGTAGTAGCTTTCCTTATCCGGGCAGTTCAGGCGCGGCAAAGAGCCGTTTTGGACCGCATTTGCGGCATTTCTCAGCACCGCATTGGCAAAGGCGACCGTGCGGTCATTTGCGTGGCCGTAGTGCTTGACCAGCGCGACTGTCTCGGCAACCGCCGCATGCGCGGGAATCTTATCCATCAGGATGAGCTGATACAGACCCATCCGCAGGCACGCCAGCACGCGCGGCGCGATCTTTTTCAGCCGCACGCTTGAGAAGTGCCGCAGGTACCAGTCCAGTAAAATTTGGTTCTGCACCGTGCCGTAGGTCAGACGCGAGGCCAGCGCCGCGTCGCGGCTGTCCAGTCCCGCGCGGGATAAATAGTGGTGCAGCGCACCGTCCGACCAGGCGGCCTCCTCTGCCATGGAAAACAGCGAGAACGCCGCCACCTCACGCGGTGTTTTGGGACGTTTATCTATCATTGCGGTCTCTTCCTCCAAAAATCAGCACCAGACGCAGCAGCTGTGCCAGCGAGGTCGCCAGCGCGGCAACATAGGTCAGCGCCGCTGCCGTGAGCGTCTTTTTCGCCATCGGGTACTCGTCTGCGGTCAGCAGGCCGTTCTGCTGAATGGTCTGCAAAGCGCGGCGGGATGCGTCCAGCTCCACCGGCAGGGTCACCAGCTGGAACAGCGTGGACAGACCGAACGCCGCAATGCCGATCGTGACGAGCGTGCTCGTGTTAAGGATCAGGCCGAGGATCAGCAGCGGCATCGCCGCCATCGAGCCGAACTGCGTCAGCGGGATGATCGCCGCGCGCAGCTTGATCGGCGCATAGCCGATGGCGTACTGCACCGCATGCCCTGCCTCGTGCGCGGCGACGCCGATGGACGCCACCGACGTGGACGAGTACACCGCACTCGACAGCCGAATGACGTTGCTTCTCGGGTCAAAATGGTCGGTCAGCTTGCCGGAAACGTACTCAATGCGCACACCGGACACGCCGTTGTACCGCAGCACCGCCTCCGCCGCCTGTGCGCCGGTCAGTCCCCGCAGATTTTGCACCCGCGAGTAGCGGTTAAACGTGCTGTTTACCTTGTTCTGCGCCCAGAATGCAAATAAAACGCACGGCAGAACCAGTACGATGTAGTACATATCAATGCCGTAGTAGTAACCATGATAGGGCATAAGAAAACCTCCATACCAGAGTGGAGAATTGGAGATTGGAGCTTACGTCCTCTCCGTTCTTCACTCCTCACGCTTTTTCATTCGTCTCCCAGCTTAGTGCCGACTTCGATTGCGTGCCCACGCAGAAAGTCCGTAGCCTTCATGCGTTTGCCGCCGACCAGCTGAATCTCGGTCAGTCCCAGCGCGCCCTCTCCGCACGCCACGGTCAGGCCCTTTTTCGGGTCAGCTTCGAGCACCGTGCCCGGCTCGCCATTGCCGGCTGCCTTTTCGGCGGCAAACACCTTCAGCCTTTCACCGGAAAGCGTAGTCAGCGCGATCGGCCACGGATTCAGTCCGCGAATCAGACAGTCGATCTCGTGCGCCGATTTGCTCCAGTCGATCACCGCCATCTGCTTATCCAGCATATGGGCGTAGCAGCTCTGTGCATCGTCCTGCGGACGCGGCTCGATCTCATCTAATTTGACGAGCGTTTGGGTCAAAAGTTCCGCACCGGACTGCGCCAGACGGTCAAAAAGTTCGCCTGCGGTCTCCTTCTCGCCAACCTTGGTCTCATAGGTGAGCAGCATATCGCCGGTGTCCAGACCTTCCGCCATCTGCATGGTGGTAACGCCTGCCATTTCATCGCCCGCGATAACCGCCCACTGGATCGGAGCGGCGCCGCGCCAGCGCGGCAGCAGTGAACCATGCACGTTGATGCAGCCGTGCGGCGGGATATCGAGTACCGCCTTGGGCAGCAGCTTGCCGTATGCCACTACGATGATAACCTCAGGTGCCAGCTCGCGCAGACGCGCCTGCTCGTCCTCATTTTTGAGGGTATTCGGCTGGAAAACCGGAATATCATGCTCGAGTGCGAGCGTTTTCACCGGCGGTGCAGTGAGAATCTGCTTGCGGCCCTGCGGCTTATCCGGCTGCGTGTACACCGCGCAGACGTCATGTCCGGCGTCGATGAGCGCCTGCAGGCTCGGCACGGCGAAGTCCGGCGTGCCCATGAATACGATACGCATTATTCCTCGTCACCACCCTGCATTGCCTCCGGGTCGATATACTCCTCGACCTTCTCGGTGAACAGATGGCCGTCCAGATGCTCGGTCTCGTGGCAGAAGCACTGCGCTACAATGCCCTCGCCTTCGCGCTCGAACCAGTTGCCAAAACGGTCCTGTGCGCGAATCTTCGCCCAGGTCGGACGGGTCACATAGCCGTAAACGCCCGGCACGGACAGGCAGCCCTCAACAACGCGCTCGGAGCCTTTCTGCTCGATGACTTCCGGGTTTACCAGCTCGACCATCTCCTCCGGCTCCTTGTTCACATCCAGCAGCACGACAACGCGGCGCAGAATGCCGACCTGCGGTGCCGCCAGACCAACGCCGCCGGAGTTCTCCAGCGTCTCGCGCATATCGTCGATCAGCGTATGCAGACGGTCGTCAAACTTCTCTACCTTGCGGCTGTGCTTGAGCAGCTGCTCGTCGCCCTCGGTCAAAATCTTTCTCAGTGCCATTGTTTTATTCCTCCACTTGATTCAGCTTATCCATGTATTTTTGTAAACATTCCTGTATATTTTTCTCATTGAGTGCCGGAAACGGCGTCACCGGCTGCGGTTTTCCGCTGCCGATATGTTTTTCCAGCCATGCCACATCGTGCCAGCCGTCAAACTTCCAGCCGGAGTCGTGCCACACGCCTGCGTCCACAAAGCCCAGTCTGCGCTGCATGCGGATGCTCTTTTCGTTCGGCAGGGTCACGCAGCTGTACAGGTGGCGCAGCCCCTGCAGCTCGAGCAGGTCGATCAGGCACGCCAGCACGGTCGTGCCCACACCATGTCCGTGGGTGCCCTGTGCCAGATAGATGGACAGCTCCGCATCCCAGTCGTAAGCCGCACGCTCACGAATGCGGTGCGCGTAGGCGTAACCCATGATCATGCCGTCCTGCTCGCAGACGAGATACGGAAACGCAGCCGCCGTTTCGCGGATACGGCCCGCAAACGCCTCAGCCGTCGGCACATCATATTCAAACGTGATGGTTGTATTCGTTATGTAAGGCTCGTAAATCTTCAAAAGCGATTCTGCATCGTTTTCTGTTGCCTTGCGAATTACAAATTTGCTCATTGAATTAACCTTCTTTGCCGGGGTCTCAATTACTGCTACATTTCATTATTGGAATCCGCGAACACAGTAACGCCCCGGTTTTTACCGTCCTGCATAAACTCCCGCAGCACGCCCGAGATGAGCCTGCGCCATCTTGCACAGTCCTTTGCGCGGATGGTGAGGTGGTAGCGATACCGTCCCATCACCTTGACCATCTGCGCCGCGGCGGGGCCGAGCACGGGTGCTTTCACATCGGCAAACTGCCCTTCCATCAGGCTCTGCAGGCGTGTTTTGAGCGCGAGCAGACTGCTGAGCACCTGCTGCTCCAGTTCACCGACGGCGGTTATCATGGTGATGTCGCACACGGGCGGGCACCGAAGCGCTTCGCGCGTCTGCATTTCGCTCTCGTAGAACGCCTCGTAGTCCTGCCGCGCGGCGGTCAGGATGACCGGATGCAGCGGGCTGTACGTCTGGATCACGGCGCGGCCGGTGTCAAATCGCCGTCCGGCGCGGCCGACCACCTGCGTGATGAGCGAAAACGTGCGCTCATGTGCGCGGTAGTCCTGCGCGTACAGGCTCTGGTCCGCGTCCAGCACGCCGACCAGCGTGACGTTCTCAAAATCCAGTCCCTTGGTCACCATCTGGGTGCCGATGAGGATATCGGCTTCGCCTTTGCCGAATTGATTCAGCAGGCGTTCGTGTGCGCCCTTGGCGGTCATGGTGTCCGCGTCCATGCGGAGCACCCGTGCGGACGGAAACCGCTCGTGCAGTTCCTCCTCCAGCTTCTGCGTGCCGGGCGTTTCGGTGAACAGGCTCGTGCTGCCGCACTGTGGGCACTTGCCGGTTATCTTGATGGATGCGCCGCAGTAGTGGCACATCGCGCGGCCGGACACCGAATGGTAGGTCATGGTGGTCGAGCAGGACGGGCACTCGGGCACCCAGCCGCACACGCCGCAGCCGATCACGCGGCTGTTGCCGCGCCGGTTGAGGAACAGGATGGCCTGCTTTCCCTTTTCGAGCGTGCTGATCAGTTCGCGTTCCAAATCCGGCCCGATGATGCCGCTCCGTCCCTCGCGGGCCAGACCGCGCATGTCCGAGATGATGACCTCGGGCAGTCCGGCACCGAGAAACCGCTCTGTGAGCGTGAAAACCGGGTATTTTCCCTGTTTTGCGCCGTAATACGTCTCGACCGACGGCGTTGCCGAGCCGAGCACGAGCAGCGCGTCCGTCTGCGCCGCCCGGTACTTTGCCACATCCCGCGCATGGTAGCGCGGCGACTGCTCCGAGCGGTACGCCGCGTCCTGCTCCTCGTCGATGATGATAACGCCGAGATTTTTCGCGGGCGCGAACACCGCCGAGCGTGTGCCGATAACCACCCTTGCTCTGCCGGTTTTTATCTTCTTGAAGCTGTCATACCGCTCACCGGCGGACAGCGCCGAGTGCAGAACCGCGACTTCTTCGCCAAACCGGGCGGCAAACTGCCGCAGAAGCTGCGGTGTCAGTCCGATCTCGGGCACGAGCACAATGGCGCTTTTGCCCTGCTCGAGCGCGTGCGCGATCAGCTGCAGGTACACCTGCGTCTTGCCGCTGCCCGTCACGCCGAACAGCAGCGCCGCACGAGGCGCGTTTTCGTCCATCAGCGCCGCCATGCCGTCATACGCCTGCTGCTGTGCGGCAGAGAGCACGGGCGCCGCGGCGCGCGGCACCTCGGAAAAGTCCGGTGCGCGCAGCACTTCCTCGTATTCCGCACGGAGAATGCCTTTTTTTATCATGTCACGCAGCGCGGCGTCGCTCACGCCGGTCATGTAGACGATTTCCTTCTGGCTCATCGCACCGCCGTCCGATAGCAGCGACACCACGTCCATCCGCGCCGGACTGCGGCGGCTGATGTGCGACATGGCTTCACTTGCTTCCATATCCAAACGGAGCATTTTCTCGGTCTTATCGCCGGTTTTCTGCGCCGTATTGCTGTGGTAGATGAGGATTCCCTCGCCTGCCAGCGCGTCCAGCGTCTGTCCCGCGCCTTTGCCGAGCCGATCGCGTATCTCGCTCACCGAGAGCGTCTGTCCCGGCTGCTCAAACAGCGCCAGCACCTGACCGTCTTCGCCGTCCCGCTCCCGCAGAGCCGCCAAATCCGCGTCCGGCGCAAGCGTGTACGTCTCGTTTCGCTTGAACCACAATCCGGCGGGCAGCATCGCGTGTACACAGTCGAAGTAGGTGCAGTACAATCTTTCCCGCATCCACGCCGCGAGTCTCAGCTGCTCGGCGGTCAGGATCGGCGTTTCGTCCAGCACCTCCACGATGGGCTTGAGCTTGAACTCGCCCGCATCCTCTCGGAAGGCGAGCACCACCGCTTCCGCCCGTTTATTGCCAAAGCCGAACGGCACGAGAACGCGGGTGCCGATCTGCACCTGTTCCCGCAGCTCGTCCGGCACACGGTAAGAATATAGCTTGTCGATGGCATAGGTTGCCGCATCCACAGCGACTGCACAGATTTTTTCCGCCATAGACTCACAACCTTTCGCTTCTTCTTTTATCGTCGCTTGCAGTTTATCGTAGGGCGCGACAAGGTGAATTGCGGCAACGCCGCAAGAGAAGGTGCCCTGGGGTACGACTCGGCGCGCCGCTGTCAATCGGTGCATACCGTTCCATACGGCGTGCCGGGGTCGTCACGCCCTACGGCATTGTTTTCATCGGTTGCGGATAAACGGAAAACATGACGTTAATTCTCTATTTTCCGTTCTCAATTCTCAATTATTCATCGAGAGCAGTCGGTCGAGAATCAGGTCAGCAAGTGCTTCCTTGCTCATCATCGGCGGAGTCTCTCTGTGTCCGTCCTTGAACAGCAAGGTAGCCACATTGGTATCCGTGCCGAAGCCCGCACCCTTATCGCGCAGCGAATTCGCTACAAGCATATCGCAGTTCTTGCGGCGCAGCTTGCTCTCGGCGTTATCGAGAAGGTTCTGCGTCTCCATCGCAAAGCCGCACAGCATCTGTCCCGGCTTTTTGTCCTTGCCGAGCGCGGCAAGAATATCCGGATTGCGGGTTAGCTCGATATTCATCTCGCCGTCACCCTTTTTGAGCTTTTCATCCGCTGTCTGCGCCGGACGGTAATCACCGACGGCGGCAGCCTTGATGATAAAATCCTGCTCGGGTGCGCGGCTCGTCACCGCGTCGTACATATCCCGCGCGGAAACAATATCCACACGAGTGACGCCGTGCGGCGTATCGAGCGCGGTCGGTCCGGAAACAAGCGTTGTGTCCGCGCCGCGCATGGCTGCGCGGGCCGCGATCGCGTAGCCCATTTTGCCGGTGGAGTGATTGGACAGGAACCGAACCGGGTCCATGGCCTCCTGTGTCGGACCGGCGGTGACAAGAACGTGCCTGCCTGCCAGATCCTGCTCGGTCAGCGCCTTTTCAATGCCCCAGAGCAGCGTCGGCGTGTCCGGCAGCTTGCCGCGTCCGCTGTCGCCGCAGGCGAGGTGGCCTGCGTCCGGCTCGATGATGTGGAAGCCGCGCTTTCTCAGCGCAGCGAGATTCTCCTGCGTCACCGGATTGTCATACATGCCGGTGTTCATCGCGGGAGCGACAACGACCGGCGCCTTGGTGGCAAGCAGCGTGGTCGTCACCATGTCGTCCGCGATGCCGTGCGCCGCCTTGGCGATGACGTTTGCGGTCGCCGGTGCGATCACGAACACGTCAGCCGCCTTCGCGAGCGAAATGTGCTCCACCTCCCACGGAAAGCTGCGGTCGAACGTATCCACGACCGCGCGGTTGCCGGACAGTGTTTCAAACGTCATCGGCGCGATAAACTGGGTCGCAGACTCGGTCATCAGCACATGGACAGTCGCGCCGTTCTGGTGCAGCTTGCTGGTGAGATCGGCAGCTTTATAAGCCGCAATGCCGCCCGTCACGCACAGAACGACCGTTTTCCCTGCAAAACGCATGGCTTAGAGGTCCTCCTCCGGAATGTCGCCGTCGCTCAGAGAGCCGTCGTCAAACTCGTTCAGGCGGCGCACCTCGTCCGCGTTCTCATCCTTGTCCTCGTCATCCTCGGAGTCGGTGTGCTCCTCGTCCTCATCCAGATCAAGGGTGTCGTCCACGTCAACCATAGCGGCTGCAATGGCATTGTTCTGCGGAATGGCAGTCTCCACACGCGGACCCGGACGGTAAACGATCTTGCCGGCTGCAATCTCATCGAGCGCCAGCTTAACAGCCTTGTCCGGCAGCGGCTCGCCCTTTTCCTCTGCCTCATCGGCAATATCGCGGGCACGCTGCGCTGCCAGGTTTACCAGCAGATAGCGGTTGCCTACTCGTTTCATCAGTTCCTGCATAGAAGGGTTCAGCATAGTAATCAGTTCTCCTTATTTACCAGATATGGTTTTAGGCAATACCGCATAATTGAACAAGAGCGATTTGCGAGCAAATTTTGCGTACTGACGAG
>ERZ833782.1476-NODE-1476-length-19898-cov-4.319659_pt1 | contig 19898 bp, 19 predicted proteins | sample MGYA00519577_ERZ833782 | MGnify/ENA primary metagenome ERZ833782 (study PRJEB31850, sample SAMEA3708745) | human gut metagenome | biome: human gut; feature: human-associated habitat; material: faeces | place: China | collected 2014 ...
CGGCTCCCTTCGCTCAGGGTTGGTAGATACGAGCCAAGGGTAGGAGCGGCGCGGGTTTTTGGGGCGGTCTTGCCGCTGCGGCACTCAAAGCAACTAGTACCTCATCTAGAACAGCAAACGGGACGCCTTCCTTGGCGTCCCGCAGCAAAGCAACTTGTTATTATTCTCATTCTCTTAAGGCCTTCTTCACCCTGCCTTCCCACATATTTTGTTTCTTCTCGTCCTTCTTCTTATTCTTATTATTCTCATCCTTCTAAGGCTCTCTGCACCTGCGCCCCGCCCAAGCCGTCCCCTCACCCCAACCCCGCACGAAAAAAGCCGTGCCAGATGAAATCACCCGGCACGGCGCCCCAAACACGATGGAGGGCGAGACAGGAAAGCTCTAAAGCATGACCCTCCATCTGTCCAAGTATCTCAAACGACGGGAGGTGGCAAGCCCTCGTGCCGCAAAGGCACACCTCAACGCTCCAAGGCAACTTCCACCTCAGCCGTCCCCGCCTGATCCCCGTACACCTCGGCCAGCTCATCGAGCGAGACAGATGGCCCGTCCTGCTCGCGGACGGTAAGCCCGCGCCGCTCATCCATGTCCTGGTCGGCGTTGAGCCTGATTCGCCTCGAGACCTCGTCATCCGTTACGAAGTCGGGCAGCTGGTCGATGCAGACAGCCAGCGCGATGAGATAGTTCGTGTCATGCTCGTCGACGACCTCCTCGAAGACGTTGTAGGGAATCATGACGGCAGCACCGGTTGCCCCTGCAAGCGTCTCGGCAAACCTTGCCGCATCATGCGCATCGCCAAGCGAGCCGCGGTCTTGCATCGCTTCGCCGCACGACCAGATGCCCGCATCGTCGCGGCTCCATACCGCTACCTGCAGATCCCACCCGCGGCCAAGGGAAGGGTCTTCGACCGCATGGCAGTCGACGAAGATAGGGGAGCGCTCCGGTTCCTTCACGACCCATGCGGCGCTATGGTGTACGAGGTCTTCTTTGGCCTTCTCCAGAAAGTACGGCTGATGATGGGTTCCCATGTTGCCTCCTAACGCTCATCACTTGATAATTTGCACTCCGCGCCTTGGCGCTCTGGCTGAATGACCCCATCGATCTCGAGTCCTTCGCTATCGCGACCGAACTGTTCGTAAGAATCCTGCGTGATATAGATGCCGAAACACTCGGCAAGCTCTTCCTCGATGCCCAAATCCGCATCCTCCACGCCCACCGCGCATACGCCGTCGGGCAGACAGAGTTCCCCCGCATGCTTGATATCGATATCGCCGATTGCGCGGCCTTGGTAGAAATCGGTGAGTTGCAGCGTGTATCCCGGATGGGACGTGCGCGAGAGCATATGCGAGACGCCGCGACCGCTCGACCAACAATACGCATCCATGGCGCCGTTTACGAGTCTCGAGATCATGCCTGTCTCCTTGACCGTGTTGCGGGCGATTGCGGCATCCGCCAAGGTGAAGTCATCGGAGATATATGCCGCATCGATAAGTTCCTCGACGGGCTCGAAGGCGAGGGGGAAGATATTGCGATTGACATCCATGCGATGGCTCCAATTGTTCATCGAAATGCCGATCTCCTAACGCTCCTGGCTCGAAATTTCGCGGGCATCATCTCTCGCATAGAATCGAACGGATTCCCCGCGCTCGGGCCACTCGCCAACGCAGCCGAACCGCTCGTATGCATCGGGCGTGATATAGATGCCGAAGCGCTCGGCAAGCTCATCCTCGACACCCGAATCGGCATGCTCCACACCGACCGCGCACACGCCATCTGGCAAGCTGAGCTCGCCGTTGCCGGCATGCTTGACGTTGATATCTCCCCACGCATGGCCTCGATGAAAGGTGGTGAGCTGGAGCGTGTATCCCGGATGGGAAGTACGGGAGAGCATATAGGAGGTACCGCGGCCGCTCGACCAGCAGTATGCGTCCATGGCTCCGTTGACGAGCCTGGAGATCATGAACGTCTCCTTGACCGTGTTGCGTACGATAACCTCATCCGCCGCCCTGAAATCACGCGACCTATATGCTGCCGCAAGGATTTTCCTGACGGGCTCGAAGGCGAGGGGGTGGATGTTGCCGAAGTTATCCATGGGAAGGCTCCAAAGGTCTATCTAGATGCCTATGCGCAACAGCTCCATTGCACGGTCGCGGTCGAAAGAGGCGGTGAGCTTGCCAAAGCGCTCGATATAGCCGATATGCTCGAGCCGCTTCACCAAGCGGCGGAACGGTTCGTACTGGACGCCCGCCTGGTTCGATAGCTCTCGGATGGTGACGCGCTGCCCGACTGACTTCTCGAGGGCATCGAGAGCCGCCATATAGAATTCCCGTTCCGAGGGGGTCAACTTGAAGCGACTCGGATCGCAGCGATCCGAAATCTCATCGGCGGCCGCATCGGCGCGTCGGTACGCCTCGGTCGGGATATGCCTTCCCGCCGCCTTCTCGAGAAGGGCGAAGACCCTGATTGACTGCAATGCGGTGAGGGAGAGGGAGAATTCGCAGCCTGTCGCACTCACGGAGCATTTCTTGACGATCAGCTTGGCGATTTCAGTGGACGGCACGAGATTGAAGGAAGAATAGCCGCCGTCCAGCAGGTACAGCTTGGCGAGCATCTCGACAAGCTCATCGCGACTGAGTGCTATATCGCAGGAACCTTTGACTATCATCGATACCTCCTATGCAATCGCCACATTGCCGTAAGAATCGAACTCGATGAGCTTCTTGACCTCAAGGGAAGTCAAAATCGACTCGAACGTTGATTCGACCGGTGCGGCCATGATGCCATTTCGAAGCTCAGCGCGGCTCACGGTATGGTCTCTGTTTTCGTATAGGTAGAAGAGAACCTGTTGCTCGGTCCTCTCGAAAAAACTGTCCCGTTCGTTCATTTGATCTCTTTTCATAGAAGCCTCTCTTTGCCGAACAGGATACGGAGACACGCGCAGGCGCTGACCTTCTTGCCGCAGCGGCATGTCTACCGGATTGGCGGAACCCTAGCGCCCCACAGACTGGGTCATATTGCCAATCTCATCGCCGGCGCAGCACTCGTCCATGCGCTCGGCGATGTCGTCCAATCCCTCCTCGAGCCTGAACCCCTCGGGGACGTCCAGCGCACCGATGGAGCAGAGCTGCGTGATGGTCAAATTAAGGTAATCCTCGCCACCGTCCTTGGAGAATTTGCCGAGCCAAAAAGGGGAGTTCTCTAGATCGGGCGTCTTGATGGCCATATCGATGTTCCAATCATTCGCCTCGATCCCCCTGTCCTCGAGAATGCCCGCCACATCGGAACGCTTCCATTTGACGGTGGCGCCTTCGATGATTTCAGGGTCGGCGATATCCCATGCTACCGACAGATCATCGACACGAACGGAATCGCCCGTCCACTCGCCGGTCTTGCCGTCATATCCCTTCACGACCATAAACGGCTCGTCACCACCGCAAAACAGTATCGCCGTCGAGCCGAACCTCGTGAGTTCGACATTGCCCCTCGGGTCGGGTTTGATTTCCGTGCCTTGGATATCGATATCCATTTCTTCCCTCCTAAAATCCAGCTTTATCCCTGCCGCCGCGCCCATAGGGCTGCGCCGAATCGAGCTCGACGGCCTCCATGAGGTCATCGAGCGATTCCATCCTCCCGTTCCCGGAGAAATCCCAGCCGAACACCGCGCAGATATCCCGCTCGACGCATGCGACATCGCCGCTCATCTCAGCCAGGCGCACGACAAGGTTCTCTGCAGGAAGACCTCGGCGCATCCGCAAGCGTGACATCTCCCGCCCGAGCTCGTCATTTTCCATGGCAATCACCCTGTCGCTCAGCGACTTGGCGATGAAAAGGACCTCATATTTCCCGTTGCCGTGTGCCATGCTCGGTGTCTCATCGAGGATGAGCTTGCCGCCTTCTACGACAAGCTCGAAATCCCGCGCATCGTCATCGAGTCGATATCGCCCAGCGGCGAGTTCGGCCGCGAACTCGCCGACGCTGCGCGGCTGTGCCCTGATGAAGGACTCGGTATCTGAAAACAGGTATTCGCAAAAACCCGAAGCCGAGTTCTTAAGGATGACGATGCATTTGGACGTGTCGATACAGTCGAGCAGGACGCGGACGTTATCGGTCGCGCTCGAATCGTAGAACTCGGCTTCGGATTCGAGGTCGCGACTGAAAGCAGAGCGGATGACGTCGCACGCAAACCCGAGATCCGCGCAAAAATCCTCATAGGCATCCTGGTTTTCGCCCGCCGCGGTGCGTGCGCTGTCCAGAATCTCATCGGTCAGCCCGCTCGGAATTTCGACATCCGGAAAGTGTGATGGGTCGGCGATTCGTGAGACCGACTCGCGTGCCCAACTCACACTGATGTCGTCGGCGAGCTCTACCATCCGTGCCGGGCCATGTGCCAAGACTATATGCCTGTCGGTTCGGGTAGGTACCGCCGCGGCAGCCTTGGGGACAACGGCTGCGAGACGGGCGAGGTTGATGAGCTTATGGTTCTCGACTGCTTTACCCAGTAGCATCTCGCAGCTTTTCTCCGATGGGATATTTCGAAGATCGCGGACCTTTTCCGTGATGGAGAACAGGCTGCTCGGGATAGCGGAAATTCGAGCAGACGCAGTGTTGCCTCCATCATCTGAGAGAACGAGCTGCCCGTTTGGCTCGGGGTAGAGCCGCTCGGAATCTCCGACGAGACTCGACACAAAGTCACCCGCCCGCGACCCGTCTTTCTCCGCTACCCAAGAATCTCCTCGGCGGCAGAGGAGAACCGCATCGGGTACCTTTAGGCCTTCGAGATTGTCTATGGGTATTTCTCGCATCGGCGCCGCTCCCATCATGTTCGAAGTTTCTGCGATCGTATATCCTGACTTTACGAACATGTATGGCAGACAACCCTTGCGGGGACAGAAATAGACTTGGAGGGCGACCCGAAATGGTTCACCCCCAGCAATGCTCTGCCTTCCGTGCTCTAGAACTCGACATCCTCGTCGTAGAGCTCGGGCTCGGGCCCGGTGATTACATAAGGCTGATCGCCTTGAACCTCGGCCGCCTCGCTGCTCTTTACATCACACAGATCATTCAGCGGCGCGTCCTCGCCACCGCCCGTCTGGTGATATTCCAAGGCGGCAGCCTTGCTGCCCTGGCGCGATGCAGCGGCATCGCGATCCTCGAGCATCTGCTTGGCCTCGGCAGCGGCGGGATTCATTTCCTTGCCGGCCGCCGCGAGTTTATCCTCGTAACCCTGGGCGTTGAGCAGTCGAGCATCGTAGGCGTCCTCGATGCCGGCGACCAAGGCCCCCGCACTGAACTCCCGCGGGCTACGGTAGTCATAGTCGAAATTGTCGCGAGAGTCCTCGCCGTTGACGGGATAGACGCGGACGGGCAATTCAGTTTTGAAACTCGCCGTGAAGGGCTTACCGGACTGTGCATAGGGCAGCTGCCTGTCCGTGAGGAACTTGCTCACGATCATGCCGCCGAGATCTTGATTGTCGACCATGGTGTGGGGAGGCAGCTTGCACAGCAGGAAGTTCTTATCGGGGCCGTCCTCAACGGGAACGGTCTTGACCTTCATATCGCAGGGCGCGAAGGTGAGCCCCGTGTATTTGTAGCTCGCGCTGCGCTGCGGCTCCGGCTTAGCGGCTTCCTTGCCTTGATAGGCCGCCGACACAGCGGCGGCCAAGTCACTCGGCATGATTGCCGCATCGCCCTCACCGGGATAGTCGATGCGTTGATTCTGCCCATCGTACTTGAAGAAATGTACATCGCGGTCGGAACGGAAACCGTACTTGACCGCCTTTCCGGCATCCTTGTCTTGCTTCATGAACTCGCGGGCGGGCATGGAGACCTTCATGCCGGAAAGATCCTTATCCCCGACAACGGTACCCTTCGGCATCGTCATGTTGATGCGCAGGCGCTCGTTGCCGTTACGGTCCGTATACGGCTTCACACGGACATCCTTGTTCTCGAAGCTGATATTGATGTACTCGGGTTTCTTCGACTCGAATTCGTTTGCCATATCCTTCTCCGTATTCTTCCTATTCTTCTTCTCTTTATCCTTATTATTCTTGTTCTTGTTCTCCTTGCCCTCTTCCTCATCCTGCCCGTAGGTTTCCACAGCCTCCCGCCCCTCAGCGGGTTCCACCTCGCGGGCAGCCACCTCATTGCGGACGTCTTTGCGCCTGGATGCGGCTTCGACTTCCGACTGAACCAAGTCGCCCAGACTCATCGTCTTACCCATTGGCTTCCTGACCGTCTCGATATGGATGCCGCCGTAACCGTCCTCCAGGGCGCGGTCGACCATGCTCTCGAGTTTTACGCGCATCTCGCTTCCCACGGGAAGCGACTTGATGGCCTCTTGCACGCTGATCGCCGCATTTTTGAAGCCAGCGATGACCTTCTCGCAATCGGGGGTGACGTCGACTTTCTCGACACTCTTTACGGGATGCTCCTTGCGGTCGAGGGCGACCTCGCCGCGGACGATGTCGATTATGTCGTGGTGCCCGTAATCGAGCTGTCCGCTGATTCGCGGCCTGACCCCGCAATCCCTGAGAAAGGACCTGAACTGAGCAAGGGTATGCTCGGTAAGGCTGCCGCTGGGGACAAGCTCATACTGGGCGGCATCCAGCTCAAGCGCCGTCTCGATGGCGGCACGGTAGAAGGAGTCCTCGCGGTTGCCCTTATAGCCCCAGAAGCTATCGACCACAGGTCCGCAGACGATCGCCGCGTCCAGATCGGGGTCGATGGAGCGCTGGTTGCGTTCGGCTTGCATGGACGCGAGCTCGACGCAACTTTCGAGGGAGCCGTCCGTGAGCCGGATCGCCTGCTCATTGCCGCTCAGTGCAGCGAGCTCCATCTCTCGGCGGCAGGACGGTACGGCGACTGCGCTGTAGCCCATCTCCGCAAGGGCGCCTGCGGTGAGATTGCCGAGCGTGTTGGTATTCGGGCCGTGCAGGTTGATGACCAAGGCCATGGTGGCTCCCATCGTTCTTACATTCGTATTGATTCAAAGTATGGGAGCCTAGGAACGGGCGACGAGATGATGGGACGGAAGTAGAAGATAGGAAACCGGTCTTGAAAATCTTCCGCCGAAAACATAAAGGGGCGCACCCGCAAATCGGGTACGCCCCTTTATCAATCCAGCCAAACCCTAGTAGTTCGCGAGATGTTCCGCGGCATCGAGCATCGGCAAGCCCACGCCCTCCATGCCGTACCTCATCGATTGGGCCTCGTCGGTCTTCTCCTCGCAGAGCGAATCGATGCACTGCTCGCGCACTTCCGCCTTGCCCGGATCCATATACGGCTCTGTCGCCACGGACACGACCAGCTCGACGAGCTCGCGGTTCTCATCGATCGCAGTCGGCAGCGCGACATTCTCGATATCGCCCTCGAACCCATCGGGGCGGAAAGGTTCCAAGATAACCGAGTCATAATCCTCGGTATCACGAGAATTGTTCGGGCGGTAGAAGTAGCAGGACTCGCCCTCGACCGTCACCGTTCCTTCGATGAAGTTGTCGTCGTTGGTGCTATCGATCTCGACGCGGATATCCGGAATACCCGTGCGGATGCACTCCTCCGCCCCCGACCGATCGGCGTTGAGGGTACGTTCCTCGGGTTCGATGCCGAAACGATCCGCCATCGTTTCGAGAAACTGATCCTTGTCCTGGAAGTCATGGACTCTATACATAGCTACTCTCCGATTTCAGAATTATCGTGATTCTTATCTTCTAGACCGCGGTCTTCTGCATCAACATCCTGAGCCATAGAGGCAACCTCGCGACGATTCTCACACATATCGTCCAGACTCTCACCGACCCCAACAATCTCGGCGGCGAACCGCTCGCAAAACCCGTGCGCATCATCGAGGTCGGCGCAGAAGTGTCCGTAGCCGCAGCAATGCCCGTCGGTGAGAACCTTCACATCGAACCGCACTCCCTGGTCGTAGGCGAACGAATCCTCCTTGACCTTGGTAATCTGGAATTCGGTTTTCACGCCCTCATGGTCCATCGTATACTCCTCGGCAGGATAGCCGAGCGCCTTCTCGGCAAAGCGCGGGTGGGAGCACATCTCGGGGTTGTCCCACAGGTCGTGGATGAATGCACTCTCATCGCCCTCGCGGTAGACGAATCCCATAGCCTCGATGCCATCTTCAGGCAGGTAAAACCCGCCTTCCATCTTATAGTCCGAATAGAGACTCTCACCCTTATCGGTCAGCTGGCGCATCTCCACACAGGCACGACCGTCATGGTGCGCACCGGTCACGAACAGCGATCCATTTTCATCCCAGATACCGATGGTTTCGCAATCCGCAAAGATGTTGTCCCTGCCGCGCCACGACGGCTCGGTGGAGATTGCCTCCTTGAAGTTCTCATAGACAGTGATACCGGCGCAAGGTTCGTTGTAGCGACGATTTTCGCCCTTGACGAGAATGGAATTTGCCCAGTTGGCATTGATTATCTCCGATTGGTTGATGCGGCCGGTACTGAAGAATTCCCCGAGCTGTTCAAACTCCACGTCGTAGCCATCCTCATCGTACTCATCGAGCACGACTCGCTGCTTGACTTCAAGCTCGGCATGCCTATCGACAGGACGGTTGTTCACGATATCGAAGCCAATCTTCTCGAAAGCCGAGGCGATTTCCTTGTCCTCTCGCGCCTCGGCCGCCGCAGTCGCGCAATATGTCTCGCTGCAAATCTCGACATCGTAGAAGTTCGTGAGCGTCTCGATTTCACTGTCTTCAAGTACTTGCCCCAGCGCGTCCATATTCTTCTCGCAGGCCTCCGTCAGGTTGTCCGCGCGGGCATCCGACAACCTGCGCCCGTTCTCCTTGAAAAACGCTGTCTGAACCTCCTCGGTGCTGGCACCGTCGGCATATCTGTAGTAGCCCTCGGCCGTGGCATACGCCGCATTGGCGAGGTCGATCTTATCCACATCGATATCGTTGAGCTTAGAGAAGGACAGCGTCGCCTTCTTGTCCCCACGACTCAAATCGACCTCGATGGCATCGCCGCAGCTACGCACGGAGCAATCGACGGCGTTGATTATCTCAATAGGATCTTCCGCATCGATAAACAGCTCGACATCGGAGCTAATACCTTCAAGGTCATATCGGCTGGCACCTTCGAGCCAATCGATGATATCGTCGATGCGGTCGCGGGCATCCTCGAGCAGACTCTCGTTGCTGACGGCCTCGAGGTGACCGTATCCGTTGAAGCGGTAGCAGTCGGCGTCCAGCTCGACGTGGCGACTCTCGCTGAGGGCAGTCGCTACGTCCCAGCCGCAGAGCTTAGCGGCTTCCTCCACGGAATCATATGTATCGAAATGACCGTACTGATTCGCGGCATCGTACGCCTTCGCGCAGTCCAGCAAATCGTTATCATCTGCATGGTTGAGCAGGTAATCTTTTAAGCCGACACGGTTCATGGTTTCCTCCAAGCAGCTAAATTCGTTACATTCAAATCATCGCAAGCAAGCCAAATCGAAACGACTGCAGGACATAAGTAGCTGCCACGATTGCGCAATTTGCTTCTACATATGCGTCACACAGTTTGATAGGTAACATCCGCACGACACGACCGCACACCCGTCCGCTCAAGCCGTTCCGCACGTTCCTGCGCTTTGCCTGAGTCTTTTTGACCCAGTTCTTCTCATTCTTTTTCTTCTATATATTTTTCTTCTTATTCTTCTTGTTCTTCTTCACATCCGTGTAGCTCGGTAGCGCCCTATGCGCCTACCGAGCTACACACAAAGCCGTACTCGTCAGCGGTTTTGATCGGCACGCTCTTTGAAATCTTCTCCCGCATCGAGCGAGGACTCTTCGGTCTTCGCGCTAACGAGTTCATCGAGCGACTCGGTGGCTTCGGGCTGCGTCTCGAGCTCGGCAAGGGCATCATCGACCTTCAGCTCAACCTCCAGAAGCGTGAGCATCGAAGGCATGGTGAGCGTCCCATCGCCGAAAACCTTCTCAACCGCCTCGCTAGGCACATCGGAGAAGAAGCCGTCCTCATCGCGGAGCAGATCGAGACCCGCGGGCGTGAGCTCATGGAACGTCAGGAGGGTCGGCGGCTCGCTATAGACCTTGAGGGCAAGATCACCCCCGCACTCGCCCCAGTCAGCGCCGTCGCGCGAGAACGGAGTCTCGTCCTCAATCTGATCGACGCAGCAGAGAAGCCCGTCTCCTCCCAACAGGAAGTAATCTCGGTTTTCATCGGTGCCGGATAAACGCTGCACGGCGAAATACGTCTGGCACTCCGAGGGCCATTCACCCTGTTCATCCTTGGGGAACATGATTTCATCCAAGGCGTTGATTACCGCAGCAAAGGTGGCGTGCGGGATTGCAAGCTCGTCTTCCTGATATTCGGTTCGCGTCTTGCCTCCGAAGGGCTCGAAATCATCCATCTTGTTCTCAATCTGACTCATAGCAGGTCCTTTCAAAGCGGTTTACCGCTTTCATCCTCAACGTTTACCGCCCGGCCGCTCGGCAGCGGGACGAAAGTAGCTGTCTACTCGGCTCCATCTTCCGCGAGCTTGCTTGGCATAATCGTCAGCGGGACCGCGCCGCCGCACTTGAATTTGATTTTTACGGGTGCCTGCAGGTCGTCGATATTCCAGATGGCGATCCCGCACGCAGTCTGCCCCGGTTCGACCTCGACCGACTCGGGGTTCCGATAGTTGCCCTCATCATCGTACAAAGCCCCGAACTGCAGGGTATCTCCATCTTGCGACGCAGACAGCATATCGATTGGCGAGATGATCATCTTGGTGTCTGAATTGTTCGTCAGCAGCAGGTCGCAGACGAGTACCTTCTGCGCTCCGATAGAACCGGACGAGGTTCCCGTCTCCGTTGAGGAATTGACCTCCCAAGACCCGCGTCCCAGGCGATATCCGACAACGCTGATATTCACCGAGGAATCGCCCAGTTCCGCACTCGCAGATTGAATGGTGTTTGATTGACCGCTCTGTATGCTGGCTCCGCTGCCAGCGAGACCCGCACCAAAACCGAAAACGGCGACAGCCGTCATTGCGGAAACGATAATTCGCTTCATGTCTTCATCCTGTCTATCTCGAAAGCCGCTTGGGGTACGGCCTATGACACAATGATAGCACGGCGATAAATTGCAGAAAGATTATCGGCTCGCCGTCGGAAATACCCACAAGATCTATCGCTAGGCGAAGTAGGTGAGAACCGAGCCGAGAACCAGACCCGTCAGGTTGCAGACACAATGCGCGATGATGCTCGAGCTGATCCCGTCGCGCTGACTGAGACCGCCCAAGACCAAGGCGCAGACAAGGGCATATGCCGACTGAACGATATTGAAATGGAAGCAGGCGAACAGCACGGCTTGGATGAGGTTCGCAGCCCAGAACGGCAAGCCGCGCTGTTCCAATGCCGCCAGCGTGAGGCCGCGAAAGCAAAGCTCCTCCGCAACCGGATCGATAACGCAAAGCCGTAGCAGATAGGGGAGTGTGATGGCGACCGTAGCCGCAGTATCGATTTTAGAGACTATCGCGATTGTGCCGATCGAGACGGCTTGCAGCAAGACCCCGGCACTGACAGCGGAAAGCATGGCAACAACCCCGAGACGGTTGAATCCGGGCCCGAAAGACCGGTGCAGCCATGCCATGACCGCAAGTGCGACCAGCGATGAAACGGTATGCGCGATATCCTCGGGCAAACCCGCCGAAAGGGTCATCAGCCCCGCGCCGAGAAGCGAGACACCGAACAGCGCGGGCGCGATGAAGGCAAAGCGCGGAGGAATACCGTTACCCTCGGACTCGGCTTCGACTTGGTTCACGCGAGCCTCCTTGCAAACAGATGCCTGCCGATGGCGTGGATGCCCTTCACGCCGGCAAGGATGCCGCCCGCCACGACTGCCGTACCTGCGACAAGTGCGACGACCCCGAGGGCGACCATGCCGGCATCGATTGGCACCTCGTCCTCGAGGACTTTCTGTGCGATATAGCCGGAGAACCCCAAAGACCCCAGACATGAGAGTCCCGCCATGATGGCATCGCGCTCCGTGCCGTTCCACGATTCGGTGCGAGGGCGAATGGAGAACAGGAACCCATCCTCCAAATCAATCGCATCGCCGACCTCAAGGCCATTAGTCTCGAATAGAGGGCGGATAAGGCGAAACGCCTCCCCGTCGGTCGCATGTCGCTTGGCATCTGCCTTCCTGATCACGATAACCGTGAGTTCATTCATGTCATTCATTGCCTTACTCCTTGTTATCGTGGGCAATCTCGCCGCCCACTTCAACCGGCACACGCTCATTTCCTCTTGCCCTTCTCATCGAACACGAACTCGACCTTGCCCGACCTATCTGCAGCCAGCTTGAGCTTCGCACTGAATTCCTTACCGGCTTTCGACTTGAACCCCGAGATCTTCCCGGTCGTACCGCCCTCGAGTAGCTTTCCCAACTGAGCCGCCGTCAGCTTCTTTCCCGCCACGATCTTCCAAATCTCGAATCCGCACCCTTCGGTTTGGACCCATTTGCCGCACTTATCGCGCTTCCCCTTGTTGGAGGAGCAGCTGCACGTCTTGGCCTTCGACCCTCGGTCGATTACGTCTGCACCGCATCGCGGGCATTTCCCGACGACCTTGGACCCAACGGGTCCCAAGCTGCCGAGCTTCTCGCCGTTTTTCTTCATGACCTCGATATCGTGGACAACCATATCGGTGACGGAGTTCACCACATCGTTCGCATCCAGCTCGAACCTGCCGACAGCCTCCATCTGGTTGAAGAGCCTCTCGGTGGCTTCAGGCGACGCTATCTGACATCCTCCGAGCAATTTGTAGGACACCGCGCCACAATCGGTGAGCGACAGCGTGCCCTTCCTCTCCCTCATGAGGGCGCGGTCCTCGTCCTTGGTAATCTCGGCGAGCGTGCTGGTTCGCGTGGCGCCCGTGCCTACGTTGTACTTCTCGAGGCGCTTCGTGAGCCATTTCATGGTCGGCTTCTGCGGGCGCTTGTTGGCGCCTTCGTAACAGAAAGGCGCAGCAGTCTTGCCGAATTCGGCGGTATTCTCCTTCTCGGTGCCCTCCTGGGTTTCTTCCTGCGAGGCATCGGAATCGAAAATCGCCTTGAACCCACGCGACAGAGGTATCTGCGTCGAGGCCGTGAACTCGGGGAAGTCCTTGACGTGCGCCTTCACGAGCTCATACTCATAGTCCTCCGCGAGCATCGACAGGTAGTTCTTGGCGAGCACGAGGTAGATGTCGCGGGCGCATTTGCCATATGCATCGAGCACTCCGAGGGCAGCGGGGACGTTGGGACCGGGTCGGTTGGCACCGTGAGCGCCGCCCTCCTTGACGTGCGTCTTGCGCGGGACTCGATGGGAGCAGACGGCGGGATCGACCCCGACGACCGCACAGATCTTGTCAACGAGGGGCAACAGCTCACAGAACTGCTCCGGCGTGATCTGCTTGTCCTCGGTACGCGGGTAGCTGACCACCTGGTCTTCATACATTTTCTGGTAGCAGGCCAAGACATCGGCGGGCTTGTGCCCGCGGCGGGCAAGGATACCGGACAGTCCCGCAAGGTCGAGCAGCTTGCCGGGTGCGGTATGCTTCTTGGTCCTCGAGTCCTCGACCACACCAGACACATGGAACGCGTCTAAGACAACCTTCTCGGCGCTATCGACACGCCACGTGTCGCCGTCCTCGTAGGTGCGTGCGAACACGTTGCCACTCTCGTCTCGGAAACGCGCCTCGAAGAACGGCATCTTGACATAGCCGTTGTACGCCTCGAGCTGGTCGCCCGTGAGCTTCACCATGACGGATTTCAGGCGCCCCTCGCGCACGACCGTGCGAAACCCATGGTTGCGGGCGATGCAGGTCGCGGCACGCACGAACTGCATCGATGCAAGGTCCCAGCGCTCACGTACGTGAGCCTTGACGAAGTCTCCGTCCTCCTCCATGGCCCCGAGCATCTTACGGCTCTTGAAGGCCTTCTGGACGCTCGCGGGAGCCTCGTCGGTGAAGTACATACGGCTCGTCTTGCCGTGCCAACCGCACTTCTCGAGCGCCTCCCATGCCAAAAGCTCACCCTCGCCGGAAGGGTCCACATCGGTCGCGATACAGACCTCGTCCACCCCCGTAAGCTCACGCTTCAGCTCCGAGATGACATCGGAGCAGCCCTTGAGCACGCCCTTCTTCCATGCGAATTGCTCGAGGTCCCAGGGAAGCCCCGACAGCGACCATTTCTGCATGGCTTCGGACTGCTCGGCAGGCACCTGCTTGTCGGGCGGGAGCAGCCCCATGACGTGTCCTCTAAGGGCGCAGATTTTATACTGCACGCCGGCATAGGAGCCGGAGGTTCCGTTGAGCGCCTTTGCGAAGTTGCGCTTAGCACTCGGCTTCTCTGCGAGTATGAGAATCATTGCGGCTCCTTTCACGGGAGGGGAGGGTAGTAACTGGACTCTTCTTTTTACAGGCGCAATCGATATCTCGCGCTTTCAGCACGGCTCGGAGCATCGGCCCCTCATCGCTCCCCATGAGCCAGTCGCAGGGCACGCCCAGTGCCAGCGACAGCCGCAGGATGCATTCGTAGTTCGGCAAGCGCGTCCCCGACAGGTACTTCTTGAAGGAATCCTTGCTGATACCGCAGACGCGGCCGAGTTGATACAGGTTTTCATAACCGCACGCCTCGGCGGCCTTGCGCAGGCGCACCTTGAAGCGGGCCTTGCGCAGGGCGACCGTGCGGTCGGTATCGGGATCGACCGCGACCATGGCTATCAGCCACCAAGGATGCTGCGGGCGATTTGCGCCGACTTGGTCAATGTCATGGCGACAACGATGCAGCAGGCGGTTACCTTTGCCAGCATGTTGAAAACAGTGCCGAAACCGCTCATACCGGTTCCTAAATCGCCGACGACCGATACGACCAGATAGGGGAACATATAGAGAACCACGACCATCACGACGCCGGCGAGGCACAGCGAGAGGAACTGTCGGAGGTATCCCCAGCCCCAGCTGCGGGTCTCATCGAATCCCATAAGGGCGAACGGAATGGGCGCGAACATGGCGGTCAGGTAAATCTCAATGGCGCGGCCGATCATCATGGCGTATGAGATGACCACGGTAAGGCATGCGATCAACCAAGCGATGCCGCACACGATCAGAATCATCAGGCTTTCCAAGATATTGCCGTCCTTGGGGAAGGTGATGAGGTCACCTCTGCTCCACCAGTCGGCTGACGCATTGGCTCCGAGGGAATTGGCGGATGTGCTGGCAACCTTAATGATTTCCAAAACCATCGAATACAGGTCTTTGACGATTCCGACACCGTTGCGGACCATATACATCATGACGGCGCACCAGACGAACAACGTGATGACCTCGCGGACGGAGGGCATCATGCCGCCGCCTTGGTCCATCTTCTTCGCGATCTTGAGAAGCTGAAGCAACATGCCCATGGCGAGAAGAGTGGCGGCTACAGGTTTGATGGCGCTGTCCGACACATTGGTGACTAGGGCGGCGAGGTTGAGTTTTCCGCTTGCATTTCCCAGGAGATGGTCGAAATCGCAAAGCAAATCCGATGCGGCAACCGAATCCTTAATTAGTCCCAGGGTGTTTGTAAGTATTAAATTGGCGAGAGGCTGGACAAAGGTGTCGTTGAGGAACTTCATGATGGCCTCGTTGATGGAGGCCGTCCAGGAGCCGAGCATCTCCCCGACCTTGTTGACCAAGTCATCCAAGCCGAAAGCCGCGGCGCAATGCGGGGTCAGCAGCATGAACAGCAGCATGATTCCGAGCGCCAGCGCGAAAGACGCGCCCGCACGTCTGGCTGATGGGGACTTGATGCCATCGAGCTTGCACTCAACAGACTTTGCGACCGCGACGAGGTGATGCTTCGCCTTGTTGAGGACGCCTTCATTGCGGGCGTAATCGAGGGCTTCGACCCTGATGGCGGCTACGTCCATCATTGGACATCGACCTCCTCGAACTTATGGGTGTCGGTGTGGTAGATGACGAGAATGCTCGGCAGGGAATCCTCGGCTGCGTTCGTGGCGTTCTTGATGTCAAACGTCAGGGTGCGGGTGGACTCGTTGAAGTTCTCGATGACCGTGCCGTCCCACGTCAGCTCGGTGGTGGTGGAATGGTTTGCGAGCAGGTATTCGATAACGGAGCGCTTGAACTCCTTAGTGCGGCCGCCGATGGCCTTTTTGAAGTTATCGCCCTCGATGCCGTTGAATTTGGCGCTCTCGGCGCAACGGTTGTTCGAATAGCCATTCTCATTGTGGAACATATCGCACTCGAGCTCGAAATAGGTGTCGTTGCCCTCGCCGGTGAGTGCGGCGGGATCGACCCTGGTGAGGGTCATGATATGGTCGTTGTCCTCTGCATCGACTACGGAGAAGACCTCCCAGCTCAAAGCTCCCGTCTGGTCGCCGGCGATGGTATCCACCGCAGTGATTGCAAAGGTCTGGACTTGCTTTTTGGTCTTCTTGACCGAGCCCTTGGACTCTCCGTAAGACTCGGTGATGATGCCGTCCCTGATCGTCATCGAACCGCTGCCGTCATTTGCCGCCCATTTTGAATTCTCGATCTGCTCGACGATTTGCTTGGTAGCCTGATCGTAGTCTTTGATGGCGGAGCGCTGGCGTTCGGTCAGCTCGGTTTTGGAATCGGCGGCATCCCCCTTATGGGATGGCTGCTCGCTTTTCTGCTCCAACTGCCCGTGCGCATCGGCTGGGGCATCGTTTCCGCCGCCCTTCGCGACGCAAGACGTGATACCGTTCATCGCGATGAACAAGACGATGCCCGCCGCGACCGCGACGACCGCCGTGTTGTTCTTGAGGAACTCCATGAATTTATCCATCCTGTCTCCTTCCCAGTCTGAGGTTTATTTCGAAAGGTCGATTCCGCCGATCCAGCCCCACTTGCAGCCGGTGCCGGCACCGTAGAACCTGATGAAGCTATCGAGCGATTTGACCGTGATTGGGCCCTCGTTGCTCATGACCCTGTTGTTGCCGATGTAGATGCCGACATGCCCGTATGTGAGTCCGGCCGACCCGGTGCCCGGGTGGGAGACGTCGGCGATGATCATTCCCACCTTCAAATCGTTGCGGTTGGAGCTATGGCACCAGGAGCGGCACATATCGCAGGCGTTACCGCCGAAATAGCCCACTCCCGCCGCGCGGAAGACGTTGGTCACCCAGGCGGCGCACCAGCCCTGTCCGGGAGACGGAGTGGCGTAAGCCATGTTGACAACTGTCTGCTGACGGGCCGACGCACCCGCAATTTGCGGGGCGCCAGTGCCGCCGCCGTGGTCTCCATCGCCGTCTGACGGGTTCGTCAACAGCTCGTAGTATCTGTCGGCGGCCTCGTAGCGCACCTTCAGGCGGGGGATTCCAGCGCCTTCCCAGCCATAGCAGAATTGTCTGACGGCATCCTTCAGGTCGGTGGAAGCCAAGAAGGCTCGCTTGCTTCCTGATACCCGGGTTCCCCCCACGGGATCGAGCGAGCGGTTCTCGGAGCCATCTGGTCCATGCTCGGACCTGATGGTATAGGCACGGCTCCAATATCCCCAGCTGTCGTGGTCCCAGAAGAAATCGAGCTGGACTTGGACCTCCGTCCAGGACTTGCCGACGGACTTTGCGTAGTTCACGAGGTTCGTATGGCGCCCGTTCGTCCATTGGCAAAGGCCGATGCCGTTGGCGTTCGTGCCGCCGCCTTCCTCCGAACCCGGATTCATCCCGCTCTCGGCATACATGTTGCCCATGATGGCGGCGATTTGCAGGTCATCGAGCCCCTTCTCCCTGAAGAACGATGCGACCTGCGATTCCACTTCGTTCATACCCTGAACCTCCTGATCGGCGCTGCCGCCGGATAGAGCCAGCAAAAGGATTAGTACGGGAACGGCGGCGAGGATGAGCATCCCGAAAGTCGAGCCGCCGATAGCGGTCGCAAGGGAGCTGACCGCCCCGGCGAGAGCGGCGGCAAGCGACTTAAGGAGCGCTTGGAGCGCGGCGACGGCATGCTGTGCCGCCGCTTTCAGGCCGGCGGTGAGCTTGCCGATGAGCGCGGCCTTTTGCTCGGCCTCGACGGCCTCGCCCGCCGCTGCCTTCGCCCTGGCGATCGACATGGAGCGGCGCTGCATCGATTTAGAGAAGGCGGCGCGCTGCCCGTCCTCCGCCGCCCGCGCAGCTTTCTTCTCGGCCTGCGACATGAGCTGCGACTTGCTGCCGCCCTTGGCTTTGGCTCGTGCTGCCTTGAAGTCCTGAGCCTTGCCGCGCACATAGCGGCCGGCGCGTACCGCCTCGTCCGCCTTCTCGACCCCGTCGAGACTGCCCTCCTCATCGAACGCGAAGACTGCCGACTTGGCGGCCTCGGCGGACGAGGAGAAGAAGCCCCGCGCCCCGACCTGCTTTCCGGCGGCCCTGCTGGCCTTGATTGAACGGCCGGCGGCGACCGTGGCGCGGGCAGTGGAGCGGATGGCCGTGCCGGACACGGAATCGTCCCCGATGGATGCGGTGGCTGAATTCACCAAGGCGTTTGCCGCAGCGGATTTGAATTTCGCGGCGGTCTTGGCGCGTTGCTCGGCTTTGGTGATAAATGCCGAGGCTTCCCTATGGGCCGCGACCATATCATCCGAGGCCGCCCGAACGTGTTCCTTCTCGGCAACCACCTTTCGCGCGGCGACCCGGACGCTATCGGGGGCTTCGCCGGCACTGGAGACGCTGACCGCCCTGTTGCCATGGTCGGCATCGATGCGGGACTTACCGACATGTCCGGCAGCCCCACCTGCGGTCTCACGCTCGGTCTGGCTCATGAATCCGAAGTCACGGGAATCGGATACCCCGGCTCGCTCGATGCCGTCGGCGCTCGTTCCGAGTCCGTCCTTGAAGCCTTCGGCTCTCGATGCGGAATCGGAAAATGCGGATGCCTGGACGCCCGAGTTCCATCCCGAGGCGTCGAGCGTCTCCAAAGCATCCTTCTCGGCTGCAGCGAAGTCCTGCTTAGCCTGCGAATAGGCGGCCCTCGAGTTATCCAGGTTTTCCTGAATCTTCTTGCTGAGGTGTACATCGCTCGCTTTGCCGCCGGTAAACATATCGGCAGATGCCCACGATGCGGATGAACCCTGGTGCGATCCAAAACCGATTGCCTCCGATACGGCTTCGGTTTTATCCTCCGTGCCGCCCGTGTCGGCGGCCATAGGGGAGCCGCCGCCAAAAGGTTGCCGACCTCCCTGCATAGGCGCCGAACTCTGCCCCGCACCGCTCGCGGACTGGGAAAATCCCGTCCTGCCCGCATCATACGCGCTGGAGAAGGCATCGCGTGAATCGGCCTGCACGGACACGGCGGTACCCTCGATGAAATCACGCGAACCGGCGATGCCGGCCGCATCGACCCCGTCGATGGAAGTCAGCATGTTTCGCTGCACGGCGGCGGCGCGGTCGGCACCGCCCGCAAACGGGGTGGCAGTACCTTGCTGCTCCATGCGGGATGTAAAGGCGCTGGGAACCTGTTGGATAGGCTGTGCGGCAATCGGGGCGGCAGGACCCTGAGATGCCGCTGCAACGAAACCCTGTTCCACGCCGCTTGTTTGCTGGCTAGGCCCCATCACGCCGGCGCTATAGGCGCTGGGAACGGCATCGCGGATAACGGTCGATACCGCGGTGGGCGTGCCGGCTGCATCGGCGCTAGCGGAATATCCAGAACTAGCCACATCGGCATGGCGGGAGAAATCTGCGCCAGCCCCGGCTGTGCGTTGCAGGGCATCGTTATATGCCGCCGCAGCCTGCTGCTGGCGCTCTGCTGCAGAGGACATGCTCGCCGTGCTGCCATCTTTCAGGTTAGACGAGGAACTTGCGTTTCCATATTTGGAATCGTCTGGCAAGATGTCCTCCTTCCAAAATCATTTGGGTTACGGTCTCGAAGTATCGACCCCGCACTCGGTCATAGACGGGCAGTTGC
>ERZ833782.1494-NODE-1494-length-19724-cov-9.328588_pt1 | contig 19724 bp, 20 predicted proteins | sample MGYA00519577_ERZ833782 | MGnify/ENA primary metagenome ERZ833782 (study PRJEB31850, sample SAMEA3708745) | human gut metagenome | biome: human gut; feature: human-associated habitat; material: faeces | place: China | collected 2014 ...
TTGATGTATTACCGTGAAACTGCAACAAAGTCAGGACACAAAATTTCCGCAAAGCGCCGCCGCTTTAATTGTGCGGTGTTGCCTTTATTTTATGAAAGTTTCTGTTTATATAATGTCGCTTATCGACGCTTGGCGAGAATGCCGTGCAATTCTTCAACCGCACGCTCCACCGTGTCGTTTACGACGACGTAATCGAATTTATCCTGCTGCGCGAGTTCGCCCTTCGCCGTTTCCAGACGCTTCTGCACCTTGGCTTCGTCCTCGGTGCCGCGTCCGCGCAGACGGTTCGCGAGTTCCTCGAACGACGGCGGCGCAATGAACACCATCACGGCATCCGGACGCTTTTCATGCACCTGCATCGCACCCTGCACCTCGATCTCGAGGATAACATCATAGCCGGCCTCCAGCTTTTCGTTCACCGGAGCCTCCAGCGTGCCGTAGTAGTTATCAACGTACTTCGCGTGCTCGAGGAACGCATTGGCGGCGATCTTCGCCTCAAAGTCCTCTTTCGTGAGGAAATAATACTGTACGCCGTCCTTTTCGCCCGGACGCGGCGCACGGGTCGTCGCAGAGATCGAGAAGAACAGCTTCTCGTCCTCGCTCAGCAGCCTGGACAGCACTGTGCCCTTGCCTGCACCGGACGGTCCGGTGAATACATACAACGTTCCCTTACGCATCTTCTGGTTCTCCTTCCTCGGTCTCGCCCGCAAAACGAGCCGCAACGGTCTCCGGCTGCAGAGCACTGAGCACCACATGGTCGCTGTCCATGATGAGCACGGCGCGGGTACGTCTGCCGTAGGTGCCGTCCACGACCATGCCGCGGTCGCGGGCCTCCTGCACGGTACGCTTGACCGGCGCGGATTCCGGGCTGACAATGGCGATCAGCCGCGACGAAGCGACCATATTGCCAAATCCGATATTGATGAGCTTCATCGCTGACCTCACTCCTCGATATACTGTAAATTACTCGATATTCTGAATCTGTTCGCGGATCTTCTCAATTTCGCTCTTGATATTGACCACGATCTGCGCCATGGACACATCGTTTGCCTTGGAGCCGATGGTATTGGTCTCGCGGTTCATTTCCTGCACAAGGAAATCCAGCTTGCGGCCGACCGGCTTGACCTCATTCAGCATGCCGTCCAGCTGCTGCAGATGGCTGCGCAGACGCACGGTCTCCTCGTCCACGGCGGTCTTGTCCGCGTAAATGGCCGCCTCGGTGACGATGCGGGTCTCGTCGATGGACGTATCCGCCAGCACCTCCTTCATGCGGGCGAGCAGCTTCTCGCGGTACTCGCGCACGCGCTCCGGCGAGCGGACCTCCACCTCACCGACCATGCGCTCGATCTCGGACGCGCGGTTTCGCACATCCTCAGCCAGCTTTGCACCCTCGCGGGTACGCATTTCGTCGAAATTGTCGCAGGCTTCGCCAAAGACGGACAGCACATCGCGGGTCATCTCGTCCGCGTCCTGCTCGATGCGCTCGGAGCCGAGCACGTCCGGCAGCTTCGCCAGACTCATCACGCTCACGTCGTCGCGCAGACCGTACCTGTCGGCCAGCTCATGCAGCGCCGCCAGATAGTGCTCCGCGACCGCATGGTTCACCGTAACCGCAATGTCGCCGCCCTCCTGCGTTTCCACGCCGATGTAAACCTCAACCTTGCCGCGTGCAATGCGCGCCGCGGCGGCCTTTTTTACGGCATCATCCAGAAATCCGTACTGACGCGGAGCCTTTACCGTGCAGTCCAGATAGCGGTGGTTGACCGCACGCAGCTCTGCTGTGATGGTTCTGCCGTGCAGCTCCTGCTTGGCACGTCCGTAGCCGGTCATACTCTTCATAGATATCTCTTTCCCTTCTTATTCGGGCGGCAGGGTGCGGCGCAGCAGCGCAATCACCTTTGACAACCCGATATCATATACAATAAAGCCGATATTTGCCGCGATCCACAGTCCGGCAAGCCGGAAAATGCCCGGCATCTGCACCTGCGGAAACAGACCGCAGCTTACCAGAACAGCCGCGAGCACCAGCACAACGTTAAAATACGCCAGCTTGCCGCTCAGCTGCGTGAAGACCGGCAGACGGCACTCGATCAGATATTTCACGATCGGGTACAGGCCGAACAGCAGCACATAGGCCGCCGCGATCAGCTTGCGCGGTGTCAGCAGCAGTCCCAGCACCGAGGTGACGAGGTACAGCAGCACGGCCATTTTTACGTTCGCGCGGCGCAGCAGCGGTATCGCCGAGGCGATACCCGCTATCAGGCAGGCCGCCGGTCCGATCTGCGGCATCACGCCGCCGAAATACAGCCACGCCGTGGCCGCCGCTGCCAGAAGTCCGCCGCGGGCGATCTCGCGCGTGCTCATATCAGCAGCCGCCTCCGCCGCAGCACATGTTCAGGCAGCAGTTGCAGATGAGCGTCTGCACACAGCAGTCGCACATGCTTGTCTCCTGCATGGGCCGGTAGCCGCCGTATCCGCCGGACAGATGGAGGTTCTGCAGCGCGTGCTGGTACTCCGCGTTGTTCGGGTCCATCTGACACGCCTGCGTGTACGCGCGGGCGGCCTCATCGTACCAGCCCTTGCGGTAGTACACCGTGCCGGTCAGATAGAACCACTCCGCATCCCGTCCTGCGGCTCTCTGCAGCAGCGCCTCTGCCATGCCGAGGTTGCCCTGATTGATGGCCTGCCGCACCTGACTGTACAGCGCGGCATTCGCACCGGTGTAGGTGCGCTGCTGATAGCCGCCGTACTGCTGACCGTTGTATGCGCCGCCATAGCTCTGCTGCTGTCCGCTGCTGCCTCCCGCCGGATTCCTGCGTTCGTTCATGATCATGTCGTACGCTTCGTTGATCTCCTTCATGCGGGTTTCGGCCAAATCTGCCAGCGGATTGTTTACATAGTTATCCGGATGATACTTGCGCGCCAGCTCACGGTACGCGCGCTTGACGTCATCATCACTTGTTTGCGGTGTTACACCGAGCACTTTATAGGGATCCATGTTTGCCCCTTCCTTCGTTCGTCTGGTAGGTGCCGTTCAGTACCTGTCGGGTTACGGTCGGCATACCAAGAAAAATGATATTGCGGATCAGGTCCGCATCTCTCCGGGGACTCAGCAGGTCAAACGCCATGCAGATATCCGCCAGTGAGCGTTCGAGCGTGCGCTCGAGCGGTTCCCTTACCGCAGAGATGTCCGGCGTTTGCAGCTCGTACCGCAGAACGACCGGATTGTAGCTGTTCTCTTCCATATCCTTTTGGATGTCCTGCACCGCATCGACAAGGTAGATCCACCTGCCGATCTGGTAGAACATCTGGTGCAGAATACGCTCGCGGGTACCTCCGGTGCGCGGCACAACGGCAGCCGTCATGCGCGAGGACGTATCCGCCGCACGGTCCATGGACGGGCAGCGTTCCGCCTCCAGACGGCGCAGATCCTCGAGCGCCTGCCGGATGTCCTCGTCCGCTTCGGGCATGCGTGCGCGCGCCTTCTCGTAGCCGCGGTGGCCGAGGCGGCACAGCAGCGCCGCAAGCGCGCGTTTCGCGCCCTTTTCGTCCGCCAGGTCATCCTGAAACTTGTGATAGGTCAGCAGGATGCTCGCGTCCGCCGCCAGACGAAGTGCATCGTCTGTCTCGGCGCAGCTTTTCCGCCGAAACGGAGAAGCGTCGCATCGTTTTCTGCACGGCGGAGCAGTCTCCGCCTCCTCACTTCCTGCAACAAGTGCAAAAAACGTCATATCGTAGCTTAAAAACAAGGTGTAAAATCTGCCGTATTCTGCGCGGATTGCGTGGCATAAGCCGCAGTAAACCTGCTGAAAACGGTCAGCCTCCTTCACCCGCAGCTCGGCCTTCACCGGACGGATAAAGCCAAACATCGCATAGCCCTTTCCCGCCGTGCGGTGTGCACGGACTTTCGTATTCAATCTATTTTACCGAACTTTTGCGTATCTGACAAGGGCGAACGCGGAAAATTGGCGAAAATTCATAAAAAATTAAAACTGCCTGTCGTGAAACTACGGTTTCGCCGACTCTATTCCGCATCAAAGCCGCTCGGTGATGGCAAACGGCGCTTCATTTCTGAGCTTCAGCTTATGGCTGTACCACATGGCCGCCAGAATGCCGCCGATGAACAGCACGCCGCCGATGAGCGCGGACAGTCCGCCGCCAAGTTTCATTCCTGCGCCGACGCCGTAGCCGACAAAAAACAGCACGAGCGGCAGCAGATACACGAGCACGGCAAAGCCGAGCACCTGCCTGGTCTCGCCCTCGAGCAGCACGCGGTCGCCGACGGACGCATGCGCGTGATTGCGTGCGGTAACGTAAAGCGTCTGGGTTTCCAGACCGCCGCAGCCGCCGCACTTGGCACAGTCGTGGCCGCACGCCGAGCGGCGCGTTACCTCGACCTCTGCCAGGCCGTTCGGCAGCAGCTTTTTGATGGTTCCCTGTTGAGTCACTTTTATCTTTCCTCTCTATAATCGCTAACTATATGCAGTAGAGTGGAGAGTTGAGAGTGAAGAGTTGAGATTCGTTTGCTTCTATGGCGAAACGCCAAATCCAAACGATCTCTTCACTCTTCACTCTGGCAGAAACTCTCCCATAATCCGAAACGCCGCGCGGATACCGTCCACGGCGGCAGACATAATGCCTCCGGCGTATCCGGCGCCTTCGCCGCACGGAATGATGCCGCTGCAGCCGAGTCCGAACAGGTCCTCGCCGCGCGTCATGCGCACCGGAGACGAGGTCCGCGTTTCCGGACCGGTCAGCAGCGCGTCCGCCGTGTCATAGCCGCGGATTTTGCGGCCGAAATACGGCAGGCTGTCCCGCAGCATGGTCTGCGCGAAGTCCGGCAGGCAGGCTGCCGCCTCTCCAAGCTCCACGCCGATGGGATAGCTGGGCTTGACCGCACCGAGTTTTCGGGTCGGCTTGCCGTTCAGAAAATCCCCGACCTTCTGGCACGGCGCACGGTACGAGCCGGTCTGCGCGTACGCCGCGTGCTCGATCCGGCGCTGCAGCGCCACGCCGCCGAACGGCGTGCCGTCGTCGTAGTCCTTCGGGTCAACCGACACGGCAAGCGCCGCGTTGGCGTTTTTGCCGTCGCGCGCATGATAGCTCATGCCGTTGGTGACGACCGTGTTCTCCTCGCTCTGTGCCGCAACGACCACGCCGCCCGGACACATGCAGAAGGAATAGCACGCGCGTCCGTCGGCTCTGCGCGAGAGATTGTACTCCGCAGGCGGCAGCATGGGATGTCCCGCCGCCTTTCCGTACAGAGCGCGGTCGATCTCGGTCTGCAGGTGCTCGATGCGCACGCCCACAGAGAACGCCTTCGGCTCAAAGTACACGCCGTTTCCGTGCAGCGCGGCAAAGGTGTCGCGCGCCGAGTGACCGATGGCCAGCACCGCCCGCTCGCAGGCGATGTCCTGACCGTCCGCCTGAACGGCGCAGAGCGCACCGTTTTTGACCGAAACGCCGGTCAGCGGCGTGCGGAACCGCACTTCACCGCCGTTTTTGATGATCTCGCGGCGCATTTCACGAACTACATCCTTGAGGATATCCGTGCCGACGTGCGGCTTCGCCTTTTTGACGATATCCGCCGGAGCACCGTGCGCGGCAAGGATTTCCAGCACGTTGTCGCACAGCGGATCACCGATGCGCGTGGTCAGCTTGCCGTCCGAGTAGGCGCCGGCGCCGCCCTCACCGAACTGAATATTGCAGTCGGTATCGAGCGCACCGCCCTTCCAGAACACATCCACAACCTTGTCGCGCTCGTCCAGATCTCCGCCGCGCTCGAGCACGAGCGGACGATAGCCGTGCTTTGCCAGCACATAGGCGGCGAACAGTCCCGCAGGACCGAGACCGACCACCACCGGACGGTGCTCGAGCCGCTTTTCGCCGTGCGGAATGATGATTTTCGTATTGGGTTTATAACGCACGAAGGGCATTTGCAGTTTTTCCGCAAATGCCTTTTCGTCGAACGGCGCGTCCAGACGCACCGAATATACCCGGCTGATCTGTCCGCGCCGCGCGTCAATGCTGACGCGGCAGACCGCCGCTTGTATGTCGTTTGCCGTCAGACCGGTCAGCCGGCGTGCCTCCGCAATGGCGGCCTGCTCCGGCAGATCAAACGGCAGACGGATGCCGGTTACCATCAGGCTCACTGGCTGCCACCGCCCTTCCTTGTACGGTGCGCGGTCGGCTCTGCGACCGTGCTGTCCGTATCGTCTGTGCTGTCTGTCTTATCCGAGGTGATCGTCTCATCCGACACATGCGGGTCGGTGATCTCAATCTCGACCTCGATATCCTCCTCGACGAGCGTGACGCCGCTCGGCAGACCGACGGTCGTAGCCACGCCCTTGACCGTGTGCCTGCCGACGCCGAGCGATACCGAATCGTAGGTCAGACCGATGGACAGGTTATTCACATCGACCTTCTTCAGCTGGCTTTCACTGCCGCGCAGCTCCATCTCGACCGACTTGGTGAGGATGTTGACCGTGTACGGCGTATTCTCCTGCGCGGTGTCGTTCCACGCAAACTTGGAGACCTGAACCTTGCGGGTCGCAACACCGTCCACCGAGATGGTGACGTTTGCCGTTTCCGGCTGACCGCTGACGAGCGAAACGCCGCTCGGCAGCTTATCCTTGATGGACATGGAGATCGGCGTGCCCGTGTGGACGCTGCCGAGGTCGATCTCACCGAGGTTGATCTCCTTGATATCGCTCAGCACCGCCTGATCGCTTGCGATAACCTCTACATTCTCCGGGTCGATGACACACTGCACCTGATTCTGCGTCAGGCTGCCGCCGTCCTTGAGGGTGACGGTCAGCGGAATGTTGTTGACGCGGTAGATCGGAACCGAAACCTTGATCTTTTCGGTCTGGCTGGTGATATAGTTCGAGGTGAACGCCGCACCGTCCTGATCATACAGGGTTACCTTGCATTCGTAGTCGGCCAGCGAGGAATTGCGGCCGGTAACATCCACGGCTGCAACCGCCTTGGCCACCTGCGCCAGATCGGTTGCCGGACCGAAAACGGTGACCTTTTTGGTGGCCGCGGTCGGCTTGCCTGCGCGGTAGCCGTCGCTCGGTGTGCCGGTCACATTGACCTCGATCGGAACATCCTTGCTCTCCACGCGGTCCACGCGGACGTGCACCTTGCCGGGATTGACATAGTTAGTCTCCACGCCGGACTTGCTGACCGACACGGTGACCGGAAGATCGTATTCATTCGCCTCGGTCAGACCCGAGATATCCACCGTTGCGGTGATCTGGCTGGCGCGGACCTCGCCGACGCTCTTGCTCTGACCGCGCAGGCTGACGGTGACCGTTGTGTTCTCGCCCTCGATGAGTTCCAGACCGGTCGATGCTTTCAGTTGGGACGCACCGATGACGCGCACCGGCACATCGTCAAAGCGCATGTTGCGCTCAGGATTGTCAATATCCATAACAACTGCCCACAGAACGATAGACAGTGCCAGCGACAGGAGCTTCAGCAGAAAATCTTGCTTTTTGATAAAATTCTTCTTCACTTGCCGGCACCTCCCTTCCACTTGTCGCGGATGGCGGCAATACGGCTTTTTTCGTTCCTGTTCCTGAGTTCATCGCCGAGCAGCTCGCTCTCGAGCATCTTCTGCAGAATCTCGGGCGACAGATGGCGCTTGAGCATGCCGCCGATGGCGACAGAGATCGCGCCGGTCTCCTCGGAGACGACGACGAGCACGCTGTCCGCGGTCTCGCTCATGCCGACAGCCGCGCGGTGGCGCGTGCCGAGGTCGCGCGACAGACCCTGATTGCCGGAAAGCGGCAGCACGCAGCCTGCAGCGCACACCCGTCCGGCACGGACGATCATGGCGCCGTCATGCAGCGGGCTATTCTTGAAGAAAATGTTCTTGATGAGCTCGGCAGACGGTGCTGCGTCCACTCTCGTGCCGGTGGCGATGATCTCGCCGAGACGCTCCTTGCGCTCGAACACGATGAGCGCGCCGGTCTTGGTCCTGGACATATCCGCGCACGCGGAAACGGTTGCAACGATCATGCTCTCCACCACATTCGGGTCGGTATCCGGAATCAGCATGCGGCTGAGGTTTCCCTTGCCGAGCTGCTCGAGCAGGCGGCGCAGCTCCGGCTGAAAAATGACCACAACGGCGAATACGCCGACGCTGAGCGCGTTGCGCAGCAGCCACGAGATCATGGTCAGATGCAGGAAGCTGGCGAACAGCATGATAAGCACCAGAACAAGAATACCCTTGGCCAGTCGTGCGGCGCTGGTATCCTTCAGCAGCTTCATAACACGGTAAATGATATACGCCACGACGAGGATATCCACCACGTCGATCGGCGTCATTGTGCGGAATTGATCAAACGCACTGAAAAAAGAACTTATTATGGTCCGCCATGATAAATTCGGTGAGAATACATTTTGCAGCGCTCCCATTTTGTCACCTATCCTAACTTGCTCCTCATATTCGCGGGCATTTGCGGATGCACGCAGCAGATTGCACGCAAACACCATGTTTTACCTTACTTATACTACCACAAATCCGGCTTTCTGTATAGCGTGTTCACAGTTTTTTTACCAATCTGCAAACTTTGTCTGCGGCCTGCTCCAGCTGCCGCGCCGTCGAGTAGAACGACAGGGACAGCCGCACGGTTCCGGTGTCCTCCGTGCCCGCCGTCCGGTGCGCGAGCGGCGCACAGTGCAGCCCCGCCCGGGTGCACACGCCCTCGTCCGAGAGCATATCCGCGAGCACCTCACTCGGCGTGCCGGGAACACGGAAGGACAGCACGCCGGTCTGCTCCTTTCCGGCAAAGCACTCGATTTTGCTTTCGCGGGAGAGCGCACGGGCAAGCTCATGCACCAGCCGTCTCTCCTGCCCGGCAATGTGCGCCGGCGTGACCGCCCGGACAAAGGCGATGCCCGCCGCGAGTCCCGCGATGCCGGGCACATTCGGCGTGCCGCTCTCGAGCGCATCCGGCAGAAAATCCGGCTGGCGCAGCTCCTCGGACAGACTGCCCGTTCCTCCGGTCAGCAGCGGCTTCGCGGCAATCCGGTCGTCGAGCGCCAGCAGAATGCCCGTGCCCATCGGTCCGTACAGCGCCTTGTGTCCGGGCATGCACACCGCCGCAAGACACGGATAGCGCTTTACATCAATCTCCGCCACGCCCGCCGACTGCGACGCATCCAGGATGAGCGGCACGCCTGCCGCCGTCAGCAATTCCGCGATTTCGTCCAGCGGCGCAATGCTGCCGAATACGTTGGAAACGTGGCTCAGTATCATCAAGTCGGCGCCCTGCACAAGCGCCTGTTTCAGCGCGGAAACCATAGCCGCGCCGTCCCACAGCGGCGTATCCAGCACGGTCGGCTCAATATTTCGAGCCGTCAGCGGCCGCATGACCGCATTGTGCTCATAACCGCTCACAATGACGCGGGAATCCGGCGCAACCAGAGCATTTACCGCAATATTCAGCGCATGCGTGGCGTTCAGCGTAAAAATGACGCGCTCCGGCTCGCCCACGCCGAACAGCGCCGCTGCCTGCTCCCGGCAGGCGTACACCAGTTCTCCCGCTCGACCGGCTGCCGCGTAGCCACCTCGTGCGTAGCCTGCCGCGCCGTACATCGCACGGCGAACTGCCTGCTCGACCGCCCGCGGCTTATACAAGGTGGTGGCAGCATTATCCAGATAAATCATGTCAGTCCTCCCGCAGCACACGGCACGGCGGCACACCAAGCTGACGCAGCCGATGCACGGCCCAGTCCGCCTGCTGCGCGCTCACGCGCACCGCCCATCCGCAGGATTCGGTTCGTTCGTGACGCGGCGGACGCGCGACCTCTCCCGGTACACCCAACCGCGCCAAATGCCGCCGCAGGCCGATGGCCTCGGTCTGACTGCGGCAGATCAACAGCGCATAACCGCCCATAAAGGCACTCCTCCCTCCCAATTCTGAGAAACTAAGGCAATACCGCATAATTGAACAAAAGCGATTTGTGAGTAAATTTTGCGGACTGACGAGGCGCAGTTTTGCGGTAATACTTGATGTATTACCGTGAAATCTCGGCAGCGCGGACGGAACTCGCGCAAGGAACCGAAGCCAAAGTCAGGGCACAAAATTTCCGCAAAGCGCCGCGGCAGCGCGACCGGAGCCTGCGCAAGGAGCCGCAGCAGCGCGACCGGAGCCTGCGCAAGGAGCCGCGGCAGCGCGACCGGAGCCTGCGCAAGGAACCGCGGCAGTGCGACCGGAGCCTGCACAAGGAACCGCGGCAGTGCGACCGGAGCCTGCACAAGGAACCGCAGCTTTAATTGTGCGGTGTTGCCCTAAGGTTTCTCCCCTCATACTATGTTGAAATGAGCAAAAAAGTGTGCTATGCTGATTAAGTTATAAACTACAATCCCGACTGGAGTTGAAAACAATGGAGCTTTCCGCCCTTTCCCTGCGTCTGCGCGCGCTTTCCGTGCTGCGCGGACTGCTCCCCCATCCGCTGGTGCGCGCCTACAGCGACGCGCTGACCGCGCTCGACGGCACAGCCGCCGACTTTGCCGACCGCTACGGCGCACTGTGCGCGACCCGCTTCTCCTGCGGCGATATCGCGCAGGCCGTGCTCGATGCCGTACACTTTGACACCAACACCCTGACCGATACCATCAACGCACCGGAAGCGGCTGTGCTCAATGCCGCAACCCACGATCTGGACGTGCTGAACGCTCTGCTCGCGCTCGACGGCGAAGCCTTCAAGTCCGCAGCAGCGGACAAGTTCTACGAGCCTGCCCTCGAGGATCTGCCGGACTTCGAGGCCGCGGACTCGCTTCCGTTCTCCACCGGTGCGGCTCTTGCCGATTACTACCGCGAGGAGGGCTACGGCTTCTTCGCACAGTCCTCGGCGTTTGCCATGCAGGACGACGGCTCGGCAACCCCGATCGTGCATCCGGACGCCATCCGTCTGCACGACCTGCCCGGCTACGAGATGCAGAAGCAGAAAATCCTCAAGAACACGCTTGCCTTCCTCGACGGACGCGACGCCAACAACATCCTGCTCTACGGCGACAAGGGCACCGGCAAGTCCTCGACCGTCAAGGCGGTTGCCAACGAGTACGCCGACCGCGGCCTGAAGATCATCGAGATGTCTCCGCGGCATATCACCAACTTCCCCAAGCTGTTCGAGCAGACCCTGCGTTCGCCGTTCCGCTTCATCGTGTTCCTCGACGACCTGACCTTCAGCAGTGAGGACGACAACTTTGCCGCGCTCAAGGCGTTTATCGAGGGCGGTCTGGCTGGAAAGCCGTCCAATCTGGTCATTTACGCAACCTCCAACCGCCGTCATCTCATCCGCGAGAGCATGGCTGACCGTCAGGGCGATGAGGTGCGCGTGCGTGATACCCTCGAAACCGTCACCTCGCTGTCTGACCGTTTCGGTCTGGAGATCACCTTCTCCGTGCCGGATAAGGACGAGTATCTGTACATCGTCGAGCAGCTGGCCAAGGAGAACGACCTGAACCTTGATATCGACGAGCTGCACCTGCTTGCAGAGCGCTTTGCGCTGCGCCGCAACGGACGTTCGCCGCGTACCGCAAGACAGTTTATCAGTCAGCAGCTGGCGGAGCAGTACGCTGATCAAGAGTGAAGAGTTCGTAACGATTTCACTTTTCGCTCTCTCGGTAAGCAAAAAAGCAGACTTTCAATCGAAAGTCTGCTTTTTATTATTGGCATCATGTGGATTCGGAGCGTTATCTCTCAACTCTCCACTCTTCACTCTATTAAAATTACCAGCCGAACGAACCAAACGGACTGGAGAACCGATAGCTGCCGTAGCCGTCATTCTGCTGCGAATTATCGTTCTGGCTGCTCTGGCTCTGCTGGGTCTGGGCATTCGGGTCATCGCCCTCGAGGTCGTGCGAATCGGTCAGCGTGATGGTGATATTGAGTGTCTTGCCGGTCGAAATGCGGTATACGCTCAGCGTCAGCTTGTCGCCGGCCTTCTTATCCTGCTTGAGTTCGTTTACCTTATCCATGTCCGGGGTCGGGGTACCGTCAACGGCGGTGATGACATCACCGACCTGCAGACCCTCACTGGCTGCCTTTGCACGGGAATCAATAGAATATACCTGCACGCCGGACACCTTGCCGTCCGCGGACTCGACGTTCTGGCCGGTGATGCCGATGGACGGACGGCCGGAAACGTAACCGTTCTGAATCAGCTCATCAACAATATCCTTGGCGGTGTTGATCGGGATGGCAAAGCCCATGCCCTCAACGGTAGCGCTGCCGAACGCATTGCCGGACAGCTTAGCGGACGTGATGCCGACTACCTGACCGTACTTGTTAATCAGTGCGCCGCCGGAGTTGCCGTTGTTGATGGAAGCATCGGTCTGAATCAGCGTCATAACACGGTCATTGACGGTCAGGTCGCGGTTGATGGCGGAAATACGGCCGCCGGTGATGGTGTTCGCAAACTGTACACCGCCGGGAGAACCGATCGCGTAGGCATACTCACCCGGCTCCAGCTCATCCGAGTCACCGAACTCTGCGGCGGTCAGGTCGCTTGTCGGTGTTACCTTGATGACTGCAAGGTCGGTCTGCTCATCCGTGCCGATGATCTCGGCATCAAGAGAGGTGCCGTCGCTCAGCTGTACGGAAACCGACTGCGCGCCGTCCACAACGTGGTTGTTGGTGATGATGTAGCCGTCCTTGCTCATGATGACGCCCGAGCCGCTGCCTGTGCCCTCCGAGGTGGTGGAGATAACCGAAACGACCGACGGATTGACCTTTTTGTAGATATCCTCACCGGCCATGCCGTTCGCGGTGTCGTAGTTGTCCGAGGAATTACTCGAATCCGACTCCGGCTTGCTGTTGATCTGCAGCGTCGGCGCGGAATCCGAGGTCGATGCCGAAGCGCCGGAACCGCTGTTTGCATTGCCGCCGAACGCCATATTGCCGACAACGGCGCCGCCTGCAAACAGCAGGCACGCAGCTGCTACACCGCACAGACCGAGCGCTAAGCCTCTGCTGTGCTTTTTATTCTTCGGGGTGTGCGGCTTCTGACTCATCGGCGGAACCTCGCCGAAGCCGGTCTGCTGCTGCGCCTGATGGAACTCCGGATGCTGCACCGGCGTCTGGAACGGCGTGCGCGGCTCTTCTGCCTGCGGCTGTTCGCTCTGCGGTGCCTGTGCAGGCTGTTCCGCCTGCGGCTGCTGCATCGGCTGCTCGCTCTGCGGAGCCTGTGCGGGCTGCTCGTTCTGCGGTGCGGTGTTCCGGATTTCGGCGGCCGGCTGTTCGTTATTCTGATCGCTGCTGTTCAGCGGTGTTTTGTTGTTCATGTTGAAGTCGTCCATGATACTGACCTCCTGTTGTTATTCGCGGGACCATTCCGTTCCCTCTGTTGATGCTTCTATCATAGTTTCTCAATGTGGCAGTTTGTTGAAAACAATATGAATATTTTTTGAACACTATGTCAAGGTTCCGTGTAGCAGGTACACAATTCGCAAAAACTCCCACAGACCATTTGGGTCTGTGAGAGTTTGGAAATCAGGTGTTATTCTGTCGGTTCTGCTCCGGTGCGAGCGGCAGGGTGAACTCAAACTCGGTTTCGCCGCCGCCCGAGCGGACGGAGATCTCGCCGCCGTGCAGGTTGATGATGTTTTTCACAATGTACAGGCCAAGACCCGCGCCGGTCTTATCCATCGAGCGCGAACGGTCGGTCTTGTAGAAGCGGTCGAACACATGCGGCAGATCCTCCGCCGAAATGCCGATGCCGGTGTTGCTGATGGCGAATACGCACAGCTGTCCCTCCTGATGGACCTTCAGCCTCAGCGTACCGCCGTCCTCGATGAACTTTACCGCGTTATCGGTCAGGTTGTACACCACGCGGTACAGATGGTCGCGGTCGCCCATGACGGTCAGCCGTTCCTCGAGATCGCACTGCACATCCAGCTTCTTTTTCTCAATCTTCTGCTCGAACGAGAGCAGGATCTGCGCCGTCATTTCAGTAAAGTCGAACGGCGCCGGACTGAGGATCAGCTCGCCGGACTGAATTTTTGCGGCATCCAGCATGCGGTTTACCATGCGGGACAGGCGTTTGGTCTCCTCCGCGATGATCTTCAGGTACTTGTCGCGCTGGTCGAGCGGAATCGTGCCGTCGATCATGCCGTCCACAAAGCCGCCGATGGTCGTCATCGGGGTCTTGAACTCGTGGCTGACGTTGGAAATGAAGCCGCGGGTCAGCTCCTCAAGCTGGTCAAGGTCGCGCGCCATGTTGTTGAACGAGACCGCCAGCTCGTCAATCTCGTAGCAGCGGTTGTCCTCGGGCACGCGCACATCGAAGTTGCCGCCCGCGAATTCCTTAGCGGCGGCGGCAATCGTCTTGAGCGGACGCGTGACGTGCTGAGAGATCATGAACGAAATCACCAGCATGACCGCCAGTGTCACCAACAGGATGAGCACGAGCGTCTGCGTCGAGTGACGCACCACGCCTGCCGAATTCGGGTCCTGCGTGGAGACGAAGATCATCAAATCCGCATCGCCGTTATCATCCTTGACGCAGGTGCCCACCGTGTAAAACGAGGACTCACTCAGCACGCCGAGTGACCCGACAGACGCATAACTGCCGTTTTTGTGCATCTCCGCGACCACTTCGTTTGAGATATGATAGCCGGGCAGCGTGTAGGTCGTGCCGTCCGGCTTGGCACCCATTTCAATGTTGCCGTCCGCGTCCGTGATGAGCACGGTCAGCTCATCCTCCTTGGCCACGCGCGCGATAGACAGCACATAAATCTGACGGATCACGTCAGAGTCCGTACCCTCGAGCAGCTTGCTCTGCTCGGCAAGGCTCTGCACGGTCGTGCGCAGCTCGGTCTGCTTGGCGTGCAGCGCGTAGCTGCTCATCTGGTAGCAGAATACCACGCCGGCCAGTGCAAACGCGCACACGATCAAAATCAGGTGGGCCACATAGTCCTTGAAGAAAAAACTGCGTCTGCCCATGGCTTACTCCTTGGTCTCAAACTTGTAGCCGACACCCCATACGGTTTTCAGCTCCCACTTGTCCGAGACGCCCTCCAGCTTTTCGCGCAGACGCTTGACGTGTACGTCAACCGTTCTCGTGTCACCGAAATAGTCAAAGCCCCATACATCGTCGAGCAGCTGTGCGCGGGTGAACACGCGGTTCGGACTGGAGGCGAGAAAGTACAGCAGCTCGATCTCCTTCGGCGGCGCATCCACGCGCTTGCCCTTGATGACCAGATCGTACGCCTGCTTGTCGATCACCAGATTGTCAAACGACAGCTTCTCGGGCGCATCATCCGGCGCCATGCGGCGAAATACCGCACGCACGCGCGCGATGACCTCCGGCATTTCGAGCGGCTTGACGATGTAATCGTCCGCGCCCATCTCCAGACCGGAAACGCGGTCTGCGGTCTCGCCTTTGGCTGTCAGCATGATGATCGGCACATCGCTCTCCGCGCGGATCTCCCTGCAGACCGCCCAGCCGTCCATCACCGGCATCATCACATCGAGCAGCAGCATGTCCGGCTTGTCGGACTTCCACTTTTTGATGCCCTCCACGCCGTTTTCCGCCTCAAGCACCGTGTAGCCTTCGCGCTCCAGATACAGGCGCAGCAGCTCACGGATGTTGGCCTCGTCCTCTACGATCAATATCTTCTTGGGCATAGTTCTCCCCTGCTTTCCCAGTTTAATCTGATTCTATTATAGCGCGTTTTGAGGTGGAATGCATTAACATTTTGTAAAACACCGCTTTGCACCTGACAGTTCCTGTGCTATACTGAATATATCACCCAAAAGGAGAATTCTTATGTCACAGACGGTAGAAATGCATATTATTGCGCGGATACACAGCGATTTTCCCACCAAATTCGGCATTCCGCGGCAGAGCGGACTGGCGGACGTACCGGCGCGCATTGTATTCGAGCCGGAATACCGCAACGCGGATGCGCTGCGCGGCATCGAGGGTTTCTCTCACCTGTGGCTGATCTGGCAGTTTTCCGCCGCGGTGCGTGACGGCTGGTCCCCGACCGTGCGCCCGCCCAAGCTGGGCGGCAACAAGCGCATCGGCGTATTTGCGACGCGCTCGCCGTTCCGGCCGAACGAGATCGGGCTGTCCTCGGTGCGGCTTGACCGCGTGGAGCTCAACACGCCGGACGGCCCGGTGCTGCATATCTCGGGCGCAGACCTGATGGACGGCACACCGATTTTCGACATCAAGCCGTACCTTGCGTACACGGATTCGCATCCGGAGGCACGCGGCGGTTTTGCGCTGACGACCGACGCCGTGTGCGTGGAATGTCCGGCGCAGCTGCTCGACAAGCTGCCGGAGGAGCGCCGTCAAACCCTGCTGAACGTACTCGCACAGGACCCCCGACCGGGCTATCAGCACGAGGCAGGCCGCGTGTACGGGTTCCCGTTTGCGGGATTTGAGGTAAAATTCACCGTGGAAGGTGACTTGCTGACCGTTCGGCAAATCGAGAGTCGCTAACGCGGTTCATGTTCCCCGTCTATTCCGTGCCGAAAACAAAAAAATCACCGAAACGATTTGTTTCGGTGATTTTCTTTTACGTTCTATTAGAGGCCGGTCGGAGTGATCTTCTCGAAGTCCTCCAGCGTACCGCCGTTCATGAAGCAGTCGATGATCTGCTTGCCGAGCGGCTCAAGCTCCGGCGTATCGAACTTCGCCAGCTCCTTGCGGAAGAAGTCGGTCAGGATCTTTGCGCCTGCATCGTAGCCGTCGGTGCCTACGCGGTCCTGCGTATCAACGCGCAGGAACTTAGAGCGGATCTTCTGGCCGTCGATGGTCAGATCCTTCATCGCGTAGCCGAGCAGCGGGCAGCGTGCCGGCTCGAGGTGCTCGCGGCGGATCTTTGCGCCGCCGTGGCGCGCCAGATACTCACGGGAAATCCACTCAGCCGCAAAGCCGACCTTGTAAACGCCGATGTGCTGGTTCGGGATCAGGACGTAGCGGGTGTTCGGGCTGTCCACGATCTGGTGCAGCAGCAGGTTGGCCTGCTTTACGCGCTTGCCGGTTGCAAACGGCCAGTAGGAACCAACGCCCTCGCTCTTCAGTTCGTTGCCGGTTACAATAGACGGGTTATTGAAGCCGCGCGGTGCGATCAGACGCCACAGCCAAGCCAGTGCCGGCGGAATGATATGCAGCATACCCATGATGCCGTAGTTCGGGTTATCACGGGTGGAGGGGGGCATACGAACGCCGAAAGAGCGTACGTCTACTTCTACCGGTTCCTTGACGATGTTCGGAACATCCCAGCGCGGCACGATGGCACGCGGGTTGGAGCACGGCTTGCCGTTGGAATCCAGGGTGTGCTCCCAGATCAGCAGGGTTGCACCCGGATGGCCTTCCATGTTGAAGAAGCACAGCGGCTCCTTCGGCTCGGTGCAGATGCGCTCGTAAACCGGATCGCAGCCGTAGTGGGTTACGCCGTCCATACGGAGGAACCAGCCGTCCTCACCGTCAACGAGTACCAGCTTACCGGACTTGTTCTGCACGCCCGGATAGCAGGTAGCCATATCGTCGCACACCGGCTCGATCTTGCAGGTGGAGCTGATATGCAGGTAGGTCTTTTCGCCCGTTACCGTGTTGGTAGAGAGCAGCACCTCACCGTCCGGCTCGCGGGCGATGTCCTGAAGCATCTCGCTCTTGCCGCCGCCGGAAGCGCCCTCGTGCATGATGACAAGCTCGTTCTCGTACGGGGTGATCAGACGGCCTGCGGAAGTATGGCAGGTGGTCCAGCCCTCCTGCTCGCCAATGTCAAGCAGTACGGAGTAAACACCCTTCTTGGCAGACGGGCCCGGATACAGGTTATAGGAGAATACCTCGTGGCAGTCATCCAGACGGTTGTGAACAACGACCTGCTTGCCGTCGAAGTGGGTGTGACGGAACGGAGGTGCAACATAGATGATCGCACGCGGCTTGTAGCCCTCGGTCTCCTCTGCGCTTACAAAGCCCTGCAGATGTGCCAGCGCGAATGCGAAGAACGCGCACTGCTTCGGGCATACGAGCATGGAGCCGTAGCCGTACTGGTTGCCGCCGGAATTAAACGGCATGAGGATCAGCTCCTGCGTCTTGAACCAGTCCATGGTCTCGCGGCGCAGCTTGTCGAACTTGTAGCCGTACACATCCGCAAAGCGCTTCTTGTCGGTCGGCTTGTCGTCTGCGATGCGCATGCAGTCCGGCTCGCGGCGGCGCATGTAATCCTCTGCAAAGTTAACGGATGCACCGTTCTTGCAGCGTACAACGTCAGCTTCCTTGATCTGACCCTTGCCCGGTACATCGAATACAACGTCGTACACGTCGGCATGTTCCGGACCGAATACCATGTCGTACAGTTCCGCCTTGCTGGTGGGAACAAATACGCCCTTGCAGTTCTCGATGACATCGGTCAATTCATCGGTAAAGGTGAATTTGGTGAGCAATGAGTTCATCTGTATCATTTCCTCCTTAAGCACCGCGGAGTCCCTCGCCACGGCATGCTAACCGGGCCGGTTAAATTTCTTAACCTTTGCCCCATTGTCTTTCGATTATAGCATACCGCAAAACCCACCCTCTCGTCAACTGTGATTTTGCTTTTTTTGCAAGTTGGATTACAAGTTCTTGCAAAATGTACAAAACCTGAGGGATTTCTCACTGTTTTCCCGACACGGTCACTTGTCCGCCGATAGGACTTTTTTACGAAAACGTTTCCGCATGGCAAAATCCGTTTCACAATGCGCAATCGTGTATCAAAAGTGCGATACTGTGCATATGCGTACACTTTATCTCACATTCCAGCGCTCCCACACGCGGGTGACGGAATCGCATTTTCCGTTTCTCGTAATATCGAACAGCGCACCGGCAACTGCACAGTCGCCCTCAGCTGTCTTGAAATACTCGGTCAGGTCACCGCGAAACATGGCGATGGACTGCTCCACGCGTACGCCGAGCACGGACACGATCGGGCCGGTCATGCCGATATCCGTGATGTAGCCGGTGCCCTTGGGATTGACGCGCTCATCCGCGGTCTGCACATGCGTGTGCGTGCCCCAGACAGCCGCCGCGCGGCCATCGAGGTAATAGCCCATGGCGAGCTTTTCGCTCGTGGCGTTCGCGTGGATTTCGGCAAGAGCCACGTCGTACATGCCCTCGTTTTCCTTGAGGATGCGGTCTGCACACAGGAACGGATTATCCGGGCCGAATTTCATGTCGCAGCGGCCGATCAGGTTCATGACGAGCAGGCGCATGCCCTGCGGGCCGTCATAAATGCCCCAGCCCCGACCGGGGCTTTGCGGCGCAAGATTGGCCGGACGGAGAACATCCGAACGGCTGTCCAGATACGGCACGATCTGCTGCTTGCCGAACACATGGTTGCCGAGCGTAATAACATCCGCGCCGGCGGCAAAAATATCATCCGCCTGACGCGGGAGAACGCCGTTGCCAGCCGCATTTTCGCCGTTTACGATGACGAAATCTGCGCCGGTGTCGCGCTTGATGCGGCGGAGCAGGCCGTGAAGCGCGTCGATACCCGCCTCACCGACCACATCGCCGATGACTAATAGTTTCATGGATTACCTCTTTCTATCATTGCTGCAAGCCGTTGATTGGTTCCGCTGGATTCAGCGAGGAGTGCGCCGCCGCTGCGGCGGGAGTGTGCCGCGCCCCGCGGCGAGGGCGCCGTACCCACGGCGAGGGGCAAGAGGGTAGACACCTACGGTTTCTACCCTCTTAACTCCCGTTTCCCTTTA
>ERZ833782.1517-NODE-1517-length-19483-cov-56.398446_pt1 | contig 19483 bp, 18 predicted proteins | sample MGYA00519577_ERZ833782 | MGnify/ENA primary metagenome ERZ833782 (study PRJEB31850, sample SAMEA3708745) | human gut metagenome | biome: human gut; feature: human-associated habitat; material: faeces | place: China | collected 2014 ...
TACCAATCATGTTTTTCGTTTCGGTCAAGAGCGGCGATTTGTGCCATTTCCTCGGCTGACAACTCGAAATCGAATAGGGATATGTTCTCTCTCTGATGGTCGGGATTACTCGAACCGGGAATGATGACTATACTATTTTGTAAATCCCATCTCAAAATTATTTGTGCAGGAGATTTTCCATGCGCTTTTGCAATCTGTCCGATTGTTTCGTTACCAAGCATGGCAGCCGTATAACCTCTGCCTCCGAGCGGATACCACCCTTCGATGGCAATACCGTTCTCGTGCATGAATTTTACCACTTCCTTTTCCTGATAATAAGGATGTATCTCGTTCTGAACCAGTGTTGGCTTTATATTCACTTTGGGCAGAAAATCCGTCATTTCCTTGATGTAATAGTTCGATACGCCAATCGAACGGATTTTTCCGTTTTTGACTGCTCTTTCCATTGCCTTGTAAGCCTCTACATCGTGCGCTCCGGGATGATGAAGCAACATCAAGTCCACATAACCTATATTGAGTTTACACAGTGATTCCTCAATGGCTTTTTCTGCATCGGCAAACTGATTCGGATAGAGTTTCGTGCAGACAAACAGTTCTTCCCGCAGCACGCCGCAAGTTCGAATGGCTTTGCCGACCTCTTCTTCATTACCATAATAACTTGCCGTGTCGAATTTCCGATAACCGAGTTTGACAGCAGCCAGAATGGCATTCACGCACACATCGTCATGAAGACTGTATGTGCCTAAACCGATAATCGGCATTTCATATCCACTGCTGAGCAGAAGAGTCGGAGGGTTGCCGTTTTCACCTTCGGACAAGTCAAACATTCCGTTATCGGATGTAGGTTCCGGGGATGGAACGGGATTTGATTCAGGTTTGAGTTCGGGGACTATATTCTCCGTCTTTTTCGGAGAATCATCCGGATTGCAAGCACTTAATGTTAAAGTCTGACTGCACGCCATCATTAAAGATATTAACCACTTTATCATAACTGTTTCGTTTTATGTTTCTGATTTCGGAAGCGAAGTTAAGGAGAAAACTCCACAGCGACCTTACTGTGAGGCTCAAATAAGATTTCTCAAAAGTTCAATACTTTCCAGTATTCGAATTAAACGAATGCGGCGGTAGGCGATATGCCATATTGTTTTTTAAATGCGGTCGAGAAGTGTGACGGATTCTTGAATCCAACTTCGGCATAAACATCCACAATCTTTCTGTTGCCTCCCTGCATTTTAACGTAAGCTACTTCAAGTCGTTTACGGATGAGCCATTTTTCAGGTGTCAGATCGCTAATCTTCTTGAAATCCCGTTTGAACGTGGCAAGGCTGCGCCCTGTGTAATGTGCCATTTCTTCCATTGTGAACTCGCACATATAGTTTTCGTTCATAAACTCCATGATGTCAATTTTCCACGGCTCGTTGAAATCGAAGAGCATCGGTGCGAACCGATTGTCAATATGCAACAATGCAAGCAAACCTTCCTGTAATTTCAGTTGCATCAGGTCATCTGCAGGTTTTACTTCCGGATTGAAATAAGGCGTCATAGAAGTAAAAAGGCTGGCGAGTTCCACAGTCTTGGGTAGTTTTATCACACCGGAATCGAGCTTTGGAGTGTTAGTTGGCATTCTGCGTTGTTCCAGCTTACCGTACATTTCGCGCAGGAAACGGCGTGTAAACATAAGGAAGATACCGCAATACCGTTCACCGTCTTTTGTTTTTTTATACATGGTAATGTGGTGGCCACGCGGTATGAAGATGCATTCGCCCTTTCCGACATGAATCTGCTCTTTTCCATTATCAAGAATCATCTCACCCGAATAGACATAGTTAATGGCATATTCGCGTGAACGGTGTACACAACCGCTAAAGTCATTGTAATAGAAACTGTAAAATACATTATTATAGTTGAATATGAGCTTCAACGGTTCTGATTGTCCATTTATCATATTTTGTGTTTTAGTCTGATTTTTCATTTTTAATACGGTTTGATTGGATTAGACATTCTTTTCGGATACAAAGGTAGGAAGGTAAGAGGTAGCTTCCGGTAGATGAATTACGGATAAAATAAACTCTATTACAGATTTATATGTCGGTAATAGAGTTTATATTTGGCACAAATGCCTAAAATGGTTACATTTGTAATGTCCTCGTTTTAACAGGACGGAAATAATAATATGTGGTTGGATTTTTATATGTTCCTAACCCTTGCGTCAGGCATTGCTTTGGCTGTTTGGGGATGGCAGTTATGCAGTATTCATATTCCTCATAGGGAAGATACGCACCGACTGCGGACGGCACGTGCCATTCTTGCCGCATCTTATTTCATTCTTGCTATTCCTGCTTTTTGCGAACTGTTTAATGGTGGAGAGGCCGACCGTAAAATCATTGCAGTCTTTACGGTAGCGGTGGCCGCTTACCAATCGTTACTGTTTACCGTCACACTGCTGACATTTATTCAACCGCTGTGTGTTACCCGCCACAGAGTACGGATACAAGCAGGAATCGTAACGGTTGCAGTTGCCTTGTTTCTGTTTATGGCTTTGACAAGTGAGGAATGCTGGGTGTTTTTTGTTGCATTGGCTGTATATGCAGTGCAGTTGGTTTGCTATACATTGTTATTTCGCCGAAAGTATGCCGAGTGCCTTCGATTGTTGGAAGAATATTACGATGAAGACCAGCATGCACGGTTGCGTTGGACGAAATTCGGCTTTTATGCTGCGCTTTCGGTTGGTATAGCCGCTTCTCTGTCCGTGTGGCTGCCACCGGTTGCTTATAATATTTTTACTGTCGGTTACATTTTGTTTTACGGGTGGTTTGCCGGTCGTTTTTGTAATTATGTGGTAAAAATCAATTATTATCTGCCGGCCGTAACGCAGGGACAGGAACCGGTTCGTCTGCAAGCGGTAGATATGGCTGCCTGTGGATTGTCCGAACCGGAACTGGCAACGGAGAAAGAGCATCTGCGGCTTGCACTTGAACGTTGGGTTGCCGAACGGCGTTTTACCCGTCCTGAAGAAGGCAGGGAACAAATTGCGCGGGAATTGGGGACGACAAAAGAGTTTCTTTGCTGGTATTTCAAGAATGAGATAGGGCGGGACTTCCGTCCGTGGCGTGTCGGCTTACGTATCGAATATGCCAAACAATTGCTGGCCGAAGAACTCGGCATTTCCATGAACGACCTTGCACGCAAGGTAGGGTTTGCCACTAAAAGCAACTTTTACGGATATTTTAAAAAGCTCACGGGTGAAACCCCGGTCGAATATCAGCGGCGGATTGTGTCGCAATGCTGACTTTGTAAAGTGAATAAGCACACGTTGTAAAAACACCAAACGTTTTTTTGAGTAGTAAAGCAGGCAGTCTGTTTCGTGTAAAAATGAAACAGACCGGTCTATTTTGTGCCGTAGTATCAAATAGACCACATGCACTCTTGTCCTCACAGTTGCTATAATGTAAATTTACAGCATCGTTAGATAACGGGATATCAATAATTTATACTGTAAAGAACCTATGAAAGTAAAAAAAATGATTCTGTTCCTGTCGGTGGCAATGCTGTTGGCAGGATGCAACAAAGACAATGCTCCGGTGGCTGTATCGGAAGTTACGCTGTCCCGGACGGCATTGACAATGACCGTCGGTGATACGGAAAAACTTACAGCTACCGTATTGCCGGAGCATGCCGGGTATGACGGCCTTGTATGGAGCAGCAGCAACACGTCCGTTGCATTAGTCGATGTGGAAGGGCTTGTAACGGCTGTCTCTGCCGGAAATGCCACTATTATCGCAACTGTGGGTGGCATACAGGCAACCTGCGAAGTGACGGTAACGGATGCCGTGCCGGAAGGTCTCACCGTCACCACCTACGAAGCTCTGCTCACCGCCTTGCAGACGGGCGGCACCTCGGCTGATGTTCCGACACTCATTATGCTGGGTAGTGACATTACAATACCTGCGGGAGGTAGCTACGACAACCCTCCCATGAACGGCAGCGGCTACTTCAAGATAGACGGCGGCGGCCACACCCTCACCTGGGAAGGGGAAGACAACAACAACTTCCACTTCCTCGGCAATGCCGACCCCGACGCCGATGCCGTTTATATCGAACTCACCAATATCAATCTGGACCGACAAGGTATGAACTCCGCGGTAGCTGTTCTCAACGGCAGGATTACGCTGGGCAAAGACGTGGCATTGAACGGGCAATATGAAAACATGATTCTGGCTTTCGGCGAGAAAGCGGCATTGGAACTGGGGGACGGCTGCGAATTGGCTTACACGACAGTCCGTTCGTACTGTGTAAGCGTCTGGAATGGCGCCACCCTCGTGCTGAACGGGGGAAAGACCGCTGCCGGGGCTTACATAGACCTAAGCTGCTATTTTGACCCGACCGCCTCCCATCCCCTTATCTCCGTTCCAAAAGCCCTCACGGGTGATGTGCAACTCCTTCTCGCCACGAGCGGTGTAACCTCCATCGCCCAAGGTGCCGGCGGTTACCAACTGACGCAGGCGGACTGCGACCGCCTGAAAGTGAATCCGGAGTCAATGGTCAGCCTCTATGGAGAGCCGCGTCAGAAGTACGACGACAACTTCGAGCTTTACCTCGACCCGGCGGAACATCAAATCGAGCTGCGCCTGAAGAATTTCACACCCCCCACTTCCGGCAACATCGATATGACCACCATGACTGCCGACGAAGCACAGCTAACCATCCGTGCCGCCCTCGCCGCAGGCTTCACCGAACTCAAACTGACGGGCGAACTTTCCAAGATAGGAATGGGCGGTAATTGGGGTACATTTATCAATAATAAACAAATTACGAAATGCGACCTCACCGGAGTGACGGGCTGGGGCACGCTAACTCTGCCCAATGTCGCCTTTGCGAATTGCACCGCCTTGCAGGAGGTGACGCTGCCCGATGATATGAAGGCAATCGGAAGTAGTGTTTTTTTCGGTTGCTCTGCGCTGATTAAGGTGAATCTTCCGCAGGTTACCCGGATTAATATACAGGCATTTTATGAATGCACTTCATTGGAGACGCTCGCTTTGGATAATGTGACTGAGATAAGCCGGGAGGTTTTCTACGGATGCACAAGTCTCAAAACGCTCAAAATACCGAAGTGTACCGAGTTCGGCAATTATATCGTATCGGGCTGCCGCAACCTCACCCGGATAGAAGCCACCGCAGCCGGAGATTTCGCAGACATAAGTGGTAATAACGTCAGCATAGGGTACGCCGCCGTTTTTCACAACAGAGACAGTCATTCCGGAAATAGCGCATTCAATCCCGCCAAGTGCGACCTCGTGCTGAACGCCGACAAGAAGCAGGATGGCAATGCCACCCCCCAAGTCTCCAACGACAACGGATGGCTTATAACGCCCAACGGCGAAGTCATGGAATGGAATAGCATCACCTTTGTGCAATAGACGATTTAGCTATCAATTTTATCATATTATTTCTTAAATTGAATTTATGGTGTAATCATTATTTGGGCACAATTTCATGTAGATAAAGAATTCAAACAAAGCATTGCTATGCAGAAAAGTAAAACGATTATACAGTCAATACACCCCTATAAACGAATGTATTTTGAATTTTACTACAATTTTTGAAAATTTATTAATAAATTGTTTCATAATTTATTAATAGGCGTTTTAAGACTATAAATGAGATTATGGAAATATAAGTACAAAAAAAACGGCAAATCACTGTGTGAAATGCCGTTTTTTTATGTCGTTTTAGGAGCTTAATCGGGGTATGGGTCACCCAAATTCTCGAATATAAGCATTTGCTGCTTGGGCGAAAGCCAGCGGTGATTGTAAGGAAGATAGCCGGTTTCCGCCAACAATGTTGCCAATTTTGTACATCTTTTGATGCTGCGTTGCAGACATCGCACTGCATTTTTGGGAGTAGCGCAACCGGGGAAATACATTTGCGCCAATTCAGAAAAGGAAGAAGTAGATTTTGCCATTTGCTAAGTTTTAGGTTAATGTTATTAATTGTCCGATATGCAAATATACGAAATCAAGATACCCTTTGTCAAGTATTTCGGGCTTTAATTATGAAGTTTCTCCTTGAAAGTTTTCCTCTCTATATTCCGCTTGTTGTTTGTGGGGGAATTTTCTGATAACTTCTTCGGTGGAATTTAGGGAACAAAATTAATTTCCCCGGAAAAGAAATGGCACAAAGGGCCGTTTCCATGTCCTATATGCAGGTCTTTACCATGATAAATTGCTTTGCTTATATAAACTTTGGCTTGACGGACAGCTTCTTCAAGTCCTTTGCCGCGGGCGGCAAAGGCAGCGATGGCGGAAGAAAGCGTACATCCCGTACCGTGAAGGTTGCGGCTCTCTATTTTTTGCTGTCCGAACAGGCTGAAACGGCCGTTGTTGTACAATACATCGCACATTGTATTGCCGGATAAGTGACCGCCCTTTACCAGTACGGCGCAGTGATAGCGGTTCGCTAATTCACAGGCGGCCAGTTTCATCTCCTCTATATCCGTAACGGGATTTGAAAGGAGCAGGGACGCTTCGCCCAAATTGGGGGTTATCAGGGAACAGAGAGGAAACAGCTCCTCTTGAATGGTGCGCACGGTATCTTCCGTCATTAGCTTTCGTCCGCTGGTGGATACCATAACGGGGTCATAAACGACAAAACGAGACCGGATATTTTGCAAGCACTCCGCTATGGTGTGCACGATAGCGGCATTGTGCACCATTCCTATCTTGATAGCGGCAGGCTGCAAATCATCCATGACGGATGTTATCTGTGCACGGACAATGTCCGGTGGGATAGGGCATACAGCCTGAACCCCCATTGTGTTTTGTGCCGTAACGGCAGTAATGACAGAGGCGGCATATCCTTTGAGCGCGGAAATCGTTTTAATATCCGCTTGTATGCCTGCACCGCCGGAGCAGTCGGAGCCGGCAATGGTGAGAATGACCGGAATAGTCGACATGATAATAAAATATTTGTTGGTTAAAATAAAGACGCCGCACGGAGCAATTCCTTGAAATGCCCGATAAAATCCGTTCCCGTCCGTTTCCATATATCTCCCAAAAGGACCGCACCGCCGAAGCCCAATGAGCTGATTTCAGGGAAATGCGCTGCCGCAACGCCGCCCAATGCCATTACTTTAGCGTCTATAATGCCCGCTTGCCGCGCCTTTTGCAAGCTGCCGGTAGTATAGGCAGAGGAATATCCTTCTTTGGAAATGCTGTCGTATATGGGACTGAGAAATACGTAATCGCATGTTGCTTTGTATTTGGCGACTTCTTCCAGCGAATGGCAGGAACGGCTGATGTGTCCGGTGAAGCCTGCCGGTGCTGTCGGGTTTCGTCCGTTCAGATGAATGCCTTTCAAATTTCGGAAAGACGCCAGTTGGAAATGCTCGTGTGTGACGATGCGTTTCAGATATTCAGGCGGAAGCCGGTTCAATAATTGTTCCATGTCTTCATAAGAAGCGCCGGGTTTCCGGAGATGCAGTATCTCAAGTCCTGCATCGAACAGGGAAGTGATTGCTTCGGCTTCTCCCTCAAAGAATGCAGGCTGGGTAATTGTTATCAGTTTCATGTTTTCCGAGGTATTTTACAGTAAAAGAACGAACGATTGCATGGTTCTTAAATCGACAGTCCATAGTTTTCCGGCCAAAACCTCGCCGTAGCCGCAAATGAGCTTCAGCGTTTCGCTTGCTTCCACACTGCCTACCACGGCAGGAGTAACGCCTATGACGGAATTGTCGGGAGCGGGCATCTGCAATGTTGCGGTTTCGTCGGGAAACAAATCTCTGTATGTCTTGGGCCGATCACCGTAACAGAATACGGAGACTTGCCCTTCAAAGCCCTGGATGGCGCCGTATACATACGGTTTGCGCAGTGCGCTGCAACTGTCGCTAATCAGATAACGGGTGGAGAAGTTGTCGCATCCGTCTACAACGATGTCATAATCGGCAATCAGACGGCGGGCATTCTCCCGGTTGAGGCGAAAAGGGTGGGCGTGCACTTCTATATTACCGTTCAAAGCCCGCAATCTTTGGGCTGCACAGTGTACCTTAAGCTGTCCTACTTCGTTCTCCGTATACAATATCTGGCGTTGCAGGTTGCTGATACCGACCGTATCATCGTCCGCCAAACCTATTGTACCTACTCCTGCACCTGCAAGGTAGAGGGCGGCAGGGGAACCAAGTCCGCCTGCGCCTACTATCAGAACTCTTGCCTTATGCAGTTTTTCCTGTCCGCCTTCTCCGATTTCGGGAAGGGAAATTTGTCTGCTGTATCGGGTCATGATGAGAATTATAAACTATGAAAAAGGGATTTAAACCCGTTTCAGGTCGAAACTGGCATCCCAGTCTTTCCATACGGGTTCGCGTCCTAAACTCTTTAAGGCTTTGTCTACTTCTACGGCCTTGCGCTCGTCGCTGACGTGGAATTGCTCCAAAGTCTGCGGATAGCTGTAATATCCGCCCGGTTCCGTTTTGCTTTCCGCGCTCATGGTAGTGACTCCCAGAGTGGCCATGTGGTCGCGTATGAAAGCCGGTTCGCGGGTAGAGTAGGATATGTCCACATCATGGTCGAATATCCGCATGGCAAATGTAACTTGTGCCAGTTCGCGGTCGCTCATTACCACATTGGGTTGGAAGCCGCCGTTTTCCGAAGGGCGCATACGCGGGAAGTTGACGCTGTATTTCGTTTTCCAGTAATGCTTCTGGAGATAGCGCAGGTGATACGCCATCATACAGATATCCGTTCTCCATTCTTTCTCCAGACCTATCAGCACACCCATGCCGATGGAATGTACGCCTGCCTGCCCCATGCGGTCGAAACCGTTGACACGCCATTCGAATCTGGACTTCATGCCGCGCGGGTGATAAATGTTATAGTTTGCCTTGTGGTAGGTTTCCTGGAAACAGATAACGCCGTTCATGCCATGCTCTTTCAACTCGGCATACTCTTCGGCTTTCAGGGGCATTACCTCAATCTTCAGGTTGCTGAAATAAGGTTTTGCCAAATCGAGCGCGCGGGCGATGTACGGAACACCGGCTTTGGCAGGATTTTCACCCGTAACCAACAGCAGGTTTTCAAAAGGCGCAAGCTTTTTGATAGCCTTGTATTCGTTTACAATCTCCTCTTCCGTCAGTATGGTGCGGGGCATGGGATTGCTGATGTGGAAACCGCAGTACACGCACGAGTTGGTACAGGAGTTCGTAATATACAACGGCACAAACATGGAAATCGTTTTTCCGAAACGCTCTTCCGTGTACTTCTTGCTTAAACGTGCCATTGTTTCCAGATAGGGGACGGCAGTCGGTGAGATGAGCGCCATAAAATCCTCTACGTCACAATGTTCTTTGGATAGGGCACGACGCACGTCCGCATCTGTTTTGGCATTGATGCGCCGGGTCGTCTCTTCCCAGGATATTTTCTCTAATTCGTCTGAAAACATTTTATTCTATGATAAAAACAATTCGCTAATGAAACGGATAGAATACAAAGACGTGAAAATAAATCTGTTGTCTCTGTATTCCAGCCTGACAAGTTATTCCTTTTTCTTTCCTAGTTCCCTTGACAACCGCATTGCGCAGAAGTTAGGCCCGCACATCGTGCAGTATTCTCCGTCGATGTGATGTCCGGCCCGGAAATAAGTCTGTGCCCGTTCGGGGTCGAGCGACAGGTCGAACTGGTCTTTCCAGCGGAACTCATAGCGTGCCTTGCTCAGGGCGTTGTCGCGTACTTGTGCGCCGGGGTGTCCTTTGGCAAGGTCGGCGGCATGGGCGGCTATCTTATAGGTGATGACACCTGTGCGCACATCTTCTTTGTCGGGCAGTGCAAGGTGCTCCTTCGGGGTGACGTAGCACAGCATGGCCGTGCCCAGCCAGCCGATTTGCGCCGCACCGATGGCCGAAGTGATATGGTCGTAGCCCGGTGCAATGTCCGTAACCAACGGGCCGAGCGTGTAGAACGGCGCATTGTGGCATTTCTCTATCTGGCGTTCCATATTCTCCTTAATCTTGTGCATGGGCACGTGTCCGGGTCCTTCGATAAAAGCCTGCACGTTCTTTGCCCAGGCGCGGAGCACAAGCTCGCCCATGGTATCGAGTTCGGCAAACTGCGCTTCGTCGTTGGCATCGTACGTAGAGCCGGGACGCAGGCCGTCGCCCAAGGAAACGGCTACATCGTATTGCGCCAATATATCGCAGATGTCGTCGAAATGTTCGTACAGAAAGCTTTCGCGGTCGTGCACCAGACACCATTTGCTCATGATGCTTCCGCCGCGGCTCACGATGCCGCACAGACGCTTGTCGGCCAGGTGCACGTTGTGGCGGCGGATACCAGCGTGTATGGTGAAGTAGTCTACGCCTTGTTCGCACTGTTCAATCAAGGTATCGCGGTAGAGCTCCCATGTGAGGTCTTCCACTTTGCCGTTCACTTTCTCCAATGCCTGATAAATGGGAACCGTACCTACGGGAACCGGACAGTTGCGGATAATCCATTCGCGGGTTTCGTGGATATTTTCTCCGGTAGATAAATCCATCAGGGTGTCACCGCCCCATTTACAGCTCCAAAGGGCCTTTTCCACTTCTTCGTCGATGCTTGAAGTGGTGGCGGAATTACCGATATTCGTATTGATTTTCACCAGGAAGTTACGGCCGATAATCATGGGCTCAGCTTCGGGGTGATTGATGTTGGCGGGGAGCAGGGCACGGCCTTCCGCTATTTCCCGGCGGACAAATTCGGGAGTGATATGCGTTTCTATCCCCAATTCGGCACAGTTCATGTTCTCGCGGATTGCCACATATTCCATTTCGGGGGTGATGATGCCTTGCTTGGCGTAATACATCTGCGTGCAGCATTTGCCCTGTTTGGCACGATAGGGTAGTGAGATATGTTCAAAGCGCAGGTGATCGAGCGACTTGTCGTCACGGCGCATGCGGCCGTATTCCGAGGTAATCTCCGGCAGTTGCTCCACATCGTTGCGGTGCAGAATCCAGGGCTCGCGCAGACGGGGCAGCCCTTTCTTAAGGTCGATTTCTATATCGGGGTCGCTGAACGGACCGCTGGTGTCATAAATGTAAATGTCCGGATTGGGAGTAATGACTTTTTCTTCGCCTGCAAAGGTTGTACTGGGCACTTGCTCTACTTTGCGCATACCTACGCGAAGTTCCGGATAGATTGTTCCCGGCAGATATACTTTCTCCGAGCGGGGATATTTTATTCTTGATTTCATAGCTTATATTATATAATGTGTGTCATTCATCGAGAAATGCAGTGAGAGGCGAACTGGCTTCCGCCACAAAATTGTCGGCTTGCAGTCCCAATCCGGCTTCATAGGCCATGCGTCCGGCTTCTACGGCTTGCTTGAAGGCTTCGGCCATAGTTACGGGATTGCCCGCTACGGCAATGGCAGTGTTGACCAAGCAGGCGGAAGCGCCCATCTCCATTGCTTCGGCGGCATGGCTGGGAGCACCGATACCGGCATCTACCACCACCGGAACGTTTGCCTGCTCGATGATAATCCGAAGGAAGTCACGGGTCTGTAATCCTTTATTCGTGCCGATAGGCGCACCCAGTGGCATGACGGTAGCGGCTCCGGCTTCTTCCAGACGTTTGCAAAGCGTGGGGTCTGCCTGGCAATAAGGGAGGACTATGAAACCCAGTTTCACCAGCTCTTCCGTAGCTTTCAAGGTTTCGATGGAGTCGGGAAGAAGGTAACGCGGGTCGGGGTGGATTTCTAGTTTCAGCCAGTTCGTTCCGAATGCTTCGCGTGCCATTTGCGCGGCAAATACGGCTTCCTCGGCAGTGCGCACACCGGAAGTATTGGGCAGAAGCTGGATATGCGGATGACGGATATGTTTCAGCATATCGTCTTCTTCATTATCCAGTTCTATACGCTTCATGGCTACCGTTACCATTTCCGTACCGGATGCCAGAATGGACTGTTCCATGATTTCATTGGAATTGAATTTTCCTGTTCCCAAAAACAGACGGGAGTTGAATTCGCGTCCCGCAATGATTAATTTCTCCATATCTTTTTTTATTTGTTATTTCAGTAATTGGCTGTTTGGTTGATTTTGCCTGCCTGATTGGTTTCCGTAAGAATCCTTTGCATCTCTTCTACCGGATTATCCGCCCGCAGCACCGTGCCCGAAAGGGCGATGCCCGTAACGCCTGTCTGCATGACAGACAGAATATCGGCAAAAGTAATCCCGCCGATAGCGACGATAGGCAGGTTGATATTATCCGCCCGCATTTGACGGATAATTTCTTTATATCCTTCCAAACCCAAAATAGGGCTGAGTTTCTGCTTGGTGGTGGTATATCTGAACGGTCCGCAGCCGATGTAATTTACTCCGTCGAGCCAATGTTTCTTTACGTCTTCGTACGTGTTGGCTGTACCGCCTATGATATATTCCTCTCCGAGTATGCGTCGCGCTTCGACAACGGGCATATCGTTCTTGCCGAGATGCACGCCATCCGCCCGGATTTCCTTTACCAGTTCCACGTGGTCGTCGATGATGAATATGGCGCCATAATCGTTGCAGAGTTTTCGAACTTCCGCGGCTACGGGCAGTATTTCGTTTTCCGCCGCATCTTTCATGCGTAGCTGTATCCAGCGGCAACCGCCTTCCAAAGCCATGCGGGCGGAGTCGAGGTAAGAATACCTTTCGGTATAATGTGTAATGAACTGAACCTTTTCCATAGCCTATCCGCCGCAGGCAGCTTTTATTATTACGATGGATATTCCTTCGGACAGAGCATAATCCGCCCATTCCGTACGTGGAATCATACGGTTATTGGCAGCAACGGCCACGCCCTGCGCCGGTAAGGAAAGCTCGGTTGTGAGTTGTAAGAGGGTAACGGCATCGGTTTCCACTTCCTTGTTGTTGATTGATACTTTCATGTTTCTGTTTCTATTAAATAAAACAATGGAAGTAAATACAAAGAAGTACCGTTAAGGTAAGTTCTAAGAAGAAAAAAATATCCAATTCCTACGGCAGTACTAACTGCATCAGGTTCGAGGGTATAATCTCAGCCCGTCGGGGCACCCCTTTGTCTTTACGGTGGCAAAGGTAAGGGAAAATAGGAGATAAAAAAGAAAAGGAGAGGATTTTTTCTTAAAGGGGGAAGAGTATTAATAGCCTTCGGATTGGTTAAACAATTAAATATCAACGCGATAAACAAAGGTAATTTGTTTGTCGCGTTGGTGTTTTATGGTGTTATATGGTGCGGTTTATTTGTCTAAATTGCGGTTTTTCTTCTCAAAAACCGGGTTTGTTTGTCTAAAATACATTACCTTTGTTTCTCCTCAGGAATATTAAATTGGGAGGAAAAGCATATGGGAAGACCGAAAAGACTATATCCATTGGGCAAATACCGCCTTCGCACGCCGAAAGTGGTTGACAAGGAAAAAGCCTATCCTGTCGAGTTGGAATACACTTGGAACAGGCAGGTAATCCGTAAGACAACGAATGTCTTTGTCAAGGTTGCGGACTAGAACCAGAACGGCAATCAGGGACGGGGTGAAATACGTGCAAGTCATGGTGCTGAATCCAAACGGCTTAACCAGTTATTGCTGGCACGTGTTGAACGTATAGATTCACAACTTGCCGAATATAACGAAAAACATCCTAATCAGATAACCGCTGATGTCGTATCCGGCTTTCTTGCGGACAAACCTCTTGCGCGTCGTGACAAAGGAAAAGATTTCGTGGAGTTTACATTGGAACGTCTTTCTTCAGACTATGCAAGAAACAGAATCGGAAGGAGTCGGTATGAAAATGGAAAGAGCTGCATGAATATATTCCAGACATTCCTGAGGGCTACCCGACAGGGAACCTATCGTTCTGACAGCATTTATGTAGGCGATATGACTCCGGAGTTGTTAGACAGTTATATATCGTGGCGCAGGGAAATCAAGCAGAATAGTGATGCCACTATCAACCACTCTCTGACTCCGATATTAAAAGCATGTGCATACGCCTGTGAAATGGGCATGATGGAACCTGCCGTCAATGCAAGGATTCAGGATATGCGCATTGTAACTAAGGTATCGCTTTCTGAAGAAGAGGCAGAGTTTGACGGCAAAAGTCTCAATAAGGAACAGATGGCGGCATTGCTTGAATATTACAAGACCTGTACTGAACCTCGTAGAAAAGAATTTCTGGAAATGTTCTTCTTTGCGTTCCACGCCTGCGGCCTCCGTGTAGTGGATGTGATGACCCTGCAATGGAAACATATCGACTTCGCAAGGAAAGAGTTGCGGAAGATTATGATAAAGACAAATAAACGACATGTCATACCGCTTACTGAACCTGCATTACATATATTACAGCAATGGCGGGAAAAACGTGAGGGATGCCGATATGTGTTCAACCTTGTAAAAGAGACTTTGGATTTGGATGATGCGGAGGCACTATACAAAGCCCGTAAACAATGCCACTAAATGCATTAATCAGTCACTAGCCGTTGTCGGTGAGCAGATCGGCCTTCCGTTCAGTCTCTCGATGCACGCTGCCCATCACTCGTTTGCGGTTTTTGCGCTGAACAAGGGATTATCCATGTCGGTAGTCAGCCGTCTGCTCGGACATAGCAGCACGGATATTACAGAGAAGGTCTATGCCCGTTTCCTGCCGGAGACGCTGTCGGCGGAGGTGGCAAAACTAAGCGGAGAATTAATCAACTTGACTATATAATCACTGTGAAAAGATAAAGAAACATGATATCATTGCCATTTCGAGTTGCATGTATCCTGATAGCAGGATTCCTTATTGTACTAGCTGTAACCTATATATACAAGTTAAACAGCCGTAAGGTATTCTGGGGTGTAGGGCTCACTACTATTATCGGTATCCTCATCCTTCTTGGATTAGGGGTGCTTCGTCCATCTTGGGGAACAGAAACCGGCACGGCTGTCATTGTGGGAATCAGTACTGCTATCGGATGTGCAATAACGCTGATATATGCAGCAGAGGACTTGCATCAAAAGAAGCGAATTAAGGGAAAGAAAATCACAGAAACTGAATCTGTGCAAGAAGATATGGTTCCAGATCACCATAAAGTGACTTTACCGTCTCGGCTTGATACTGAATTGGCAAGAAAGATCTTTGATAAAGCCATTGAAGAAGGATATATCATTATCAACGATGACCATTATGAGTGGACTTTGAACAAAGTCCTTCTTGCATATATGTGCGGACGTATCTATTGCGAAGATTATCCTGAAAAAACAATATATGATGAGAAGATGTACTGGATGCCTGGCAGAGTGGAATTATTTCCGGGTACTGAATTAGATAAGTTATTTAACATGAAAGATTTGACCCAATCAAGGCATACTCGAAAAAACAAAGCTGCGCCTACAGGATTTGAGAAAATTGACAAGTTATTTGAGTAGCCAATGTGCTACTCTTTTTTTGTTTGACAAGCAGCAGGTTATAAGCTCATCACCTCCGTGTTATATACAACTCTAACACGATCTCTAACATAGTATCTAATTCATTCTAACACCAAGATTCCTAAGGAGTTTGAATCTTTGCATCGTGCTTTTGGTACGATGTGCACAGTCGTATCATAGCACGTAAACCCGGCTTACAGTCCGAGTGTGCATAAGGAAGGTTTAGCCATAATACGATAAACTATGGCTCAAAAATTAAATGGAGAAAAGAAGCTATGCGACCGGGAATTGCTTGAAAAGATTCTCAGCATAGTGGAGAGACAAGAGAAACTGCCGCCTCCGGCTCATGAAGGCGGACACCGTCTATATGACAACAAGTCTTTGATGGAGAAGTTGAACATCAAAGAAAAGTATCTGAAAAAGTTACGAGACAACGGCTATCTCGGTTACTCTCGTGAAGGTGATAAATATTGGTACACGCAGGAAGACGTGGACCGCTTTCTGTGTCGTTTCCATTATGAAGCTTTCGCTATTGGTGATGAACTTCCCAAACAGGAAGGAGGTGGCTATGTTTGACACAATTCATTTGACCAATATGCTTCGTTCGGAAGTGGAAGGCATTCCGGAAACAGGTCTTCCGTTGGATGCCTTCCCGGACAAGATACAGGAGATTATCCTCAATCTTGCCAGATACGAAAATTTCAATGTGGAATATACTGCGTCTATTGTTCTTTCTGCTGTTGCTACTGCAATAGGCAACTCTTGTCATATCCGTATAAAGGGCGAGTGGAAAACTTGCCCATCTCTTTATATGATGCTGATCGGACGTCCCGGACTCGGAAAGACTCCTCCCCTCGGTTTTATCTATAAGCCGATTAATGAGTATGATGACCGGCTGCATGAGAAATATAACGAGGAATATGACGAATATGAAAGAGCCATGTCAGCAGGCAAGCACGGAAGTGATGGGGAAGAACAACTGCTCAAGAAACCGAATTTTGTAACGACGGTCATTTATGATTCCACCCCGGAGGCGATGATGAATATTCATCAGCATAATCAGCGTGGGATAACATTGGTCGTCGATGAAATCCTGGCTTTGTTCAATTCCGTCAAAAGGTACAACAGCAAGAACAACCTCATTGAAGATCTGCTGACAGCTTATAGCGGACAGCCGTTAAAGATTATCCGCAAATCAGAATCACGTCCTGTTCTAATCAAGAATCCATGTATAAATGTCATCGGTTCAGTACAGACGAATATGCTGCAGGAAGTCTTCCGTGCAGAGTTCCTTGCCAACGGATTGCTTGACCGTTTTCTGTTTGTCTACCCCAAAAACAGGAAGATATCCGGATGGAGACGGGAAGAACGGAATACAGCCCGTCCTGATATCATGAATCAATGGAGGACAATAATCAACAGAATCCTAAGCATCCCCTGTATCCTTGATGACAAGGGTACAACGGTCAATCCCCGTATCATTACAATGTCTGACGATGCGGAAGAATACTTTTATGAATGGTACAATGGAATTATCGATGCTGTAAATGCCATTGAGGATGATGCGGATGTTGAAAGCCGAAAGATGAAACTCAACGGCCATGTAGCACGTCTTGCCCTGTTGTTTCAGGTAATGAAATGGGCTACTGATAGTGGAGATATGCAATATATTGAGCGGGATTCCGTAGAATCGGCAATCCGTATGATTGATTATTATGAGGAAACATATAGGAGGATTCAGGAAACCATTGTCATAAACAGTATCGGCGAAACTAAGGAAGCGTGGCTTTCTCTGTTGGAAGATCGGTTCACTTCCGGGAATGCTGTTATTGCCGGTAGAAAAGTTGATATCTCCCGACGTACCGTCTATTATGCGCTTGACCAATTATGCCGGCTTAAGCACCCTCTTATAGAAAAGCTTCAGCATGGAGTCTATCGCAAACTTATGACAGAAAATACTGATGCACATTGCACTATTGCACTTTCATCTTGCCAGGATACCGTGCAATCTTCTCAAAGTGCAAAAGTGCAGAGTGCAACCACACTAAAATCAGAGAATCATGAGTGAATACAGATTCCATTTACAGAAATACCGCCCTGGAAGCAAGACTACTTGTCCGAGCTGTGGTAAAAGCCGGTGTTTTGTCAGGTATATTGATGAACAAGGCAACATTAGCTTTCCCGGTAATGTCGGCAAGTGTGATCATGAAAACAGTTGTGGCTACCACTATACACCTAAGGAATACTTCAAGGATAATCCTGATATATTGGAAATGGATGAGGGAAGCGGCAAGTCACTTCTTTCTGCCCCTTATAAGGTGGCAGATAAAACTTCGTCTTGTATTGTTCCTTCGTATATTCCTTCATCTTATGGGTTAAGGAGTCTGTCACATTATTCAATCAACCCCTTATATCAGTATTTCTGTCAGGTGTTTGGTGAAGATGAGACAACCAGATTGTTTGAAATGTATCGCATAGGGACATCTTCAAAATGGGGAGGCGCAACGGTTTTCTGGCAGACAGATATAAATGGACAGGTAAGAACCGGCAAGGTAATGTGCTATAATGCTGAGACAAGGCATCGGGTTAAAGAGCCTTTGGCTTTTGTCAGCTGGGCACATTCCGAGTTGAAGTTGCAGGATTTCCATTTGAAGCAATGTCTGTTTGGAGAACATCTTCTGAAAAATTCATCGTCTCCGGTAATGCTGGTGGAAAGTGAAAAGACCGCTGTTGTAATGAGCCATTTTATCCCCGATTATATATGGCTGGCAACAGGTGGAAAGAACGGTTGTTTCAACAGTGAAGCTATGCAGGTTCTTAAAGGCAGGGAGGTTACTCTCATCCCTGATTTAGGAGCAACCGAACAATGGAAAGAAAAGTCTGCTTTGTTGTATGGAATATGTAAACGAGTTGTTGTGTCCAATGTCTTGGAATGTACATCCGATGAAGAACAACGCATCCAAGGATTGGACATTGCAGACTTCTTTCTGTATTCACCATCAAAGAGGCAGATACTCCATCAGATGATACAACGTAAGCCAGCATTGCAGTTGCTCATTGATGAACTGGATCTGGAACTTATTGAATAGTAAAGGAACTTGTTCCGAGGATTTATAGAAGAAGGTGTGTCAAAATGCACACCTTCATTATTTTACGTACAAAGCCCCGACTTTCACAAGCTGGGGCTTTGTTATTACCTAAAGATTCTGTATCTTTAGGCATAAGAATTTCACTATGACAAAGATACATTTTCGTCCTTACATTCCCAACCAAACCGTTCTTTTTCCTCAAAGAATTGATGAGGATATTGCAGAAAACGATCCGGTGCGCATGGTTGACGCCCTGGTTGAGGGCTTGAATCTTGAAAGTTTCAGAAAGCTGTATAAGGAATGCGGGCGTAGCCCTTACCACCCCAGGATGATGCTCAAGGTCATTCTGTATGCCTATATGAACAACATCTACTCCTGCCGGAAAATTGAAAAGCTCCTTCACCGTGACATCCATTATATCTGGCTGGCCGGATATGAGAAACCGGATTTCATTACCATCAACCGTTTCCGCAACCGGGTGAAGAAGGAAATCAACGAGGTGTTTACGCAAACCGTACTTCTTCTCTCTTCCAAAGGCTTCATCAGCCTGAATGTGGAATACATTGACGGGACAAAGATCGAATCCAAAGCCAACAAGTACACTTTCGTCTGGCGAAAAACGGTTGAGCGGAACCGTGAACGCCTGATGAAGAAGATACATGTCCTGTTAGGGCAGATAGACGATGTCATTGCCCGGGAGAAGTCATCAGAGAACAATGAGGAGGTTGAGTTCACTCCGGCCATGCTGACTGAAATGGCAGGAGAATTGCGTCATGCACTGGAACAGGTTTCCGAGCCATCCGCGAAAGAGGAAAAGACTGAACTGAAAAAGAAACGCAAACAGCTGAAGGAACTGGAAGAACACAGGGACAAACTGCAGGAATACGACTGCCATCTGGAAACACTGCAAGAGAGGAATTCCTATTCCAAGACGGACAAGGACGCTACTTTTATGAGAATGAAGGAGGATGCCATGCGCAACGGACAGACGAAGCCCGGTTACAACC
>ERZ833782.1522-NODE-1522-length-19453-cov-2.431178_pt1 | contig 19453 bp, 27 predicted proteins | sample MGYA00519577_ERZ833782 | MGnify/ENA primary metagenome ERZ833782 (study PRJEB31850, sample SAMEA3708745) | human gut metagenome | biome: human gut; feature: human-associated habitat; material: faeces | place: China | collected 2014 ...
CTCTTCAGCTCAGTTTGAAGTATTGGATGAACATCGGATTTTGGCTCCGTTCTCTTCAGTGAAATACATCTCAACCAATATCGCAAATAAGATCGTCAAGCTCAGAGAAGGAAACGGAGGCTCTTTCTCTTCTATTGAAGAGTTTAAGACGCTTGCTTCAAAGAAAGGCTCTGGCGTTAATGCTCGTGCAGTCAGCAATTTAGAGAAGGTCGGCAGTTTTTGCGAGATTGATTCAACTATTACGCCAGTAGATGACCCTTCAAGAATCAAAGATCAAAAGGAATTGATGGGTGGTTTGATTCTGCAAGTTGTCAGAAATCCGAAGACGGTCATCATCAATAAGGTGATGAAAGACAACATTGTTTCCATCATTGACGACGTTGGAAAGTGTAGCGATTGTGATCTTTGTGAAAAGGTTCACTGCACCCCGAGCATTGGCTCAAGAGAAGTCAAATTTATGATCGTTGGAGATTGCCCTTCTTGGGAGGAAGAAGGCAAAGGAAAATTTATGACGGGCAAAGTCGGTGGGATTGTTCAGAAAGCTCTTATGTCTGCTGGACTTTCGGTTAAAAACGGCTATTACACAGCGCTAGTTAAAGCGAAGAAAGAAGGAAAGTTTCTGACTGGTGAGCAAGTTGCTAAGTGCTCAAAGTTTCTTGAAAAAGAAATTCAGGTTATCAATCCCGCAGTGGTGGTCGCTCTTGGCTCAACGACAATCAGAAAGTTCTTTCCAGATTTGAAAGCGTCTGAAGCAGATGGTCAAGCGATTTACGACTCTGCAAAGAATATGACAATCGTCTGCGGTATCAATCCTGCTCAAGTTCTTTTCGATGAAGAAAAGATGAACAATCTTATTTCCACCTTCAATAAAGTCAAAGAAGTGGTATTATAATAAGTAATTAACTACTTAATTAGCGAGGTAATAAATGGCACTAAATTACGAACCCGACATGACTAAGTTCGCTAGCGAAATTCAAGTGAATGAAGTCAATCTTGATGAATGTGCTTTAAATCAAGCGTCTCTTCTTTCTTACTACCTGAGTCAAAAAGTTTTGGCTGAAAGACAGTTAAATTTGGTCAAGCTCAAATTTGATCGCTTCTACGCCGAACGCTATGCGCAAGTTGAAGCGGAACTGGAAGTTAAGGAAAAACGAGTCACCGACAAAGCAATTGAATCAAAAATCAAACTCGGCGAAGACTATCTTCAGGAATATGTCAATTTGGTCGAAGCCCAAAGAATCAGAGATCAACTTCAAGCCTGTTGTACTGCGTTAGTTGATCGAAAGAATCATTCAACAACTCTTAGACGCCCGTCTTGTGCAGGCAGGAGGTTCTGTAGCCTTAAATTCCCGTAAATCTTTTTGATCAATTAGTAACTAGTTAACTACTTAACAAATCAACTTAAGAAATTAAATCATGGACTTAAGCAAACTTCAAAACATTCTTAACAAGAAAAAAGCCGAACGTGCTCGCAACGACATCAAAGTTATGACACCGAAAAAGGGCACATCCCGTTTCGTTCTCTTACCCGGGTGGAATCCCGCTGATCGTGAAACCTTCTGGCACGATTATGGCGAACACTGGTGCAAAGACCTCGGCAAAGCAAACGCAAAAGGTCAGCCTCAAATCGTCGCAAAAGTCATCTGCAACAACAAGACCTTCGGCACACCGTGCCCTATCTGCGAAGCTCTTAGCGAAGCCGTCAGCAACTGCGTGAATGACGAGCAGAAGAAAGCTATTGTCAGCAACTTCGGTTCTGTACAGCGTTATCTCGTTAACGTCTTGGCACTTGATTCTGAAACTCCGAATGAACCGCAGATTTTGATGATCGGCGGTCGTGCTTTCGATCAGCTCGTTGAGCAGGTCGGAAAATGGAGCAAACAGCTCTTTGATGAAGTTAACCCGCAAGTTTTCTCCATCACTCGTACTGGCGAAGGTTTCGATACAACTTACGTTGTTTCTATCAATCCTGAACCCTATCCGATGCCCGCTGGGGTTAAAGAGAAAATTCACGACTTAGACGCTTATTGTCATTCGACAACACCCGCTGAAGTCGGGAAGGGTCTTCGGACATTCGCTCGTTTGGGCGTCAATGTTAGCGCTATCGCTTCGAGCTATGTACCTGAATCACATCAGATTGCAACTCAGCCGAAACCCGCTGTAGAGAGCGCTCAGACTGTTGTTTCTCAGCCCGTTGTAACACCGATTGCCCCGACTCAGGAAATCAAACCTGTACCTGTACAGCCCGTTGCAGAGCCGAAAATGCCGAGCATTGCTGATGACCTAGATTCGATGTTGGCAAGTCTTAATGCGCCCAACACAATCGACCCAGCCGATCTTCCGTAATTGAAATAGCAGACAAGGCGGCGAAATGCCGCCTTTTTCGACTATGCGAAACCTCGTACTCATTGACAAAAACAATCTTGGCAGACGAAGCAACGCTCAGTCTGTTCTAAAGACAAGCTCAGGTTTTCAGACTCAGGCGGTCTTCGGCTTTATTCGTACTCTGATCTCTCTCAAGAAAGAATATCGAGACCGAGACTTCATTGTCTTAGACGATGGGAGAGCAGACTTCAGATTCAATCTTTATCCCGCTTACAAGGGCAATAGAAAGCCTTTGACACTCGCTAAACAAGCCGAATTGAACGCTTATACAGCTCAGAAGCCGTTTATTGATCAAGCGGTGTATCTGCTCGGTATCGCTCGTTTATGTGCGTCAAATTACGAAGCGGATGATCTCGCTGGACTGCTTTGTTCTAAGAGAGGAAATCGAGAAGTTACGTTAGTGAGCGGTGATAAAGACTGGCTACTGTTGATTGACAAGGGTGTTGAATGGTTTGACCCGAAGACAAAAGTTCATATCAACCATCTTAATTTTCAAGGAAAAACAGGAGTATTCACGCCCGAGCAATTCTTATTTAAGAAATGCTTGATGGGAGATACAAGCGACAACATCAACGGAGTTGGCGGTATTGGTGAAGAACGAGCAACTGATATGGCTCTGCATTATTCAAATTTCAATAATTTTCTTTTGAATAAGCCCCGCAACCGTTACGAACAACAGCTATTTGACTCAAAGGAGAAACAAGAAACCTTCAAGAGAAATTTGCTCCTTATGAACATAAGGAACCCGCAAATTGACACTTCTAAAACCTATATGTCGAAAGGCAAGTTTGAAGAAAATGCGTTTTACAAGTTGTGTGAAAACCTCGAATTCAATTCGTTTCTTGCCCACTTTGACATCTTCGAGACATTGTTCTCTAAAGGAAATTAAATTGAATAAAGAAGACGCAATTGCATTATTGGACAAAAAGATTGGTCCAAATTCCGAGATCATCGGTTACGACAAGTTCATCAATACGAGCTATGAACCACTGAATAAAGTTATCAGCGGTAAGTATGACGGCGGTCTGCCTTACGGTCGTATTGTTGAGATCGTTGGAGAAAGCTCAAGCGGTAAAACGCTTATGGCTACCAAGATGATGATTGAGACACAAGCTCTTGGCGGTGTTGCGATTTTCATTGATTGGGAACGTGCTTTCAGCATCGATCTAGCAAGAAATTTAGGTCTTAACACCGAACGTCCTTACTTCTTCTACTTCACACCTGAAACATGGGAAGACGGCAATAAGATTGCTATTCAAGTGTGCGAAACGCTCAGAGACAATGCGATTATCGACGCAGACGCTCCGATAATGGCGGTCTTTGATTCGATTGCTAGTGCAGTCCCCGCTTCTTCAGCGGCCAAAGACATTGATGCATACAACATGAACGACACAACGGCGTTGGCTCGTGTTGCTTCTACCACGCTCAAGGTTATGGCTCAGAAAGCATGGAAAACGAACGCTACTTTCGTCTATCTCAATCAGGTCAGAACTGTTCCAGGAGCTTACGTCCCGACAACTAGCACGCCTGGAGGTAAAGCAATGGAATACTTCAGCTCTGTTCGTCTCTTTTTGAACAAGAAAAAGATTGTCGATAAAGACAAGAAGTATCTCGGTCAGAAAATCACGATAGAAGCACGCAAAAACAAGATTACAAAGCCCTTTGGGGTCTGCTCAGTGGTTATGTATTACAACGCTGAGAACGTTCCTCAATTCGATTATGTAAGCTCTCTAATAGACCTGTTAGTCGAGACGAAAAAGCTCGAAGTATCAGGCGCTTACATTCAGTACGGTGATAAAAAATACTACAAGAGTCAGCTTGTTAAAAAGATCACCGATGAATGTGCTTACGACGAACTTAGCAATCTTTTAAAGGCGTAACAATGATTTCTGTCGAACAGATATTAGAAAAATCTAACTCTCTGTACGACCTTCGGATAGGAGAGCGTCCGTACGGTTACTACGGCGCTCTCGGCGAATCGTCTTACAAAAACGAACCGATAGTAGATTTTGCGGTCGAAACTCCATTAAGCAAAACGGATATTTGGAAGTTCGATATAGAGAATCAGACATGGAAAGCATCAGGTGGGAGAATTCTTGTTTTCGACAAGGACGAGGTAGTCACATCAAAAATTAAGCCAAAAAACGTCGCAGACTATTTTTTCAATAGAGAAAAATACAATTCGCTTGGAGCGAAGATAAAAATACCCTTTGGGCAGTATGGGACGGCTGATTACATCACTTTTAGCGTTTTTAACGATGTTCAATTTTCTCCTGTCGTAAGGTTGTTGTGGTTTTTGGGCAAAACCAAAGACGAAATTGACGGCGGGTACTGCGGAGAATTCCCTTGGGCTTTCTACCTCTTCTACTTCGCTCTTACACGGTCAAGAAGAGACTTAGAGGTTTTAAAAAACGCACATTGGCAACCTTGGGGCGACAATAGAGTCAATATTGACTATCCGACATTTTCAAACTTTAAAAAGTTCTATTACGACCTCTATAGAAAGCTCACTAAAACTAAAGAAGACAGAGACAAGAGGTTGTTTTCTGAGCATCTTTGGTGCATCTACAGAGGTATGAGGGGCGATCATCCCGATGGTATTCCCTTGGGTGGAAAAAGGTTAAGAATCGGCGATGCTAAGAGCGCTCAAGAGGCTTGCGAATATCTCTACAACATCTATTGCATGAACGGTTTTGCTGAATCGCAAGCAACAGTCATAAAGAAAGAGAAAGCACTTGCTATTCATCCATTATGGGGGACTTGGTAAATGTTAATTTGTATTATTAGCGACACGCACTTGCACAACTGGACTCAGTTTGCAACCATCAACGAAAAAGGCGCTAATTCCCGTCTTGAAATCATTCTTAATGAGATGAAACGGGTAACCGCAAGGGCGAAAAAGCTCGGATGTAACACCTTAGTTCATTGCGGTGATCTTTTTCATGTTAAAGGAAAGATTGACACGAGCGTACTAGTTCCCTCTATTGAATGCTTGAAGGAAATCAGAAGTCAATTCGATCAAGCGTTTTTTGTCACGGGCAACCATGATTTGGCATTCGCTAATGGAGAAGAGTACGGTAATTCGATGTTTATCAGTCAGTGTAATGCTGATGTCATTACCGAGACTTATTCCCAAAATCAGCTTGGCTTTATCCCGTGGCAAAGGAACATTGAATGGTGGAAGAGTGAATTTGAACGGTTAATCAAAGACCCGAAAGTTAAATATGTCTTCACGCACGCTCCGATAGATGGAGTAATCAAAGGTCTCCCTGCTGGTGGGATTACTCAAGATTACATTGAATCAACGGGTTTTAAAGGCAAAATCTTCGCTGGTCACTATCACAATCACAAAGTAGTCAGCGAGCAACTGATCTCTGTTGGCGCATTGTGTCATCACACTTGGTCAGACATTGACTCTTTATCAGGTTTCATCATTCTCGATACTGTTGCAAACAGATGGTCTTGGCATGAAAGCGAAACTCCGAAATTCGTTGACCTCGATCAAACCGCTAAGGATTATTCAGTAGAAGAATACGCTGAGATTTGCGCAGGTAACTATGTGAGATTGACCACAGATGAAGACCTGAAAACAGACAAAGAGATTCACGATGAACTGATTGAAACTCTTGGCGCTAAGAATGCTTTAGTCAATCTCAAAGCGAAGACTGCTGAGGTTAAACGAGAAACCACGGTAAAAGACATTGAGCATAACCCTTTAAGCACCTCTTTAATGAGCTATTTGGACGAAAAACTCAAAGATTCTTCGACTGAGTTTAGAGAAGAAGTTAAGAAAAAGGCGCTTGAAATCTATAACGAAATTGAGGGCTAAATCATGTACTTTGGCAAATTATCAATTAAAAACTTTCTCGTTATCGGCGAAGCCGAGGTTGATCTTCATAATTGTGGTCTAACTCTCATAGAAGGAAGAAACGAGGACGACGAAAGTGCAAACAGCAATGGTGCAGGCAAGTCCAGTCTTGTTGATGCGCTTTGTTGGTGCTTGTACGGTGTAACGGGCCGAGGTGTCTCTGGCGATGCCGTTATCAACAAGAAAGCAAAGAAGGAATGTGTTGTCGGAGTAGAAGTTTGGACAGAAGGGCTGAACTGCTACTACATTGAAAGAGGACGAAAAAGCAAGAGATTGGGAAACAACTTGATTGTTCAGCACGTCATTGTCGATGGAAATGATGTCGGGTCAGGTTGTGAATTGACCAAGACTACAGTGGCGGATACTCAAGCCCTTGTGAATGATCTGCTCGGTTGTTCTTATGAAATCTTCACTTCGTCCATTTACGCAGTGCAGGAAAAGATGCCCGATCTTCCTGCATTGACCGATAAGAACTTAAAAACTCTAATTGAAGAAGCCGCCGGCATTGACAAACTTCAGAAAGCGAGTGTTATTGCAAAAGAAAATCTAAACGATAAACAAAACTCGTTGGATGTTCTCAACAGCAAAATAAGTTCTTGCGGAAACGAGATCAACAGTCTGAAGACAATCATCAAAAACACCGAAACAGAACGTGATTCTTGGAAGACCAAAGCAATTGCAAAACGAGACCAAATTAAAAGTGAATATGATGCTATCGCTTTAGAACGGGATGAAAAAGCCAGCTTATTGTTGCCTGTCCCCGAGCTTGAGAAACTGGAAGCTGAATACAGACAAATCGAAGCTAAATTAAAAGAATATGGCATTGAAGAAGCGAATGTCAGAAGGCTCGAATTAAACGCTCAAAACAAGAAATCGGAATGCATAACCGAGAAGCGTCTTATTGATGTTGCTCAGAACAAAATCAATGAAATAGAGCAGAGTATTCAGAACATTCACAACAAGGTCGGTACGGCTTGTAAAGAATGCGGAAAGGTTTACAAGGAAGAAGACTTGACCGACGCTGTAAACGCACTGCAAAAAGATAAAGAAGAGCGACAGAAAGCTATCTTGAAATCTTTTGAAAACTTCAAAAAGTTAGTCGAAGAAGCGAAAACTGAAGCAATTAAGGCCTCAGAAGCACGTCGAAAACTCTCTTCTCCGACAGAACTTACCAAGAGACAGCTTGAAGTCGGTAACAAGATCAACTGCAATACAGAACGAAAGACCGAAGTCAGCAGACTCTCAAAAATGCTTGGCGAAAAAACCAAAGCATTGGTTGAGATTGAAGCAGAGCTTGCAGGGAAAAATCCCTTTGAGTCAATGCTGACCAAGTTAAATGATGATCTCAAAAGCAAGGATGATCATTGGGCAACTTTAGCCTCTGAAGCAGAAATGAAACAGATGGAAGTTTATGTCGCTGAAGAGGTCAACAATCTATACGGCGTTAAAGGCATTCGTGCTCATATTCTGGACACCATCACTCCATTCTTGAACGAAAGAACGGCTTTTTATCTCAACACCTTGTCTGATGGTGAAATTACCGCAACTTGGCAAACTTTAACTAAGACAGCAAAGGGAGACTTCAAAGAGAAGTTTTCTATTGATGTGCAAAGCGTCAAGGGCGCAAATTGCTTCGCTGGACTCAGTGGCGGAGAAAAGAGAAAAGTTCGTGTTGCAACTTCTATGGCACTGCAAGACCTCGTTGCTTCGAGAGCTAAAAAGCCGATTGATTTATATATTGCGGACGAAGTTGATCACGCCCTTGATGCCAGTGGTTTAGAGCGCATGATGTCAATATTAGAAGAGAAAGCAAAGCAATTCGGTACAGCTTTAGTTATCTCTCACAACTCGTTGCGAGATTGGATTGACAACTCGATTGTCGTCACGAAACGAGACGGTATCAGCACTGTTAGCAGAGAAGAATAATGGCAGAAGAAATTAACGAAAGCATTCTGTTTCCCATTGAAGAAAACGAGAATGTCAGCAAAGTACAGACAATTGATGTTCTTCAAGTGGTTACAAAAAAATGGAAGAACTATTTTATGACCGTCTTTGATCAGTACAGAACGGAAAGCGGGAGAGAAGTTAGACTGAAGTTTTTTGATTCTTCAAGCGACTTTTCTCGCTCTCCAACTCTTCTGAGTGAAGACTTGGAGAAGAAAAGAAAACTTCTTGTTGGCGAAGAGCTGTCTGTCAAACGCTTTAACTGCGGGGTTTTGAATTTTCAGCATAGCAGTGGAAAACTAACATTTAGAGTTCAGGTTTTCGGCTACATCACGGGCGTTACAACCGATGTTATCGACAAACTTGAATTGTGGCAGTTCACTTACGATCTTGTTGTTGATTTGAAAAACTTTATAGCGATCAAACGTGCAAATGTTTACTACGACAAGAAGAACGAAATTATTTTCGGCTGTCTTGACACCTCTCTTTTCACGACTAATACGAAATGGATTCAGGCCGTAATGGGCACGCTGAAGTACAAAGAGCCGAGCAGTAATGACAGAGTAATTATGGACAACTTCACAACGTGCTGCATTCTTCCCATTATTAGAAATGCTCTGCTGGAAGTCTTTAGACCGCAAAAAGAAGAAAAGCAAAAAGAGAACGAACTTTCCTATCACGTAAATTACGGAACTTGGTAAATGAAAAAGATAAAAATTATAGGTATCGACCCCTCCCTGAGAAACTTTGGTATTGCTATTGGCACGATTGATACCGATAGCAACGATTTTGACGTACACGATCTCAAATTGGTCTCTACAGAGAGTTCTAATAACAAGAAGGTACGTAAGAACAGTCAAGACTTGGAACGCGCTAGAGCGCTTTTTAAGGGCGTTTGCGAGGTGATTAAGAAAGAGTCTCCGACTTACGCATTCGTTGAAGTACCGCACGGGTCTCAGAGCGCTCGATCAATGGCTAGTTATGGTATCTGCATCGGGCTTCTCGCAAGTCTGCCGATACCAATTATTCAAGTGACTGCTCAAGAAAACAAAGTCAAAGCGGTTAAGCACAAAACTGCTAGCAAAGAAGAGATGATTTTATGGGCTTCTGGAAAGTTTCCGAATGCACCTTGGATTAAGCGAAAACTTAAGGGAGAAGAAGTCATGGTTGAGAAAAATGAACACTTAGCAGACGCTATCGGAGCCATAAATGCTGGGCTTCAAACAGATGAATGGCACAACATAATGAGTTTGTTAAAAACCATCTAAGGAATTTCATTTATACATATCGTAAGTAGTTAACTACTTACGATATAATTCTTTTAGTTAATTCGGAGATTAGCAATGAAATTCAAAAACATTAAGAAGATCATCAAAAGGCCCTCGTTGTGGTTCCCTGATGGGAAGTACAACAAAAAGGTTGATGATCTTGTGAAAGACATGATTCGGAACCGAGACAAGATTCTGCTTCTTGATTGCTCTAGGTACGGCATTTGGCTTATCTACAACCAAAAAGTCTATTGGTTTCGCGGTTATTACTGGGTTACAGACTGCGATGTCGGGAGCGTAACGCTTCCAGAACCTACATTACAGCTCTTTAAAAACGATCTGAATATAAAGCTACAGAGACAAGCACGTAATCAACTGTATAAGGATTTACGGCCGAGCCGACTCACGATGCTGAAATTCATGAAGAAAATCTACGAGCCAGCTCAAAGAGTTTTGCATCGTTTCGGTTTTCGCTCAGTTTGTAAAGACGGTGAATTTTACGAAGACGGAGTGAACAAAGGAACTGCTCCGACCTCTGTAATTTTCAATCTTTCTTACTGCATGGCAAAGCTAGAAGCCGAAGACGGCAAGGTTTATCACTACCTCTGGAACAACAGGACGGAGTTGAAATGACAATCTACAAAGAAATGAAATATCACGGTGGTCGTTGCCAGATTGAGACATTAGCTGAAGGGCAAGTGGGCGAATATAAATGGACGGTCTTGTCATTAGGAACGCACCCTTGCGGTTATGTAGCTGTACCAGAAAATCACCCGTTCTATGAGAAGCAGTATTGGGAAATAGACGATCAGATCGAAGTGCATGGCGGGTTGACGTTCGGTGGAAGGTTACAGGGCTCCAATGATTATTGGTTTGGGTGGGACTATGCACACGCTGGAGACTATACCGGTTACGCAACGTTTGGGACAAACGATGAAAAAAGATGGACGACGCAAGAAATTGTCGATGAATGTCTGAAGGTTATTAAGCAATTTCAAAAATATGAAAAAGCAGAAGTTCAGCCAAATTTCAAGCTAACACATCAAGGAAAAATTCCCATTGACCAATACAAAGCAAGACAAGGTTTTATAGCAAAACCTTCGCCAGACGAAAGCTACCATCTTGTAAAGATCATAGGCGGTCAGTTGTATGACTTTTCTACTCGCGACTACGTAAACGACACACCTTGGTTCGCTTATGAACCGATAGAGATTGTTGTGGAAATAAAGAAGGGGAATAAATGAAGACCTTCTTTGGCTTTCTCTATCACCTTGTCGGACTAATGGCGGGCGCTGGTGGTCTCATGGCTTTCGTCGTCGGCTTGATCGTCGCTTGGGACAAGAACCATTACTTAGCTCTTTCCATTTTCTTAGTAGCCGTCATCTCAGCATTGGTTGTCACTATTTATTTTCAAAAATTATGAAGCGATGCCTTGTTTTTTTCGAATTATTTATTGATTTCATTGTCAAAGTCGGTGGCATTTATGCCTTTTTTTCGGCTATGGAAATTATTCGAGACAACCAACCAATTTCGGCAATTTTAATTTTTCTGTTGGTAATCATTTGGGTCTTAATCAAACTCTTTTTCTTGAAAAACCATGAGACAATATCTTGATTTAATGCAACAAATTCTCGATAAAGGAAATCATCGAGAAGACAGAACGGGCGTTGGCACGAGAGCAATCTTCGGCGCTCAAATGAGATTCGATCTCAAAGAGTCTTTCCCGCTTCTGACAACAAAGAAACTTCATTTGAAGTCCATCATTCACGAGCTGATTTGGTTCTTGAGCGGGGATACAAACATCAAGTACCTGCAAGAAAACGGCGTGACGATTTGGGACGAATGGGCAAATCAAAACGGAAATCTTGGCCCGATCTACGGTAAACAATGGAGAGCATTTTCTGCTGTCGGAACATTCGCAAGAGTTGAAGTGTTTTGTGATGCTGAAGACTGTGATGACGAAGAAGATCACTATTTTGAGACTGTTGGAACAATCGAGGACGATGGAGACACAGATAGCGTAGATCAAATTGAAAATGTTCTTTGGTCTCTCAAGGAGTTTCCATTCTCAAGAAGACATATTGTTTGCGCATGGAACCCATTAGTAATCGACCAAATGGCTTTACCGCCTTGTCATTGTCTCTTTCAGTTCTTCGTAAGAGAAGAAAACGGCAAGAAGTATCTGTCTTGTCAGCTTTATCAGAGAAGTTGCGACTTCTTTTTAGGTGTGCCATTCAACATCGCAAGCTATTCCTTGCTAACACACATTTTTGCAGATTGTTTGGGTTACATCCCTGACGAATTTGTTTGGACGGGTGGTGATGTTCATCTCTATGACAATCACATTGAACAGGCAAAACTTCAGCTTTCACGCACGCCATTACCCCCGAGCGCACAATTACATATAAGAAATCATCACGACTTACCTTGGGAATACAAGTTCGATGATTTTGAGATTACGGGTTATGAATCATATCCCGCGATTAAAGCACCGATTGCAGTTTAGAGGTTGTGAAAAAGGAGAAAGCGAATGAATGAAGAATTGAAGAAGAAACAGATAGAAGCTATCAAAAAAATCCGTGAACGCTTTGCAGATGATGCGTGGTTTCTTCTAGGAGATTGGATAGATGCTCTTGACGATGTGCCAAGTGAAGATGGATTGCCCGACGAGCCAGTTATGAAAGAACGAGCTCGAATCTTTCGTGCGCAGGAGCTTGTAGGTTTTGAAGAGGACTATGAGGAGAACGAATGAATCTCGACAAACTTAAAGAAGCCGAAGTAGTCGAGGGGAATCGTCTTGGTCACCCCGACGATACCTATGGAGGCAGGGGACTCGTCGGCTCAGAAATTAAAGTGAGCATTGAAGGTGAGGGCTTTGAAGTCTCTTTTCTTGCCGCAGACGCAGCATTTCTTGATAGAGCTGCTCGGGTTGTGGAGGCAATCATGGGCGCAGAGAAAGCTGAAAGGGTTAGGGGAAGATAAATGAGTGGAAGAAAAAAATTTCGTGAGATGCGCGAAAACGGTGACGGAAGAATATGGGGTATTTGGAACTCGATTAAGAAAGAGTTTCAGTTCGGAATTAAAGCGAAGTCCCCCCGAGCTCGCAGAAGAAATGCTGTTCAAAAAGATCGGATGGGATGCCGCCAAGTATCGGTTTAGCGCAGAAGCGTACCCCAATGAAACAGAGAAAGCTCTTGGTCTTTGGTATGGACTGCGATACGGACACATTGGGCCTCTAATCCCAGAAGAAGGATTGAAGAAGCTCGTAAGAGAAGGAAGATATAAACCACCACGCTCACAAAAGGTAATTTTTATGACAACGATTAGTCTACATTTAGTCGCGCTTTTGGAAGAGGTCTCTTGGTCTCACGAAGCCGAAAACATCTCGTTCAGAATAGATAAAAGCTACAGCGGACGATTCATGTATGGCGAAACGTGCTTGGGCTTTTGTCTTGAGCGAAACGCCGACTGGCTCGACATCTTCGATATGTTCGAGAACGTCAATCCTTACCTGTTTGAAATAGTAAAAAGAGAACTCAGAGAACTCAAAGAATGTGCCCGCACTGACTCAATGGGCCTAGACAAGATTCTCTACTTTCCTGGACATCAATTCCCGAAAACTTTTACCGATAAAGAGGCTTAATTATGGCAGTGAGCAAAATTGCAGAAGCAACATCAACAAACGCAAGGTTGATTGCAAAAGCACAAATTGGCAGTTCGACCGTGAAGTTCAAAGCGATTGATAAGCGGGATGAAAGCGAAATCGAACTCGAATTGACAGTCAGAGACTTTAAAGACTTCATCGCTCAGTTGATGGCAATGAAACCGTTCATTCGTGAAAATGTCATCGAAGCTGAATGAGATTCGTAAGACTCTGAAAATCCCAATCAAAAAGAAGATTAGACAAGATTGTCATAAGGAGTTTGACAAACTTTGGAAGTACGGAGGAATGACAAGAAAGCAGGCTTACGCTTGGCTCGCAAGAGAACTCGGCATCGAGTTTGAAGATTGTCATTTCTCCACCTTGTCTTTAGCAGAACTTCAGAAAGCAAAGTTAATCATTCTGAAAAAACGCAAAGAATGGAAAGATAGAGGCAAGAGGTCTTTGACCCGCAGGCGACGGGCCAGTCTTTGCGGATTTGGCAATACAGAAGATTGGGCTTCGGAGTTTTATGAAGAACAATAGGAAGTCGGTTCGCTGGGTTTAATTCTGCTGGACTCATTTAAAGAAATTTCGCCAAAAATGAGTCCATTACAATGTCTTGGAAATCAATCAGACCAAGAGGAATTGTAATGAGAGTGCAGATTGTTGGCCCGCAAATTTGTTCTGAAAAAGAAGCATTCGCAGAAGAATTAGCTAAAAAACTCAACTGCAAGTATGTACATATCGAGGTTGATAAGTTGATCGACAAGAAGAAGTTCGTCAAGATGACAGATAACGGAGAGGCTTTTCTGAACTTTCACGAGCTGATGTTTAAGCGACTGAAGAAAATGATCGGAAATCTTCCCGATAACGTCGTGATCGACTTTTCCCCAATTGATATATACGTCACTGTTTTAGCAAATTGCTCATTCATCGTTCGCCCCGACGGGCTGACAGACGAGCAATTAGAAGCCCTGAACAAGCGTTTATTCGTTTTTGAGTTGTCGCGGAGTTTCACTTGGTCGATTCATTTGCCCGCTAGAAAGAGTTTTGAAGCGTTTGATGGCACTTTAGAACAATGTGCATTGATGACTAACGGCTATATTGCAAAAACAGGTTTGAAAGCGTTAGCAGTCTCAAGAGACAGAACGCCAGACCCGATACCTTGCATCGACCCTGTGATTGAGGAGATGGAAAGTCTTGAACTCAAACAAGCAGAAAACGAACTCTCCAGACTTCGCAGTGAGAAGATAACTTTTATCAATTAACCTGAATCTCGTTGCAATCTTTGCCAATCACATTGTTGCGACGGGATTTATCCTTAAAGCACATACATGAAAAACATAGTTGGATTAGACCTTGAAACAACAGGTATTGGCGAAGACCACAAGATCATTGAGTATTGTGGATTGGTATTAAACGATAAGTTGTTGGAAGACGAGTCAAAAAGTATCCTACAGCGATTTAATCCACAGAGAGCCATAGACCCGAAAGCACAAGACGTCCATCACATTTCATTGGCCGACTTAATGAGCGAGCCAATTTTTGAAACGAAAGCAGAAGCGATTCACGAGCAATTGAAAAATGCCACACTTATCGTGATTCATAACGCCGCCTTTGATACTTCTTTTCTAAATCGAGAATTTAAGCGTCTCGGTATGAGCGAGATTACGACTCCGACGCTTTGCACTATGAGGTCAACCCGCTGGGCGACATTTGATGGAAAAGTGCCGAGATTAAAGGAATTGTGCTTTGCGCTTGGTGTCATATACAGCGAAACAGAAGCTCACTCGGCTCGGTATGACGTTGAAGTAATGTTGGCGTGTTTCTGCAACATGCTAAGAGGTGGAAATATCGACAAAAACTACATCTTTCCCTTCAACCAAATAAGCGAAGAACTGTACCTGAAAGCTGATGGAATGTCTTTGATTTAAAAGAACATTCCATTATTCACCCCTGTAAACTGCAAACATGAATCGCACGAAAGCGATTCCCGACAGTAACAAGGAGCTTACATGAAAGTAAAAAGAGAACGATTTGAACAGGCCGTACTTAATTGGGCTTCAGATGATAGAAGTCAAGCGTCGAGATGTTTCACTATAGAAGGGTTGGAAGAAGTAACCTTTATTGGCACAAAGGGCAAAACAGTTTCCCGTTGCGCAGTGTACTTTCACTTTTCTTACGAGAAAAACCCGTACTCAATAAGAGTAGGAGACTTGCTTAACGAGAGAATTGAAGAAGCGACAAAAAGAAACTATAGGAAGTTTTACACTTTTTCAACTCCGTTAACTGTTGAAGACATTGAAACTCTCATAGTAAGAGCTTATGAACTTGGCAGAGATTGGAAACAGATTTTAGCGACGCTTAAAAATAAATTTCCAAATTACCCTTTAGAGGAAATGCTTAAAAAGGCAGAATCGCAAGGTTCCATTGCTTTAGCAAGAGAAGCGGAAGATCGAATTAAACTTTTCAAAACTATAAGTGAAGCAGAAAAAGAAGACAGACCTCAAGTCGTCGCTGGCGCATCAAATGCGGTTGAAAAAACAGCGACCGTGATTGACCCAATCAAGGAAATTAAGCTCAAAAACTTAGAACAAGAACTTGAGCTGATTGACCTCAAAATCCGTAAGGGCGAGATTTTGAAAGAAATTTCAACTCTTAAGAATGGCTAACTAACTACTTAATTCTATGTAGGCTCAACCCGCCTACATAGAGTAGAGTAGAATACAATAATACTTAAGTAAGTAACTACTTAAGAGGTTAACAAAATGAATGGTCTTTCAAGAGTTGAATGCAAGGTTTACGGTGTTGAGAAATTGGTCGAAGTTGGTAAAGATTCTGATGACCCGCTGACACGTTATCTCGCTGAATGGTGCGAAGTTTTAACAGAACAAGAAGAGGCTTTTTGCGGAGCGCTTTCAGAACTTGACGAACTCAAACTCGTGATTCGTTCACTGGCTAAGAGGCACACTGACAACGTTAAAGGAGTTGCAAAAGCTCGGCTCATTAAAGACCGAAAAGAGATAGCAGAAAACGCAGAAGACGAATTCAACGAAACAATCAACTATGCGCTTGAAAAGCTTAATTCTGCTTACAACATCATTGAAAACTATTTGATCGAAAAACAGCAGTAGGGGACATTTATGAACTTCATCATTAGCAATCGAGAAACGATTTTCGGCCGTTCTCCAAAATTCAGCGCTCTAATCGAATACGAGGGCAGAGAATTTAAAGTTTCGGTCACAATCACGGTCAAAAACAAACTTAATGTTCAACTGTTCACTGAGCCGAATCGCTACACGATTGATGAGCAGGGAGCCATGAGGGGGTTAAGAGACTACATCGTAACTCATAACATCTAACGCATTGACGGCATAGGTTAGAACCTATGCCGTTTTCTCGAACTCAAAATCTTGGAATAAAAATGACACACTTACAACGTGCTTACATCTTTGACATTGACGGCGTTTTGGCCGATTGCTCTTACCGTCTGCACTTTATCCAACAAGAACCAAAAGACTGGAAAAGGTTTTACGAAAATTCGGATAAAGATGAAGTTATTCTGTCGAACAAAAATACATTAAGACTGCTTAGAAACGCTTTGCACGGTTATCAGACTAGAGGAATCTTGTTTGTCACGGGAAGGTCTGAAGCCTATCGAGAATTAACCATGAATTGGCTAAAAAAGAAAGTTTGGGGATGTTTTGGAAACTTTTACGACGATATGTTGTTCATGCGTAAAGATGGAGATTTTCGCCCCGACTGGGAAGTCAAGAAGGAAATCTATGAGGACGAGATTAAATGTCAATATGAAATTTTGGGAGTTTTTGAAGACCGCACACGGGTTGTTCAAATGTGGCGGTCGCTTGGATTGACCTGTTATCAGGTCTGCGAAGGAAATTATTAGAAGAATGAAAACAGAAATAGAACACAAAGAAGCAATTGCGAAAATTGCCAACGCTCATACCGAAGAAGAACAACTCAGACAGATGGAAGAAGAAGCCGTTGAATGCGCCTTGGCTATCATCAAAATGCGCCGTCACGGTCACAATCCAATCACGCGAAAGGATTTAGTCACCGAGCTTGCAGACTGTCTGATAATGATTGAACAACTTGTTTGGCGTTTCGGTTATCAAGATGAAGTTGCCATAGAAATGGTCAACAAGATCAATCGAGAATTAACACGAACAGGTCAGGCAGAATTCTTCACAACAGAAGTTTCCATCTAAAAATCAGCCCCGAACTTTCGGGGCTTTTTCATACTTGGAATGAAGATAAGGTGAGTCTTCCCGCCAATATTCACACCTCTACAATAAGCATATAGAAATTCTTTTGTAATCAAAGAGGTAACACATGAACGAGAAACAAATAGCTGAAGATTTAGATGAGCTTATGAGCACATTGAACACTGAAGATGTCATCGTCATTGACGAACCCGTTGGTATCCCTGAAGTCGTTACCAAAGACTTCGTTGAACAAAAGCTCATTGCTTTAGACAAGGTTGAAAAAGTCGAAAAGCAAGAAAAGACCGCAAAACCCGCTAAAGCGAAAAAAGTTGCAAAAGCTCCGAAAGAAAAGAAAGTCTCCGAACCCCGCGTCACTTACAAAGACGGTTACGGGAAGATGTTGGAACAGCGCATCAAGAATTCAAAAGACGTTCTTGCGCTCACCAAAGACATCGATGAAGAAGAACAGGTGAAAGAAGTACGTGAGCTTGAAAAGCTCTTAGACGACAAGACAGTCTTCTCTCAGAAGAAAGTTTGCGAAAAGGTCATTCAGCTTTACACATTCCTGACGGGCGGTTGCAGTCTCAACACGGTGCTCAAAATTGCTTTTGATACTTTCAAACAAGACGGTTTTCTTGATGGTGGTAAAAAGGGGAATCTTTATCAAGCACTGCTGAAGAAACCCTACAGTCCCGGAACCGCAAATGCTCAGTCGGCTCAGGTCATGAATATGCTCCCTAAGCTCGGTATCGCTGTTAAGGTCGGTCATCGTTTAACTCCTGACCCTGAATCGAACCTGCTCCCGCTGATCTATCAGAAGATGGGAATCTAAAGAAACGAAAAGCCCCGCAAAAGCGGGGCTGAATTTTTACTCTATTGTCAATAACTTCGGCTTGTAATCTAAGCTCTCTTGACCGTAATATCCAAACGAATTTTCAACCAGCTTTACTCCGCCAATCTCAAGCTCGGCTTTGACATGGGTATGACCAAATACCCACGCTTTGATGTTTGATCGAGAAAGAAACATTCTTGTGAGGTCAGTACAGAAAGCACTCTGAAGCGGGCTGTCTTTGTACATTGGCGTTGTATAGAAGGTCGGTGCGTGGTGCGTTAAGATCACGCATTTTTCTTCTTTATACATTTCAAGATGTCTATCAAGCTTAAGTAATTCGGCGTCAAATCTCTTCCGATAGTCTTTAGGTTTTAAATCATGAATCAGTCGAAAGTCATTAAGCCGACGAACAATGTCAAGCTCATAAGTTGGATCAAGTTCAGACCAGAGCGTTCCGCCAATAACCGTAACGTCATTAAGACAGATTGAACTTGGAGCGTTGCTAAGGCTTAAGAAAAAGACATTCGGAAAATCATACCGCTCTCGATACAAAGCTACAGGTGACGGGGTTTCATCTAGGCCGAAAAAGTAATAATCGTGGTTGCCTAAGACGCAAATGACGTTTTGATATTTATGTCTGACTAAGTTGAAAAAGTAGTCTGTATAAAACGAAGCGTGTTCGTTGTACCAGTTGCCAATATCTCCCGCTACCAAAAGATTGGGAGCAGTCGGCTCGAGAAATACGCTTTCCAAGAATTCTGTACCCGCTTCACCACTTCCTACGAAGTGATCAAAATGCAGGTCGGAGACTACATCAAACTTAGTCATGTTTAATTACCTGTAAGGATATTCGTCGTTGTCCGTGTACTTTGCTTGAATCGGCAAAGAGACGTGCTGAGGTTCGTCATTGGCGTCCGAACGCTTCATTGCACGACGTTCAACGACTTCCATAATCGCATAGTTTGCAAGATCAAGCAGAGTGTCTTCAATGCTTTCATCTTTGACTTGACGGTCAGACTTGCGATAAAGGGACTTAATGCGCTCAAACTTATCAGACAAGCGAATCAAAATTGCTTCGGGAAACTCCGAGCGGGTTTTAGCGAAAGAATCCCCGTAGTCAGTATTTTTGGCGACGTAAGTCTGATGAAGATTCAGACAGATTTCGTTGTGGATTTTGTATTTATCAATCATTTTTTCTTTTTGGTTTGAAGTTGATCTTTGATGTACTCTTCCGCCCACTGAAGGGTGTTCTTGGAAATATTCTGAATGTTCTCGTTGTTGACAATA
>ERZ833782.1555-NODE-1555-length-19134-cov-3.592956_pt1 | contig 19134 bp, 11 predicted proteins | sample MGYA00519577_ERZ833782 | MGnify/ENA primary metagenome ERZ833782 (study PRJEB31850, sample SAMEA3708745) | human gut metagenome | biome: human gut; feature: human-associated habitat; material: faeces | place: China | collected 2014 ...
TACTGGATATGAGTCGTATTGAGAGTGGAAAGATCCATCTGGAAGAAACAGAGGTCAGTCTGTCAGATGTACTTCATGACCTGAAGACGATCATCAGTGGGCAGATCCATGCGAAGCAGCTGGAACTTTATATGGATGCCATGGATGTTACCAATGAGGATGTTTATTGTGACAAGACGCGACTGAACCAGATACTGCTGAATCTTTTGTCTAATGCAGTCAAGTTTACACCAGCCGGAGGAACCGTCTCTGTCCGGATCAGACAGTGTCCTGGGACACAGAAAGGCAGTGGACTGTACGAAATCCGGGTAAAGGATAACGGAATTGGCATGAGTCAGGAATTTGTGAAGAAGATATTTTCTCCCTTTGAGAGAGAGCGGACTTCCACTGTCAGCAGGACCCAGGGCACAGGGCTTGGTATGGCCATTACCAAGAACATTGTGAATATGATGGGCGGTACCATTGAGGTTCATACAGAACAGGGAAAAGGTACTGAATTTATTGTTCGTCTGCCATTTCGGATTCAGTCTGAGCATCAACGTATAGAGAAGATCGCAGAACTGGAAGGACTTAAAGCATTAGTTGTAGACGACGATTTTAATACCTGTGACAGCGTGACAAAAATGCTTGTGAGGGTTGGAATGCGTTCGGAATGGACACTTTCCGGCAAGGAAGCTGTTCTACGTGCACGGCAGTCTATGGAACTGGGAGATGCGTTCCATGCTTATATCATCGACTGGCGTCTGCCGGATATGAATGGCATTGAAGTTACCCGCCAGATCCGCAGCCTCGGCGATGATACGCCAATCATTATCCTGACTGCATATGACTGGTCAGATATCGAAGTGGAAGCCAGGGCGGCCGGAGTGACTGCTTTCTGTGCAAAACCAATGTTCATGTCAGATATCAGAAATACCTTGATGAGTGCTATCGGCCAGAAGCTGGCAGAGGATACAATCCTTCCGTCAGTAGATTCGGATTTCAGGGGCAGATGTATACTGCTTGTGGAAGACAACGAACTGAACAGCGAAATTGCTGTGGAAATCCTTAATGAATATGGATTCCTGGTTGATACTGCCGAAAATGGTGTCGAGGCAGTGCAGAAAGTCCGAAATTCTACACCGGGTAATTATGATCTTGTGCTGATGGATGTGCAGATGCCTGTAATGAACGGATATGAGGCCACGAAACAGATCCGTGCGCTGGATGATCCGGCGCTGGCAGGAATTACTATTCTTGCCATGACTGCCAATGCCTTTGATGAGGACAGAAAGAAAGCACTGAAATGTGGTATGGATGGGTTCCTGTCCAAACCAATTGTCATAGAGGAATTGATCAGCATCCTGCAGAAGAACCTGGATTAGGTGTTCGGAGTATCAGAAAAACCACACAAATAAAGGAAATAAAAAATATGGATAAAAAACAAAAAATACTAATTGTAGATGATGCGAAATTCAACAGGGACATATTGAAGGAGATTCTTGGAGATACCTATAATTATCTGGAAGCTGAAAATGGAAATCAGGCAATTCAGATTATGGGAGAAAATCCGGGAATCGATCTGATGCTTTTAGATATCAATATGCCACAGATGAATGGTTTTGAAGTCTTGGAGATAATGAAAAGAAGCCAGTGTATTGCTGAAACTCCCGTAATCATGATATCTTCTGAAGATGCTGTTAATACTATGCGTAAGGCATATGAGTTGGGAATCACAGATTATATCACACGACCGTTTGATTCTGTGATTGTAAAGAAAAGAGTTCAGAATACCCTTGGACTCTATATGAAGCAAAAGCATCTGATCAATGTGGTTTATGATCAGGTTTACGAAAAAGAAGAAAATAATAATATTATGATCCGGATTCTGAGTAATGTATTGGGATCACGTAACAGTGAGAGCAGAGAACACATCCTGCATATTAAAACAGCAACGGAAATGATGCTGAGACAACTGGTAAAAATAACAGATGCTTATCCTATGACAGAGGCAGATATTTCTTTGATCACAACAGCATCTTCTCTTCATGATATTGGTAAGATCCGTATTTCGGAAGAAATTCTGAACAAACCCGGCAGACTTACCGATGAAGAATTCAAGATTATGAAAACTCATAGTGAGCTTGGTGCAGATATGATCCGGGATATGCATTTCCCAAAAGACAATTCATTGGTACGTGCTTCATGGGAAATCTGCAGATGGCATCATGAAAGATGGGATGGAAAAGGCTATCCGGATGGCCTGAAAGGAGAAGAAATACCAATCTCCGCACAGGTGGTGTCGATTGTCGATGTTTATGACGCACTTACAAGTGAAAGATGTTATAAGAAAGCATTTGATCATGACACAGCGATTCAAATGATCCTGGATGGGCAATGTGGACAATTTAACCCCATCCTCCTTATGTGTCTGAAAGAACTGAGTCTTCAGCTTTCAAAAATGATTGATAAAGAGATGGATGATACTAGCTATTACCATGAAGTACAGAGACTTTCAAATGAGATACTCAGCGACAGATCTTTACCGAATCATAATTATTCACAGAATGTTGTCAGGGTCATGAAGGAAAAACTCGATTTCTTCAAATCGAACAGTGGCATGAATTCGATTGATTACAATGCAATTTCAGGTCAATTAACTATATTAAATGGAGAACATCAGATATTATGTCAGAGAGATAATCCGAATTTCAATTTGTTCAAAGAATTTGGAGTAAATGAAGAAGATGTTCATCATATTCAGGCTTTATTACATCAGACATCTGTACAAAATAAAGAAATCTCTGTGCAGATAAAAGCAACGGTGGAGAATGTCCGCCAAATGTATAAACTGAAGTTGCATACATTGTGGTCGCCTTTAAAGAAGGATGGATACATTGGAATCATTGGATATTTTGACACTGTAAAATAGAAAAATGCAAAGCAGTGGGGGAAAAATGTGGCATATCCTGTTATGGAAAACACTCTGTTTTATAGCAATTGTTTTGATGATTTCCCAGTATTTTAGATTTGTATCGAAAACTGTTTACGATATGTTAATTCATCAATAATTGAGTGTTAAAAATGATAGAACGTATAGAGAAATCTATATGCTCTATTTTTTGATTTTGATCATGAGGAATCGTTTCTTATATTCTTTAAAGTGAAAGATTAAGAGATTATTTTAAAGGCAAACCTGTTGAAAGGCAGGGTCGCAAAGCCAGAAGGGACTAAAGTCAGAAAGTTTGACCATGTCAGCCGGTTGCCACTGTTTCCATATCATCATAATATATGGAAAAGATGTTTGAACAGAAGAGATTCCGATACCTTTTATACTATATAGATGTGTGATTTTAAAAAAATATAGTAGGGACACTGGCAGATTTTGGCTAGTGTCCTTTTTGTATGCAAAAATGGGTAACAAAACTAGCAGGGACAGGTTTTCTGTATACAGATAAAAGCAGGATGAAGAAGGCATAAGACGGAGAGAGGACTTTTATAAAATGAAAAATTATGAAGACAAAATATATTCCTTAGGTGAGACTGTAACGGGGCAGACACAGGCCATGTCACAGGCCGTACAGAAAACACTGGAAAATAATGGCGGGGTAGGTATAATGACAGGATCTTATGACCAAAACCTGTCTATTTTGTCTGTGGATAATCTGCTGTTGCATAGTACAGGATATACATTCGATACTTTCATGGAACAGACAAAAGGCTCATTGAGAAACTTCTTTTATGACGAGGAAGATATACTGGAGCGAGACCGTTTTTTGCAGCTTCACGGAACAGGGGAAGCACAGATCCTTGCAGCAGACGGTACAGTGAATAATGTACGGCTTTGTAAAGAGGATGCGACAGATGAGGCGGGCAGACAGATCTGGGTTATGTCCGTACAGGTCAACTGGGATCATGTAAATTTGACACTGCTCAATGAGGCTATCTATTCCGGCTTCTGGTATTTTGACTGTGACGAAAACAGTGAGATTGTGAATGCAAACTGGAGTCATGAATTCCGAAAAATGCTTGGCTATCATGACACTCTGGACTTTCCGAATAAACTGGAATCCTGGTCAGATCTTCTGCATCCACAGGATAAAGAAAGAGTAATGGTGCAGCTTCAGGCGGCAATTAAGGATAAGACGAACCAGATAAAATACCAGGTAGAGTATCGTATGAGAATGAAGGATAATCAATACCAGTGGTTTCGGGCATCGGCAGAAGTAATACGCCGTCTGGATGGTTCTGCCAGCAGGATTGCCGGGATTTTTATTAACATTGATGGGGAGAAAAAAGAAATCATGCAGGCACAAAAATCTGCTGCTTTCCACCGGGCTTTTACGAAAGCAGATTTGTGCGAGTATTATGTGAATCTGGAAGCGAATACTTTTGATACCTTTAAGGTTGAACCGTCCCTGATGACCGTCTTTGAACAGAGTCATACGTGGGATGAATTGATCCGGCATTTTGTGGATTCCTATGTTGTGGAGACAGATAAGAAGGCGGTATCCTCTTTTTACGACCGTGGTTATATTGCAGAAAGGCTGAAGGGTCTGGAAACCGAATTGGCTTTAGAGTGCCGTATCACTCTGAATGGAGAAGAACGATGGGTCCGCAATGTGGTCATACGTGGCGAAATAGAGGATTCAGAATATGCCATGATCTTTCTGCGTGATATCACAGAGGCAAAGGTAGAGAGCGCACGGCATCTGCAGATGGCAGCGGATAATGCTTCCATGGAGCAGCTGATTCAGAGTATTGTGCGTCTGGTTGACCGCTTTGTTGTCTGTGATCTGGAAAATGACAGATATGAATTCTACAATCTGAATGGACAGATGATATATAAACCTCTGGGATTTTATCATGATTTTCAGATGCAGGTTCTTGAAAAATATAAGACACTGGAACCATTGGAAGCTATAGATATCCTGATAGCCCCGGATAATATTCGGAAAAAACTGAAAAGTGAAAATGATATTTATAAGTTTGAGTATTGCAGCCTGGATGAAAAGACTTATAAAATCGCTTCTTATATTCCCTTGGAATGGAAGAATGGAAAGCTGGAAAAGGTATTGCTGGCATCCATGGATGTGACACAGGAGAAGAAAGCAGAGATTGAATCCCGTCAGGCACTGAAAGAGGCTTACCGGTCCGCAGAAAATGCAAATCGTGCGAAAACAGAATTCCTTTCCAATATGTCCCATGATATCCGGACACCAATGAATGCGATTGTGGGTCTGACGGCAATCGCAGGAGCAAATGTTGAGAGCCAGGACAGAGTCATTGAATGCCTCGGCAAGATCACAGAATCAAGCCGTCATCTGCTGGGGCTGATCAATGAAGTATTGGATATGGCACGTATTGAAAGTGGAAAAATGACACTGGCACAGGAAGATTTCAATCTGTCAGAGCTGGTAGATAATCTTATTACACTTACGAAACCGGTGCTTGATGAACATAAACATAATTTTGATATACACATCAATCATATTGAACATGAGGCTGTCTGTGGTGACAGCTTGAGGATTCAGCAGGTATTTGTGAATCTGATGAGTAATGCGATCAAGTATACACCGGATGGCGGGAATATTATTTTTTCCATAGAGGAAAAGCCAAATGGATTTTCAGAACTTGGATGCTATGAATTTACGATTGAGGATAATGGGATCGGTATGTCACCGGAATTCCAGAAAATCATGTTTGATCCGTTCAGCCGCGCGGATGACCACCGGACAACCAGAGTCCAGGGAACTGGTCTGGGAATGGCAATCAGCAGAAATATTGTGAACCTGATGAATGGCACTATTAAAGTGGACAGTACCTTGCACAAGGGAACTAAAATCACAGTAACAATTTATCTGGAGCTTCAGGAAAAAGAAAAAGAACAGGACAGAGATCTGATGAATCTGCCGGTCCTGGTTGTGGATGATGATAGGACATGCTGTGAAAGTACAGTTGCAACATTAAAGGAAATCGGTATTATGGGTGAATGGGTTCTCTCTGGCAGGGAAGCGGTTGAGCGCTGTTATGCACGGCATGAGTTGAAAGATGATTACTTTGCTGTTATTTTAGACTGGAAGATGCCGGAGATGGATGGTATAGAAACTGCCAGACAGATCCGGAAACGGATAGGAAAAGAGATCCCCATCATTGTACTGACATCCTATGAATTCAGCGAAATTGAAGAAGAAGCAAAGGCTGCAGGTGTAGATGCTTTTATTGCAAAACCGCTGTTCCGTTCCCGGCTGACGACAACACTGCGGCAGTTTACTTCAGGAAGAAAAGAAAAAACAGCAAGAAATTATCTGGAGAAGCTGTCAGAATCAGACTACACGGGAAAAAGGATTCTGCTGGTTGAGGATAATGAGTTGAACAGAGAAATTGCTGTTGAAATTTTGCAGATGACAGGGGCAGAAGTGGAAACAGCAGAAAATGGGAAAATCGCAGTTGAAAAAGTGGAAGCTTCTCCGGAAGGATTGTATGATCTTGTTTTTATGGATATCCAAATGCCTGTCATGAATGGTTATGAGGCAACTGCAGCAATCAGGAGCCTTCCGGGTGAAAAGGGAAAACTGCCTATTGTTGCCATGACTGCCAATGCTTTTGCAGAAGATGTACAGCTGGCCAAAAATACAGGCATGAATGGACATATCGCGAAACCGCTGGATATGAATAAGCTGAATGATGTTCTGGAAAGCTGGCTGTAACTGATTTTCATGTGATCACAAAGTATATTACTAGGAACAGAGTGAACAGTAACAGTAACTCAGGTGATGCTGCATAAATCCTCAAATACTCCTTGCAATAAAAAAATACAGCAATTATAATATAAATACAAAAGCCGGATGCGGAGGCTGACTTCTGAAAACAAAGAAAGGAAGTATAAAATGGCGAAAATTTTAATCAGTCCGTCCAAATATTTACAGGGTGCGGGAGAAATGAAGAATCTTGGAACTTATGCTGCAAAGAGCGGAAAAAAAGCGTTGGTTCTGATCAGTAAAGGCGGATATAAAAGAATCGGTAAAACGATCGAAGAGAGCTTTGCTGAGAGTACCTGTGAGGTGGTTTTTGATTATTTTAACGGAGAATGCTGTAACAGTGAGATTGATCGTCTGGTAAAGATCGTAAAAGATGAGCAGTGTGATCTTACCATTGGTATTGGTGGAGGAAAGATCTTTGATACAGCGAAGGCAGTTGCATACTATGCGGGAACACCGGTATTTATCTGTCCGACGATCGCATCTACAGATGCCCCTTGCAGTGCTTTGTCTGTTATTTATACAGAAGAAGGAGTTTTTGAAAAATATCTGTTTCTTCCGGCGAATCCGAATCTTGTTTTGATGGATACAGATATCATCACCAAATCGCCGGTTCGTCTTACTGTGGCTGGTATGGGAGATGCACTGGCAACATATTTTGAGGCAAGGGCATGCAAGAGAAGCGGAGCAACTTCCTGTGCAGGAGGTAAGACAACAGAGGCTGCCATGGCACTGGCTGAACTTTGCTTTAATACCTTGATGGATGAGGGCGTAAAAGCTAAGATAGCTCTGGAAGCAGGCGTATGCACACCGGCAGTTGAGAAAGTGATTGAGGCTAATACACTTCTTTCTGGAATTGGTTTTGAAAGTGCAGGACTTGCAGGTGCACATGCGATCCATAACGGATTTACTGTACTGGAAGAATGCCATCATATGTATCATGGAGAAAAAGTTGCATTCGGAACCATCACACAGCTGGTACTGGAGAATATTCCCCAGGAAGATCTGGAAGAGATCATCTTATGGTGCATTGAAGTAGGACTTCCTGTTACTCTGGCAGAGCTTGGAGCTGGGAAGGTAACTGATGAGCAGCTTATGGAAGTTGCCACAACTGCATGTGCGGAGAATGATACACTTCACAACATGCCATTTGAAGTTACACCGGAAACTGTATTTGCAGCAATCAAAGCGGCAGATGCATATGGAAGATATTACCTGGATGAGGAATAAACAGATAAAAAGTAAATAGCTGATATAAAAATTGCAATCTGCAGAAACAAGAGTTATCAAGTATTGTTATCCTGCAGGTTGCTTTTTTTTATGTATGGCTGTAATATAACAGAAAGATCAGTAAATATTGGAACAGAAAACATACGGAGGAATATCTGTGGCAAAAAAACGAAAACCCAAAATGGAGCTTCGATATTATAAGATGCCGGAGGGGAGCCCCATCCTTGCATTGCTTGGACAGAAGTGGGTTCAGAATTATGGGAACGATATCGATTATCTCCATTTTCATAATTATCTGGAAATCGGATTCTGCTATGAAGGACAGGGATTTATGATACTTGGAGAGGATAAGGTACAGTTTCATGACCGGGATTTTACGGTGATCCCATTCAATTATCCACATACCACAAACAGTGATATTGGAACTATCAGCCGCTGGGAGTATCTTTTTATTGATGTAGAAGGATTCCTGGATAAATTTATTAATAATTCAGTAAAAAAAGAAAAAATCGTTCAGCGGATCAACTCCAGATCACTTTTTCTGAATGAAAAAGAAAACCGATCCATGGCAGGTAAGATCCTTAAGATCCTGGATATCATGCGGGATGGAGAGGAATTTTATCTGGAAGAAGCTAAGGGAGTTTTGGCATCGCTTCTTGTGGAAATCGCAAGGATAAACCGGGATTCAGGCGAAGAACGTTACAGCGAAGGCAGAGGAAAAGTCATGGATATGATATCCAGGTTCCAGGATTATATTTCTGATCATTACATGGAGGATCTTCGTATTGACGAACTGGCAGAATACTGTCATATCAGTGAAACTCATTTGCGCCGGATATTTACGACTTACATGAAGATGAGTCCGCTGGAATACATCAATACGATCCGTATCCAGGCGGCCTGTGATTATCTGAAAAAAACAGATCAGCCAATTGCAGATATAGCACATAAGTGTGGTTTTACCACCAATTCCACATTTAACCGGAATTTTCGTCAGGTTACGGGAATGACACCTCTGGAGTGGAGAAAACGTCCGGAGAACTATGAACAGCAGCTTCTTAAGTTTGACATCCATTCAGAGGAAGGCTGGTAAAACAACAAAACCAGATCTGTGGATCTGTCACGACAGAATAGAAATATCAGACTGTATGCGGATCGGGCAGATAGAAAGAGGTAAGAAATGTACGATTACAGGATTGTGGAGCAGGTCTCCAGAAAAAAGAAACATATGTCAGGAGCTCTCAGAAAAGTAATGGTGATCTGTGCGGCAATTTTTGTACTGATGGGTATCACGATCTCTCAGGCATTCATGCTTCCGGGATTTCTTCTGGCGCTGCTTTACTTTGCTTATGACATATTCAGCCAGAGAGACTATGAATATACCATGGAAAACGGACAACTGACCATAGATGTGATCTATGGTAAAAAATATCGTAAAACAGCTCACGTGCTGAAGCTTGAGGAGATGGAAGTGACAGCACCTCACTATCATGAAAAAGTGGCAAAATATAAAAAGAATACCGGAACGGAGAAACTGAAAAAATACGATTATACCTCTTATGAAGATGATGTGCCTTACTATACCATGATCATTCAGGAAGATGGACGTAAAATAAAACTTCTTCTGGATCTGACAGAGGAAATGCTGCATACGATGAAAACGCAGTTTCCTGAAAGGGTTTATTTTGCATAATATGCAGAAATGTTTGTGAAATATGTATGAAAAACAACATAAAATTTTATGAAATAGAAACAAAAACCTTCTTTTTTGACAAAAAATGTTCGCACAATGTCAAAAAAGAAGTTTTTTTGGGCATCCTGACGAATGTAAAAAGAAAAAATCCTCAAAGTGCATATTTTTTGTAAAAATATAGCGTGACAATAGTGCACAATCAATAAAATGGTTGAAATTGCACATTATATGAACAATTCTGCAAACTATAGAGGAAATGCGGATGCTATAATCCATTCATAAGCAAACGGGAAATGCTTAATAAAGGAGGAAAAGTAAATGAAGAAAAAATTACTCGCAGTGTTAATGACAGGTATCATGGCAATGTCTTTTGCTGCAACAACTACAGCAGTATATGCAAAAGGTGATGATGATAACACACTGACCGTATGGGCATGGGATCAGAACTTCAACATCAAGGCTATGAATATTGCAGGTGAGCAGTATGCAAAGGATCACGAGGGATTCAAGGTTGATGTGGTTGAGACATCTTCCGACGACTGCCAGACCAAACTTACAACAGCAGCAAACGCTGGAGATTACAGCACACTTCCGGACATTGTTCTGATGCAGGACAACAGCTATCAGAAATATCTGAAGAGTTATCCGGATGCCTTCACAGATCTGAAGGATATGGATATCAACTGGGATGATTTCGGAAAACTGAAACAGTCCTACTCCATGGTAGATGACACACATTACGGAGTTCCGTTTGATAACGGTGCAGCAATTGCCTGCTATCGTACAGATATCCTGGAAGAAGCAGGATATACCATTGATGATCTTACAGATATCACATGGAGCAAATTCATGGAGATCGGAAAAGACGTTCACGAAAAAACAGGTAAATATCTCCTTACAAGTGAAGCAACAGGTGGCGATACTCTGATGATGATGATCCAGTCCTGTGGAGCAAACTTCGTAAATGATGACGGAGAGGCTTATATCGTTGGCAACGATGCAGCAGAGAAATGCGTAGATCTTTATGTGGATCTTGTAAAGAACAATGTTGTTAAATTAGTAAATAACTGGGATGAGTACATCTCCACGATCACAGGCGGAGAGGCTGCCGGTATCGTTAACGGTAACTGGATCACAGCTACGCTGATGGGAACAGAGGATCAGAAGGGGCTGTGGCAGATCACAACAATGCCGAAGGTTGACGGCGTTGATACAGCTACAAACTATGCAAACAACGGTGGATCTTCCTGGTACATTACATCCAACTGCAAGAATGTAGAGCTTGCTGAGGACTTCCTTGCAAGCACATTTGGTTCCAGCACAGACTTCTATGATGCAATCCTTCCGGAGACAGGTGCGATTTCCTGCTACCTGCCGGCTGGTGAGTCTGAGGTTTACAATGAGCCAAGCGAGTTCTTCAATAACCAGCCGATCTTCTCAACAATTGTAGAGTACTCTTCACATATTCCGGAATTCACAAAAACTCCTTATCATTATGAGGCAAGAGAGTGCATCAATACAGCTGTTGTCAATATCGTAAATGGTACAGACAAAGAATCTGCACTTCAGGAGGCACAGGATACACTGGCATTCAAGATGACAGAGTAAAGCTGAAATATTAATGAAATACAGAGCAGGGGACTGCATGCAGTCCCCTGTCTTATGTAAAGGTTTAGATGTTTGAAAGGAGGAGTTCCTGTGAATTCCAAAAAAAGTGGCATGTCTCTGGTGGCGAAACAGAGAGCTGCGGGCTGGATCTTTCTGGCACCGGCAACGATCATGATCGCTGTCATGAGTTTTTATCCGATGATCCGTGCATTTATCATCTCTTTACAGACAGGTGCCGGAGCAAATATGAGGTTTGCGGATCCGATCTTCAGTAACTATAAACGTATCATGATGGATAAGGTATTCCAGCAGTCCATCGTCAATACTTTCCTGTATCTTATTATTCAGGTACCGATCATGCTGGTCCTTGCGATCCTGCTTGCACAGCTTCTGAATAACAAGGATCTGAAATTTAAAGGTTTTTTCCGCACATGTGTATTTCTTCCATGTGCAACATCTCTTGTATCTTATTCTCTGATCTTCCGTTCTATGTTTGCAACAGACGGTCTGATCAACAGCATCCTGATCAAACTTGGAATTTTAACAACTGGCTATAACTTCCTGGGTAACTCCACAAGTGCAAAGATCGTGATCATCATCGCACTGATCTGGAGATGGACAGGATATAACATGGTGTTCTATCTGGCAGGTCTTCAGAATATTGAATATTCTGTATACGAGGCAGCAAAGATCGATGGTGCCAATGGCTGGAAGACTTTCTGGAAAATTACCGTACCACTTCTGAAACCGACAATTATCATGACATTTATTATGTCGATCAATGGTACACTGCAGTTGTTTGATGAGTCTGTCAACCTGACAAAAGGTGGCCCGGCGAACTCAACCATCACAATGTCCCATTATGTTTATAATACATGCTTCATCAACGTGCCAAACTTCGGATATGCGGCAGCAATGTCATTTATCATATTTATCATGGTAGCGATCCTGGCCTTTATCAATTTGAAAGTAGGTGATACACGTGACTGAGAAAAAGAATAAATCCGCAATTCAGAGAAGATTGATCCCTACATATATTTTTCTGATCATCGTATCATTTATCTCTGTATTTCCACTGTACTGGATGATCTCTGCGGCAACCAATACATCCACAGATGTATCCAGAGGCCGTATCCTTCCGGGTACATATTTTATGCAGAACTTTAAAAACCTGACTGCACAGCAGCCGCTGTGGAGAGCTCTTGGAAACTCTCTGTTTTATGCAGTTCTTACTACAGTGATCTGCCTTCTGATCTGTTCTATCGCAGGTTATGGCTTTGAGGTATATCATGACAGATGGAAAGACAGACTGTTTTCCACCCTGCTTCTTGCAATGATGGTTCCGCAGGTTGCAACGATGGTTCCTTTATTTAAGATGTTTTCAAAAGCCGGACTCTTAAATACAGCGGTAGGTTTTATCCTTCCGATCATTTCCACACCATTTATGATCATGATGTTCCGTCAGAATGCCAGAGCATTTCCTATCGATATCATTGAGGCAGCACGGATTGACGGATTAAGCGAGGTAAGGATCTTTTTCCAGATGTTTATCCCGACTATGAAATCTACTTATGCGGCGGCAGCAGTTATCACATTTATGAATGCATGGAATTCCTATCTGTGGCCGAAGGTAATCATGACAGATAATAAGGCGATGACCATGCCGATGTTGATCGCCAATCTGATCACAGGATATGTAACGGATTACGGCATGCTGATGTGCGGCGTATTATTCTGTTCCATTCCGACCATGATCGTATTCTTCGTATTACAGAAACAGTTCGCAGAGGGTATTACTGGAGCTGTAAAATAATTTTAAAACAAAAAGGATGCTGCTGAAATCTTTAGGTATATTGTATAATATGCTTTAACTGAATTATGCAGGATCCTTTTCTTGACCAGAGCAGTTGTCTGGTATAAAGCTTCGTAGCAAAGCGGATGCTTTTGTCCGCTTGATGCGAATCAAATCATAAGGAGATAAAAAAATGGCAGAGCAGATCAGATATGACCATTATCTGCACGGCGGCGATTACAACCCTGAGCAGTGGCTGGACAGACCGGATATTCTGAAAAAAGATATCGAATATTTCAAAAAAGCCCATATCAATACCGTTTCCATGGGAATGTTTTCCTGGGCAGTGCTGGAGCCGGAAGAGGGAAGATATAATTTTGACTGGCTGGAAGAGGTGATCGATAATCTGTATAAAGAAGGAATTTATACGATACTTTCCACACCATCCGGAGCAAGACCGAAATGGATGGCAGATAAATACGAAGAAGTTCTTCGCATGGATTCGGACCGCACAAGAAGATTTTTCGGTGGAAGACATAATCACTGTTATACTTCTCCGGTATACAGGGAAAAAGTCTACAATATTAATAAGAAGCTTTCTGAACGTTTCGGAAAACATCCCGCAGTGCTTTTGTGGCATATTTCTAATGAATATGGCGGAGAATGTCACTGTCCTCTGTGCCAGGAAAAATTCCGGGAATGGCTGAAAGAAAAATACGGAACCATCGAAAATTTAAATTCCAGATGGTGCACAACATTCTGGAGCCATACCTATAACAGCTTTGATCAGATCGAAAGTCCTTCGCCAAAGGGGGAAAATGCTCTTCATGCACTTACCCTGGACTGGAAACGTTTTGTTACAGACAGGACTGTGGATTTTATGAAGTATGAAATTTCTGCGATCCGTGCAGGTGGTTCCGAGCTTCCGGCAACCGCCAATCTGATGTATGACTACAACGGACTGGACTATAAAAAATTTAAGGATGTTATGGATATTGCATCCTGGGATAATTACCCAAGCTGGCATAAAAAAGACAATTATACCACAGCGTTGGACGGAGCCATGCAGCATGATCTTATGCGAAGCATCAAGAAAGCACCGTTTCTTCTGATGGAATCCTGTCCCTCTGCGACCAACTGGAAGCCTGTCAACAAGCTGAAAAAACCAGGAATACATCTGGCTGCTTCTCTGCAGGCAGTTGCTCATGGTTCAGACAGTGTTCTGTATTTCCAGCTTCGTCAGAGTCAGGGAGCCTCTGAGAAATTCCATGGTGCGGTGATCGATCACTACGGTGGGGATGATACCCGTATTTTCCGCGAAGTGACAGAGGTAGGAGAAGCGTTGGAGCAGATCCGGGAAACTGCTGGAAGCGTGACGAAGTCTCCGGTGGCTGTTCTCTATGACAGAGAAAATGACTGGGCGCTGAAGGATGCGCAGGGACCTCGAAACGAGGATATGCATTATCAGGAAAATGTGCAGAAACAATATCGTGCCCTCCGAAAAAAAGGCTATAATACAGACATCATCAATATGGAACATGATCTGTCCCAGTACCGTCTGTTAACGGTACCGATGGCCTACATGTTTTATCACGGATATGCCGAAAAGCTACGCACTTTTGCAAAAAATGGTGGTACTCTGGTACTTTCCTACTGGTCAGGAATTGTAGATGAAACAGATAAATGCTATCTTGAGGGAACCCCTCACGGACTGATGGAGGCAGCCGGTATCCGTACGGAAGAGATCGATGCACTTTATGACTGGGAAGAAAACGTAGGTGTCCCGGAAACGGGAAATCATCTCAGACTTACAGAAAGCTATACCTGTAAAAATCTCTGCGAGCTTGCAAAGGTTTCCGATGCGGAAGTGCTGCTGCGTTATGGAAGGGATTTCTATCAGGGGTATCCGGTGCTGACTCACAAGAAATTCGGAAAGGGCCATGTTTATTATGTGGCGGCAGATATGGAAGCGTCTTTTTATGAGGACTTTCTGGGAAGGGCAGCAGAGGAAGCAGGCGTGAAGATGCCGATTACATTTATACCGGAATGTATTTCTGTGACAACCAGAGAAAATGAGGATACGGAATATCTGTTTATCCAGAACTTCGGAGAAAAGACAGAAACAGTTTCTGTTCCGGGGGATTACGAAGTTTTCTATGGATCATCGGATGAAAATGTGGCTCCGCTTGCCACCAGGATCTTAAAGCGGAAAAAATGATCACAGCAAAAAGTATAAAGCATATTTGTTTTCGGACGGTATGCTTTTTACTGTTGCCTGGGAAAGAGAAGGTAAAATGAAAGGTACAGCAAAAGAAGAGATAAAAAGAATAGCGGATCAGTTTGCATTTACCGGAGAACTGGTTTCGTGCGGCCCTTGCGGAAGCGGGCATATTAACGAAACCTATATGCTAAGATATCGGATCGGAGAGATGGGGTCCATTAAGGTGATCCTTCAGAAGATCAATCGGGAAATCTTTCGTAAACCGGAAGAACTGATGGAGAACATTGCCGGAGTCACTGGGCATCTGAAAAAGAAAGTTCTTCAGAAGGGAGGAGATCCGGAACGGGAGGTTCTGAACCTGATTCCAACGAAAGAAGGGAAGGCATTCTTGACAGATGAAAACGGAGAATGCTGGAGAGCTTATATTTTTATTACCGATGCAGTAAGCTATGATCTGGCGGAAAAACCGGAGGATTTTTATGAAAGTGCAGTTGCATTTGGAAAATTCCAGGAAATGCTGGCAGATTATCCGGCAGAGACTCTGCATGAAACGATAAAGGATTTTCATGATACAAAGAAACGTTTTCAGACTTTGAAAAATGCCATAGAGAAGGACAGCTGCCATCGTGCCGAATCTGTAAAAGAAGAGATTGCATTTGCGCTTCAGCATGAGTACCTGGCAAATGTGTTCGGTGAGCTTCTGGCAAAAGGTGAGGTGCCCCTTCGGGTAACGCACAACGATACGAAGCTGAATAACGTTATGATCGATCTGGAAACAGGAAAGGGAATCTGTGTAGTGGATCTGGACACGGTTATGCCGGGACTTGCCATGAATGATTTTGGGGATTCCATTCGTTTCGGGGCCAGCACTGCATTGGAGGATGAGAAAGATTTAAGCAAAGTATCCTGTGATATGGAACTCTATGAAATCTATGTAAAAGGCTTTCTGGAAAGCTGTGGAGATAAGCTCAGTGCAAAAGAGATCGAAATGCTTCCCATGGGAGCTAAGGTGATGACCTATGAATGCGGCATTCGCTTTCTTACCGATTATCTGGAGGGAGATCATTATTTTAAAATCGACCGGGAAGAACATAATCTGGACCGCTGCCGCACACAGTTTAAATTGGTGGCAGATATGGAACAGAAATGGGATACTATGCAGATGATCGTGAAAAAATATCAGAAATAAAAAACAGGGATTTTTACAATGGAGGTAAAGCGATGAGTGAAACAAAAGGAAGAGTGACTATTCCGACAGATCTGGATGTGATTCCGGAGACACTGAAAATGCTGGACGAATGGGGGGCAGATGCCATCCGTGACTGTGATGGAACAGAATTTCCGGCAGAGCTGAAGAAAACCGGCGCAAAGATTTATGCAACTTATTATACCACCAGAAAGGATAATGCCTGGGCAAAGGCCCATCCGGAAGAAATCCAGCAGATGTATATCATGACATCTTTTCACACGGCAGTGTCGGATACTCTGGAGATCCATCTGATGGATCATCTGTATCCGGATATGCTGGCGGTGAATACAAGAGATGATATCAGAAGATGGTGGGAAGTCATTGACCGGACTACCGGGGAAGTTGTCAGTACAGAGGAATGGTCATACGATGAAAAAAACGGAAATGTTGTGATCAGACCGGCGAAAGAGTTTCATGAGTATACGGTAAGCTTTCTTGCATATATCATGTGGGATCCGGTACATATGTATAATGCAGTTGTCAATGACTGGAAGGATGTAGAGCCTCAGATCACTTTTGATGTGCGTCAGCCTGCAACACGTGCGCATTCTATGGATCGCCTCCGCAGATTTCTGGATTCCCATGATTATGTGGATGTAGTACGATTTACTACCTTTTTTCACCAGTTCACACTGATTTTTGATGAGATGGCACGGGAAAAATATGTAGACTGGTTCGGATATTCCGCTTCGGTGAGTCCATATATCCTGGAACAGTTTGAGCAGGAAGTGGGATATAAGTTCCGTCCGGAGTTTATCATTGATCAGGGATACATGAACAACACTTATCGGATCCCATCAAAAGAATTTAAAGATTTCCAGGCTTTTCAGAGACGGGAAGTGGCGAAGCTTGCAAAGGAAATGGTAGACATTGTTCATGAATATGGAAAAGAAGCCATGATGTTCATGGGCGATCACTGGATTGGAATGGAGCCCTTTATGGATGAGTTTGCTTCCATCGGGCTGGATGCGGTGGTGGGAAGCGTTGGAAACGGTGCGACCTTACGTTTGTTCAGTGATATTAAACATGTAAAATATACGGAGGGAAGATTTCTGCCGTACTTTTTCCCGGATACCTTCCATGAGGGAGGGGATCCTGTAAAAGAGGCAAAAGTAAACTGGGTGACTGCAAGAAGAGCCATCCTTCGAAGCCCGATCCAGAGGATTGGATATGGCGGTTATCTGAAGCTGGCTCTGGAATTTCCGGATTTTGTACAGTATATCAAGGAAGTCTGCCAGGAATTCCGTGTGCTCTACGACAATATCCGGGGAACCACACCGTACTGTGTAAAGCGAGTGGCCGTTTTAAACTGCTGGGGAAAAATGCGCTCCTGGGGAAACCATATGGTACATCATGCCATCTATTACAAGCAGAATTATTCCTATTTCGGAATCATCGAGGCATTAAGTGGTGCGCCTTTTGATGTGTCCTTTATCAGCTTTGATGATATCCGTCAGGATAAAGATCTGCTGAATGATTTTGATGTGATCATCAATGTAGGTGATGCGGACACTGCGCAGTCCGGTGGCGAGAACTGGGCAGATCCGAAGATTCTTACAGCTGTGCGGAAATTTGTCTATAATGGAGGCGGTTTCATTGGAGTAGGCGAGCCGGCGGCTCATCAGTGGCAGGGAAAATTCTTCCAGCTGGATGATATTCTTGGTGTAGAGGAAGAAAGAGGATTTAATCTTAATACAGATAAATACAACTGGGAAGAGCATAAAGATCATTTTATCCTGGAGGATACAGACGAAACCGTAGATTTCGGTGAAGGGAAAAAGAATATCTTCGCACTTCCGGATACGAAGATTCTTATCCAGAAGAATCAGGAAGTCCAGATGGCAGTAAAAACCTTCGGAAAAGGCAGAGGTGTTTACATCAGCGGACTTCCGTACAGCTTCTGCAACAGCCGTATCCTTTATCGTGCGGTGCTCTGGTCAGCCGCAGCAGAAAATGAGCTTTTCTGCTGGTTTTCTTCCAATTATAATGTGGAAGTACATGCTTATGTGAAAAATAAAAAGTATTGTGTGGTAAACAACACCTATGAGCCACAGGATACTACGGTTTACACAGGGGATGGAAAGAGCTTTGACCTTCATCTGGAAGCTAATGAGATTCGTTGGTATCAGATCTGAGAAAGCAGGATACAGGTTTACTGATAAAGAAAAGCTGTGAAATTGTCTGAGGGCGTTGACAGAGAAAAAACTTATAATATAATAAATCCATTCCAAAAGTAGGAAAACAAAGCTGTTACAATAGAGAAAATCTATTATAACAGCTTTTTGTTATTGCTGACAAAAAATTTTGCTTACAAAGGGGAGGGATTTATGAACAAAAAGATCAAAACCCTGTTTTGCAGAAAAAGAGTGCTTTTTCTCCGAAAAATAAAAGCAGAAAAAGCAGTGTTGTGATAAAATAAAAGAAAAATATTTCAAAGATAAAATGATCAGAAGAAAAGAGGAAAATAGATTATGACAAAAGCAGAAAAAAAGACACTGAAGCTTCCGGCAGAGAAGCCTCAGTATATTACAGTAAATGATATTACTTACGCACAGGTGGATTCCTGGTTCGGACATTGCAGGCGGGATCTGAAACTGGATA
>ERZ833782.1584-NODE-1584-length-18764-cov-2.814314_pt1 | contig 18764 bp, 11 predicted proteins | sample MGYA00519577_ERZ833782 | MGnify/ENA primary metagenome ERZ833782 (study PRJEB31850, sample SAMEA3708745) | human gut metagenome | biome: human gut; feature: human-associated habitat; material: faeces | place: China | collected 2014 ...
TACAAAAGCAGAAATTGATGAAGCACGCGCAAAAGGTTTATTATATTCAGACAACACCGTTCCAGGTGACATTCGTTTTAAAGATATGAATGGTGACGGTAAAATAGATGGTTTGGATCGTATCCGTCCAGAGAAGAACCAAGAACCTCGTTTTGTTGCCGGTCTAACCTTGACAGCCAAGTGGAAAGGCTTCGATTTGATGATGTTATGGCAAGGAGCAACCGGGGCCGAAGTGTATATCGAAACATGGTCAGGCTTGGTTGGAAACTTCTTGAAGAGCGACTACGATAAACGTTGGACACCGGAAAATCCGTATTCGGAAGGACCGCGTACATGGGACCGTGAAAATCAGTATTGGATCAACAACGACAATACCTATTTCATGAGAAATGCCAACTACCTACGTCTGAAAAATATTGAATTGGGTTATACATTCAATTTTGAAGGATTGAAAAAAGCGGGCATTTCCAATTTGCGTCTTTACACCAACGGAACCAACTTGATTACCATCGACGGTGTTAAAGATGCAGACCCAGAACAGCGTGACGCCAGTTTAGGAGGCTACCCTTTGAGAAAAATCATCAACTTCGGAGTTCAAGCAACATTTTAAAAGATAATTATTATGAAAACAAAATTGAAATATATCTGCCTTTCGGCGGCAGCGGGACTGACACTTTCACTTAGTTCTTGTTCCGACTTCATGGACCTAACACCTGAAGACCAGTATGACGAAACAACAGTCTGGTCGGATGCAGATTTAGCAAAAACGGTTGTTAACGATGTCTATTCGTACGTATGCGATATAGCCCAAGAGGTAAATCCAGACGCCTGGACAGATGATGCTTTCTTTACGCATGTATACGGGTGCCGTGATATCAACGAGGCGACTGTCTCACCTAGCAACTTGGGCGCTTACGACCGTGACGACTGTCCGTTCAAATGGAGCAAGCAATATAAAGGAATCTATCGTGCCAATCTGGTTTTGGCAAATATCGACAACGTTCCTGAAAAAACCGGTGTAGACTTGAGCATATTAAAAGGAGAAACTTATTTCCTTCGGGCATATATCTACACTGAGTTGCTCCGTGGTTTCGGTGGTGTACCCATCGTAGACAAAGTGTATAGCATTGAAGAAGCTTCGGCCTTAAATTTACCACGTGCCAATGTTGCGGATGTAATGGATTTTATTCTGAAAGACATCGAACAAGCTACCAACCTATTACCTGAACAACAAACCGGTGTCAATTTAGGTCGTGCAACCAAAGGAGCAGCTAAAGCATTAAAAGCACGTCTGTTACTGCATGTAGCCAGCCCATTGTTTGCTGATCGTACCGTCAATAAATTAGAGTGTAACCAATATACAGGTGACCGCCAAGCATTATATCAACAAGCATTAGATGCCGCTAAAGATGTTATCAACGACAGCAATTACTCTTTGATTGACTGTAATGCCGGTACCATCAAGGAAATTGCAGAAAAATTCCATAACATCATTATCACGAACAACGAAGAGACTATCTGGTCGAAACAGTATGTAAACAAAGATTTGAATGCCGACAACTGGGTTCGTAATCGCGTAGCCTTATTGCATGGACCGAACGGTTATCACAACTGGGCCGGAACAGCTCCGACACATGACTTGGTGATGGCTTTCGAAACAGAAGAAGGCAAAATCCTGAATACGCTATTGAAGCCGGGTGAATCAACCACCGAAAATCCGTATATGAACCGTGAACCACGTTTTTATGCTACAATCGGTTATGATGGTGCAGAATGGGGACGCCCCAGAGCTTCCGATGGAGCCGTATTCGATGCGACTCCATTGGGTAACCTGCAATTCGGTTATTATGAATTAAGCGAAGGCGGCAATAACGTCAATGCCATATATTCAGTTGATGACGATAACAACCCCATTAAGCAGGAAAAATTCAATGGTATGGTCGGCGTTGATACCCGTATGGGTCAGATCGAAAACTGGAATGGTACTTACACCGGCTATTTGGAAAAGAAATTGATCGACGGCTCTGTAGCAGCCAACGAGCACAACTTCCAAACTTGTCCGATGCCTTACATCCGCTTAGCCGAAATGTATTTGATTGCAGCCGAAGCCTGTATCGAATTAAACAAATTGGATGAAGCAGTCACTTATATAGACGCTATCCGTGGACGTATCGGTCGCCCAGATACCAAAGCCACATTGGCTGTTCGCGGACAAACATTCAACCAAAGTGATCTGCGTGAATTCCTGCGCCATGAACGTCGTGTCGAATTAACTTATGAACATTCACGTTATTACGACATACGTCGCTGGATGATTGCACCGGAAATCGGAAACAAGAAATTAACCGGTGTATCAATTGTTGGCCGTTTAAAACCGGGCAAAACAGCATCTTTACCGTATGTTCACGACGAAGAAGTTTATAATTATACCTGGACTGTTCTCAATCTGAACTATATTGAGAAACGAAAATGGGACAACAAGATGTATTTCGCACCTATCAAGTTAGAAGAGACATTACGTAATCAGGCGATCATACAGAACCCGTATTACGAATAATAGCTACTCCTAAACAAATCAGATAAGGGAGGGAGTTTTTTACTTCCTCCCTATTTTTTCTTCTGCAAATTTCGTAAATCTTTAAAAGATGATGAACATGAAAACATCTATATACCTCATAATAGCATCCATCTACATATCCATCGGGCTTAAGGCCCAAGAACAACAGAAAAGATTCTTTTTCAAGAATTTCCAGAACACTTACGTTTACTACAAAGACGGACGGAACTTTTGTATTCCTGCTAATTATGACTTGGTCAAAGGATCTTTTATTTTCATCGATAAACAAGATAGAGATATGTTGAAACTTTTCGATGAACAAGATAAAATCAGCAAAATCAAAATAGGAGAACGCATTTTTCTTTCTTCACGATTCGGTCCTACCGAAATTGTTCAAACAGAACCGGAATTTAAAGTTTATTACAAACCACGTTTATTGGATATAGGAAAATCCGGAGGCTATGGCATTACGAGTAATACCTCCGCAACACGTTCGTATTCCCACATGACGAGCTATGGAGGAAATATCAAGTCTTTGGACAAAGAAACTAAGTATGTCCATGAAATTGAAAAAGTTTATATCATCCAAAAAGGCAATAAGGAAAAACGTTTTTCAACATCTAAGCAATTTCTGAAACTATACAGCAAAAACAAAAAGGAGCTTCAAGAATACATAACAAAAAATCAAATTGATTTCAACACAATCATGCAGGTGCTTGAATTGTATAATTATACAGAAAAAATGGCTCAATAATATATATTGTAAAACAACACAATATTATCCGCAACAAATTAATTATAACAAAATACATTGTACCTATTACAACATTTTGTAATTTTGGGCAATATCTCAATTCATTGAATTGCTAATTTAATAATATCATGAAGAACAGAAAATTAAGAATGGGAATGGTTGGAGGAGGTAGTGACGCCTTTATTGGGGCGATTCATCGTCGCGCAGCCTTTATGGACAACCAGATTGAATTAGTTTGCGGATGTTTCAGCGTAGACCCTGAGATATCCAAAAGTTCCGGTTTATCTTACTTTTTGCCGGAAGACCGGATTTACAGCACTTACCAGGAAATGTTCGAACACGAAATGACTTTACCGGAAGGAGAAAGGATGGATTTTGTCACAATCGTGACTCCCAACCGTTGGCATTTCGAACCAGCTATGATGGCGCTCGAAAGAGGGTTCCATGTAGTCGTAGATAAACCAATGACGTTCTCTCTTGAAGAGGCCAAACAGCTACAGAAAAAAGTGAAAGAAACCGGACTCGTGCTGGCTCTGACACATGTATACTCAGCCTATCCGGCAGTAAAAGAGGCGAAAGCTCGTATCGCGAAAGGCGAACTCGGGAAATTGCGCCGCGTCTATGTGGAATATACGCAAGGATGGCTTTCTGAACGTATCGAATTATTAGGAGGCAACAATGCCGGATGGCGTACGGACCCGAAGCGCTCGGGCAAAGCCGGCTGCGTAGGTGACATCGGAACACATGCCTGGCATTTAAGTGAATATATAACTGGACTTAAAGTCAAAGAACTATGTGCCGACCTGAAGGCATTCGTTCCCGGACGTCCGATCGATGACGACGGGGCAGCATTCCTCCGTTACGAAAACGATGTGACAGGCGTCTTGACCGCAACACAGATCGGAACCGGTGAAGCCAATAATATCCGCATCCGTATCTATGGTGAAAAAGGCGGATTGGAATGGCGTCAGATGGAACCGAACACGCTGACTTTGAGGTGGAGAGATCGTCCTACTGAAATATTAGATATCGGCAACAACGGTTATCTGACCCCTGAAGCCCTGTGGAATACCCGAACTCCGGCAGGACACCCGGAAGGTTTTATCGAAGCTTTTGCCAATATCTACCGCAATTTCTCGCTTACCGTCAGAGCTATCAAAAACGGTGAATCCCCCAGCGGTGATTGCTTGGATTTCCCAACAGTATACGATGGTGTAAGAGGCATGCAATTCATTGAAACAATGGTTGAAGCCGGATATAACGATAATGTAAAATGGCAAAAATGGATTGATTAAGATCCTGAAAAACCGTAAATAAATAACATCTTATGAAACTAAACGTACTTGCTTGCTGCCTGTCCCTGCTCGGGACAGCAGCTTTCGCTCAAAAAAACGAGTGGAGAGACCCTAACGTAAACGAGATCAACAGGGCCCCTATGCACACCAACTATTTCGCATACGAAGACGAAAACAGTGCATTGAAAGGATGTAAGGAATCATCCGGAAATTTTATGACCTTGAATGGCAACTGGAAATTCTTCTGGGTAAAAAATGCAGATATGCGCCCGACAGATTTTTATCAGGTGAATTTCAACGATAAGGGATGGGATGATTTGAAAGTGCCCGGCTTGTGGGAACTGAATGGTTATGGCGATCCGATCTATGTAAATGTAGGGTATCCCTGGAGAAGCCAGTTCGAAAACAACCCACCTGAAATCCCTACGGAAAACAACCACGTAGGTTCTTACCGTAAAGAAATCATAGTTCCGGCAGACTGGAAAGGAAAAGAGATCTTCGCTCATTTCGGTTCTGTCACGTCAAACATGTATCTTTGGGTGAACGGACAATTCGTCGGCTACAGTGAAGACAGCAAACTCGAAGCTGAATTCAACCTGACCAAATACCTGAAACCGGGAAAGAACCTGATCGCATTCCAAGTGTTCCGCTGGTGCGACGGGACTTATCTGGAAGACCAAGATTTCCTTCGCCTCTCCGGTGTAGGTCGTGATTGCTACCTCTACGCCCGTACTCCGAAATACATCCAGGACATCCGCGTAACTCCGGATTTGGATACACAGTATAAAGACGGTACTTTAAATATTTCCCTGAGCCTGAAAGGTAGCGGGACAGTCGACCTGAAACTGTTAGACAAGGAAGGCAAGGAAGTCGCCACTGCGTCGGTCAAAGGTGCCGGCAAAGTTTCCACCGATATGGCGATAAGCAATCCTGAGAAATGGACTGCCGAGACTCCGGTTCTCTATACTTTGATCGCCAGCTTGAAAAACGGCAGCAACACGACTGAGGTCATTCCGGTAAAAGTAGGCTTCCGCAAGATCGAATTGAAAAACTCCCAGATATTGGTAAACGGACAACCTGTCTTGTTCAAAGGGGCCGACCGGCATGAAATGGATCCGGACGACGGCTATGTTGTATCACGTGAACGCATGATCCAGGATATCAAGGTCATGAAAGAATACAACATCAATGCCGTACGTACTTGTCATTATCCGGACAACAATTTGTGGTATGACTTGTGTGACCAATATGGTATTTATGTGGTTGCGGAAGCAAACATTGAATCTCATGGAATGGGATATGGAGACAAGACTCTGGCTAAAAACCAGTTATTTGCCAAAGCACACATGGAACGCAACCAGCGCAATGTTCAGCGCGGCTACAACCATCCATCCATCATTTTCTGGTCATTAGGCAATGAAGCCGGTATGGGATCTAATTTCGAAGCTTGTTATACTTGGATCAAGAATGAAGACAAATCACGTGCCGTACAATACGAACAAGCACGGACAAGCGAATTCACCGATATCTATTGCCCGATGTATCTGAACTATGAAAGAAGCGAGGAATATTGCAAAAGTGATGTAAACAAACCGCTTATCCAATGCGAATATGCACATGCAATGGGTAACTCTCAAGGGGGATTCAAAGAATATTGGGATCTGGTTCGCAAATATCCGAAGTATCAAGGTGGCTTTATCTGGGATTTCGTCGATCAGTCTCTGCGTTGGAAAACAAAAGACGGCGTTCCTTTCTATGCCTATGGCGGCGATTGGAACAGGTATGATGCTTCCGACAACAATTTCATGGACAATGGTCTGATTAGCCCGGATCGCAAACCGAATCCGCACATGCACGAAGTCGGACATATCTACCAATCGATCTGGGTGACTCCATCCGATTTGACGAACGGTGTCGTGAACGTATATAACGAAAACTTCTTCCGTAATCTGGACGGTTACTATGCAGAATGGGAATTGCTGGCTAACGGCGAAGTGGTTCAGACAGGTATGATCAAAGACTTGGAAGTAGCTCCGCAACAGACCAAGTCCACAAAACTGAATTATAGCACAGATGGAATTTGCAAATGCAAAGAACTTTTGCTAAATGTGGCCTTTAAGTTGAAAAAAGCGGAAACATTGCTGCCTGCCGGTTATACGGTAGCTAAAAACCAGTTGACCATCCGCCCGTACAGCGCTCCGAAACTGGATCTGCAAAATGTACACCAGGTGAACATCGCGACTGTTATCCCAACCATTAAAGATAATGACATTAATTATCTGATCGTCGAAGGAGAGAACTTCCGCATAGACTTTGACAAGCATGACGGATTCCTGTGTAGATACGACGTAAACGGCACGACAATGCTGAAAGAAGATGGTAAATTGACTCCGAACTTCTGGCGTGCTCCGACCGACAACGATATGGGAGCCAACCTACAAAACAAATATGCCGCTTGGAAAGAACCGGGATTGAAACTGGTTTCTTTGACAAACAAAATCGAGAACGACATGGCAACTGTCAATGCTGAATATACAATGGATGCAGTAAAGGCCAAATTGTATCTGACTTATACGATCAACAATGAAGGTGCAGTAAAGGTCATACAGAAAATGGTAGCCGACAAATCGGCTGAAGTTTCCGATATGTTCCGCTTCGGCATGCAGATGCAGATGCCTAAATGCTTGGATCAGATCAACTACTACGGCAGAGGTCCGATCGAAAACTATTCCGACCGTAACAACGTTACCGACTTGGGTAACTACAAACAGACTGTAGAAGAGCAGTTCTACTCTTATATCCGTCCGCAGGAAACAGGGACCAAAACGGATATCCGGTGGTGGAAACAGACCAACAAGGGCGGTAACGGACTTATGTTCATTTCGGAAGCTCCATTCTCGGCTTCAGCCCTGAATTATTCGATCGAATCCCTGGATGACGGTACGCAAAAAGACCAAAGACACTCCGAACTTGTACCTCAGGCAAATTATACCAATATGTGCATTGACAAGGTACAAATGGGATTGGGTTGCGTCAACAGTTGGGGAGCACTTCCACTGGAACAATACCGTATTCATTACGGGGACTATGAATTCTCTTTCATCATGAAACCGATTCAATCTAATTTATAAACAGCAACAATAAAGGAATCTGTCCCCGCATTTCTATCCAAGAAGCGGGGACAAGTTTCTCTTTTTACAAAAATTGGTAAAAAAGCATAATCACTATACATATTTCGTTAAATAGCTGGTGCAAACTTTTATTTTATGTAGAAAAAGACTACTTTTATTGCCGATTTTTAAATCTAATTCAAGACTAATTGTAAAATCGTTTACCATAAAAACAAATGGCTACTAATAACAATTCTAATCGTTATCCTTCCGAAAACAAAGGGAGATTTTTCAAAGGAAAAACCTTCATTCTTTTGGTCGGGTTACTTCTCGGGGCAGGCATTATGGTTGCCGTATACAAAACATCCGTTTATTTCTCTTCCGATGAATCTTGTATGATGTGCCATGTTCATCCGCATGTAGAAGACAGCTGGAAACTCTCCAAACATGTAAATAACGGAAGCGGTGTTAAAACACATTGTGTGGCTTGTCACCTTCCGCCTCAAAGCGACACATGGAATCATTATACGGCTAAAGCCAAATTGGGACTGAAAGACGTATGGTCCTTCATGACAAAAGACAGTGCAGATTTCGACTGGAACACCAAGTCGGAACTGGAACATGCCGTTAAATATATTCCGAACGAATCCTGCAAAGAATGTCATCAGAATCTGTTCCCGGAAGGGATTAACCAAGATGGTATCACTGCTCACCTTTATTATGACGAAAACGAAAAGAAACTGGATTTGCAGTGTATCAGCTGCCACCTCGACGCGGGGCACTATAATCCGGATTACAAACATGGTAAATTAACAGGCATTCCCGGTGCTGCCACAGCAGCGGTCGACACCAGCCTCTATTTCAAGACGGCGACACCTGTCACATCATTTACCGACTATACGGAACAAATTCCGGGTACGGCCGTTACTTTCAAAATGGTTGCCATTCCGGGCGGTACATTCAAAATGGGTAGTACAAATAAAGAACCGTTCCATAAGGCAGATGAGGCTCCGGTCCGAAATGTTACGGTCAGTCCTTTCTTTATGGCAGAAGTAGAAGTTACTTGGGATCAATATTGGGCATTCTACGGACAAACCATGAGTGAAGGACGTACTCCTCCCGAAACCGTATACGCAAATAACAGCAATCCGGATGTCGATGCCATTTCCGGTCCGACTCCCCCGTTCGGATTCCCCGACCAAGGATGGGGTGCTGGTGATCGTCCGGCGATTACGATGACACATTACGCAGCAGAAACATTCTGCCAGTGGTTGTCTAAACAAACAGGAAAAAAATACCGTCTGCCGACCGAGGCAGAATGGGAATATGCAGCCCGTGGAGGAACGGAAACTCCTTATTTCTTCACAGGAAATCCTAAAGATTTTTCAGATCAGGGATTCTGGCGTAAGTTCTTCGATGCAAAGACAGACAGCATCAGTTCATTTGTGATTTATGCGAAGAACAGCAAGAACAGAACTCAGGAGCCGGGCGAAGTGAAAGCGAACCCGTTCGGTTTGAAGAACATGCTGGGTAACGTAATGGAATATTGTGCCGACAAATATGACCCGCAGGCTTACAGTAAAGGCGGTGAAAGTGTGACTAACCCGTTAATCACAGAAGGAGAAGAATGGGTCGTACGCGGCGGTAACTACACTTCCGATGCAGCAGATGTCCGTTCCGCAGCCCGCGATTATACCAAGCATGACGCATGGCTGAAGACAGACCCGCAGCAACCGAAGAGTATCTGGTGGTATTCGGATATCCGAGGTATCGGTTTCCGTGTGGTTTGCGAACCGGACCCAGCAATTGGAGCAAAATAACAGATGTTTAATTGATACCTAAAATTACTATATCATGAAGAAAGAAAACAGTATTAGCAGAAGATCGTTTTTAAAAAGTACAGCTATGGCCGGAGCACTGGGTGCAATCGGTACAGGTAGTGCAAGTGTATTAACCTCATGTGCAGGTGGCAGCGAAAGTGCTGCAGCAAACAAGCCTCTGAAAGAGCCTGGAACTTATTATATTCCGGAATTGCCCGACAAGGCTACTGACGGAAAAGAGTTGAAAGCCGGTGTTATCGGTTGTGGTGGACGTGGTTCCGGTGCAGCATTCAACTTCTTGGAAGCAGGTAATGGTGTGACAATCGTTGCCTTAGGTGATACATTTCAGGAAAGAATCGATGATTTGGCAGGTAAATTGAAAAAAGAGAAAAACATTGATATTCCGGCAGACAAACGTTTTGTTGGTTTGGACGCTTACAAACAGGTAATCGATAGTGGTGTCGATGTTATTATTATCGCTACCCCCCCCGTATTCCGTCCGATTCATTTCCAATATGCGACTGAAAAAGGCAAACATTCATTCCTGGAAAAACCGATTTGTGTAGATCCAGTAGGATATCGTACTATCATGGCAACAGCTAAACAGGCCCAGGCTAAGAACTTATGTGTCATTACCGGTACACAACGTCATCACCAGCGTAGCTATGTAGAATCTTACAAGAAGATCATGGAAGGAGCTATTGGTGAAATCACCGGTGGTGTTGTTTATTGGAATCAGAGTATGTTGTGGTATCGTGACCGCCAGAAAGAATGGAACGATTGCGAATATATGATCAAAGACTGGGTGAACTGGAAATGGTTATCCGGAGACCACATCGTAGAACAGCACGTACACAACATCGATGTATTCACATGGTTCAGTGGTTTGAAACCGGTCAAAGCAGTCGGATTCGGTTCTCGTCAGCGTCGTATAACAGGCGACCAGTATGACAACTTCAGCATCGACTTCACAATGGAAAACGGCATCCACTTGCATAGTATGTGTCGCCAGATTGACGGTTGTGCCACTAACGTCAGCGAATTTATCCAAGGAACAAAAGGCTCTTGGAACAGCGCTACGATGGAAATCAAAGATAATGCAGGCAATGTAGTTTGGAAATATGACGGAGAAGCAGAAAAAGCAAACACAAAACAGCAGAATCCGTATGTATTGGAACACGTCAACTGGATTAACTTGATCCGCAGTGGCAAGTCTATTGACCAAGCATCTGAAACTGCTGTAGCCAATATGGCTGCTATCATGGGACGTGAATCAGCTTACACTGGTGCAGAAACGACCTGGGATGCCATGACTGCTTCTCCTATCGATTACACTCCGAAAGACTTGAATTTAGGCAAGATGGATATGAGTGGATTTACAGTTCAAGTTCCGGGTAAAGCCCAAGACAAGAAATAAGAATTATATGGCACTGAACAGAAGAAACTTTTTAAGAACAACTCTGGCTGGCGCGGCTGTTGCAGCCGGTAGTTCAGCTTTTGCTGCCTGTGGTGGCAAAGCTGCTTCTACAGAAGGTTGTCCGACAGAAAAGGGATCATGCCCCAACAGCAAAGCCGAGTTGAAGATATCTTTTCAGGAAGGAATCGCCCCAGGTGCCAACCTCAACGAAAAGCTCGACTACATGGAAAAGTTGGGCGTCGTTGGTTTCGAACCGGGTGGACGCGGCCTGAAAGATCGTGTAAAAGAGATCAAGGATGCACTCAACGGACGCAATATCAAAGTGAGCGCCATTTGTGCAGGTTTCCAGGGTTTCATCCTTTCGACAGATCCGGCTATCCGCAAACAGTGTATGGATACGATGAAAGAGATCATGGCTGCCGCAGGCGAATTAGGTTCTACGGGAGTGATCATCGTTCCGGCTTTCAACGGCCAGAAACCAGCCATGCCTCATACACAGGAAACACGGGACTTTTTGTGCGAACAATTCAATGAAATGGGTAACTTCGCAAAAGAACACGGAACTACTGTTATCTTTGAACCGCTCAACAGGAAAGAGGCTTTTTATCTCCGCCAGGTAGCGGATGCAGCCTCCATCTGCCGCGATATCAACAATCCGGGTGTACGCTGTATGGGTGACTTCTGGCACATGACTTGGGAAGAGACTTCCGACATGGGAGCTTTCCTTTCCGCAGGCGAATATCTGCAACATGTGCATGTTGCCAGCCGTAAACGCCGCAGCATGCCGGGTGAAGACGGCGAAGCGGATAACTATGTGAACGGCTTTAAAGGTTTGAAGATGTTGGATTACGACAAATATGTAAGTTTCGAATGCGGATGCCAGGGAGACCGGAACGTTTTGGTGCCCGCCGCAGTGGAACTATTACGAAAACAATGGGAAGAAGCATAAAATATGCCATTAGTATATCCTAATATGCAAATGAGTGAGGTGGTGGAAGAGCATCCCTCACTCATTCCTGTCATTAACCGTTTTGGAATCCGCCTGGGCTTAGGTGACAAATCGGTAAAGGCGATATGTGAAGAATACCAACTGGATGCCGATTTCCTCTTGACGGTAATCAACACGTTCCTCAATGAGGAATACTTCCCAGAAAAGAAGCTACAAACATTCCATACTTCACAAATCATCGATTATCTGACTAAAACCAACCTGTATTACCAGCGCTACCAAATTCCGAATATAGAAAGGCATCTCGGTTCATTCATATCGATGAGTACACCGGGAAACAACACGCTCAACCTGATCGGTAAGTTTTTTTCCTCTTTCAAAGAAGAACTGACCTCACGGATCGAAAAGGACGACCGGGTATGGTTCCCCTATTGTCTGTCATTAAGCGAAATGTTGAAAGATTATCAATCTTCCGGACAGCTCGAAGCATTGCATCTCGGAACGGAGCAGCGATTGGAAGATCCGATAGAGGCCCTGTTGGCAGATCTGAAAAGCATCATGGTCAAGCATCTTTCCGGCGACTATAACGAGAACTTATGTTACGCTGTCATATTCGCGATCAGCAGCCTGGAAAAAGATATCAAACAACACAACCGCATCCGCTACCGGATATTGACACCGATGGTTTCGGCTATGGAAAAATTGTGTATTTAACAAACAGCCGGATGCATCGCAACAAGCAAATAGCAATTATATTACCCGACACGCTACAGAGCATCGGCCTACAAAGCATGCTGGCCGACTATTTTCCACCGGTAGAGATCAGCCACTACCCCACTTTCGAGGCTTTATCGACTTCCGGCAACGATACATTCGATTACTATTTTACAAATGCCGCTTCATTTGTCCTTTATGCAGACTTTTTCCTCCCTCGTCGGAGCAAGACAATGGTCCTGATCGACGGGGCCGAAGACGAAGGAGGGTTATCGGCAACTAATCATATCACGATCAAGGCCTCGCAGGAAATCATCATCGAGCAGATGGAACAACTTTTTACCGGAGAAAACAACAGTATTTCCAGCGAGAACAACAAAGAACTGTCCACCCGCGAAACGGATGTCCTCCAATTAATCGTCAAAGGCAGTACCAACAAAGAAATTGCAGACAAGCTGAATATCAGCCTGAACACAGTCCTCAGCCACCGCAAGAACATCACCACCAAGCTCGGTATCAAAACCGTATCGGGGCTTACCTTCTATGCCATTATGAACGGTATTATTTCAGGCGACGACATCGAACTTTAAAATCACTACATGTAGTGATTGATTCCCATTCATCTTTACCGTTCCTTTGCAACCGTAAAATACTAATAGTTTACAATAAATACGATGAATCAACGCTATCTGTATATCCTTGTTGCAGGCGCGCTTACGTGTTTGCAACCGATTAAAGCCGAACGGGTGAATGAAAATGTGAACGACACGATCAAGACCTATAATATAGGTGAAGTGATCGTCACTTCTTCCACAAAGGAAACGAACGACCTTCGTACGCTTCCGGGAGCTGTTTCCATCCTCTCACCCCAAGCGATAGCAGCCAAGCAGATAGATGCCCTCAAGGATATCAGCGCTTTCATCCCCAACCTTTATATGCCGGACTATGGTTCGAAAATGACTTCGGCCATCTATATACGTGGAATCGGAGCGCGAAGCAGTGGGCAATCCATCGGATTATATGTTGACAACGTCCCTTACCTGGATAAAAGTGCTTTTGATTTCGAGCTGAACGATATTCAGCGCATCGAAGTCTTACGCGGACCGCAGGGAACCCTCTACGGACGCAATGCAATGGGAGGTATCGTCAACATCTACACCCTCTCCCCCTTCGATTACCAAGGAACAAAAGTCACAATGTCGATGGGCAACTACGGGGTAGCCAAAGCCAAAGTTTCCCAATACAGCAAGATCGGAGAAAACATCGGACTCTCATTAAGCGGATATTACGACCGTAACGACGGCTTTTTCATCAACGAATACAACAACACAAAGGCCGATAAGGAGGAATCGGCAGGCGGCCGTTTCAAGTTGGAGGGGTATATTACAGATCATTTGAAAGCGCAATATACATTCAACTATGACTATGTAACGCAAAAAGCCTTTCCTTACGGGCAGTACGACCCACAAACCGGTACCGTACAGCCGATCCGCATCAACGATCCGAGTTCCTATTGGCGCCGCACACTGAACAACAGTTTGTACCTGGAATGGAAAACAGACCGTTTCATCCTCGCCTCCACCACGGCTTACCAATATCTGAAAGACGATATGAAAATGGACCAGGACTATACGGAACTATCTGTCTTCACCCTCCATCAAAGACAGAAACAATATGCCTGGAGCGAAGAGCTAGCGATCAAATCCAATACAAAAAGCAATTACCAATGGAGCTTCGGCGCCTACGGTTTTTACAACAGCCTGAATACTGACGGTCCCGTGATCTTCAAGCAAGACGGGCTGACAGGTATTTTGCAAAAAGCATTCGACGACATCCTGGCCAATAATCCGAAAGCACCGAAACTGACCGTCCAGGGAGACAAACTGAACCAGATCTATTTCCCCGGCAACTTCGACACACCGACTCACGGTTTCGCCGCCTTCCACCAATCGACCTACAACGACCTCTTTGTCGAAGGACTTTCCATTACCGCCGGTATCCGTCTGGACTACGAAAAAGCCAGTCTGGACTATCACTCGGCTGTAGACAGCATGAAGATCGGCGTGGAAATGGGCCCGATGAAGATGACACTACCGGTCACAACAACTATGGACGGCAACATCTCACAAGATTTCCTGCAAGTATTGCCGAAGATTTCACTCCGTTACCAGTGCACACCCGAAACATTCACATATGTCTCGGTCGCCAAAGGATACAAGACAGGAGGATATAATGTACAGATGTTCGGCGACCTGGTCCAGGCTCAAGCCAAATATGACTTGATGTCCAAGTTCGCCCCCGACAAGGCCGAACAACCGGGAGAAGTGGAAGACGTCGCTTCCTATAAACCGGAACATAGCTGGAATTACGAAGCAGGCATCCGTAGCGAACTGATCCGAGGCAGGCTGAGTGCAGAGCTGACACTCTTCTATATGGACATCCGTGACATCCAACTGACCAGCTTTGCCGAAAACGGCAGCGGGCGTCTGATCACCAACGGAGGAAAGGCGAACAGCTACGGCATGGAACTGAGCCTGCGCGGGCGTATCATGGACGGACTAACCGCAGATCTTAACTACGGTTTTACACACGCCACCTTCCGCGATTACATCTTCACGGACAAGGACGAGAACAGCCAGATCGTAAAAACGGACTGCAAGGATAATTTCATTCCTTACACACCGCGCCACACCGTAAGCTTAGGATTGCAATACACGAAACTGCTCCACCGGAAAATGATCGACCAATTTACTGCATCCGCCCAATTCACCGGGGCCGGCAAGATCTTCTGGACAGAAAAAAACGACATCAGCCAACCGTTCTACGGCCTCGTCAATGCAAAAGCAGGTATCCGCAAGGGAATCGTCAACCTCAACCTGTGGAGCCGCAACATCACAGGCACGGACTACCAGGCGTTCTATTTCGAATCATTCAACCAGTCATTCATCCAGAAAGGCAAACCTTTCCAGATCGGAGGCGAAATCACCGTTACATTTTAAGACATGAAATTATTCTATTACCTCCCGTTACTGCTCTGCCTGACATACACGGCAAAAGGGGAAGAGATTGAAAAAGATACGGCGAAGATCCGCAATGTCGAACTGAACGAAGTGGTCGTGCAATCGTTCAAGCAACAGCGGGACCTCAGGCTGGAACCCCTATCGGCATCAGCCGTGACGGGAACGGCCATCCAAAACCGGAATATCACGGGAATCAAAGAATTCAGTTCGTTCATCCCGAATCTTTTCATGCCGGACTACGGATCGAAACTGACCTCACCGGTTTATATCCGGGGGATCGGATCGAAAATCAATGCACCCTCGGTCGGGCTTTATGTGGACGGCATCCCCTACTTCGAAAAATCAGCTTTCGATTTTGATTTCAATGAAGTGGACAGGATCGAAGTGTTGCGCGGTCCGCAAGGGACACTCTACGGCCGTAACACGATGGGCGGCATCATCAATGTCTATACAAAATCGCCTCTGAAATATGAAGGGACGAACATCTGGCTTTCCAACGGCAACTACGGTTACCGCGACTATGCCCTCTCCCATTATAAAAAGATCGGAGAAAAGTTCGGATATGCCGTTTCCGGTGATTTCCAAAGCAGCGACGGCTATTTTACCAACCTGTTTACGGATAAAAAGGCAGATGATATGAAGTCCGGTTCCGCCCGCATCCGCCTGGAATGGAAGCCTCGAAAGAACCTTTCGATCGGGCTGATGAGTTCGTTCGACCGTTCTGTCCAGGGCGGCTATCCCTACGCTGTCTGCGATTCGGTCACCCATAAACCGGGAGAAGTCAACTATAATGACTACAGTTTCTACAAACGGACACTTTCGACAACCGGCTTCTCGGCGGATTACCAGGGAAGGGGCTACAGCATCAACAGCCGGACCGCCTTCCAATATATCTCGGACCATCAAGGCATCGACCAGGATTTCTCTCCCAAAAGCATCTATTTCGCACGTCAGGATATGAAGCAGAAAATGTTTTCCGAAGAACTGAACATCAAATCAACGACTCCCGGACGCTACAAATGGCTGTTCGGTGCCTTCGGTTTCTGGCAGGGGATAGACAATACCGTGACACTCGATTATTTTACCAAAGACTATGCGACACGCAAGCTGTACGACACGCCGACCTATGGTGTCGCTTTCTACCACCAGTCCACAATCGACGACCTGCTGACGCGCGGTCTGTCACTGACTTTCGGCATCCGCTACGATTATGAGCACACCTCCAACGATTTTCTTTTTTATAAAGAAACGGACGGCGGCAGCAAGCAGATGGATACCTTCGACAGCCGGCTCAAATTCAGCCAGGTCACCCCGAAAATCGCCCTGCAATATATGTTCCCGTCTACCGGCATGCTCTACGCCACCGTGACGAAGGGGTATAAGACAGGTGGTTTCAATACCTCCTTCGATCGTGAGGAAGACCGCACATTCCGCCCTGAAACCAGTTGGAACTACGAGTTGGGAGCAAAGCACCCGCTTCTCGACAACCGCCTGAACGCTGAGGTCTGTTTCTTCTGGATCGACTGGAAGAACCAACAGATTTACCAGATGCTCGCCACCCAGAACGGGCAGTTCCTGCGTAACGCTGGACGTAGTGAGAGCAAAGGCGTCGAAGTCAGCCTGCAAGGGAATCCGGTCAACGGGCTGATGGTACAGGTAAACTACGGCTTTACGCACGCCACTTTCAAAGATTACAAGGATGAACGGAAAGACATCGACTACAGCGGCAATTTCCTGCCGATGGTCCCACGCCACACTTTTGCCGTCGGAGCTGATTACACGATCCCGAACCCTTGCCGACACATCGATCGCTTCACAATCAGTGCGAACTACACCGGGACGGGACGTATCCAATGGAAAGAAGACAATAAAATCTCACAACCCTACTACGGACTATTGAATGCAAAAGTGTCTGCTACAAAAGATTTTATTACCTTTGCGATCTGGGGGAAAAATATGACCGGTGCAGACTATTCTGCTTTCTATTTTGAAACAGGCGGAAAGGGTCTGGCACAAAAAGGACGGCCGTTCACGATCGGAGGGAATATACAATTGAATTTTTAAAAGTCTCGGCAGAAGTTCGGACGACACTTTGAAAACTCTTAAAGCCCCGGCCGGAAGCCGGATGATTATATAACGATATTATGATACAGAAAGACAAAACATACAACCTCGCGACCTTCTTCTGCCTCTACATCGCGCAGACGATCCCAATGAGCTTCTTTTCCACCGTCATCCCCGTCATGATGCGTCAGGAAAACTTTTCGCTCTCGGCCATCGGGCTTCTCCAGTTGATCAAGTTGCCTTGGATACTAAAATTCCTTTGGTCACCGATGGTAGACCGACACGCCGTGACGACGGGCGATTATAAACGGTGGATTTTTTCTTCCGAACTGATCTACGCCGGCCTGATCTTTGCCGTCGCTTTCCTTGATTTCCATACGGACTTCTATACGATCGTCGCCCTGATCATCGTTTCCTTCGTCGCTTCCGCCACGCAGGATATCGCGACCGACGCGTTGGCGGTACTCGCTTTCAGCCGGAAGGATAAAAGTCTTGTAAACAGTATGCAGTCGATGGGAAGTTTCGGAGGTTCGATGATCGGGGGCGGTGTCTTGCTCCTACTTTTCAAACAGATCGGATGGAACGGGCTGTTGCCCTGCGTCGCACTGTTTGTCATCGCTGCCCTCCTGCCGCTCTTTTTCAACAAAGGCCTCCGCATTCAACCGAAGGACACGCACGAACGGGCCAAAAAGGCGGATGTGATCTATTTCTTCGCCCGCCGGAGCATCTGGAAACAGATCGGTTTCCTTTTCCTTTACTATTCCGGCTTGATCGGTACGCTCGCCATGTTGAAGCCCTGGCTGGTCGACTTAGGCTACGACATGAAGGAGATCGGAGTGATGAGCGGAGTGGCGGGGACATTCGTCGGGTTCCTCTCCTCATTTGCCGGCGGGATGATCGTACGGCGGATCGGTCGTTTCAGGGCACGCATCCTGTTTGCAGTATTTGTCTTGATAGCGACACTCTATTTCCTCGGACTTTCGTATGTGCATCCTACGACTACCTTGCTCTATGGCGGGATTTTCCTTCTGTGGGGCAGCTACGGGATGGCGACGATCGTAGTT
>ERZ833782.1587-NODE-1587-length-18743-cov-7.372110_pt1 | contig 18743 bp, 12 predicted proteins | sample MGYA00519577_ERZ833782 | MGnify/ENA primary metagenome ERZ833782 (study PRJEB31850, sample SAMEA3708745) | human gut metagenome | biome: human gut; feature: human-associated habitat; material: faeces | place: China | collected 2014 ...
ATACGTTAAGCGGCAGATCCGGGCAGTCGATCACACCTTTTAAGAGCATTAAGAATTCAGGAATGACTTCCTTGATGTTGTCGGCGATAAATACCTGATTGTTGTAAAGTTTGATGGTTCCCTCAATGGAATCATACTCGGTATTGATCTTCGGGAAGTACAGGATACCCTTTAAGTTGAACGGATAGTCCATATTCAAGTGGATCCAGAACAATGGTTCTTTGTAATCTAAGAATACTTTGCGGTAAAATGCTTTGTATTCTTCGTCGGTGCATTCGTTCGGACTCTTTGCCCAGAGAGGGTTGGTATCGTTTAATGGAACCGGACGCTTTACGATCTTTAATTTATCTTTTGCAGGAGAAACTTCAACGACTTCTTTTTCGCCGTTTTCGTTTTCTTTCTCCTCTGTTTTTGCTTCCTCATGGATCGTCTCAACGACAGTGTCTGTGTCTAATTTATCAGCGGCGTCGATCGTCTCATATTCTGTCTCAGCGTTTGCCTTCTCAAGGAAGATCGGAGTCGGCATGAAAGAGCAGTACTTTTCGATGACTTCTCTTGCACGGTACTCGTTGGAAAATTCAACGGAATCCTCGTTTAAGAAAAGGGTGATCTCTGTACCGACGCCTTCTTTGGTGCCATCAGCCATATCAAATTCAGTACCGCCGTCGCAGGACCAGTGAACAGCCGTTGCACCGTCTTTGTAGGATAATGTATCGATCGTTACCTGATCAGCTACCATGAATGCGGAGTAGAAGCCAAGTCCGAAGTGACCGATGATCTGATCGTCGTTTGCTTTGTCTTTGTATTTTTCAATGAAATCTGTTGCACCGGAAAATGCGATCTGGTTGATGTATTCCTCAACCTCGTCTGCGGTCATACCAAGACCATTATCGATAAATTTTAAGGTTTTTTCCTCCGGATTTACAACAACGTGGATCTCCGGTTTGTAGTCAGACGGTAATGTATATTCGCCCATCATTTCGAGTTTTTTTAATTTTGTGATCGCATCACATCCGTTACTGATCAGCTCACGGAAGAAGATGTCGTGATCGGAATATAACCATTTTTTGATAATCGGGAACAGATTATCGCTGTTAATTGAAAGATTTCCATGTTTCTCTGCCATATTCAAACACTCCTTTATAATCGTAATAAAATGCAGTGGGCAGATCCGCCTCGCTGCTGCCTGAATCTAATATTATAACCGCAAATTTCAAAAGTCAATAGAAAATCAGCACTCTTTTTTAATGAGTGCTAACAAAAGAAACGGAAATGCCTTAAAACAGGGAAAAACCAGTATTTCTTAAAAAAATATAAATTAAGCAGATAAATAGGATTTTCATTTTGCAGGATTTGTTTTATCATGATAACAGTGAAATTTATTAAGCAGATGAAAAAGATGTTTGCTGGGCAGAAATGGAGATTATTATGACACGCGACAATAACATTCCGGAAATTGATTTTGTGATCACATGGGTAGATGGCAATGATCCGGACTGGCAGAAACAGAAAATGGAGTACAGTATGCAGCCGGATCTGTCGCAGAAACAGGATGACAGAAAAGAGAGATACAGAGACTGGGATCTGCTGAGGTACTGGTTTCGTGGTGTGGAGCGTTTTGCACCATGGGTGCGCAGGATACACTTTGTTACATGGGGGCATCTGCCATCCTGGTTAAATAAAGAACATCCGAAGTTAAATATTGTAAATCATAAAGATTTTATTCCAGAAAAATATCTGCCGACATTTAATTCACATGCCATTGAGTGGAATATGCACAGAATCCCAGGTCTGGCAGAGAATTTTGTATATTTTAATGATGATATGTTTCTGATAAAAAAGGTCAGACCGGAACAGTATTTTAAAAATGATCTTCCGGTGGATATGCTGGCTCTTCAGCCTGATGTGGCAAATACAAAAGATCAGGTCATGCCATATATTTACCTGAATAATGCCATGCTTCTGGCAAAATATTTTGACAAACGTGAAAATATGAAAAAACAGCCGGGAGCATATTTCCATCCCGGTTATCCGTTTATGTATTTTATTTATAATATGTTAGAACTGGCGTTCCCGTTGTTTACAGGATTTTACACGGTTCATGGGCCGTCTCCTTTTAAAAAGAGTACTTTTGTGAAAATGTGGGAATTAGAGCCGGAGTTGTTAAACGAGGTGTGCAGCCATAAATTCCGTCAGAAAGAGGATGTCAGCCAGTATGTGCTCAGGGAGTATCAGAAACTGACTGGCGGTTTTGTTCCCGGCAATGTAAGAAGACTCTGCCGGTATTATGATGTCTCAAATGATAACAGCAGGATTGTGGCTGATATAGGTCATCAGAAGAGTGGAAGCGTCTGTTTGAATGACAGCAATCAGGAGATTGATTTTGAGTGGGCAAAAGAAGAACTTCATATGGGTTTTGCGCAGATCTTGAAGGAAAAATCTGCATTTGAAAAGTAAGAGGTGAAAAAAGTGATCGTATTAAAAGCAGATAGCGAATTAAAAATGACATTTGAACGGCTGATAAAGACCATGCATGCAAATGTAAACTGGACAGGTCTTTTTGTGGCACTTGATAATTATCTCATTTTACAGGGGGAAGTGCGCTCCCTGTTTTTTCATTTTGACAGTAGAAAAGTGGCGGAAAATATTGTAGATCTGCCGATCAAAGAAGATGAGATCAAAGATACCGATGAGGCAGCAGTACGGGATGTGATCAATATGATCCTGTATGCATTTGGAAAATGGGGAACGATCCAGGGACTTCGTGTGGAAAAAAATACGGAGCAGCTGAATACTCTTTTCGGGCATGTGCTTGCAGGAATCTATATTGAACCGGAATATACCACGCAGTATTTTCGTTTTTATCATGCAGGAAAGCGTATTACCTATGAAGATGTGATACAGGCGGCACTTGAGGCAAAAGAAGCAGTGCAGAAGGAAGAGGAAGCAGACGAGGAACAGGGACTCTGGCATAAAGTTGAATGGAAGATGGCGCATACTGTTTTTGAGAGAATAGAACTTTCACTGTCAGAAAGAGCAAAAGGCAGGATTGGCAATAACTTTTATAAAGTTGGTTACCGCTGCCCAAAATGCAAAGGAAATCTGCATATGATCATGTATCCGAAAGGAAAAGAGTTTCGAATCGAGACGCCTGAGGGAGTAGTCCTTTTGGCAAAAGCATGTACCTGTGCAGCGTGTCACAGATTTTATACGCCGCGCCCATGGAAACTTCTTGGAGACGGCGATATTTATCTGATGGATTTTGAGGAGGATAAAAAGGCATACGAAGATTATCTTGAGCTGATGGGGCGTAACGGCGAGCATGAGGCAAACAGCCGTTATAATGAGTATGAGGACGGCAGAAAGCCGGCGGGTGTCGAGGACGAGCAGCAGCCACTTGAGGAACTGTGCGAGGATCTGCCGGAATATTCAGATGCAGACTTTGAGGAATTATTAAATAAGATAGAAGAGGGATTTTTCCCGGAAAGCAGTATTGCAGCCTGCGAACCTGCCATACAGGAGGAAAAAAAGCGTCGTAAAAAGTTAAAGAGTACGCCTGCATCAGATCAGGACGAAGTCACAGATGATGAAGAAGAGCAGGATGAGAGCAAGAACCGGCACGCAGAAAAACAGCATGGAAATGAAAGCGCGGGTGAAAGTGGATGGAAGCGGAATGAGAACGAAAGGCTGTATGCAGATGCACGTCAGGATGAAACCGAACGACGCCATGTGAAAGGTTCCCGATATGAGAGTGACAGCAGGCAGCCGCACGAAGCTGGGCAGATTGGTGGGGAATCGTCCGATGAAAAATATGCACAGGTAAATAATGCGGAGGCACAGAAAGCCCGTGAAACTTATCAGGCTAAATTTGGAGTCGCAGACCGTATGTCAGAGCGCCAGCTTTCTGAATTAAAACACCAGCTCATGCATGAAACAAGAATTTCGCCCGAAGAGCGGAAACAATACCTGGATGTGTTAGAGGAAAAAGAACAGGACAGAAAGCTTGCCGCGTTAAATAAAAAGGCAGAGAACTGCGCAGATAAAAATTATGCCGTGATGCGCCGTGTCTATGACGAGATTGCAGAGGAAAAGCTGCCGCAGGAGAAAAAACAGAATCTGCTTTTAAATCTGAAACAGAAAATGCAGACACAGGCAGAGCGGGAAGTCGCAGAGCTGGTTGGGAAAATGCCGCCTAATATGGACAGGGCACGTTACCATGCACTTCGGGAGAAATTAAAAGAATACGAAGGAGTAGATTTAACCCCATATCAGGAACGGTTAGAATCGCAGAAAAATCTTGCCGAACAGCAGGAAATAAAAAATATGATCCGCCAGTCGAGAAAAATCACCAGAGATGATCTGACAGAGCTTAAGGAGCGTCTGAAAGAAAAGGAGTTTGAGCCGGGGCTGGTTTTGCCGTATTTTGAGCAGATCGAGAATAAAATCCGTCAGATGGATGAAAATGAGATCGCAGAAATTACCGGTGATCCGGCACACATGTCCTTTGATGAGGGAATGGATGCGTATCAGAAGATTGCAGAAGGACCATATTTACCGGATTTAAAGGATAATGCATTAGAACTTTTAAGCAGGCGTCTTTCCAAGATCAAGACGGATGAGTGTGAACAGCTTGTAAATAAGCTGAAAAATGAACTGGAAGAGGCGGGAATCACAGAAAGCCAGAAACATTATTTTTACCCGGCGAGAAAAGTGCTGTTAAAGCAGGCAGCGCCGCAGGAAACAGAGGTTATCGATTATGCCATGGCATCCTATGCCGCAGGAAACGGTCTGTTTGAATATCCGATTTTTGTGGTGGACACATCGAGAAACAACAGTGGAAAAGAGGGGATTATCCTGACACCGGAACATCTATATTACAGCACACTGATGACATCTTACCGTATTGATGTTCCGTCCATAGATGAGATCACTGCATCCACAGGACTTTTAAACCGTGGTGTGTATGTGACAGAGAAAAATGGGAAAAAGACGAAAATTCCATATGCGGTAGAAAATAAGCAGCTCACGGCATATGCCGGGGTATTGAATGAATTTATTCATTATTTACAGGAAAAACCGGATTCACGAAATATTTCTTATCTGGCGAAAGAAAAACATGATACGATCTGCTGCTTCCGCTGTGGTTATGTATATAAGGGAGGAAATATCTGTCCAAAATGTGGATTTAAAAACAATGCTTAGAAAATATTAAGAATTATTAAAAATGTATAAAAATGCTTCTTATTTTTGAAAGATGTGATATAATGTTACCATACATATTGTTATTTAATTAACAAAATATGTGATGGTTATATAAAAGTTGCACACAGTAAATGACACAAAAAATACAGGCATGTGTATGTGTCAGGGGGCGGCCTTTTGATGGCGGCAGATTGGAGGAAAGATGGCAAGATTTACATTACCACGCGATTTGTATCACGGAAAAGGGGCATTGGAAGCATTAAAGACGTTTGAAGGCAAAAAGGCGATTATCTGCGTAGGCGGTGGTTCCATGAAACGTTTCGGTTTTCTTGACCGCGCAAAACAGTATCTGGAAGAAGCCGGCATGGAAGTACAGCTTTTTGAAGGAATTGAGCCGGATCCATCGGTGGAGACCGTAATGAAGGGCGCAAAGGCGATGGAAGAGTTTGGTCCGGACTGGATCGTTGCGATCGGAGGAGGTTCGCCGATCGATGCGGCAAAGGCTATGTGGATCAAATACGAATATCCGGATATCACATTTGAGGATATGTGCAAGGTGTTTGGTATTCCAAAACTTCGTAAGAAAGCGCATTTCTGTGCGATTTCCTCAACTTCGGGAACTGCAACAGAGGTAACTGCATTTTCCATCATCACCGATTATGAGAAAGGTATCAAATATCCGATCGCTGACTTTGAGATCACACCGGATGTTGCAATCGTTGATCCGGAACTTGCAGAGACAATGCCACAGAAACTGGTAGCACATACCGGAATGGATGCGATGACACATGCAATCGAGGCATATGTATCGACAGCGAACTGTGATTTCACAGATCCGCTTGCCCTGCATGCAATCAAGATGATCCAGCGTGATCTGGTAGGATCTTATAACGGGGATATGGAAAAGAGAGATAACATGCATAATGCACAGTGTCTTGCCGGTATGGCATTTTCCAATGCACTGCTTGGTATCGTACATTCCATGGCACATAAGACCGGTGCTGCATTTGCGGATTACGGCGCACATATCATCCACGGTGCAGCCAACGCAATGTATCTGCCGAAAGTGATCGCATTTAACGCCAAAGATGAAACTGCAAAGAAACGTTATGGTGAGATCGCAGATTTCATGGGACTTGGCGGTGATTCATTAGACGAGAAAGTGGAACTTCTGATCAAATATCTGCGTGGTATGAATGATGACTTAAAGATTCCGCACTGTATTAAGAATTATGGTGCAGACAGTTATCCGACCGAGCAGGGCTTTGTACCGGAAGAAGTGTTCTTAGAGAGACTGCCGGAGATCGCAGCCAATGCAATCTTAGATGCATGTACAGGATCAAACCCGAGACAGCCGAGCCAGGAGGAGATGGAAAAGCTGCTCACCGCTGTATACTATGACAAGGAAATCGACTTCTAAGAGCCGATTTTTGGTAGCAGCGCACAATTTGATGGGAAGCATAAAATTTTGAACACTCCCGTTTGTGTTTTATGCTATACTATACCCAATGGCGCAGCCGCCGGCCAGCGGCTGCGCCTTTCTTGAATGGTTCCCCCGCGCGTCCGCACGAGGGCAGAATGAGGAGGAGTGCGTGAAGTATGTATAAGATTTTGGAAAAGACGCCGCTGAACCCGACGGTGACAAAAATGGTCATCGAAGCGCCGCTGGTGGCGAAAAAAGCGGAGCCGGGACAGTTCATCATCTTCCGTGCGTCGGAGGACGGCGAGCGGGTGCCGCTGACGATCGCGGATTATGACCGTAAGGCCGGCACCGTGGGACTCGCGGCGAAGTGGATTGGGGCGGATAGCCCTGAAGTCCGCCATTGGCTTTCGACTCTTGAAACCTCCCGGATTCTAAATCTCACGCGCGGCGCTTCGATCCGTGACACTTCGTACCCGAGGCTCTTTGCGGATGGGGCGTTCCTGCCCGCGTCTGGCCTCGACCGAGCCGGTCCCCCGGACCCGAAGGCGTCGCGCGACTTCCCGGTGCTGCTCCTTTCCGGTGCGTCCGAAGCGAACGCTCTGGTGTCCCGCGACCCGTATTTCGCGGCCGCCCTGAAGGATTCGAGCCTCCTCACGAACCCCGCCTCTCAATCTGAATTCGCGTTCGCGTCCCGCTACGGGAGCAGCCTGATGCTCTGGGCGAACACCGCGGAAGCCGCGGACCGCGCGTACCGCTTCGGAAACCATCAGGTGTTCGCCGGAATTTTCCGCTGGGGGGATGATGAGGCGGTGGTCGGGGCGGCTGCGAAGGCGCTGCACGGATCGGCGTCAGACGTCCCGTCCGCCTTTATCTTCGGACCCTCGAAAAACTTTGACGCCCGCTACGGCGGCGCGGTCCGCACCGCGGGAGGACAGGAACTTCTCTCGATCACCCGCTCTTACGTGAAGAACTTCATCCGCACCGGAAACCCAAACGGCGAAAACCTCGTCACTTGGGCCCCGTGGGGTGAAACCGGAAACGCGCTGGTGCTCGACGCCGATCGAACCAAGGCGTGGGCCGATACCGAAGCGTCCCGCGTGGATCTCACGGCGACCTTCCGTCAGATGGATGACGATCAGTCCGTGACGCCGGACGCGAAGGCAAAGCTCATCTGGGATGTACTCTCAGGCTACGCCTGGAGTCAGCCGCTGGAGGCGAAATTCGGCGTCCCGAATGATCTTTTCGCGGGCACCGTGCCGAAGTACGACTCCCCGGCTTCTGAGGACGACGCGGCATAAAGTCCCGGAAAGCGCGGAATTCCATCCGAGAGGGGGATCCATTACGGACGCCCCTTTTTTATTTTTTTCGGTTGGGAGAGGAGAGGGACCCGGCCCCGGTCTCACAAAACAGGAACCGCCTGATTCTCAGGGCGGTTAAACCCAGAAAACCAGGCGGTTGGGACACAGCCGACTGCACACAAGAAAGCCGGCTGCTCGGGATCTATTCTAGCGGGTGAGCCGAGTGTTTTGGGGCGGCTCACGCCTTTACGGACGGGGCTTCAGACGATTTTCGCTTCACGCCATCGCCTTTTCTTCCGCGACCCGGGGTTCGGGGGCTTTCGGCATCGGCCAGAGTTTCAGGAACTGTTTCGCGAAAAGCCCGACGCAGAGCGCCGAGACAAACGTTCCCTCGCGGACCCCGATGATGCCGCCTGTGAAGATGAGAGCCACGATGCACGCGATGATCACAAGCGACCAGTCGTTCACGACTTTCATGGTTCCAAACGGGTGACGGAAGAAAACGGACTCCGCGAGCACAATGCCTTCGCCCGGCTGCACGATCGTCCGCGAATGGATCTGCATCACGATTCCAAGGGCGAGGATGGCGTTCCCGAGGAAACTCACGATAAACCGCGGGATGTAGCCTGACGGCATTACGGCGGCGGCCGGCGTCATCGTGAAATCGATAAACGCGCTGAACACAAAGACCACCGGCACCTGAAAGCACATGAAGGCGTGGAAGACGCCGCGTTTCTTCAGGAGCAGCCACTCAATCACGAAGAACACGACATTCACGATAAAGGTCGTGGTGCCGAAGGTGAGCCCCGTGAGCCCGGTGATGGTGTAGGGGAGGGAACTGATCGGGGTGGTCCCGAGATGCGTCTGCGTAATCAAAGAAATGCCGGACGCGGCGACAAACATGCCGAGCGCGAGAAGCGCCCAGCGCTTCCCGTAATCAATTAACTTTTCTGAATTCAACCTCTTTCTCCGATTTATCCGTGCGGGATCCAGCAGGACACCCGCGCGAACCTGGCCATTCTAAGAGGGTCAGAGAAGGCCGTCGGCCAATCTCAGCTTATGAGTCCTTTGAAATGTTTTTGGCCCAGTCTTTGATCAGCCCTCTGAACCAGACGGCGGAAGGGTCATCATGGATCGCCTGCGACCAGACGAGAGAAAGCCAGGGATTGTCAGTTTCTGAAGGCGGAATCTGAACGCAGGAGAGCCAAGGAACCAGCTTGATCAGATACTGAGCGCCTGTAAAACCGCAGATTGCCAGCGCATCGGTTTCCTTCAGGACGCCGAGTGCCGTGGCAATGCTGTAAACACGGAGCATGGCGGAGTCCTGAATGGATTCCGCAAGGAGTCCGGAATCCATGCTTGGGAAGTCTCGCTCCTCAAATCGGCTGACAGATACCGTCGGATGTTTTTTCAGAATCTGCGGCCAGTGTTCGGGCGTTTCTCGCAGTTCGGAGAGTGAGGGATGATCTGCCCGGCAGAGGATGACCCGCTTCAGCTCAAAAAGCGGAGTGGAGCCCATCAGGAATCGTTCCTGAAGGCATAAAGGCGAAATCGAGGTCCCGATTCAAAAGCGCCTGTCCGAGTTTCGGATACTCGCCCCGGAACACCAGTCTGACGTGCGGAGCTTCTATTTCGAGTCGCTTTACAAGTTCGGCGAGAAGAGATTCCGTCGCGATTGAAAAGCTGGAAATCCGGAAGGTTCTTGTCGACTCCGCTGGATCAAAAGGAATTCCGGCCCGAAGACTTTTGATTTCAGCCACGATGGGTCGGAGACGGTCCCCGAGATTAATCGCGAAATCGGTTGGCTGCAGCCTTCCGCTGACAACCACGAACAGCGGATCGTTGAAATGAACGCGGAGTTTATCGAGCATCCGCGATGCCCCTGATACCGAAAGATCAAACCGCTCGGCAGCCGCGCTGAGGCTTTCCCCCTTCTCCAGCAGATCCAGCAGAAATTCCAGTGCCCAGAATTTGAAGGGGTCGTTTGTTTGCAAGATCTGAAACCTCCGTATACCAGCTTCTGCCATTGAGTCAATAGAACTAGGTCGCCAGAATTAGTTCATACACATTCTGTATCACTGGAGAGTTTACGATGAAACTGAAAACCCTGACAATTGTGGCTTGCATGGTGACGGCCTCGTTTGCCTGTTTGTCGACTGCACAGGCAGCGGATGACGCCAATAAAAATCCAACATTTACAAAGTACGCGCCATGGAAGGGCCAGGGGCAGCTGGGTTACGTTTACGTTAACCCGTATGGGAATACACCCCTCACAGCGATTATTGATCGAGGCAGTAAAAACATTACTGGGGTTGTCGTTACGGTACACGGAAAAGGCGCGAAGGGTGTCACGATCTCTTATCCCGTCTCAGACAAGGCCGTCATGAATCATGACGGCATTCCGGTGTTCGGTCTTTACGCGGACACCCTGAATCAGGTGACCGTGAGCTATAAGCTCGATGGCAAGCCTGTTACCGAAAACTATCGGATCCAGACAAGCGGTATTGATTTTCCGGTCGCTGATATGAGCATCCGTCCCCATCCTGAGGCTGAGGTGGTCGTGAATACTGGCAAGATGAATGGGAGCCTCTACCTCATCAACTCGCTGGGACAGATGCCGAACGCGAACGAAATCATCTGGGCCCGAGGCGGCGCCGCGCAGTATAACAGCGTGCCGGTCAATGTGATTTTCGATACAAACGGTGATATCCGCTGGGTGCTGAAGCCGGACGCTTTCACGAATTACGATTTCCGCAATCTTGATCGCCGCGGCAACATGATGGCAGTCACCCAGGTGAAGGACGGGGATTTGATTTTCGCGCAGGGACTCAGGCACTTCAAGATGGATCTGGTGGGTCTCGTGAAGCGTGATCAGCGGCTTCCGAGAGGCTACATCGACTATTCCCATGACCAGATTCAGATGCCGAACGGCGACCTCCTGCTTCGTGTCGGCAAGAGAAACTACAAGCGTCCGGATGGCGTCGTTGTCAATACGATCCGCGATCAGATCATTGAAGTGAATGCCGATGGGGACCTGGTGGATGAATGGAATCTCCCCGAGATTCTGGATCCTCTTCGCGATAACCTTCTTCGCGCTCTTGACCAGGGAGCGGTCTGCATTGAGATTGATCCGAAGAAGGCCGGTCAGACCGCGGAGGCCCGTCCCGATGCTCCGCTTATGGACATTCCCGGTATCGAAGTCGGCCGCAACTGGGCCCACGTGAATTCGATTGAGTACGATCCGAAGGATGACTCCATCATCCTCTCCATCCGACATCAGGGCGTCATCAAGATCGGCCGCGATAAGCAGGTGAAATGGATTCTCGGCACGCCTGCGGGGTGGTCCGCGAAGTTCAAGGACAAAGTCCTGAAACCGGTGGACAGCCACGGCAAGGCGCTTACCTGCGATAACGCCGGGTGTGAAAACACCGACTTCGACTGGCCGTGGATGCAGCACGCCGCAAGTCTGACCTCGCGCGGCACACTCATCGTTTTTGATAACGGTGATGCCCGTCACCTCGAACAGCCTGCCCTCCCGACTATGAAATATTCCCGCGGTGTGGAGTATCGGATCAATGAAAAGGACATGACAGTCCAGCAGGTCTGGGAATACGGGAAAGACCGGGGATTCGCTTGGTACGCGCCGGTCACCGGAAATATCCGTTACGACGGATCGAAGGACGTCATGCAGATCTTCGCTTCGTCGACTGGCATTTTCGATAAGTCGAAGAAGGCCATCGAATCGACCTTTGATGTCATTGACTACAAGACAAAGAAGATCGAGCTCGAGATGAAGATCAAGATGATGGGGAAGAAGAACATGCCCTATCGCGCTGAAAAGATTGATCCGAAGATCGCTTTCTGACGCTCCCTCAGACTGATTCATCGGAGACCGCCTCTCGCGCTTCCCGCTGACCGATCCTGGTCTCCGATCCAACCCTAAACCAATGAGGAATTTCCCCGGCACTGACCAGGCTCTGTTTTTGTCAGGCCGGCGGGACATTCCGAACAGAAACCCCGCGGAGCAACTGCTCCGCGTTCACTGGAGTCATTCATCATGCAACGCCGTACTCTTTTCTCTGCTGCCTTTGCCGCTGCCGCCTCTTTCTCCCTTCCCGCTCTCGCCGACAATTTCAAGGAAGGCACGGATTATGTCCGTCTCAGCAAGCCGATCGCCAGCCGCAAAAATAATGTGATCAAGGTCTTCTCTTACGACTGCCCGTTCTGCTACCGCTATGACATCGGTGTGGATCCCAAAGCGATCCCGATGATTGAGAAAATGGGGATGACCTTTGAGCCGCGCCATCTCGAAACCAAGGGCAAGTATGGCCGCACAGCCTCTGAATTTTTCGCAATGTGCATTCTTCGTGACCAAAAGGCCGGAAGGAGTCTTGAGGCCAAGGATTCTCTTTTCAAGAAGGCAAAGGACGCTGTCTACCACGCTTATCACCGGAAGGGAGAACGCTGGACCAAGGGCGAAGCCGCCTTTATCGAAACCCTCACAGGAGCCACGGGGATTAGCGCGGATGAATTCGCCAAGGAAAGAAAGACTGCCGCTGTGCAGAATCTCGTGAATTCCTGGAAGTCCGTCTATGACGTGGCAAAGATTCAGGGCATCCCGGCTTACGTCGTGAACGGGAAGTGGCTCATCATGACAAAGAGCATTCAGAGCATTGATGGATTCGTCGCCCTGATTCAGAAGCTCTCCAAGATGTAAGGGGAGGAGCTGATATGAAATGGTTCAATCAGCTGCGGCAGGATCCTATCGGGACGATTGCCGACTGGCAGGATATGCGGTGGCCCTGGATTCTGATGGCAGCGGTCTGTGTGCTTCTCGTCCTGGTGGCCCACTACATGTTCCAGGTGTGGCTCTATATGGCCCCTTGTGAACAGTGCGTGTACATCCGGTTCGGTTTTCTTGTGATGGCGATCGGCGGACTGCTCTGTGCCATCAATCCGAAGAATCTGATCCTGAAGGTGCTGGGATACGTCTTTGCTTTTGCCGGCGCGATCTACGGTCTGAAGTGCTCGGTGAAGCTTGCTGCTATCCATCACGCCATTCATAGTGACGATCCGACCGCGATGTTCGGCATGCAGGGCTGCTCAACCGACCCCCATTATCCGTTTGATCTTCCGCTCGCACAGTGGGCGCCGGATTGGTTTAAGCCGACGGGTGACTGCGGGTACGACCTCGCGGTGGTACCGGATGGAGTCCAGCTCTCGAGCCTGCAGCAGTGGTTTATCGATATGTATAACAGCTCGGATTCCTGGTACCTGATTCCGAAGTGGAAGTTCCTCAGCATGGCGCAGTGCTGTGAGCTGGCCTTCGGTTTCATGTTCCTAGTGCTGGTCATCATGGCAGTGTGCTTTGTCTGGAAACGCTTTATCCGCAAGGCAGCCTGAGAAACCATAAACAGTCAGGTGTAAAAATGGGCAGTTCCTTCCCCGGCTATCTCTCCTCGGGTTTAGGAACTGCCCATTCTTCTACGGATTCCGACGGATCTGAAAGAGAAGGCGGAATGCTGGGGTCAGTCTTCCAGAGCCTTGAACGCTGAATTGAGCTTGATTTCCGCGTCGCGGAGGAGCTTCACTTTCGACTCCAGCCATGCGGTATCAGTCTCGAGCGACTTTTCCGCCGCTTTGAAGAGGCGATCGAGCTCGGGCTTCTGCGGGCCGCCCTCGGACCGCCGGGCTTCCACGATCGACTTCGGGTCGAGAAGCGACCGGAACGCGGGTTCCGTAAACGGGAATTCGGACGGAATATGCTTGAGTCCTTCCTTCTTCACCATCGTTTCGTAGAGCGACTTCGCGGCTTCATACGGAAGCGTAATCGGCGTGTACTCATGCGCTCTCGCGAACGTCACGAGTTCAGAGGAATAGTGGTGCCCCTCCCGGAACGGGATCCCGAACGCCTGCATCATCACGTCCGCGATATTCTGACTCGCGGTCCAGTCGAGATTCAGTTCCTCGAGCGCCCGATCGGGGTTCACCTTCAGAAGCCCGATCACTTTCCCGAACGCGTCAAAGACCGACGCGGCGTCAGAGAGGAGCGTCGCGTTGCTTCGCTGATCCTTCGCGTCGTACATCCCGGGCGCGAGATCATGGGCCCGGAAGATGACGCCTGAGATTTCGCCGAGCACCTCGTTCGCGTCGCGGCGCACATCGATCAGGGCGCCGGGGTTCCGCTTCTGCGGCATCGCGGTGGAAGCGTAGGTAGCGGAGACAAGGATCCAGGGCCGCGGCTGCGCGTACTGCGTCATCACGTCCTGAATGAACTGCGTCACGTGAAGGAGCGGCTCGACGAGCTTCAGCTCCGCCTCAATCGCGACATCGGTCCCCGCGATCTGCCCCGCGTCGTACGCGTTATCAATGATCCCTTCAAAGCCGAGGAGCTTTGCCATCCCGTGGCGATCAAGCGGCCAGGGGGTGCCGTTCAGCACCGTGGTTCCCATGGGGGAGAGGTTGAGACGCGCCCAGAATTCCTTCAGGTTCTCGATATCGCGCCGGAACCCCTCGAGGTGCCCGAGCCACGTGTGACCGAGGCTGTTAGGCTGCGCCGCGACCCCGTTTGTGTAGCAGGGGGCGATGGTGTCCCGGTTCTGATCGGCAAGTGTGAGGAGCGCGGCGCGCGCCGAATTGAGGTTCCGGATAATCCGCACGATCTGATCGCGGATCATCGCGCGCTGAAACGTGGCATGCATGTCCTGGGACGAGCGCCCGGCGTGAATGAGGGTCACCTCGATTCCGGCCTCCTTGATAAGGAGGGGTTCATAGCGCACATACATCTTCGGGCGCGGATTCCCGGGGGTGTTCCCCGTTTTGATCACCCGCTCCTGCGCCTTGCACCAGGCACCGACCGACTTCCGGTCGAGGAGGCCCGCCGCGGTATTCGTCACAAAGGTCGCTTTATTGATTTCGGAGAGCCAATAAAACTCGTCCCGCGGGGGTGTCCCGCTCCAGGGCTCCAGATCCGCTTTCTTTCCGGCTTCGCCGACTGACGGTACGCCAAGCGCCATGCTGTGTTCTCCTTCTCCAAAAATTCACGATGTCTCACACCGGGTCTTTCCGCCCGGGTTTGAGGACAGTATGGAGAAGATTTGTTTTGTCTTCTATGACAAGTATTGCAAAAAGAATTTGCTTTTTTCTACAATCAAGGCCATCCGCCGGACACTTGCCCGGCCTGAAGCGGACGGAAAAGGACTTCCCCGATGAAACGCGATCTCAATCTTGAAAGCTGGAAAGTGTTTGCCGCGGTGGCGCGGACCGGAAGCATTACGGAAACGAGCGCGGAGCTTGAGATGGACGCTCCAAGCATCAGCCGCATTGTGTCGGGGCTTGAGAAGTCGCTTGGCGGCATTTCGCTCTTTGACCGGAGCTCGCTCCCGCTCACATTGACGGACAACGGCCGCTTCGCGCTGGAGTACGCGACAAAGATGATCACGCTTCACGATCAGCTGGTGACGGGCCTTGCCGCGAACACCGACGCGATGTCGGGGGTGCTCCGGGTCGGCGTGCCGCCCGCGCTCCTTCAGGGGTTCCTGATGCCGTTTTTTGTCTCATTCGGCCGCCGGTACCCGGAGATTCAGCTCGAGGTGAGCGAGTATCTCGGCGGGATTCCGATTGATTTCTCATACCCCGCGGGGGCGCTCGATGTCGTGATGTCATACGGCCCGGACCCGCATTCGAACTTCGTCCAGATCCGGTACGGAGACGCCGGATTCATCTGCTGCGCGTCTCCCACCTACATCGCCCGCTACGGGATGCCGAAGACGCCTGAAGATCTCGCGGATCACGTGGGGATCCGGTTTAAGAGTCCGCTCAGGCTCGGCACCGTGGGGCAGCAGCTGATGCGGGGGAGCGAACACCGTGCGGTGCGTTTTAAGCGGGATATCGTTTTCAGCTCAGCGCTCTCCGCGAAGTCCGCGACGCTGATCGGCGCCGGTATCGCTCCGGATCTCGGGGACCTCCACTGCTACCGGGAGCTCGCTAAAGGAGAACTGATCCCCGTGCTCCGCGACTGGAGTTATCCGCGTCAGGCCTGCTACATCTACACGCGGCCCGACCTCGTGAAACTGAAGCGCGTCCGTACGTTTATCGACGAGTACCGCGCGAATGTGGAGCCGCTCCTCGCCGAATGCGCCGAAGTGATCCGGAATGTGATGGAGTAGGGCGGGAATCGGGCGTCCGTTCACCGTTCTGTGCGGTTTTGTTCTTTTTTACAAAGAAACTTTAATCCGATTGCCATTGTTGCAAAGCGGAAAATCCTCGATCCTTAAGAGCATCCGGACTAGGTCGTTCGGAAGAGAAAAACGATTCTTCAGCTACCCAGAAATAAGGAGAGAGTTTTATGAACCGCACTGCGCTCACCGCGGCGTTCGCTGCCGCCGCTTCTGCCGCTTTCGTGTCTGCCCCGGCGCTTGCCGCGCCGAGTGTCACGCTTTATGGCCTCGTTGATATGGGGCTTTCCGTTTCCCGGTCGTCCGGCGACGCGTCGAACGCGAATGACGGCAAGGCTCTTTTCCAGCTGAAGAGCGGGCAGAGAAACGGCTCCCGCTTCGGCCTGAAAGGCGTTGAGGATCTTGGGAGCGGCAATAAAGTCGGCTTCATTCTCGAGGACCAGTTCAAAGCGGATGACGGTACGCTCCAGGACTCGAGCTTCTGGGCCCGAGAGTCTTCCCTCTGGGTGTCCGGGCGGTATGGCCGTGTGACGGTCGGCAAAGTGGGGCAGCTGAAGAACCCGGTCGGGTCCACCGCGCTCGCGGGCACCGCCATGTATCCCTTCGGGACTCTGATGAGTAACTTTATCGGGGGTCTTAAGTACATCACGACGGGGAATTACCTCACGGTCGATAACTCAGTCACCTACGTGTCCCCGAACTACCGCGGCTTCACGTTCCACGCGCAGTATTCGTTCGCCATGTCAGGTCAGGAAGGCACCGGAATGAACGACAAGGACCGCATGATGGCGGCCGCCGTCCGCTATAAGCAGGGCGCGCTCACCGCGCTCGCGCTTGCTGACATGATTCATCTGAATACGGCGGATTCGAAGCTTTATGACGATCCCTGGACCGTTAACCTCGCCGCGAACTACGACTTCGGCTTTATCAAGCCCTATATCTTCGCGCAGTACTTTAAGCACAGCGCCTTTAATACGGTGGGTTCCGATTATCAAACCCGGATCAGCTCAGGCACCGGGAAGAAATACAACGGTTTCAGCGTCCTCGCCGCGGTCCAGTGGCCGATTTTCGGCGGCAAAGCGAAGGTCGGCGCGGGCTACGCGAAGGGTGAGGGGGATGGCTCGAACACGACAGACGTCGTCCGCTATTCCGCCCACGTGGGCTACGACTACGCGCTCTCCAAACGCACCGACCTCTACGCGGACCTCGGCTGGGTCCGCCAGGATCTGAAGAACACCCTCGACCGCTCGAACCTCACCGGCACGGAACTCTCTGCCGGCATCGTTCACCGTTTCTGATTTCCATTCGGAGGTAACTCGTCATGCATGACATCATGCCGTATCTCGCGCTTCTCGTCGTGATTCTGACTGGCGTCGGAATCGTGAAGAAGCTGCAGGTGAATATTCTTCTGCTTTTCGCCGGCATCGCCCTTAACCTCATCGCGATTCTCGGGGGCGTCACCGATCTGATGCCGAAGGGCGCCCACGGCACCGGCTTTATCGGTTTTGACCTCTTCGGGCTCCTCTCCGCGCTTTCCCGCCATCAGGCGGCGACGACCGGTTTCATCATTCTCGTCGCGGGCGGCTTCGCGGCCTATATGGATCAGATCGGGGCGACGGATAAGCTCGTCGCCGTGTGCCTCAAACCCCTTCAGCGGCTCCGGAATCCGTACCTCATCATGGGCGCGGTTTTTATCCTCGGAAACTTCCTCGGGCTCGTGGTGACCTCCGCCGCGGGCATGGCGATGCTGCTCGCGGTGTCGGTCTACCCGCTGCTTATCGGTATCGGGATTTCCGGGGTCGCCGCGGCCGCCGTGATCGGCAGTGTCCTCGTGATCAGCTACGCGCCGAGTTCCGCGATCGCGGTGCTTTCCGCTCACACCGCGGGTGTCGACCCGATGACGTACCTGATTCAGTATCAGCTGCCGGTCGCAATCCCCGCGATTCTTGTCACCGCTGTGGTCCACGTGATTGTCCAGAATTACCTCGATAAGCGGGATAAGGCGACCGGGTCGCTCCTCTCGATCGACCCGAAGGTGGTTGAGGAGAAGACCCGCCGCGCGGCGAACCTCCCCGGGTACTACGCGCTCCTCCCGCTCGTGCCGCTTGTCCTTCTCTTCATCTTTAACAAGATGGTCTATAAGACCGTGGTGCTCGATGTCGCGATTGCGATGTTCATCGGCTGGGTGTTCGGGATCCTCGTCGACCTCCTGCACCGCCGGAACCTCCAGGCGTGCTTCCAGGACGGTTTCGCGATGTTCAAAGGCATGGGCCACATGATGCAGAGCGTGGTGGGTCTTATCTTTGTCGCGGCGCTGTTCGCGGACGGTCTAAAGAACGCGGGTCTTGTGGGCCTCATGATTGACGCCGCAAAGTCCGCGGGGTTCGGGATGATGGGCACCGGGCTCGTGCTCTCTGCCGTGATCGGCATTGTGACGGTGCTCACGGGGTCTGGTGTCGCGTCCTTCACGGGACTCGTCCCGATCGTGCCGACCGTGGCAGCCGGGTTCGGCGGCGACCCCACGGTGCTCGCCATGATGCTGCAGCTCGCGAGTGAATTCCTCCGCCCGGTGTCTCCTGTCGCTGGCGTGATCATTATTGTCGCGGGCTTTGCCGGGGGAACGTATTCCATCGCTGTCAGTAA
>ERZ833782.1595-NODE-1595-length-18645-cov-5.598655_pt1 | contig 18645 bp, 17 predicted proteins | sample MGYA00519577_ERZ833782 | MGnify/ENA primary metagenome ERZ833782 (study PRJEB31850, sample SAMEA3708745) | human gut metagenome | biome: human gut; feature: human-associated habitat; material: faeces | place: China | collected 2014 ...
GCGGGTACGTTCCTCCCAATGCCCGGGATGGACGGACTCCATCTTCATGCATCCGAAGGACCCCTCCGCGCCGTCGTTCCTCGGGACCGAACATACGATAATCCTTTCATTCAGTCTCCAAGAAAACGTCCGCATCCTGTAACGTCCGGATTCTTGCATACTTTGGGTTTTCGGTCCTGACGTGAAAGGCGGGGACGTTTCCACGTGTCAAGTCGACAATCGGCCAGCCATAATGATGTGCGTTGATTGGGGGTGTCCGCAGCGAAATCGGTGGAACTTGTCCAGCAGGTTCTGTGATACGTCGAGCATCGTGAATCCATGGGGTGGGGGAGTTGCGGCTGTGCAACTTACTTGAGTTCTAAGCGACGGTTCGCGGATTATTTGTCGATCGTTCACGTTTAAGGCGTTGCGTGTTCGCCTTCCGAGCCTATTTTGTCGCCCGGGCTGGCTTGTCTGACAGCTTCAATGTGGCAAAGCAGAAGAGGTAGAAGAATGAGGATAATGGCGAAAAACCATACGGCAACAAAGGAACAGCGGCAGGCAGGAGCCTGGCGCAAACGCGGTACCAAATCGGTGGGCGGTGGCATGCTCGCGTTGACAAGCGCTGTAGTGGCAGCGGCCATGCTCGCAACGCCAGCGGCTTTGGCTGGGGAAGGAACCGCCCGGTATTACAGCAGCAAGCAGCCGTATGTTGCACCGGCGAGCACATCATATTCAGCAATTCCGAGCAGATACCATCTTGCATACACCGAGTCTGTGGCAAGGCATGGCTCGCGTGGCCTGTCGAGCTACAAGTATGACGCTTTGCTGACACTGATGGCTCAGTCTGCTGCGGAAAACAATTATGCTGGATTCGTTAGCCCAGAGGTTGGCAAGGAATTCATCAACAATGTCAATGCCATTACTGCGGTCAACGTGGGCAACGGGTATGGCATGCTCTCTGGTCAGGGCGCCATACAGCACCAGGGCATTGGTGAGAGAATATACCAGCGTGATGCTGATCTGTTCGCCAATGCCGCAAAGCAGGGACTGCGCGTCTCATACCAGAGCTCGGGTGAGCCTCGTGCAACCGAATCCGGAGAGAATTTCAAACTAGGATTCGATCAGGCTTCCAACGGTTTGCTGGCGAATGCGGTTGTAGCACCGAATAATCCTGCGGATAACAATTCCGGCAAGAATTTCGACAAGAACACCACCACGTTGTATTTCCATAAGACTGATAATCCGGATGGTACGCAGAAAACGGGCGAGGCCAAGGAGCGCGCGGAACGTTACCAGCAGTTCGTCGCGAATGATGGGGGCATCGCCGAAGCTGAGGAAAACGTGACGAACGATCCGTCCATGACCACCGCTTCGCATAATCTGCTCTCTCAAATCTTCACTGACGATTTCCTCGCGTCCATCGGCAAGGAGGAAGGCCAGCGCATCTGGTACAACACGGCTGACGGCACGAAAAAGGGTGCGGCCAATTGCGCTGCTGGCGCCGACCCTGCCAAGGATGCGAACGCGTGCGGTGACGCCAAGAAGAAGATCGCGTCGGAACAGGACGCGGCAATGGATTTGTACAATCTGTACATCATCGCGGCCGATATGGAACAGGAGAACACCGGATCCCACACGTTCAATTTCGACCAGTACTTCCAAGGTCAGCACGCCCAGGATGCGAAGACGTTTGCTTGGTCGCTTGATGCCGAGGACTTCTATGAGAAGGGACCGGGGCGCGCAGGTCAGGATGAGACCTACCGCATTGCCCAGCCGTTGCTCGACGATTTCTTCAATGCGATCGACACGAGGGAGCGGGCCGGCACCGCCGCGACGTTCCGATTCGCACATGCCGAAACCATTATTCCGTTTGCAGCATTGCTGAAGCTGCCTGGATCGCAGCAGCAGGCGAGTGAACTGTACACGTATGAGAACAATCCGTGGCGTGGCGAAAGTGTGACGCCGATGGCTGCGAATGTGCAGTGGGATGTGGTTGTGCGTGATGGTACGGACGTCTCGGGGCAGCCGTATCAGCCGTTGGTCAGAATGCTGTACAACGAGAAGGAAATCGGATTCAACGATTCCTGCACGCCAATTGCGGATGGTTCGACCTGGTATAAGGAAAGCGAGCTGAAAAGCTGTCTGAATGGTAAGGGAACCACGGTTGATGCCCGACTGACGGATGAGGAAGGTCAGCCTGAAACGCCGGGCCATGAATCGACACCAGATGATTCGCAGAAGGCTCCGGGTGCGAATGATGCGAACGGCCAGCGGAAGCATCCGGTGAAATCGTCCGCGAACGGCGGCGATGCGGTCAAGCTCGCCAAAACCGGTTCAAACGTGACGCCCGCCATCGTGGCGACCGTCGTGATGGTGTCCTCCGCGATTTTTGGAGGAAGCTACGCGCGGCGTTCCCGCCGGAAGGCTTGATTTGAAACCTTATCTCGACCGGGTTACGGCCTGACTTGCAACTTGGCCGCAGCCGGACTTCGGTCTAGCGTTTTACATCTGATGCGCTGTTCCCAATTCCCATCCTCGGGCTTGGAAGCAGCGCATCATTGCGTCAAGGTGCGGTATGAGGTCAGTGCGTATGCAGCTGGGGCTTTTCGCGTACTTTGGCGGTGAGATAGTCCGCTTCCACCTTCCATACGGTGACGGCGCGTACCTGCTGGTCGGTGAATTCCGCATGTTCCATGCCGGCCTGCTGCTTCATCAGCAGTGCGAGCCCCTGGCGTGCCTCGTCAAGATCGTCGATGATGGATGCGGTGCCATTGCCGACGATCGACTTGAACGCCTCGCCCCAATTGCACAACGTACGTCCTTCGACCACCTCGCAGTCGGTCGCCATCTCGAACGCCATGGGAAGCGCGTTGTTCGCGGCCTTGACCGCGTCCATCTTACGTCCGGTCGCAGAACCATGGAAATACAAGGTGAGATGATTGGATTCCGCATCGAACACGTATCCGAAATTCAACGGCACGATGGTGATGCCTTCCGCATCGGTGTATGCAAGACTCACGATCTTGCACGTTGCGATAATCGCATCGATCTGCTGTGGTTCGGTTACCTCACGGTCGGCACGCCTCATCATGCGATGCCTTCCCGCAACCGTCCGCTCATCATTACGACGCGTCACCATGGCACGTTCCTCTCTGCTGGATTTACACACCCAGCCTACCGGCTCCCTCGGCCGATGCTGTACACGCCGGAACCATCATCCCACCAAGCATGATCCACCGGCTCCGGCTGCACAAGACGTTTCGGTCCCTTCAGCATTTCAATCGCCTTCAACTCCAAACGTTCACGCTCCTCAGCCAACGCATCGCCAACACGATCAAGCAAACCGCACACGCAAGCCGTGGACTGACATGTCGGAAGACGATGATTTATTGTCGGAAGTCTGAGTCTCATCGCGCTTTTTTCTCTAGGCTCGCCGAAGAGCCCATGTTCGAAGATATCGGCACACTGCACGACCACTATCAGGAATTCGACATCTACCCGCTACTGACACTGCTTGCGTCATTCGCATGAAAAAGCTGATCTATAAACAAAGCGGCATCGCATTCCAGATTAGAAAATGGAACCATCAAGCTTATCAAGCGCACGCAGCAGAGAATCAACATGACCTTTCGCGCGCACGTTGTATCGGGCAACACGAATCACTCCATCACCGTCAATCACAAAAGTCGAACGAATCACACCCTCGTAAACCTTGCCATACAATTTCTTCTCACCGTACGCACCATACAAACGATGCACGGTCAAATCAGCATCCGACAACAGGGGGAACGTCAAATGATCGCGCTCGCGGAATCGGATAAGCTTGTCCAGCGGATCCTTCGAAACGCCGAGCACTGTGAATCCGCGGGAGCTTAGGCGTGCGAGGTTGTCGCGGAAGTCGCAGGCCTCGGTGGTGCAGCCGGGAGTCATCGCGGCAGGGTAGAAGTATAGGATGATATTTTGGCCGCGCAATGCGGAGAGCGTGACACTACCGCCGTTGTCGCTGGGAAGTGTAAAGTCCGGGGCCGTTAGCCCCGCTTCGAGTCGTGCGGATGCAGGAGGGTTCTGTGCTGCCGAGGCTACTGACGGATTGATGTCGGACATGATTATCTCCTTACTGTTCTTCGGATTTCAAGTGCCGATACCAAGCGAGAATAAACGTCATCATACCCGCCTTTGCGTGTGCACAGTTCGTTGACTCGTTGCGCGCCGCCGCGAACTCCAAACAGTAGGCGTCAGACCTGTCAAGGGAACAAATCGGAAAAAGATCCTGCGCGAAGTATGGTTTGAAACGTGTCATCGTGCGCATTTTCTGGATCTGTCGGCCTTGTGCTGAGCAAAGCAGGCTGTATCTCGCCTATGTATGGCAGATTTCGGGATGTGACATGAGGCATCTCGCTTATATATGGCAGTCGGTTTCGCGAAAATGAGGTTTTTCATGCCCCCTACCTACTGCTTTGACGGACTGACCTGCCATATATAAGCAAGATATCTCCGGACAAGTTCGCAAATCTGCCATACATAAGCGAGATATGAACAAAACGGTGTTCAACAACAAAGGAAACGTCAAATGATCGCGCTCGCAGAATCGGGCATGAGTACTCTTAGCTACTCTTCGGAATTCAGAAGCCAAGTGGAAAACGAACGGTCATACAATTCCGTTTATCTCCTATGATGTTTTCCAGAACGGGGAAATTTCGGGGAAGCATGGCGCGTTGAAGAGAGGGACATCCACGTCGCACCGTACGACAACGGAGAACAAAGACGCGGCAGCGAACGTCACCGCGAAATCCATATGGTTCAAACGACAGCTCAACATGGCGGTTGCGGCGGTAGGCAGCGTCGCATTGTGCGCCACCGTGGCCTTCGTCGCGGCACTCACCGGCTACGTTTCCTCAAGCGACCTAGACTCCGCAGCATACAAGATGGCGGCCTCCCAAGCTGAAATCACCGAGAGTCTCATCACCGACAGCGACGGCGTGCGGAAGGTCTACAATTCTGCCGCCATAGCGTTCCCTGACGGGCACATCGACTCCTACCAGAAGATGCATCGCGCCGGATCCGAGGAAACCGCATGGTCGTTGCCTGGCAGCACGCCGGTCATGTTCGAGATGCCCGAGTGGACCGGCTCGGACGGCAAGCCACTCAAGGCCGGTATCGACATTTGTTGAGACGGCCACTTCTATCCGGAACTCGGTCGTTATTATGCCGCGTCCGGAGCCGAACTGTTTCCGCATCCGACGGCCACGACCGGCAACGCATGGCATCGCGAATCCCGCATGGGCAGCTATACCGACCGTGACGGTCTCGCAGTGATCACCGACAACGTGTGGGGTCCCGACGGGTATCCGCTCGACGTCGACGGCAACCCGATCTACTTCGTCGATGAGAACGGCGACACCGTTTCCTCCGGCAAGGACATTGCGGTCTACAACTACGCAGGAGTTGGATCTGACCCGTTCCGCACGTCGAGCCTCATCATCAACGCATGGAGCGGCAAGGACGGCACCCCGTTCGACTACTCCACGGGCAGCGCGCTCGACACCAGCGGAACAGGCAAGGGCGCGTCCGACAGCGAATCGGCCGACATGACGTTCGCTGAAGGCGCCTACGATCCAGACAATCTGGAAATCCGACAGATGAACTTGTCCCGCGCAGGGTTCAGTGTCATGAACTTCAACGCTCGCCTCTGCTCCAAGATGTACGATCAGCTCGCCAAACTGACCATCCCAGGATATCAGGCCATGTATGATGATCCGACCGAACTCGACAAGAGCGCGCTCGAAGCTCCGATCGCGGCGGCACAGGCCAAGCTTGCCGAATTCGGCAAATACACGGACGATACGGTCGCATCTCTCACGGAAGCGTACGAGCAGGCCCTCTCGCTGTGGAACAACACCACGTTCAGCAGCGAACAGAACGGTCTTGTCTCCAATGCCGCCACGCTCCTTAACACGGCATTGGACGGTCTGAAGCTTCGGGAAACGAAGCCTGATGACCAGCCGGGCGGTGGCGAGGCCAAGCCGAATGACAAGCAGCCCTCGAAAGACAAGAATGCCAGCAAGGCCGATGGAAAACCGACTGCGGACTTGCCTCGCACGGGCTCCGACATCGTTCCCATTATCGCGGTCATGCTTCTCCTTGCAGGAGCCGGAACCACTGCCGGTACGTTGATACGCCGCAAGCATGTGTAGCGGTATGTTCTAGAAACCACCACCAGATAAATGGCCGGTCGAAGCACATTAGCTGCGACCCAGATGGGGTACGGTGATTAGAAGACGCTGTAGCCGCCGTCTACGCGAATGTCAGTGCCAGTAACGTACGAGGACGCGTCGCTGGCGAGGAAGAGCACCGTGCTGGCAATCTCGTCATTCGTGCCGAAACGATGCATCGGCACGACCTCGAGCATGGCGTCGTGGCCAGGCATGTCGATACGGCCATTGAAAATTCCAGACCACACGTATCCGGGGGAGATGGTGTTGGAACGGATACCATCCTTGGCGAGCGCGGCAGCAAGGTAACGTGAGTGTTCCATGATGGCCGCTTTGGTGGCGCCATACGCGTTCACCGGCGTCGGACTTCCCATCATGTAGTTCGCGTTGTGTCCGGACAGGGAGGCTGTGAAGATCAGTGAGCCGCCATGACCGTGTTCGCGCATGATTTCATGCGCGATGCGGCCGGTACGGTAGGTGCCGTTGAGGTTGATGTTGATGGTGCGCGTCCATACTTCTTCGGTGGCGTCTTGATCGTCGCCCGGTACGTTGACTCCGGCGTTGAGGAACGCGAAGTCGACGGTGCCCAGCTGTTCCACCAATTGTGTTTTGAGTTCGGCTACTTGTTCGACGTTGGTGACATCGCAGGTGAGCGCGATGACGTTGGTGCCGAAACGTTCGCTCATGTCTTTCGCCAGTTCGGTGAGCTTGTCTTCTTGGCTGGGCAGGTCGACTAGTGCGACGTCTGCTCCGGCTTGGGCGAGCGCGGCCGCCGCGTTGCGTCCTAGACCGCCTGCGGCTCCGGTGACGAAGCCTTTGCGGCCGCGCATTGAGAATTTGTCGAGTATCGAGTAGTTTGAATCCTCCCATTTGTCGAGGGGATAACGTTCGTCGAAGATTTGTTCGACGGTTTTCTCTGGAATCTTCGATGATTCGTCTGCCATGTTTCGCTCCTTTGCGTGATGGTGACCGCTTTTTTGGATGCGTCCGCGCATCATGTTTTGCGCATCTATGGACCATGTTTGCGGTTGCCTATGTTCGTGCCTGCGGTCGTTCGGCGTCCGTGCCGAACCAATCCGAGTATAGCAAATAAAACGATGGCGGTGCTGTCAGTATTTGTCAGGTAAAACATAATGAGGAAACCGTAAGGTCAATATAAGAAGATAGTTGATGATTGAAAGGGGAGTGGTGATGACGGATTTGAAAATGTTTTCCAAGCCTGTGGTGTTCACGGATTTCGATGGGGTGCTCAACGCCTTTCCGGATGACAAGCTTTTGCGCAGGGGCGGCGTGAACAAAGTTATGACCTGGGCGAAGCCCGACAGTCCCTACGCGAAAATGTACAATCCTGAAAAAGCGTTCCACTTGGACGGCAACGAAAAAGCCCACACGCCCGTAGGCTCATGGCGCATCCACTGGTCCAGCGAACTATCCGACGCCATGTACGCGTTGGCAGTTGACGGCATTGTGGAATTGTGGTGGCTGTCCACCTGGCAGCCATACTGCAGTCAGATTCTCGACCCGATGCTCGGATGGGATCCCATGCTGGTCGATGTCATCACCTGGTACGATCCTGTCACCAAATGGGGACGTGAGACAGGCAAATGGCAGACCATCCAACGACGCGTACGCATCGAATGCGAAGAGAATGAACCCGCGCCGATCGTATGGATCGACGATGATGAATGCTTCGAACAGCGCGCGCAGCTCTTGGAGGAACTCCAGCCGAAAGCGCCGGTGCTTATGGTCCGCCCGGACTATCGTATCGGCATCAGCCGTCGCCAATGGAAACTGATCGATACGTTCGTACACCATCCCGAACAGTTCGACACGGTCACGTTCGACATGGAACCAACCTGCAGGATATACGACATCCACCACGGTTTCTAGCCTAAATGAATTACCATGGGAGGATAGTCGAGCGGAATGAAGGAAGGATGGGGTTATGGCGGAACGTATCGTGGAGCGTCTTATCCGAGAGCGTGATACTCGATATGGTGACGGCATTTACACGACCACGCAAATCCAGTTCGCATGGAATTCCAATCATATGGAAGGTTCCACCCTTACTGCCAAACAGACCGCGCAGCTATTTGCCACCGGTACCTATACCACGGATGGCAGCGAACAGGTCAATCCTGATGATGCGTTGGAAACCCGTAATCATTTTGCTGCGTTCCGTTGGATTCTCGACCATGCTGATGAGCCGGTGGACCGGGATATGGTCTGTCACCTGCATGCCATTCTCAAGCAGGGCACCAGACAGGTCTCCGACTCGCTTTTCAACGTGGGCGGCTACAAGACTCGGCCGAACTTTATCGGCAATCCTGTCACTCCGACAAGGACCGCGCTGCCGCAGGATGTTCCCGAATTTATGGACAGGCTGTTTGATATGTGCACGAAACTTGAGGACGAGCCATATCAGATCGCCCGTGTCCATTGGACGTTTGAGAAGATTCACCCATTTTCGGACGGCAACGGTCGAATCGGACGGCTTATCATGTTCAAGGAGCTTTTGCGTATCGATGCGTTGCCTGTCCTTGTCCATGACGCGTATCGTGCGGAGTACGTCAATGGCATCAGTAAGTTTCCGGACGAGCCAGGATGGCTGGTTGATACGCTTCTATTCGAACGGGACCTTTACCGGTCGCATGTTCTGAAAACGGATGCCGAGGCATTGCGTTACACGTACCATGACCAATGGAATATGGCTGAGCATCGGGTGGAACGAGATGAGGATCTGGAATTCGCCAAGCTCATCGACACGAAGGCCCAGCCGTTGTTCGATGAGGAGTATCAGCAGCGCGAACGGCTCCTATGGGGCGAATAGCGGTCCGACTGTGTTGTTGTGGTGGTTCCTCCTTCCAAACGTGACATGAACCGAATGTGCATTGAGATGTGCAATTTGTGCACATTGCGGTCGCCGGCCGTTCACCTTGGTGTAAGAAGGAATCAGCCTTCGGACTTTAGCATGAGGTGCAATGGCGCGTATTGAATGCGCGCATACGAGGAAGTGAGAGCTGCATACATGCGTGTATTCGACTTCGATGGAACCATCTATGACGGAGAAAGCCTGTTCGACCTGTACCTGTTTTCGGCCAAATACAATCCGAAGGTATTGCGGTACATCGCCCCGGTACTGCGCTATGCCATCAAATACAAGCTCGGACGAGCCACGTTCGATCAAATGGAATACGGTGTGGGCAAGCTATGCCACGGATATTTAAGCGAACTTGCCGAATCGTTGGAATTCGAAGAATTGGTCAACGCCTTCTGGGATCAGAACATGAAGCGCATCAAACCCTGGTATGAGCCACGCGAAGACGATGTGATCCTCACCGCCTCGTTCGATATCACCGTGGGCGAGGCCTGCCGCAGGCTTGGCGTGCAACATTTGGTCTCGTCCACCATCGACGGCAACACGTTGAACGTAAACTACCTCAACTTCAACACCAACAAGCCCAAACGATTCCGCGAACTCTACGGAGACAACGTTCGAGTGGACGAATTCTACACAGACAGCCGATTCGACCAGCCCATGATCGACATGGCCCGACGTGCCTACATGGTCAAAGGCAACAAAATCCACCAAGTCAAATAGCCGGAAAGGCTGGAACGGAATACGGCGGCAAGGACCGATCCTGACATCTCCCCTTCGGCATGGACGCCTTGCACGAGCCAGGATGGGCGTCGGTCGGTCATATTGCCGTATATGGAAAATACGACCGACCGCAAAAACAGTTAGAACGACACGCGCTTGGACTGGTTTACGGCAGAAACCTCGCACACGATGCCAACAACTACCGCGAAACACGCTTCACACACAACAAATAAATCAACCAAGCAACAGGCATCGCCAACATAAACACCGGATAAAACCACACAGCAGGCAAATGCCCATACACCAAACCACCCACAAACGGACCAACCGACATACCCAAATCAATACCCGCATAATACGTACTATTCGCAATACCACTGCGCTCGCGGCCTGCGATTACCACGGCCTGCGCCTGCGTGACTGAACTCATCAGACCGTAGCCGACAGCGGTGAAAATCGCAGCCAACAACAGCATCCAATCATTGAACAGGAACGTCATGCATGCGAGCATCGCCAGCATGCCCAACGAGCAGACCGTCAGCCAGAAACGGAAGCCCTTGCTGTCGAACAGGTCGCGCAAGCCCAGTCGCAACACCAATAACGCGACCGCGTAAAACATGAAAAACAGGTCGGATGATACCGGCAGATGACGAGACTGAACATAACTCACGATAAAGGACTGATTTGCGAAATACGCTATCGCAAACATCATGAACGTCAGCGACAACGGCACCACACGCGGTTCCAGAATCGAACGGATCGAAAAACGATGCTTTTTGGTTGCGCTAGCAGAACCGTCAATGTCTACGGCAGTGGAGGGATTCTCCGTTATGGAAGTCTGCTTTTTGCGTACCGGCTGTCCGCCATTCTTCACCATCAGTGTGGCGAGCAGCATGATCACCGCCAGCACCAGCGAACTCAAAAACGTCAGACGATAACCGATGTATTTTTGCGCGCGAATACCCAATGCCGGTCCGACCGCCATAGCCAGCGCGTTCATCGTGCCATACAATCCCATGCCGGCACCCATATGCCGGATCGGCAGCAAAAGCGACATCCACGTGGCCAGGCAGACCGAGCAGCATGCGAAACCAACGCCGTTGATCACGCGAGCCATGATGAGCATGATGGGGGAGTTTGCGAAATAGTACAGCAGTCCGGCGGCGAAATAGAGCACCGTGCCAACCGCCACAAGTGTGCGCTTGCTGGTTTTGTCGGAAAGATTGCCTGCGATAGGGCGGCAGAACAGTGAGATGAAACTCATCGACCCGGCCACCGCACCCATCAGCATGCCGTCCGCGCCCAACGATTCCGCATATCCGGCAACGATCGGATTGGCAAGCATATTGCTCGACATGAAACAGAACGTCGCAAGCATGACCAACGCCATATCACGGGTGATGAGACGATCATGCTTACGCCGGGGCTGTTCGGGCTGGTTCGATTGTTGTGCCGGTTGCTTCTGTCGTACCGATTCTGATGCGGGTATCGTTGGTGCTGTCATGCTCGTTCGCCTCCGAGCATGCAACTGTAGCAGCCTTGACGAAAAACGGCCGTCCACATATTGCGGACGGCCGATGGAGATGGCTTTAACGATGTGAAAGTATGCTTCGCTTACAGAGTTTTTACAGAGCTTTGGCGGCCTGCTCGACAAAACCTTCCATACCGTCGATGTCAACGACATGGTCGAAACGCACGTCGGCGGTCTCCAAACCGCGCAACGCGGCCGGAGCGGTAGTGCCGGTCGCCTCGGCAAGCACGTCCATGCATTCGAAATCCGTGCCGGAAGCATCCAAACCCAAGGACTCGTTGACCACGCGCGGGAACTTGTACGGGCTGGCGGTGCTCAGCAGCACGCGCGGCGTCAGCGGATCGCGAGGCATCTGCTGCATCACGTAATAACCGCACGCGGTATGCGGGTCGATCACATAATGGTTCTTGTTCCAGCAATCCGCGATCATCTCACGCACCTGATCCTCATCGGCCCAGCCGGTGCCGAACAGGGAACGAATCTTGGCCAGCATCGGTTCGGGAACCTCATAGGCGCCCCACTGGTTCAAATCGTTCATCAGCATGGCGATCAGACGAGTGTCCTTGTCGGACATGTAATACAGCATGCGTTCCAGATTCGAGGAGATAAGAATGTCCATCGACGGGGAAATCGTCTGATAGAACGGACGCTGACGGTTATACGTGCCGGAAGTCAGGAAATCGAACAGCACATTGTTCTTATCGGACGCAACAACCAGATGCTTGACCGGCAAGCCTAACAGCTTCGCATAATATCCGGCGAGAATATCGCCGAAATTACCGGTCGGCACCACAAACTCGACCTCATCACCGACATTGATGACCTGCTGTTCGAGCAGCTGCGCGTAAGCGGAGAAATAATAGACGACCTGCGGCACCAAACGTCCCACATTGATCGAATTTGCGGAAGACAGTACCACATGCGAATCGGAAGCCAAACGATTGGCAAGCTCACGATCACCGAAAATGCGTTTGACAGCGGACTGAGCGTCATCGAAATTGCCCTTCACCGCGCAGACATTCACATTCGAACCAGCCTGCGTGCTCATCTGCAGTTCCTGTACCTGGCTAACCTTGCCTTCCGGATAGAACACGGTGATGCCTGTGCCCTCGGCATCCGCGAAACCAGCGAGCGCCGCCTTGCCGGTGTCTCCGGAGGTGGCTGTCACGATCATGATTTTCTCGTTGCCATCGCCGTCGGCCGGGGTGGTGCGTGCCATGAAACGCGGCAGGATCTGCAATGCGACATCTTTGAATGCGGAGGTCGGGCCGTTAAACAGTTCCATCACGTAGTCATCGCCGAGCGGCTTGACCGGGGTGATCTTTTCGTCGGACCATTGCGCGCCGTACGCTTCATCGATGCATGCCTTGAGTTCGGTTTCGGAGAAGTCGGGCAGCAGCACGCTCAGCACGTCGAATGCGATCTGCTGGTAGGACTTGCCTGCGAGAGATGCGACGTCTACGTGGGTTTCGCCCAGTGAGTCGGTTACGAACAGGCCGCCGTCGTCGGCGATGCCTTTGCGTATGGCTTGCTTGGAGGTGAGTGAATCGGTGGTGCTGCGAGTGCTGTGGAACGTGGTCACTGGATTTCCTTAGCAATAGAACGGACAATGAACGTCAAACAATATTGAGTGTAGCGTTATGGGCGGGAAGAAGCGTGTTTGGCGTCCGTGGAATGGGACGATGCGTGTTTATGGGTGGTGATTGTTTCCTGCTTGTTTCGTGATTGCTTCCATGTTTCGAAACGCCCTATTCCCTCATGCGATTTGTGCACGTACACTTCATCGTTAAGCCTGCACGTTCGTACGGGCAACGTATTTATCCTCCAAGCCAAGGAGAGCTCAATGACCGCATCGCCTCTCGCGCAAACTCCGAACGACATGTTCAACGCGCCTATCGCCGAAGCAGACCCCGAAATCGCCGAGGTACTCAACGCTGAGTTGTCTCGACAGCAGAACGGCTTGGAGATGATCGCCTCCGAAAACTTCGTGCCGCGTGCCGTGCTTCAGGCTCAGGGTTCCGTGCTGACCAACAAGTATGCCGAAGGCTATCCGGGACGCCGCTACTATGGTGGCTGCGAGCAGGTTGACAAGATCGAAACCATTGCCCGTGAGCGTGGCAAGAGCCTGTTTGGTGCCGAATACGTCAACGTGCAGCCTCACTCCGGCGCACAGGCCAATGCAGCCGTCTACCAGGCGCTCGTCAAGCCGGGCGACACCGTGCTCGGCCTCGCACTCGACCATGGCGGACATCTCACCCACGGCATGAAAATCAACTTCTCCGGACGTTTCTACCATGCCGAAGCCTACGGAGTCAATCCTGAAACTTTCCGCATCGATCCTGAAATCATCCGCCAGCGCGCGCTTGAAACCCACCCGGCCATGATCATCGGCGGCTGGAGCGCCTACCCGCGTATCGAAGACTTCAAGGCCATGAAGGAAATCGCCGACGAAGTCGGAGCCAAGTTCTGGGTTGATATGGCACACTTCGCGGGCCTTGTCGCAGCCGGACTGCACCCGAGCCCGGTCCCGTACGCCGATGTCGTATCCTCCACGGCTCACAAGACTCTTGGCGGTCCGCGTTCCGGTTTCATTCTCGCCAAGCAGGACTATGCCAAGAAGCTCAACTCCGCGGTCTTCCCGGGTCAGCAGGGCGGTCCGCTCATGCACGTCATCGCAGGCAAGGCCGTCGCGTTCAAGGTCGCAGCCTCTCCGGAGTTCAAGGACCGCATGCAGCGCACCCTCGACGGTGCCAAGATCCTCGCCGAACGCCTCATGTCCGACGATGTCAAGAACAACGGCATCAGCGTCCTCACCGGCGGCACCGACGTCCACCTCGTCATGGTTGATCTGCGCAACAGCGAAATGGACGGCCAGCAGGGCGAAGACCTCCTCGCCCAGTGCGGCATCACCATCAACCGCAACACCGTTCCGTTCGATCCGCGTCCGGCAAGCGTGGCTTCCGGTCTGCGCATCGGCACCAGCGCCCTCGCCACCCGCGGCTTCGGCAACAAGGAATACGAAGAGGTCGCCGACATCATCGGAACCGCACTCGCAGCAGGCAAGGATGCCGACGTGGAAGCCCTCAGGGCTCGCGTCGACAAGCTCGCCGAAGACTTCCCGCTGTATCCGGGTCTCGATCAGATCCACTGATTCCATGTCGAATAACGGTTGATCGAGAACGGTTTCGGATATAAATCTCTGAGGACACGTGACGTGCGAAATCGCGCCCTGTTTCCGATGCTACGACGAAATAATGGTCGAAGCTACGGAACAAGGCGCGATTTCGCGCTAATCTAGGAAACTATGACGAACCCACAGACCCAATCCAACGCCATGGAGCCCGATGTGCTCAACGAGGTGTGCGCCAAAGCCGACGCCGCCCGAATCGCGCAAGCGCAACTTGCCCAAACCAACACGCAGCGTAAAAACGAACTTCTCAACGCCATCGCTGACGCACTCGACGCGCGCGCCAATGAAATCGCGGAAGCCAACGCCATCGACATGCAGAAATCCGCCGAACATGGCATGGACGCAGGCAAACTCGACCGGCTCAAATTTGACGTACCCCGCGTCAACGCAGCCGCACAAGGTGTGCGCCACGTAGCCACCCTACAGGATCCGATCGGTGAAATCGTGCGCGGATACCACCTCGACAACGGTCTGCGACTCGAACAAACCCGCGTGCCCATCGGCGTGCTCGGCATGATCTACGAAGCACGACCCAACGTCACCGTCGACGTCGCGTCACTCTGCATCAAATCAGGCAACGCGGCACTCCTCAGAGGAGGACACGCGGCCGAACGCACCAACGCAGCCACCCTCAACATCATTGCCGACGTATTGCACGAACACGGATATGATGCCGCACTCATCGCTTCCGTCGACGAATACGGGCGTCAAGGCGCCAACGCCATGATGCAGGCCCAAGGCCACATCGACCTGCTTATTCCACGAGGGGGAGCGGGCCTCATCCAAGCCGTCGTGCAAAACTCCAAAGTACCCGTCATCGAAACCGGAGCGGGCAACGTACACATCTACGTCGACCGAACCGGCGACCAAAACAAAGCCATCCCCATCATTCTCAACGCCAAAACGCAACGCGTCGGCGTCTGCAACGCCACTGAAAAACTCCTCGTGCACAGTGACATCGCCGAAGCGTTCCTTCCGCAAATCGCCACAGCGCTTGCCGCAGCCGACGTCGAAGTGCATGCCGACGAACAGGCCTACGAGATCATCGACAAAACCGGTATTGACGGGGTGAAACTGATACATGCCACTGAGGAAGACTGGGATACCGAGTATCTCGCGTTGAAGATCGGCGTCAAAGTGGTCGACTCACTCGACGAGGCCATCAGCCACATTAACCGCCACTCCACAGGGCATACCGAATCCATTATCGCCGAAGACTATTCGGCCATTGAGGAATTCACCTCACGCATCGACTCGGCGGTGGTGATGGTCAACGCGTCCACGCGTTTCACAGATGGGGGAGTGTTCGGCTTCGGCGCGGAACTTGGTATCTCCACGCAAAAAATGCATGCACGCGGGCCCATGGGACTACGCGAAATGACCACGACCAAGTGGATCGGCTACGGAACAGGCCAGGTACGGGCATGAACGAACACAACAATAATGACGGCCAGATGGAGGAAACAATGACTGACGCTAAGAACCCATGGAATGCGGATCTCAATGACCCCTATCTGGGATTGAAGCTCGCATCCGAACGATTAAGCATCGTGCGATACGTGTTTCTCGTGCAGATCGAGGACGGCATCGCATCGGCGGCACAGCGTGCTTCACTCGAATACGCCGACGCGGTGCTGATCGGTTGGCCGGAAGTCGATGCCGAAGACGTGGTGGAACTCGACGAAGAGAAGCTTAAAAGCGTCGATGAGCAGATGCGGCTCATGGAACAGTACATCGCCAAATTCAGCGCCATGGAGCGCGAACAGGATATTGACGGCATGACCGATACGCTGATTCGCGTCACCGAACGTGTGGCGGAAGTGCGTCGCGCCTATCAGCCGGACTTCCCTCTGCCGACTTTCGCGGAGATCAGGCGCGTCGTGCAGGACGAGTGGGATGAGGATATGGGCAAAATCGACCCGGACAACGCATCGCCAACGGCAGACAGCATCGGCCGTGAGACCGCGGACGCCGATCAGGAACAAAAAAACGAGGATGCCTCATGACCGGCCCGAAACGCATGCGGCCCGAATCCGCCGAAGCCGATTCCGAACTTGCCATCAGCTATGTGGTGGAACCGGAACGGCGCATGTCCGACCTTTCCGTGGAATCAGCAGGTTCCGCGGTGGCCACAGGCCGACGTTCAGCACGCGGCAACTGGCATAGCAGGCCTCGCATCGGCATCATGGGCGGCACGTTCGACCCCATCCACAACGGCCACTTGGTGGCGGCCTCAGAAGTGTCGTGGGTGTACGACCTCGACGAAGTGATCTTCGTGCCGACGGGACGCCCCGTATTCAAACTCGACAAGAACGTCACCAACGCGGAAGACCGGTATCTCATGACGGTCATCGCCACCGCGTCCAATCCGAAATTCACCGTATCACGCGTGGACATCGACCGTCCGGGAGTCACCTATACCATCGACACGTTGCGAGACATCCGTGCGCAACATCCCGACGCGGAACTCTTCTTCATCACCGGAGCTGACGCGGTCGCGGAAATCATGCAATGGAAAGACGCCGACAAAATGTGGGATCTGGCCCACTTCGTGGCCGTGACCCGCCCCGGGTACTCATCGCCGGAAGGGGTGAAACTGCCGGAAGGCAAGGTCGATACGTTGGAAATACCGGCACTGGCGATTTCCTCGACCGATGTGCGGCGACGTGCGGAGCATGGGGAGCCTGTTTGGTACCTCGTACCGGACGGCGTGGTGCAATATATTGGCAAGCACGGACTGTACCGGTAAATTTCAGGTGAACACGCGCGGGTGAGACGGTCTGCGCAGATGGTTAATATGGGTCACGTCCACTTGACGCGAAAACAGACGTTTGGAGACATGGTGAGCGCAATCCTTGAAGGAAAGCCGGATAAAAACCTTATCCTTGTCACAGGCAGAACACATCCGAAACTGGCGGCGGAAGTCGCCGAACAACTTGGCATTGATGTTCTGGAAACCACAGCATACGACTTCGCCAACGGCGAAATGTACGTGCGCTACACCGAATCCGTGCGTGGCGCGGACGTGTTCGTACTGCAAAGCCACGCAGCCCCGATCAACCAATCGATTATGGAACAGCTCATCATGATTGATGCGCTCAAGCGTGCATCCGCGCGTTCCATCACCGCGGTCTGCCCACTGCTTGGCTACTCGCGCCAAGACAAGAAGCATCGCGGCCGCGAGCCCATTTCCTGCCGTCTCATGTTCGACCTGCTGAAGACCGCAGGTGCCGACCGCATCATGAGTGTCGACCTGCATGCGGCGCAGTCCCAAGGCTTCTTCGACGGTCCTGTCGACCACCTTATCGCTATGCCGGTGCTGGTCGACTACATTCGCGACCGTTTCTCCAACCAGCTTGACAATGTTGCCGTCGTCTCTCCGGATGCGGGCCGCATTCGTGTTGCGGAGCAGTGGGCGCAGCGTCTTGGCGGTGGTCCGCTCGCATTCGTCCACAAGACGCGTGACATCACCCGTCCGAACCAAGCGGTCGCCAACCGAGTCGTGGGCGATGTCGAAGGTAAGGACTGCGTGCTCGTCGACGATCTCATCGATACCGCCGGAACCATTGCCGGTGCATGCAGCGTGCTTAAGGATGCCGGTGCCAAGTCGGTGACTGTCGTCGCCACACATGGCGTGCTGTCTGGTCCCGCCGTCGAACGTTTGAAGAACAGCGGAGCCCGCGAAGTCGTGCTTACCGACACCGTGCCGATTCCTGAAGAGAAGCGTTGGGACGGTTTGACCGTGCTGTCGATCGCGCCGCTGCTGGCCAGCGCCATCCGTGCTGTGTTCGAAGACGGCTCTGTGGCTGAGTTGTTCGACACATATCCGGAGCATCACGGACAGGGCTTCTTGTTCGCCTGATGACGCGTTGCGCGGGCATGCTTAGCGTACGTTCCGCATGTTTGTGGGGTAACTCCCATATCAGTGAAGCGAGTACCGTTGTTTAAGGTGCGCATAACACTTTTTGTGCACCTTAAACAACGTTTTTTATTAGTGCGACACGTCGAGACACGCGGTGTTGGCGACATGTGGCATAATAGACACTTGGCGGTAACCGCAAGGTTTTCCGCCATTCCCCCATGGTGTAATGGCAGCACACGGGTCTTTGGAACCCTTTGTCTTGGTTCG
>ERZ833782.1596-NODE-1596-length-18643-cov-4.421939_pt1 | contig 18643 bp, 29 predicted proteins | sample MGYA00519577_ERZ833782 | MGnify/ENA primary metagenome ERZ833782 (study PRJEB31850, sample SAMEA3708745) | human gut metagenome | biome: human gut; feature: human-associated habitat; material: faeces | place: China | collected 2014 ...
AGCTGATACATAACGCCCTGATCAACGGTATCTCCCATCAGCCCCATACTCATAGCATTGGCTGTGGTTGCTTTTAAAAATTTGGCCTGTTTCACTTCATCTCCTACATTTACCTCTATTCCGCTCTCTTCTGGAAGCTGCTCCAGCCAATAGGCCAGTTCCAAAAGGAAGTTGCTGTTTGCCAGCCGGTTGTAATCGGTAAATGACTGTCCCACTGCATACATGACAAAGTTATGCCTACGGATCTGATTACCCAGGATATCTTCTTTTACCAGGCTATCACCGCTGCTGGACAGGCCATAATTAACCGGATCTGATTCTGTAAAATCAATGTGAATATCATCACCGGCCAGAAACTCTGATATCTTTGGATATTCGGTTAATTTCTGGCGCATATACTCAATGATCGTCATATACTGCCTCCCCTGCTAAGTACTGCCTGTGCTGCCTGAAGGATATCATCCTTGTGATCTGCTTTCATACGTTCAAACCATTTCTTTCCACGCATGGGAGCACCAGCATAAGTCAGTTCTTTTCCTGTTGGTACCTTTATTTCATTTTTCTTCGCCCAGGCACTGCCTGTTGTCGGTGATACATAAAGGATACCCTCATAAAGGTAATGGGCGTATGGACCAGGCGTATTGATCTGACCAGAACCTATGACCGTAGACATCACCATCATATGTTCCAGTTCACCAGCCTGACGCCTTGGCATGTAATCACTCATGTAGCGCATACATTCACTATCTATCATCTTCTGTGCTGGTCCATTCTCCTGCAGCCCATGTCTCTTCAGAATCATATCAACCGGTTTCATTTCTACTTCTAACTTCATCTGACTGCCTCCTACTTACAGGACAGTTCATAATGCTGGACCGCTTCACTGCCATACATCCTTTCATCCACAGTTGTAACTGTCACATACCCATGGCTTGCTTTCAACGCTGCCAGTGACTTTGACATGGTTTCCTGACTGCTGCAGTCTATTTCGTCTTCAACGATACCTTTTACAGCCAGATCCTTGCCCTGGGTAAATACAAGCGGCTCTGTGATGCTTTCCAACGGGATGACCAGAAGCACAGAAGCAGCATCCCTCTGCCCAGTCTTTAAAAACGTGGACTGGCGTACATCTTCCCAGTAAACATCCGGAATAGGTACTCTCTCATAGCTGATCTCTTTTCCTGATTTATGGTACAAATATAATGTCACATCTGCATTGGTAAACATCACTACACCCCCTGATAACAGAGTCCGGTATTTTCCAGCCATTTCATAACAATCTGATGTTGTTTTTGTACAGCTGCCGTTGCCAGTTCCTGAGAAGATCCATAGGAAACAGAATATGTTCCATTCTTTTCAGAAGTTTTTCCGGAAGCATCTTTCTCTGTCTTTTGCTGCTGATAAATAGCCTCAGCCAGTTCGCAGCAGCACATCTGGACCTCTTCTGGAATGTCTGTCATAGCTGCCAGCCTTCCTAAAGTGTACCGATCTATGTGATAACTTGCCTCTCTGGCATAAAAAGGGAAACCAGTGCTGATGACCGGTTTCCGCCCTAAAAGATATTTATTTTTATAAAATTCTTCATCCGCATAAGTCATCAGCACATCATCTCCTAAGTAGTTGGAATTAAAGTTACGTCCTTAGTTACTGCAGATGCAACTACAGTTACAGTTTCTGTAATCTGACTATATCCGGTCTTTTTGATCTTAGCTGGATATGTACCAGGTCTTAAGTTAAATACAGCTTCACCAGATGCATTGGTCTTTAATCTGGATCCGTTTACATCTACAATGGCGCCCTCAATCGGTTTTGCTTCACTCTGATTATCCTTTACAGTAAATGTAACTGTCTGGGTAGTTACCGGTGTTGCTGGTTCCAGATAAGCAAATGGGCATCCTACACGATCCTCATCCATTCTGGTTGCTGGATTTGGAAGAGCCCATCCCATGCGGAATACGATACGCAGGGCTACCATATCCTGCTGAGCCAGGTTGTAAACGATATCCTTTGTGCTTGGATCCTGGATAACGCCCTGGTCAAGGATCTTTACAGTAACGTCCTGACGGATCGCATATACAGCCTGTTTGAAATCACCTACGATCAGCTGAGCAATATTGTTGTCATACGCGCCGTTCTGTGGGAAATACATTGGCGCACCGTCCAGTGCATAATTGGTAGATTCCTGCATATCACTCTTAAAGATCGGAGTGCCGTCTGTTGCTTTGATGCCTCTTAACTTCGCTCTCATACCCATGGAAGCCAGAGCACCGGTTGCCATATAACCGTCCTCTTCCACTTTGGAGATTACACCGTTTTCTCCCAGCAGCAGGTTGTAATAATCCGGGCTGACACCTGGAGCTACATTGTTACCTGCCTGACGTGCCAGAGTGATGATATCGTTCTGCCATACCCGTGGACGGTTCACACCGAAGATGATCGCAGAGTCTACTCTCTGGCCGATTGCTTCGTTTACTCTTGGAGTGATCTCACCGAAAATATCAAACTCTGCATCATCTAATACTGCCTCTGGGATCGGCACGATAACTGCCAGCTCGGCGGCATCCAGATATACATTATCCCATGCCTGGCGGCTGGTCTGTTTCATACCAGTGTCACCGTCCACCCAGTACGCAGTTGGAAGGAAATCCAATACACGGATCCTGGTCTGGTTACTGGTCATGTTTGGCAGCTTGCGTGCCATGCTCATAAATACGGACTGCTTTGGTGCGTCCTGGAAAATGGTAGATACTACCTGTTCACGGATGATTGCTTCCGCATCAGCTCTGCTTGTAATATTAACTGCCATAAATCGATTACCTCCTTATTCTCTTCCTAAAATGCTTCTTAAGGCTTCGTTTGCCCTTGCCTTTGTGTCTTCAGTTCCTTTACCGCCCGGTCCAGGAGTATAAGAAACCACTTTGGGTATCTGCGTATCCTGAAACAAATAGGCATTGTCCTTCTTAACTGCCTCCAGAGCAGTTTTAATATCTGCTTCCTGGTTCTTGCTGGCTTTCAGCTTTTCTACATCCAGGAATGGCATGACCGCTTTCAGATCACGGGGTTTGTATCCTTCCGCCGTAGTCTTTAAAAGGTCATTAAAGTCACGATCCGCAATCTGCTTCTGGTGTTCAGCATCTTTGGCTGCCATATCTGCAGTCAGCTTGGTGATCTTTCCCTGAAGTTCCTGTACATTGACACCCTCGAAGCTTTTCAAAGTCTCCTGGGCTGTCGTAAGCTGAGACTTATAATTATCCCGCTCAGACTTCATGGCTTCAATATCCCTGCCATTCTCATCCATAATGCTGTCAACCTGCTCCTTGGACAGACCCATGTCCTCTAAAAATTTTCTCTTCATTTTCTTCCTTTCCCACTACGCTTTTTACGGGGTTGCTTCCCTTGTGTTGGTAGTTTTACGTCATTCCGGACCATTTTAGGGCATAAAAATAACACCCAGGGCTTGCCTGCGTGCCTTACTGCTCGATCTTATTGCATTTGGTACACCGTCTTACATAACCGCCATAAGAACCGTAAGCCCGGCTCCAATGCTTGCGGTAGTGGTGGCAGCAGTTCTTTTTTCTGAAGAATCTCTGCCTGATCCACGATATAAGCCCCATAAGATCACCTTCTTTCATTTGCGACGTCGCAATTATGCTTCATAGATCACATCTAACCCATAGGCTACCGCTGCATCATGCTCAATCCTGCACCCTCTGGCATTTTCCCAACCCTTACAGAAATAAGCTGCATGACAAAGAGACATATTTTCCAGACTTTTAGCAAGAAAGCAAAGGGGAATCTGTACCACTCCACGTTCTTTCATCTTTTCATTGCTGTACCATTCATCAGTAAATAACGTATTCACAATTTCGTAGCCTTTGGCTTCCAGTGCCTTGATTGCCTGTTCCCTGGTTGCAATAATCTCCTCATCTTCCAATACGCTGCTTTCCTTGGCCCGGTGGAGTTTTGTAAACCTCTTCTATAAGACCATGTTCAATATCTCCACCAACATATCCTTTTCCATACAGCTTATCTAAATGCGCCAATACTTCTTTGTCCCTGACAAGACTTCGGAATTTTTCTCTCTGAGGTTCATACTCTTCATATGTTTTGATTTGCAGAAATTCTTCTTTCAAACTCATCTTATTACCCTCTCAATAAAATCATAAATTTCCTGATGTCCATTTAACTGTTTCTTTTGATACAATCTAAATGGCTCCGAGATAGTTTCAAGCATCCGTTCAGTTTTTATGCTTCCATCTGCATTTATTGCTTCCGAAAGCGAATTTACATATACGCGCCCCTGGTATTCACTTACAAAGTGGTCTCCATGAACAATAAAAACTGTCTGCGGTTGTCCTGATGTGTTGTAATACGTTTCCTGAGTAATATCTGCATCTGTAAGTCCCTCTACCAGATACTGTTTATACGCCTCAACATCTGCCGGATGCATCATGCGATATTCAACCAAATGACCAAACTCATGATAGATATCTTCCTTTTCCGCATTCGATGCAGCATAAATAATACCATTCTCGTAATCACAGGCACTTCCGGGATTTCCCAAATCAACTGTTACATCTGCCATAACACTTTGTACCTTCGGTGGTAATGTAGCATACGCTTCAATAACCGTATTCTTGTCCTCACGGACCTCTATGCCAGCTTTCTGTGATTTGAACTTTATATCTACGATTTTATCATCCGTAGCGGATGATTTCCATTCTTCTTTACTCAGAAACTGCTTCTTCCACTCCGCATAAGTCATGCTTTCTGGCACTTCGATACTATTGCCCTCTACATCCCTTGCGGCCCGTTTACCGTCTGTTGGTGTATCCGGATAATAGGGAACATCCGTACACCTGCAAAATGGATGAAAAGGCGGCATATTCTTTCCTGTTACCGCCTCTGCCACCGGATAGATCTTTCCGTCCAGTTCCCCGCATATTCCACAGGTCTTACTGTCCAATGTAGCCAGGATCTTGTATTTCTCCACACCGTCTTCTTTATACCCGGCATGCGTTGCCTCACTCATCACATAAGAACTCTCCGTATGCAACAGACGATAAGCATCAAACTTCTTGGCCTGCATCTTCTTTGCAAAGTCTTTTACCAGGTTCTGAGGCGGTGTGCCCTGGATTAACATGGTAGTCAGCGCTTCCATGATCTGGCCCTGCAGATGATCCTTCTGCTTCCAAAGTCGGTCTGAAAAGTTGGCACCATTAAATGGATATTTCAGCACATTTTCTATAGTTTGGGGCTCAATCTGGGCAAACTGGGAATGAAAACCACGGTACCGGTCAATATCATACCAGGTGCGATAATATGTATCCTTATACACATCACTCATCATCTTTTCGGATTCAGACTGATAATCAACTGCATACAGCTGCCTCAGGATCGCATCTACCTGGGCTTCCAGAGCCTGGTATCGTGTCATCCTGGCCTTAATGGACATATTATTGACTTTCTGGTTGTATTTGCCAATATTAGCCATTGCCAGATCAATAAACTCCCGAAGCTCCCCTATTTCTGCTTTATCAAGCCTTTTCTGGACTTCTGTATAAGTCAGGCTATTTTCCTCTGCATAGCGCCAATAAAAACTTTCAACAGTCTTTTGGAGATCTCTTTTAGCCTGATTAAACGCTTTTTCCAGCTTGGTAAAATACTGGTTTACCGTCATTTCGCCAGCCTTATACGTTTCTTCCTGACGCCTTTTCCAATAAGACATTACTCATCACCGCCCTGATCAGGGTTCTGACCGTCTCCTGCTTTTGGAAACATATCTGATAATTCGCCAATGCTGCTTTCTTCCTGCGCCTTTAACAGTTCCATTTCCTTTTCCGGATCTTCCACCCATGGATGATGTGCCACGATCGTTTCATCAGAAATAACACCTTTGCTCTGGGTTGCAATCTGAGATAATTCCTGGTCATTTTTAACACTGGTCCTGGTCCAGGTCTGAACTATGGTATCATCCTTGATCTGAATATTATTTAACCGGCAGATGCACCTTATAAACCGACCAAAACCCAGTTTAAATTCCGTCTCCTGCAGCCCAGCCTTCTGTTCCAGGAGGGAATACAAAAACTGCAGCGCAACTCCGGAACTGTTTCCAAAATTTTGAGGGTCCGGATCAATACCCATTCCCTGTTCAAAGATGCACTTCCTGGTAATCTCTAAAAGCTTTTCCCTGGCATCCACTGGCAGCTCGATTGTCAGTGTAGAGACACCCGAATGATCACCGTCTCCGTCACTTTCAATCTGGATAGCCTTATAATCTTTCAGATCCCGGAGGAACTGCCCCAGATCTGCGCCACCATAATTCGTCAGTACAAAGATCACTTCCTGGATATCTTCCAGATCATTTACGAAACCACTGAACACCTTACAGTAGGTGTCGATCAACGGCTTGATGTTCTTCAGATCATCTGTATCAATGTTATTATTGAAGAACGGGAAAAAAGGCACCTCACCAGCTCCATGCAGATAACTTTCCGAGTAATCACATAATGCCGGATCTACCAAAAACATCTGATACGGCAGCAGCTGATCCAGCTCATCTCCGGCTCTTAACCGGTATGCTGCACACTCCGTCTCATTCCAGTATTCATAAATGATATAGGTATCGCCAGTTTCTTCATCAATATTCGGATAGCTCCGAAACACTCCCAGGAGTTCTTTCTCTAAGTTATCGGACCACACTGGGATCACCTGCTCCGCAGGAACTACTGCATACTTCCATGTTCCTTTCTCATCGTGCCAGACATGTAGCCAGCCAACTGTACAGTTTGATGCCTCAATACACAGGTCCTTACATATCTTAGGGTATTTATCCCCAAGAAACTTTACTAATGCCTTGTTGGCATTCTTATTCCCCAGATTAAAAAGCGGAGGCGCTGTGAACATGTAGGAAGCCTTCTGATTGACCAACAGGCCATGGAAGTTAAACGGGATCCGGTTATCCGCATTCCGCAAAGGCTTTTCTTTCTTCTCACGTTCCTCTTCTAACGGCGGAAACATGATATCTGTTTCATTTCTGTAATACGCTCTGGCTTTGGCTGCCTTCGCTATAAAATCGGTATGCCCCTGCTGATACTTCCGGATCAGTTTCTTTATCACTTCAATGTCCATTTTCATCCCCTCACTTCAAAATCTTAATTCCATTTATTCTGCGAATGATCGTATAGCAAAAATAGCGTAGGGCGTCCAGCGCGTGATCATGCTCTTTCACTGGCTTGTCTTCTCCACGCTCTCCCGCCTTCGCATCCCAGATATAGGACGCAAACTCCTTGATCAGATTCTCACAAGACTGGTCTATAAAAATAGAACCCGAAAGCAGCAGAGTTGCCACAAATCGGATTCCATCTAAAACATCATTTTTTGCTTTCTTTACTTTGTATCCATCCTTCTCAAGCTGGGCCTTAAAGGATGCTGCCGCCGGATCCAGGATTACTGCCCGGATTTCCTCTCCGGCAAGCCATACCGTCAGATCTTCGGAAAATTCTTTATCGGTTTTCTGTCGGCCCTTATCCCTGCCAGAGTAATAATACTCCCGGCGGCAGTACCACTTACCGTCAGCACCTTTGCTCCAAAGCAGAAAAGCCGTAGGGTTCTGAGTACCATAGTCACAGCTGACATACTTATCACCAATCCAGAATTCATGACCTGTTCTTTGACGATACTCTGTCGCAATCGCCTCTGCATCTACTACGTTTTTGTCCTGGTTGAACATATCGTAGATGATACCTTCTGCCATTGCCCAGAGCCCTTCAATGTATCGCTTGAAAAACACACCATGGTACATGCTCCGGTATCTAGCCTTGATTGCTTCTGACAGACTCAGATTATCATCCATGGTAAAATGCAGATACAGGAGCTTTTTTAAATTCAGCTCTACGCCTTTTGCTTTGGACTCTTCCTGCAACTTGGTAACCTTTTTCTTGCCCAGGTATCCAATGGCCTTATCGACCCAGTTGACCTTGAACCAGTGATATGGTCCGTCCGGGTTGCAGTTAAACCAGTACTTGGAACCTTCTACAGAACAGCGGCCCGTTGCCTGGTTCACAAAGCTCTCTGGCATCAGCGCAACTTCATCACAAAACAGACCAGCCAGCGTAATACCCTGGATCAGGTCCTGGCTACGCTCATCCTTGCCACCAAAGATATAAAAGTAATTCGTGATGCCATTACGTGTGATCTCCACCAGGTTATCTGCCCTGTGATCCGTAACCTTATAACCACGGCTTTTTAGCATCAGCTTAAGCCAGAAAAGAACGTTCCTACGGAAGGATCCTATCGTCTTTCCGCACATAGCGAAGTTCTGACCGCTGAAATTTTCCATTGCCCAGAATACAAAAGAAAGCGACATACAGACTGTCTTACCTGATCTGATTGCTCCGTCAGCAATGATACCGTCATAATCCTTTACAGGGCTGTTTGGCAGCCACCATGTAAGTATCTGTTTCTGCCTGCGGGAAAACGGCTGAAACTTAAATACCTGGACCTTCGTTAAAACTCCACGCTGTTGCTTCATAGCCTGTAGCTTTGCCTTCATCCCAGCGATGCGTTCCTTAATCTTCATCCGCATCCTCCCACAGTTCCTGTGCTTCGGTATTCAAAGCTTCCAGAAAACCGTCATCTTCAACTTCCTGCTCCTGTCCGCCAAGTTTCAATGCAGCCAGATCAACCTTCATGGTTTCAATTTCTAATCTGGCATCATCCACACTATACCGATGCAGCGCATCAATAGCAGCCTGCTTTCTGGCCTGTACACGGGTCAGCGCATCCTCAATGTTCTGGATCTGCCCCAGCTTTCCACGATATTCCAAAAGATCCGTTTCCTTATCATTTTCAAGACCTTTCTTGTGGCCTACTGCAGTCATGCCAGTCTCACCGGCAGCAAGCTTATTCTCTTCATTTGCTGCGTTGCGCAGCAACTCGATCCGCTTAAGCATCCGGCGCTCTCTGACAGTTAAAAGCTGTATCTCCTGCATAAGAAGCGCCTGCTTGTCCTCTGGTACTGCCTGCACCAGGCGCTGCTCCTCCAGATTCAGGCAATCAAAAAGGAGAGTCTCAAACTCTCCCGTAGTAACTGCATTCTTATTTTTTCCCGGAGCAGAGCCGCCCCTGTTTCCGGCAGCGTTCTTATTTCCTGGCTGGCCGCCTTTCTTTTTCGCAACGTTGCGTTTTTTCTTTTGCAACGTTGCATTATCCCAGTCATATCTATTCTTCCAGCTTCGGATTGTCCCCTCCGGGATTTTCAGAAGATCTGAAATTTCAATCAGTTTCTTACCTTCCAGGAACAGATCTCTGGCCTGTTCCATTCTGGCATCCGGCGCTCTGGCCATGCACCACCACCTCTCATTCGTGTTTGTTTTTGGGTATAGAAAAGGAGCCACGCGGGGTGGCTCCTAAACTAAATCTTTGAACGTTGTTTTTCTATTTCATCTACCCCTTTCAAAAATTCAAAGTCTGCTCCAACATATTTCAACAATTCAATCGTCACATTCCTTCCTTTTTGTAAATATTCTTCCGGCTGTTCCATGCTTTCTATAGCATCTTTTGCTAATTGTAAAATATGTAAAAATTGATTATCTTTAATATTTTGACATCTCCTAGACCATTCATCAACACCGCTATTTTCATAAATAGCCTTTGTTTCCCCTATAAAATTTCCTATTATAATGATTATGTTCAAATACAGCGAATATGGATTAGCTTTTTTCTTAAATACGTCCTCTGGTATTTTTGATATATATTCCAATATACCAGAAAAACTATCTGGTACAATTTTAAAAGCCCAATACGATGCCAAACACTCATCTAATAAATTACTCATTCCACATTTGACATATCCTAAATCAGTACTATCTTTAATCAAAGAAAACAATGTACTATATTGTTCATTATTTATTAAATGTTGCATTTCATGAACTAGAGTCCCTAAAACTTCTTGATTATCTATTGTATTACTTTTCTCATTATAAGCATCAATAAAAGACTCATATTTTAATCTAATTTTCTTTTCTTTAGGTATTGCAACTCCTTCTACTTGACAAGCAAAGCATTCTGAACTCTTCGGCAAAAATTCTATAATTTTTAAGTAATAGTATTTCTGTCCAAACACATCTTTTAAAAATTTTTGAATTACAGCCTCTATTTTTGCATCCTTATCTAATCGTCTATCCCCAATATTATATAAAAATTTCATCTAACGTCACCATTTTTCTTTTTATCATACCTCAAATTTTGGCAAAAGAAAAGCACCCATCTCACGACAGGCACTTTCAAAAAGGAGAAGGAAATACCAATAGCAACTAAAATCATCGGAACGGAAGGACTCGAACCCTCGCTTAGGACACAAGCCATTGCTCTCCCTACTGAGCTACGTTCCAAGGGGGAGGCAACAAGCTTTCGCCTGCTGCCTGGTGGGGTTTAACGTAAGCCGCCGGCTGTATGCCTTTGGCTTCCACTTTATTCTATTACGAAACAAACGAATAAAACGAACTTTTTACACAATATTATGTTCTTTTAAATACTTGTCTCTAATCATCAGCCTTGGATAATCTGGACTATTACTGTATCCAATCTTTGCAGCAATCCTGTCCCACGTCATTCCCTCTATGTAAAACATTCGGAACACATACCGTGCCTGACCGTCTTCAATGGATTTTATCCAGTCCTCTACAGCCTTGCAGCGTGCTTTCTTGTTATTTAAGATCTTCTCGCGACGGTCATGTAATTTCCAGTCAAAACCTGAAACTGCTTTGGGCTGAGGATAACCTTTCCGGTAGTCCATAACAACGCTGACGCCGATCCCGTTATCCCCTTCCATCATTTCTACCAGTTCCAATTCCAGGACTACGATCTCTTTCTTAAGCTTCCGGTAACTGCTCAGAAGTTTCCTGGTTATCTTTATCTTCGCCAATGGTATCACCTCCTCGTAGTTTCGGATCCGGGCAAAGGCTTGTCCCCGCATAGGCTGGCATCCTGGCTGACCAGGTTGTAGGCTTCGGCCCGTTAATAATCTCATGGTCTGATGCGGCTATGGCACTTTTTCTTTGCAGCTGGTTTGCCTTTCTCTGGGCCTCTGACTTTACTAATCCCATTGTATTCTCTCCCTTCTTACGCATGGCAGCTATCACATACTCCACGTTGGGATTTACTCGTTTCCACATTACGCTTCTAATTCTTAATTTCCTCGTAATACCTCTTTTTTGCTTCGCTCAGGATTACCATGTCCATATTTAATCAATATCGCCAGAATAATCTTCATTCCACAAGGCTTCAAAGTTTTCAATCGTCCTTTTGACTGCATTCTCATAAGTCTCTGCTTCTTCATCAGACAAGCTTCGATTCGCAATCTCCGGCGGTTCAAGTCGAACTATTCCGTATTTTTCACGGATCATTGCTCTTGTCATAAGCCACCACCTTCCCAACTCTTAACTTACCAATCAAATCTTGCCATGTTCATAAACTCAAGTGGCATGGAACCACCAAAGAGATCATTAGCACCGTCGATAATGTCTGGATCTACTCCGTCCGCTTCCAGCTGATCGTCAAACATTGCATCATTGCAGATAGATCCATACTGTGTTCTCGAATGTTTCCTGATATATTTCTTTCCGTTACGTAATTCAAAAATCTCCGTACAACTGTTTTCTGTAGCCTCGATTGTATATCTCATGTATTCTTCCTCCAAATCTTAATTTTGCTTTATTCTCCATAAACAATATTCCTTGCAATCTCATACAGATACGGGTAATCATGAGGGTTGAAATTAAACCCATACAACTGAAAGAATGCATCATTGCTCATCTTGAACCATAATACAGCCCATTCAATTAAGCTTTTTCCTTTATATCGGCGTACTGCGTACCGTGCTTTTGCTCTACTCCGCGCTAAATTATGTACTTCCATGACATCCTCCCTGATCTTAATTCACCGCCATATAAATAAATGGCAAAAATAGGAACCACATAATATCATTTACTGTTCTCGGCTGGATTTCGCCGTACAGTAACAGCTCTAATCCCATCCAGACCAAGGCCAGGACTATCCAAATATATACAGCCTTTAATGTTCTATCCATTGACCTGTCCTTTCTTGGCTGACATCATGCTCTTATTCGCCGGATTTTCCAGTTCAATCTGTATACCCTGCTTCTGCGGCTCTTTTACTCCTGTCATGCATTCTCTGATGTATCTATGCGGCACATCACATCCCACCGCATTCATGGCTATTTCATACTGCGTAGCCTGTTTCATCAGTTTATAAAAATCTGAAAACTTCACCTGCACTCTGTCCTCTGCGCCAAACGTATCTGCTAATCCCATTTCATTTCCTTCCTCCATCTTTTTTCAAATGCTCGCATACTGTACTTGGTGCAAGCTGCATTTCCTCAGCGATCTGCTTCATGCTCCATCCTGCATTGCGAAGCGCTTTCATTTTTCCAACATCAATCTGCTTTTTGTTTGGTGCTTCTGGCTTTGGTGGCTCCGGCTTCTCCTTGGTTTCCACAGATGTCTCTGTTGGCTTCTCTTCCACAGCCTTCGGCTTTGCTACTTCTGCCGGTGCCTTCTCAGCTGGCTCTGTCTCTCTTTTTTCTTCCTCCAGCACAATCCGGAAGAACTCACATCCAGCCAGGATCTTCTTCAATGTCAGGAACTCATAATCATCCAGGTTCTTGGGTTCCGGTACTACCGGCTGGAGCACTCCCACCATAAGCCCTCTTTTATGCAGTTCCAGTGCCTCATCTATTGCAATTTGTTTTATGATCATTGCCCTTCTCCTTTTTATTCAGATGAGGCTCGCATTCACCCCGTGCGAACTTGGCTTCATCATGAAAGCAGTAATAACGCCCTGGCCTTCCGTTCCCATCATAAAATTTTTTATAGCTGCAGTCTTTACAGTTCATTTCTTTTCCCCTCTCTGTATCTCTTTCAGCTTTTCAATTAAAGCTGTCCTGTTTACCCGGCAATCCCTAAAGAACTTTCCAGGCTCCAGAAGATACTCCTCATTTGCTCCATACCCTTCCTTGTACCTCATGGCAACATCAGCTTTCCAGTCATAGAGCATGGAGTGATACGTCTTGATAACGAAGCTTGTCCCATCTGGAAGATCATATCGGTAATACCGCTCACCGGTCTCCTGGTTATCGATCCAGAGTGTCCAGGTCTCATACGCATCAATAAAAGCTGCTCTCTGGTCATTGTTTTTAAGCTGTGGAAGCTCTGGCTGCTTCGGTCTATCCTTTTTCTCTTCCAAATCTTCCAGCTCACACAGCATGGAAGCCAAAGCACCTACTTCCAGCTTTTGCATTCTGATATGCTCATCTGACTTATCAATGCCGGGAGTTCCCAGACATTTGCTAAGAAGCTGCTTTTTTCTCTCCAGCAGTTCTCTCAGGATTTCCATGTCTGTACGTTCTTTCATTTCATTTTCAGAAGCTTCGGTATCCGTTTGCGACGTCGCAATCTCTTCCTCTGTCTCAGGGCGATCAGCCGAACTGTTGCATTCAAGCTTGCACTCCCCATGTTTGGCACACTCCCAGCAGCACTCATGGGCACAGTCTGTTCCACTTCCGGGCCGGTGCATATATTTTTCTGGCAAAGAACACTCATATTCTGGGCGGTGTAAGCAATGACCCATTTGCTGCTTTTCGGCAGCATCTATAGATTCATTCCGCTGCTCATTGGCAGCAGTCTCTTCCGGGAGCAGTTGCGACGTCGCAATCTCCGCATCTTCCTCTTCAACCAATTCCGTAATCGATATTTCCTGGCTAATAGGCTTACCTGCCACCGACTGGACCATATTTTCATCCTCTTCCACATCAAACAGCTCCGCCGTTGATGCTTCAAAGCTTTCCGCCCTCTCTTCCGGCATAACCCCAGGGATATCTTTTAACTCTGTCTGCCCAGGTATCTCTATGTAAGGGACTTCCTTTGGTCTTGCCATGCTCCGGATCTCCCGGACGGTCATATCCGGTGTGACCTGCTCCAGCTGCTCATCGCTCATGCCAAGCATCTCCTGCAGCTGGCTCTTACTGAAGTCCTTAAACCTATCATCTATGAGCGGACTGTTCCCGCCCCTGGAAAACCTTGTGTTCCTGGTGATGTACCTGGATGTGGCAGAGGCACTGAGACCAAACCTGTCCATGGCATACTCATTGACGTTCTTATATCCTGCTTCCAGATACAGTTCATTGTCCCTGATATGCTTCAGGTAAAATCCCGTTGCGATCACACTGCGTACGGCTGACTGCAGGTTGGACCGGATAAATACCTCTGCATCTTCCAGGGATACATCCCGGTACCACTCCGCGCCTGTATGTTTTACCACTTCCGGAGTATCCAGAACTGCTGTATTCTCTTCCATTTTCCTTCCCCCTTTTTTATCTGCGGTCGATCCGCAGGATAAACTCCCTGTTATCGGTATCTTCCACGATAAAATCATCTCCTGCCTTGCACAGCCTCATGTTGTCCAGCTGTGCGTTACTCATCGTGCACCAGAAGAAGCTCACACGTAAGATGCTCCTCATATAGGCTCTCCTGGCTATGATCTGGTCCTTGTCCATGATCTTTGCATAATACCCGCCGGCTCCCTGGTCAACTCTATGCCTTGCCAGCTCCGCCGCCTGCATTTCTTCCATCTTCTCCATCTGTACCGCCGCCTAACTGCAGCCTTCCTGCTGCCATTCTGATCTGGTCATCTAATCTCTGTCTGTTTTCCTGCCGGATCCCTGGCGGAAGCATTCCTACACGCTTCATCTCCTGGAGCTTAGGACCATAGGAATCACGGAAGAATGCACGTTCCGCCATGATGTTCTCGCTCCGGCAGATGTTCTGCCAGCCAATGTTCTTCACCACGCTCCTGCACGGTTCCGGCAGGCTTTCCAGGGCTTCTGCTTCCTGCATGTACCCATAAGCCCTTACTGCCTTCAGGACCATTCCCCAGGCATCATCTATGCTTGGTGCTTCCGGATCCCCTGTCTGTGTACAAAGCTTCCGGATCTCAGCTGCGGAAGGGAAGAAATTATTTGTAGCCATCAGCTGCCTTACTGCGTTCTTGCACTGCCCATAGGGGATATCCCCGATCAGTTCATACCAGATATCCATGGATGCCGCACTCTTTGTGATCTGGTTCCTGCCATAATACTCTTCCATGGCAGCTGCCAGTGCTGCGAATTCCCTCTTATCCATTCTCTGCCCACCTCCTGAGCCGTTCTGCCTTATCATCGGTTGCTCTTGCCGCTGTCTTTCCTGACTGCGACTGCATGTAAAGAGTTTCAAACTTTTCCCGGAATTTCTTGGTACTCCGGATATTCGCCTTCCAGAACTGGTTTGTGACCGCATACTCCAATGCGGTGCGGATCTGCTCCTCTGTCCGGTGGTCAATGCGGAGCATCCGTTCAATGTGGACACACCACTGGGACCTTTCTTCGTCGGTTGCCGGAACCCTGGCTCCCGGGAATCCTTCCAGACAGGAATGGATCAGGGTATTGACACAGAGCATCTCAAAAGAATCCGGTGAAAACAGGGTTGCTGCTCCTGCTGCAACGCCACTCTCTTTATTTACTTTTATTTCTTTTTCTTTACTTTTCTTTTCTTTACTTTTCTTTATGTAATTTTTCCGGGAATTATCGTTATTCTTCCGGGAATTATCCTCATTTTTCCGGGAAGAATGAAAAGAAGGGTTCACTTTAATAAAGGGTTCCGTTTCATCCGCTTCCAAAAGCCAGAAACCCTTTATTACCACCGGTGTCTTTTTGGCGCGTTCCTTAACCGCCAGCTGATACCGTTTCTGTATTCCGGGTGAGGTGAGGATAGTGTCCGACTTGAAAAGTGTGCTGTCCAGTAGTGACCGTTCAAGCAAGAATGTCAGCACCTGCTCTATGAACCCATCTGAGAGATTCAGGTCTGCTGCCAGGATGAACTTAAAATCATCGTTCCATTCCATGTAGTAGCCTTTTTTGTAGATCTCGCAGAGTAAATAGATATATACCGCGATCCCGTTATTGCCAAACCTGGCACGCAGGATCCGGATCTTATTATCCGTGAAAAAATCGACATCAAGAGGAAAGTAACTAAGACCTGGCTTCTGCTGTCTTGGCATTTTCCTTTCCTTCCGTTATCTGCTGTCCAGCCTCCCACTCTTTGTAGAGCTGGATCCAGTCTTCTAATCTCATGGTGACCAGCCATTCTGACCGGTCCCTGCGGTGGAATACACACGGCTTTTCCCCAGTCCTGGCGTCCCTTTTGGACTATTCCATGGCTTCCTGGAGGTTTAACCGTTCCACTCTCTTACATTCTATATGGATGCCTGGGAGACCGATCACATCCGCGTCACCGCTGATCCCGCAGAACTGCTGCCCTCTGCGGCAGTCATAGCCGTGGTCTCTTAACTTTCCGGCCAGTTCCCGTTCTCCACGCTTTCCTTTTTCCCGTTGTGATTTTCCCATAACGATCCTCATCTTTCTTTAAAAAGGGGCGGCGGTCAGCGAATTGGGTTCATGGTCCGCCCCTTCAGGTACAACACCTCTGGTCATTTAATATCGTGACATATAAAACTGACCTTCAAGGTAATAAAACAAGCTTTTTCAAACACAACGGATTATCCGATGATAGTAATGCGGTTTCTGAGTTCCATATCCTGTTCTGACAGGACTAACTCCAGATAATCTTTGATCTTTCTTACTGCTTCTGTCTTCCAGATGCCGCCCTCTGCCTCCACCAGCTTAAATTCTGGTGTGCCTCTGTCTCCAATACGGAATACAAACTGGCTGACCGGCTGTTCTACTTCCTGGAAGGTACGGTAAGGTCTTAACTGGACCGGGTTTGGTACGATCGCATCTGCCTTGGCTGCTACTCCCACAGTCATAGTTGCCACCTGGGTACAACCGTCATCGGAATAGGTCTGTTCATTCTTTCTTTCAATATTTCCGGCAAGCAGGAGCACTGCATCCAGATCCGCTGTTTTTGCAAAGTTAGCCTGCAGGCTGATCATAAAACTTTCCTGGTCGTACCACTGGTCAAAGTGGAAGCCGGAAACCTGGGCATCTGTTTCAAACAGGACCTCTCTTTTACGTTCCCCATCCAGGGCAGACATCAGCCTGACTTTTGTAGGACTTACTACATGGATGATCATCCTTCTGCCTTCCGTAAACTCTTCCCTGCAGTTTACGATGTAATCTGCCAGTGCTGAAAGGGTCGTGGCCTTTACAGGATCGGCATAATTAGCCGTATCATATCTTCTCAGTGTCTTGTTGGCATATGTATGGCCGCAGATCTCCACTACTTCTGTTTTCTCATTTTCCCTGGCAAGATCTTCCACATGCTCCAGGGCATCTTTTAAACCTTCTAACATCGATCATCTCTCCTTTACTCATTTATCTTTTTTATCATGCCTGCTGTCTTCTTAAGTCGATCGGCCCGTTCCTTCTGTCCTCAAAGATCTCACCGGTCTCCGGATCCACCCTTCTGCCGGGGCTGACCTCTTCATAAGCAGCTGCAGGGATCTCCTGTACCGGATTGACCTGTGGAAGCCTGCTTCCCGGCTCTGACATATCAATACGGCCCGTACTGGAGTCCTGTCCCACCAGGAACATGGTCTCCGCTTTCTTAAATCCGGCCAGTTTCGGCTTCACGTTATACTCTACCTTCAGGTTCCCACGCCCGGCCGGTTTGAACTTGATATTGATCGTCATTTCCCTGGCAGCTTCCGGATCCATGTTCGGATCCAGGATGTTCCTTCCGATCTGTCTCAGGGCCATGTTGAACTTCTCCTGCAGCCCGCCATTGCCAATGCTATCAAATGTTATCGCCATGCCTTGATCACCTCCTTTCTATCATGCTTTCTAATTGAAAAAGTCATCAGCTGCATCCATCTGTGGCTGTGGCATTGAAGGAACAGGCTGCTGCACATCTGCTTTTTCTTCAATAACCGGCTGTGTCTGCGGATCAATCACATCTCCTGCTGCATACTCCGGCTCTGCAGCTCCCATTTCTTCCGCTACATACATGCCTGCAAATGACTGCGGAAAAGCTTCCCTTAATGCCTGCACTGCTGCAACTTTCCGGATCATGGTTGCAGGCTTCTTGGACCACTGCGAATTAAGGCTTCCGTCTTTCTTCTTACCTGCATACTCATCAAAAGAAACCTCCATGCGGAAACTGTGACTTCTGTCTTTGCGAAATACTTCTGCATAGCCTCCCACTAATATTTCACCGGAAAGCTTCAACGTTCCCTGTCTGTAACTAATCTCACCTGTTTCTTCGTTCTGGACAATGATACCTGCTTCCATGCCGTCATAGCTTGCATGTGCCTCTGCCCTCTTGAAATATGCGTCCTTTCCAACTACCAGAGTAGCAGGCTCATTTCCATACTTGATGCAGTACGCTTCACGAAGCCATGGATTAAGACCGGTAAAGCGGCACAGGTTGATAAACATCGCAACTTCCTGATCAGATACCCTGTCCTTATCCCCGCTGATCAGATAATTCTTTACTGTTCCAGGTGTAAGTGTTACCTGCATACCGTTTGCCATATACTTTGTAGTTTCTACCTTCTGTACCGGCTTATTTACTAATTTGTTTGCTACTGCCATTTCTATGTCCTCCTCTTACTGTTTCGGTACCGGCTCAAA
>ERZ833782.1598-NODE-1598-length-18624-cov-3.471539_pt1 | contig 18624 bp, 15 predicted proteins | sample MGYA00519577_ERZ833782 | MGnify/ENA primary metagenome ERZ833782 (study PRJEB31850, sample SAMEA3708745) | human gut metagenome | biome: human gut; feature: human-associated habitat; material: faeces | place: China | collected 2014 ...
GGATCAGTTCGGCATACAGGCCGCCGTCGGCGGCGATGCCGCGGCGGATGGCCTCCTTTGCGGTGAGGGGCGCCTCGTTCGAACGGGTGCTGTGGTAGGTTCTCATGCCGGTTTCTCCTCGAGCTCGATGCGTCGTGAATGTTGCCATGGTATCAGAGTCGAACACTCCGTTCAGATAAAGCGTTGCAGGTCCACGGCTTTTCAATTGCATTTCATACCCAATGGGGATGCGAGGTTGCAAACATGTGTCGCCGAGCTTCGCGGAACTGTTGAGCGGGCTCGCTCATGGTAAAGTGACAGACATATGACCGTATACGCCCTATGTCCGCACGCAAGGGGAGGATTCGCCCACCATGATTAAAATCACCAAGTTCGGCGGCTCGTCCGTCGCCGATGCCGAGCACTTCAGGAAGATCAAGGCGATCATCGACGCCGATCCGGCCCGTCGATTTGTCGTGGTGAGCGCCTGCGGCCGCCGTCATAAGGCCGATACGAAGGTCACCGACCTGCTGTATCTCGTCGATGCGCACGTGAACTACCACGTCTCCTGTGAGGATCTGCTCGCCGACATCGGGCAGCGCTATTTCGACATCGCTGATGAGCTGGGACTCTCCTATCCCATCCGCGAAGAGTTTGCCGCCTTTGCCGAGCGCGCCCGTTCCGGTGGCTACACCACCGAGGAGCTGGTGAGCCGCGGCGAGTACTTCACCGCCCGCCTCATGGCCGAGTACCTGGGCCTTCCGTTCATCGACGCGGCCGATATGGTGGCCTTTCACCACGACGGTACGCTGTCGATGACGCGCACGGCCAAGCTCGTCAAGCAGAATGCCCGCGAGGGTGGGTTCGTGATGCCGGGATTTTACGGCGCCACCAAGGAGGGCAAGGTCAAGCTGCTCGACCGCGGAGGCGGCGACATCTCCGGCTCGATTCTCGCCCAGTGCCTCGAGGCGGATCTGTACGAGAACTGGACGGACGTCTCGGGCTTCCTCTCCGCCGACCCGCGCATCGTCCCGGGCGCTCAGCCCATCCCGCGTATCACCTACGAGGAGCTGCGCGAGCTGTCTTACATGGGCGCGAGCGTCCTGCACGAGGAGGCGGTCTTCCCCGTTCGCGATGCCGGCATCCCGCTCGTCATCAAGAACACGAACGCCCCCGAGGATCCGGGCACGATCATCTCCGAAACCGCCAAGGAAGGCGATACCGAGCCGATCATCACCGGTATCGCCGGCAAGCGCAACTTCTTGGCCATCAATGTCTCTCGCGATCGCACCAAGAGCCGCATCGGCTTCATGCGCCGCGCCCTGTCCGTGTTCGAACGCTACGGCGTATCCGTAGAGCATATGCCCACGGGCGTGGACCAGTTCGCCGCCGTCGTGCAGGCCGCCGACGTCAAGGATTCGCTGTACTCGCTCGTCTCCGACATCCAAGAGGAGGTCGAGCCGCTCGAGATCGAGGTCGTGGAGAATCTGGCGCTCATCGCCACCGTGGGCCGTAACCTGCGCGGGCGCGCGGGCATTTCGGGCCATCTGTTCGGCAAGCTCGGCGAGGCCGGCGTGAGCGTCCGCATGATCACGCAGGGCTGCGACGAGATCAACATCATCATCGGCGTCGAGGAGCGCGATTTCGACCTCGCGATCAAAACCATCTATGAGGCGTTTTCCGATGAGGACGGTATCGTGACGACCGCCGAGTTGGAGCCCGCGCCGCGCGCGTTCTAGGCGCGCGGGAAAGGTTTGCCGGAACCATGTATGCCCAATGCGAACTGTGAGGAGTGGGGCAAGATGAAGAAGTACGTCGTCGCTATCGTGGGGGCCACGGGGGCTGTCGGCACGCAAATGCTCGCGTGCCTGGAGGAGCAGCAGTTCCCGGTCGGCGCGCTCAAGCTCTTGGCGAGTCCGCGTTCGGCCGGCAAGGTCGTGTCGACCCCGTGGGGCGAGGTCACGGTCGAGGTGGCCGCGCCCGAGGCGTTCGACGGCGTGGATATCGTGCTGGGTGCCGCCGAGGACGACGTGGCGAAGGCCCTGTACCCCGAGGCCGTGCGCCGCGGTGCCGTGGTGGTGGACAACTCGCACGCCTTCCGCCTGGACGAGGATGTGCCGCTGGTCATCCCGGAGATCAACGCGGCCGATGCCCTCACGCACAAGGGCATCATCGCCAATCCCAACTGCGCCACCATCATCGGCCTGGTGCCGACTTGGCCGCTTCACCAGCTGGCCGGCGTGAAGCGCATGATCGTATCCACCTATCAGGCCGCGTCTGGTGCAGGCGTGCCCGGCATGCGCGAGCTCGAAGAGCAGATCGGCTGCATGGGCCGCGGCGAGGAGATCCCCGCTCCCGCTGCGTTTGCGGCGCAGCTGGCGAGCAACCTCATCCCGCAGATCGGTGGGGAGAAGTATCAGGGCTTCACCTCCGAGGAGATGAAGATGCAAAACGAGGGCCGCAAGATCATGCACCTGCCCGATCTCCGCGTGAACTGCACGTGCGTGCGCGTTCCCGTCTTGCGCTCTCATTCCGAGAGCGTCACGCTTGAATTCGAACGTGACATCACGCTTGAGCAGGCACGCGAGGCTCTCGCGTCCGCTCCCGGTGTGAAGCTTGTGGACGACCTGGCCGCCGAGTCCGCGCACGACCGCTGGCCCATGCCGTTGGATACTACCGACCAGGACCTCATCTGGGTCGGCCGCGTGCGCCGCGACATCTCCAACCCCGACGCCCTGCGCGGCATCACCTTCTGGTGCTGTGGCGACCAGATCCGCAAGGGCGCTGCCACCAATGCCGTCCAGATCGCCAAGCTCCTGTGCGAATAGGGACATGCGTCGCCGTAGGATACGGATGTTTTGCGCGGTCTTGACGGCCCTGTACCATTCGGTCGGAAATACTCGGCCGGTGGTCGGTAATTAATCTACATATCAAGTTTCAGTGTGTACAATCTGATGTCGCGCACAGAACGGGGAAGGCGCCGGCGACGAGGGATACGACCGGCGCCTTCGCCATATGTAATATCGATTAGATTGGTCGTGATCTTGTGGGTAAGTACGTCATCGTGGTCGAGTCCGGTTCGGACGTCTCGCCGGAGCAATGCGAGCGCTACGGTATCGTGATCGTCCCGATGCACGTGACGATCGGCAGCGAGACGATGGACGACGGTTCCATCGACCCGCTCGAGATCTACTCTCGCTGCAACGAGCTCGGCGAGATGCCCAAGACGAGCGGCTGCACTCCCGGAGACTTTGAGAAGATCTTCGACCGCATTCACGCCGAACAGCCCGATGCGACCATCCTCCACCTCGCGTATTCCGAGGCGACTACCTGCTCGCACCAGTCTTCCAAGATCGCCGCCCAGGGCCGCGACTACGTCTACTCCATGGACACTCGTTTCGTCTCCGTGGGTCAGGGACTCGTGGCCGTCGAGACCGCCAAGTATATCGAGGCTCATCCCGATGCCACGGTTGAGGAGATCTTCTCCTACGCCGAGAGCGTGATGGATCGCATCCTGCTCGGCTTTGTCCCCACCGACCTCGGCTTCCTCAAGGCCGGCGGTCGACTCTCCAACGTCGCGTTCCTCGGCGCGCACCTGCTCAAGATTAAACCCTGCATCGAGGTGCTCGGCGGTAAGTTCCTCGCCACCAAGAAGTTCCGCGGCTCCATGCTCAAGTGCGCGCATTCCTTCATCGATCACATGATCGAGAAGGGCGATATCGACTACTCCTACATCGGTCTCGCCTACTCTGTGGGACTGTCCGACGAGCTCCGCACGGAGATGGAGGCATATGCCCGCGAACTGGGATTTAAGGAGATCACCTGGACCAAGGTCGGCGGCGTGATCTCCAGCCACTGCGGCCCCACTGCTTTCGGTGCCGTGCTCATCCAAAAGCCCAAGGCGTAAAGCGCGCTCGATACTTGGGTCGTCCGTGTCAACCTCAATTTGGGGACAGTCCCTAAATTGAGGTGCCCACGGGTTTTGCTGGCCGAATTGATGCGGTGTTTGCCCTTCCTCATCTTCCGGTAGCGCTAGGAGTGAGGGTAGCGCTATGAGTGAGTTTGGGACGTTGCGGTAGCCACTTGATTCGCATTATGCAAACTAATACGCGGAACTATGTTAATCATGAAGTCACTCTTATGCTAATTACTAAGTCAGAGCTATGTTAATCATGAAGTCAGGATTATGATAATCACGAAGTGCGAATGAAATCCATAGGTTATCTTCGTGTGATTCAGTCTCGTAAATTGCAGGGGCCGCTCATGATCTTGCGTGATATGAAAAAGAAGCTATTGCAATTGGCAACGAAGTTCCCTGTTGTCTCGGTCACGGGGCCACGCCAGAGCGGGAAGTCAACGCTCATCAAAAACACGTTCCCCACGTACGCGTATCTATCGTTTGAAGACCCCTCGACGCGCGAGTTGTTCCAGGCCGACCCGACGAGCTTCCTCAAGCGCCATTCCCATAACGTGATTTTCGATGAGGCACAGCGCGTGCCCGAGTTGTTTTCGTATTTGCAGGGGATGGTCGATGGGCGCGACGAACCCGGCTCGTTCATCATCTCCGGTTCGCAGAACTTCCTGCTGTCGAAAAGCGTTTCGCAGTCACTTGCGGGGCGCGTTGGAATCTTGCGCCTGCTGCCGCTTTCCTATGGTGAAATCGCTCGCGGCGCGCAGCGCCCGGAGAGTGCCTGGAGTTGGGCGTATCGCGGGGGCTATCCGCGCGTCATCGCATCGGATATCGATCCGCTCGATTTCTATCCTGCGTATATCGAGACGTATCTGGAGCGCGATGTCCGCCAGGAGCTCGGCGTGGCGAAGATCGAGGAGTTTTCGCGTTTCATACAGCTTTGTGCGCTGAGATCTGGAGAGCTTCTCAATGTTTCAAGCTTGGCGAGCGATTGCGGTATCTCGCCCGCGACCGCCAACAATTGGATTTCGATTCTGTCATCGAGCTATGTGATTCACTTGCTCAGGCCCTATGCGACCAATCGGGGAAAGAGGCTTGTGAAAACGCCCAAGCTCTATTTCTACGACAGCGGGCTGCTGTGCAGCCTTCTTGGAATAGAAGATGCCGATGAGCTCGCGATGCATCCCCAGAGGGGGGGGCCGTGTTCGAGACTGCGGTCGTGTCGGAGCTCATGAAGGAGTATCTCAATCGCGGGAGGACGCCGCATCTCTCTTTTTGGCGCGACAGCAATAAAAACGAGATTGACGTCATCGTCGAAAAGGGACCCGTTCCCTTCGCCGCAATAGAGGTCAAATCTTCCGCGACGTTTCGTGCCAAATACTTCGATGTGATCGAGCGCATCGCTCCGCGCGAGCTTGGGCTCAAGGCGGACAGCTGCTCTGTGGTGTATGCAGGGGAAGACGAACTATCGAGTCCCCGCGGCCGGCTCGTGCCCTATGCGGACATCCCGAGCATTCTGGGCTTTGGGGGGATAGAGCCATCTTGCGGCACCTCAATTTGGGGACAGTCCCTAAATTGAGGTGCCGACGGGCTTTCGACGGGGTTTGCGCTCGCCCGTGATTGACCCCCTCTCTCGTGGGTAGAACATACAAATACGACTGTATGAGTTAATGGGAGCACGTGCATGGCATATATCGAGTTCAAAGACGTCACGAGGGTCTACGGATCCGACGGGTCGGAGGTGCACGCCCTCGATGGGGCGTCATTTGAGGTCGAACGCGGCGAGCTCGCCGTGATTCTCGGCGCCTCCGGAGCCGGCAAGACCACGGCCCTCAACATTTTGGGCGGCATGGACAGCGCCACGAGCGGGCGCGTGGTGGTTGACGGGCGCGACGTGAGCTCGGCCTCCGAGGACGATCTCGTGGAGTACCGCCGCGCCGACGTGGGCTTTGTGTTCCAGTTCTACAACCTGGTGCCCAATCTCACGGCGCTCGAGAACGTCGAGCTCGCCTCGCAGATTTGCCCCGATTCGCTGGATGCCGCCGAATGTCTGCGCAAGGTCGGCCTGGGGGAGCGCATGGCGAACTTCCCCGCTCAGCTCTCCGGCGGCGAGCAGCAGCGCGTATCCATCGCGCGTGCCATCGCCAAGAATCCCAAGCTCCTGTTGTGCGACGAGCCAACCGGCGCGCTCGACTACCAAACGGGTAAGCAGGTGCTTCAACTGCTGCAGGACACCTGCCGTCGCGACGGTATCACCGTGCTCATCATCACGCACAACTCCGCGCTCGCCCCCATGGCCGACCGCCTGATCCGCTTCAAGAGCGGACGCGTGACGGACATGCAGGTCAACGAGCATCCCGTGCCCATCGCCGACATCGAGTGGTAGGCGGGCGCATCATGAGGGGGAAGAAGGCCGGCGTTCGGCCCAGTGCATTCGCGACCGATATCAAGCGCACCATCACAGGCAACCTCAAACGGTTCATCTCGCTGTTCGTGATCACCGCGCTCGGCGCCACCATGCTGGTGGGTCTCAAGGCGGCCTGCGACGACCTGCGCTTTACCGCCGACGATTACTACGACGCTCAGCGCCTGTTCGACATATCGGTCAAATCGACGCTCGGCCTGGACGAAGCCGACATCTCCGCGCTCAGCGAGGTGGATGGGGTCGAAGTCGCGGAGGGCGGTTACACCGAGTCCGCTTACACCCAGGTAGACGGCTTGAGCGAGAAGGTCGATCTCAAAGCGCTCTCCGCGGCCGGCCTCAACGAGCCCCGTGTGATAGAGGGACGGCTTCCGCGCGACGTGCATGAGGTCGCCGTCACGCAGAAGTACCTGGATGCGAGCGGCAAGAAAATCGGCGACACCGTGACCTTCGAGAGCGCCGAGGATAAGCACGGCGGCACGGCCGAAGAGGGCTCCGATGCCGCCGGATCATCCGATACACCGGCAATTTTCGAGCGCGGCCGTTACACCATCACCGCATCCGTGTCCGATCCCATGGATGTGAACGCCGGCAGCAAGACCATGAGCTTCCGTAGCACCGGCGGTCCGCAGTACGCGTTCTTCCTCACGCCCGCCGCCGTGGTGGACCGCGATACGTTTACCGTCGCCTACCTTCGTGTTACCGGCGCCTCCGAGCTCATGTCCTACTCGAATGAATACAAGGAGCTCATCGATGGCGTCAAGGGACACGTCGAGCAGATTCGCGAGCGTCGCGAGGCGGAGCGCACGAGCGGCGTGAAGGACGATGCCCTCGCGCAGATCGACGAACGCCGCAGCGAGGCCGACGAGGCGCTCGACGCAGCCGCCGGCGAGCTTGCGAGCGCCCAAACCAAGATCGATGCCGCCCGCGCTCAGATCGCGAGCGGCAAGCTCGAGCTCGACGCCAAGCGTGCCGATGCCTCCCGTCAGCTCGATGCCGCCCAGTCCAAGCTTGATGCCGGTTTGGCCCTCATCGCGCGCGAACAGGGCAAGCTCGATTCGGCCCGTTCGGAGCTCACCGACGCGCTCGCCGGCATCGCCAAGGCGGAGGCCGCGGTCGACGTGATCCAGCCGCTGCTCGGCGATCGCTGGCCCGCTGATTTGTGGGCACGCCTGCAAAAGGGTGATGCAGCGGCTGTCGATCCGTTCGTCTCCTCCGTGGTTCCGCTGGTGCGTGAGGCCCGCGGTGAGCTCGATCAGGCGCGCACCCTTGTGGCAGAGATAAAAGAACTCGTTTCGAGTTTGCCCACTGCCTCCCCCGAGGACAAGGCTCAGATCGCGCGCATGCTCGAGCGTCTGGATGCGCTGACCGGTGGCAGGTACGCCGCCGCCATCGACGCCGTTCGCGCCATTGTGAGCCTGTATCCGGAGGATGCCGGCCAGATCCAACAGGCCGTTTCCAAACTATCCTCGATCGAGAAGATGCTGGGCTCCACCGCTTCGTCGCTCGATGCCATGCTCGCCGATGACGGTGCGCAGATTCGCGCCCTTGCCGAGGGCATGGCGCGCAAGAGCGAGGTTCAGGCGGGGCTTGAGCAGGTCGCGGCGGGCCAACGTCGCCTGGATGCCGAACGCTCCCGTGCCGAGCGCGGCCTAGGTCAGCTCGACGCCGCCCGTGAGCAGATGAAATCTCAGATTGCCGAGGCCGAGGCCCAGCTCATCGCCGGCGAGGGCGAGGCGGCCTCCGGCCAGTCCGAGCTCAACGCCGGTAAGGCGGAACTCGAGGTCAATCGCGCCGATGTCAACGCGCGGTTCGCGCGGGCTCGGGCCGATGTCGACGGCATCGAGCGCGCGAAGTGGTACATCCAAGATCGCGGGGCACTGCCGAGTTACGCGAGCATCGAAAGCGATGCGAGCTCGATCGAGTCCATCGCCACGGTGTTCCCGCTCATCTTCTTCACGGTCGCCGTGCTCATCAGTCTCACCACGGTCACGCGTATGGTCGAGGAGGATCGCGGCCTCATCGGCGTGTACAAGGCGCTGGGTTACGGCCGTGGCCGCATCTTGTCCAAGTACCTCATCTACGCGTTCGCCGCCTGCCTGGCGGGCGGTATCGCCGGTGACGCGCTCGGATTCATCGCCCTTCCAGCGGTGATCTTCACCATATTCAAGACCATGTACGCATTGCCCCCGTTCCAGCTGCACTTCAACATGTTCACGGCGGTGCTCGGCATCGCCCTATTCGCGCTCGGTATCGTGGGCGCCACGTTCTTGGCCTGCCGTCACGTGCTCAAGGAGACACCCGCCTCGCTCATGCGGCCAAAGGCCCCGCGTGCGGGCAAGCGCATCTTGCTGGAGCGCATCACCCCGGTGTGGCGCCGGCTGTCCTTCCTCAACAAGGTGAGTGCCCGCAACTTGTTCCGCTACAAGAAGCGCTTCTTCATGACGGTGTTCGGTATCGCGGGCTGCACCGCCCTCATGATCTGCGGCCTGGGCATTCGCGATACCGTGATCTCGCTCAAACCACGTCAGTACGGGCCTGCCGGTGTGGTTCGCTACGACCTGCTGGCCGTCACCACCGACGAGGATTTCGTGCAAGGTGAGCGCGAGCTGCGCGAGACGGGCATGGTCGACACCATGCTCGAGGCGCGCGTCGACAGCGTGACCGCTGAATTCGGGGGCGCGAGGGAGAGCGTTCAGCTCGTCGTGGTTCCCGACAACGCCGATTTGTCCGCGTACATGAAGACCGAGGATGGCTCGAATACGACCTTCCTCGCCCCCGCGATGGGCGGAGAGGAGCTTTCGCTGCCAAGCGACGGCAACGGCGTCCTCGTGACCAAGAATGCCGAGCAGGTGCTCGGCTTCTCGCTCGGCGACGAGCTCCTCCTGCAAGACTCGACGCTGAGCCAGGGGTCGGTGCGCGTGGATGGCATTGCCGTGAGCTTCCTGGGCAACTTCGTGTTCATGACCGAGAGCGCTTATGCCGAGGCCTTCGGCGAGCCGTGCGTCCCGAATGCGCTGCTGGCCAACCTCACGGGTACAGATGAGCAGAAGATCGAACTGGCCGATCGTCTGGCGGCGGGCGCCACGTTCGTGAACGTGAACAGCTCGACGAAGGTCGCCAACGATTTCTCGGAGAGCTTCAAGATCATCGATGTGGTGGTGTATGTCGTGACCGTGATGGCCGCGGCGCTGGCCTTTGCCGTGGTGTTCACGCTGTCCAACACGAACATCTCCGAGCGAGAGCGCGAGCTTGCCACGATCAAGGTGCTCGGCTTCAGGCGTGGTGAGGTGCATCGCTATATCAACAAGGAGACGATCGTCCTCACGCTTATCGGCATCGTGGCTGGTTGGCCGCTCGGCTACGTGATCACGAGATTCCTCACGTATGTGCTGCGCATGCCGTCGCTGTTCTTCGACACGATTGTGGAGCCGCAGACGTACCTGTTCGCCTCGGTAATGTCGTTCGTCTTTACGTTGATCATCAACCGGATGACCAACCGCAGCCTCGACCGCATCGACATGGTGGGTGCCCTTAAGAGCGCGGAGTAGGGCAAAGGCCGTCCGCCTGAGACGGGCGCCGCGGTACAATGGGCGGGGAACGAGAGGGGCCCCGCATGATCACGACCATATATCACTCGCCGCTGGGCGACATTTCGCTTGCCGCCACTGCGCGCGGGTTGGCCGGTCTGTGGTTTCGGGAGGTCGACCGTGTCCCCTCGAAATGCGCCGATTCCGCTCGCTTCGACATGAATGGCGGCGGCCTCATCGATCCCGATCCCGCTGCCACGGTCGAGGAGATCGAAGGTTGCGATGCGCTCTCGGGCGCCCGTCCCATGTGCGCGGCGAGTCCGGCGCACGGCTCCGCGATAGCCGTGTTGGAACGCTCCTGGGCGTGGCTCAACGCCTATTTCGCCGGTCAGGCTCCACGATGGGTTCCCCCGATGGATTTCGGCGGAGACGATTTCGAGCATGCGGTATGCGTGGCGCTGCTCGGCGTGCCGTATGGCGAGGTCGTCACGGTCGATGACGTTGCGGCGAGCGTGGCGTCTCGGATCGGGGGTGCGCCCGATGTGTGCGCCGTCCGCGACGCCGCCTTGCGCTGCCCGGTCCGGGTCATCGTCCCCGTGCATCGCGTCGAAGGGCTTTTGACGTCCGACGACCCCCATGAGCGCGTTGGCGTCGCGCTGCGCGCCCTGGAAGCCGCCCGCTGATCGGGTACCCCTTGGTTTTGCTGTGAAGTTCCCCACACGCGTCGGGCGATTCATGGTACAAAAGAGGTCCAGACAATTGATTCAACGAACCGAACGGGTTCCCAGCTCAAGCTGCTATGAGGTGGGGGCCCTATTTTTATGGAGGTGGGTACATGGGAGATGTGCGATCCGGGGCCGCGTCTGCGGGCTCTTCAAATAAGTGGGCGATTCTGCTCACCGTCCTCATCATGACGTTCATGGCGACGCTCGATTCGAGCATCGTCAACGTGGCGCTGCCGGTCATGCAAAAGGCGCTGGGGGCGGGACTCGACCAAATCCAGTGGATCTCGTCGGTGTACCTGCTGACCATGTGCGCCTTTTTGCTTGTGTTCGGCAGGTTGGGCGACCTGTATGGGAAGGTCCGGTATTTCGAGATCGGCGTGGTGATCTTTTCCATCGGCTCCCTTATGTGCGGTATGTCGACCTCGCTGCCGGCGCTCGTGGCGTCTCGCGCGGTTCAGGGCATCGGCGGCGCATCGGCCATGGCGAACAATATGGGCATCATCACCGAGGCCTTTCCCGCCCGTGAGCGCGGCCGTGCGCTCGGCCTGTTGGCGAGCTTCGTAGCGCTCGGTATGATGTGCGGGCCGGTGTTGGGCGGTTTCATCGTGTCGATGTTCCCCTGGGAGGGCATTTTCCTCATCAACGTGCCGGTCGGCATACTGTCCCTCGTCATAGGGCACTTCACCTTGCCGCGCTCGACGCCCGAATGCGCGGGGCAGTCCATGGACGTCAAGGGCGCAGTTTTGCTCGTTCCTGGCATGCTGCTCACGTTCCTGTCCGTCACCATGATGCAGGGCAACGCGAGCCCCGCGGCCGCGCTCGCGCTCGTTGCGGGCGTGCTCATGCTCGTGTTCTTCGGGCTGCACGAGCGCCGCGTCGAGCATCCTCTGGTCAACTTGGCGATCTTTTCCGACCGTCATTTCGCGGTGAACGTCGTCTGCCTGTTCATCAGCTTCGTCGCCATCGGCGTTTATGAGCTCATGACGCCCTTTTACCTGCAGGATGCCCGTGGCTTCGACCCCGGCGCATCCGGCCTGATCTTTTGCATCATCCCCCTGGTGAACGCGGTTGCGGGGCCCATATCGGGCGCCGTGTCCGACCGCATCGGATGCAATCTTCTCACGGTTCTCGGCCTGGGTGCGTTCAGCGTGGGCCTGTATCTCACCGGCACGCTCGGGATGACGTCCACACTGCCGCAGATCCTGTTCTATCTGGGTTTGGCCTCGTTCGGCACGTCGATCTTCCAGTCTCCGAACAACTCGCTGATCATGGGCTCCGTCTCCACCGAGATGCTCGGATTTGCGGGCAGCGTGAGCGCGCTCGCCCGGTACCTGGGCATGGCGGTGGGTATTTCGGGATCCACTTCGATCCTCTATGGCCAGATGAGCGTCGCGGCCGGCCGCCATGTGACGGCTTTCGTCGAGGGGAGGCCCGACATCTTCCTGTACGGGTACCATATCGTCTACGTCGTCACCGCCGCGCTTGTGCTCGTGGGCTTCGCGCTGGCGATGGGCCGCATGATCGCGCGCAGGCGTTCTCAGCGATAGGGCGTCTTTTGGCGCATGCGTCCCTTGATGGGTCCCGATGTACTCGGGACCTATTGCCGTTTGGCGGATATGCCTCATTTTCATCATCGGAGTATGCGAAACTGGTACTCTACGTAATACATTGTTCGTCATTCGCATCACGGGAGGTTCGTCGCACGCATGCTGCTGGAACGCATTTCATCGCCGCAGGACGTGAGGGACCTCGATGCCGCCAACCTGCCGCTTCTTTGTTCTGAGATTCGCCAGGCCATCCTTTCGAGTTCGGCTTCGGTAGGGGGTCACATCGGTTCGAACCTCGGCGTCGTGGAGCTTACCGTCGCCTTGCACCGCGTGTTCGATTCGCCGACGGACAAGCTCATCTTCGACGTCTCCCATCAGACGTACGCGCACAAGATGCTCACGGGTCGCGCCGCGAACTACCTTGACGCCGAGCGTTTCGGTGGTCTGTCCGGTTTCACCAGCCCGACCGAGTCCGAGCACGACCTGTTCTCCGTCGGCCATACCTCCACTTCCGTGAGTCTCGCTTGCGGCATGGCCAAGGCGCGCGACCTCATGGGCGCCGATTACAACGTCGTCGCCGTCATCGGCGATGGCTCCATTTCCGGCGGTCTTGCGTTCGAGGGGTTTGACAACCTTGCCGAGCTCGGCACCGGCGTGATCGTCATCGTGAACGACAACGGCTGGTCCATCGCCGAGAATCACGGTGGCATCTATCGCAACCTCGCCGAGTTGCGTGAGAGCGAAGGCGCCGCCTCCAACAACTTCTTCCGCTCCCTGGGGCTCGACTATCGCTTCCTCGCCAATGGCAACGACGAGGCGGCAGTCGAGCGCGCCTTGCTCGAGCTGCGCGATATCGACCATCCGGTCGTCCTGCATCTGTGCACCGTCAAGGGCTCCGGCTACGAGCCCGCAGAGGACGACGCCGAGGGTTGGCACCACGTGGGCCCCTTTGACATCGAGTCCGGCACGTATGAGACGCTCCGCCGCAGCCGTTGCGAGGAGAGTGAGACCTACGCGGATATCACCGGCCGCCATCTGCTCATGCGTATGGCCGCCGATGAGCGCGTGGTGGGCATTTCCGCCGCCACGCCCTACATCATGGGCTTCACCAAGCCCCGTCGCGATGCCGCGGGTTCCCAGTTCGTGGATGTGGGCATTGCCGAGGAGCATGCCGTGACCTACGCCGCGGGCCTTGCGCGCGCAGGTGCCAAGCCGGTGCTCGGCCTGTACGGCGTGTTCATGCAGCGCGCGTATGACCAGCTCTGGCACGATCTGTGCCTGAACAACCTGCCCGCCGTCATCCTCGACTTCGGCTCCTCCGTGTATGGGACGAGCGATGCGACTCATCTGAGCTTCTTCGACCTCGCCTTGCAGGGGGCTCTGCCCAACCTGCGCTGCCTGGCGCCCACGTGTCGCGAGGAATATCTCGCCATGCTGGATTGGGCTATCGACCAAGACTCTCGTCCCGTGGTCGTTCGCGTTCCCGGCAATGGCGTCGTTTCCAATCCCGACTTCGCGCTCGACCCTAAGGCCCCGGCCGAGTTTGCCCTCCCGCGCTATGACGTGGTACACGAGGGTTCCGACGTTGCGATTCTCGCGTTGGGCAGCTTTTTCAGCCTGGGTGAGAGCCTGTGCGACGCGCTTTCCGCTCCCGCTGACGGCGGGCCTGCGCTCGATGCGACCTTGGTGAACCCGCGCTTCGCCACCGAACTCGATGAGGAGACCCTCGACGATCTCGCCCGTTCCCACCGTGTGATCGTGACGCTCGAGGACGGTGTGCTCGAGGGTGGTTGGGGTGAGAAGGTCGCTCGCTACCTGGGCCCGGCCAATGTTCGGGTGCTGTGCTACGGCGTGCGCAAGGGCTTCCCGGATCGCTTCGATGCCGACGAGCTCCTTGCCGAGAACGGCATGACCCTCGAGGCGATCGCCGCCGATATCCGCGTCGCCTTTTCCTGACGCCGCATCGGGAGTGCGACGTTCCCAATTCCATCTAGCCCATCGATGGCGCCCGCGCTCCATAACGCGGGCGTCATCGCATACATGCTGCGGTTGCCGCGCAAGTGATACAAGTGTCGCGGTTGGGGCATAAGAATGCGTAAGTTCACGAATGCGTTGGACTGACTGAGCAAACACTGCGGTATACTAAAGTATTATCGCGTACAGGTGAAAGGAACCCTCATGAGCAAGACCATGCGTGAGTTCACGCTCGACCGTCGTCAGGTGCTGGGCGCCGCAGTTGCCGGCGCGGCTACGTTGGGCCTGGCAGCATGCGGCGAGCAGCCGGCCGCCCCGGCGCCCGCCGGGTCCTCCACGGGAGATGCCGCCGAGGATCAGGAGCCCGCGCTTCTCGACGCCGTCGCCTATGACAAGCTGATCGCCTCCGGCGCCGTCGCCGATGACGCGACCATCGCCTCCAGCGAGTGGGCCCAAAAGATCAAGGACGCCGGCACGATGCGCCTCGGTGTCGTCCAGACCTCCATGCTCTTCAGCCTGTTGAATGAGAAGGACGGCAAGCTGCGCGGTTTCGATGCCGGTCTTTCCCAGTTGCTCGTTCGCTACATCCTGGGCGACGAATCCAAGTTCGAGGCCACGCAGGTCACGTCCGACACGCGCGAGTCCGTCCTGCAAAACGACCAGGTCGACGCGGTGTTCGCCACGTATTCCATCACCGAGGACCGCAAGAAGCTCATCTCCTTTGCCGGTCCCTACTATGGCACGCAGCAGTCCATTCTCGTGCTCGCCGACAATGACGATATCGCCAGCGTCGACGATCTCGCGGGTAAGAACGTGGCCGCCCAGTCCGGTTCCACCGGCCCGAGCATCATGGAGGAGGTCTGCCCCGACGCCAAGCTTCAGGAGTTCAAGACCGACGAGGAGGCACGCAGTGCCCTCGCCCAGGGTCGCGTGGACGCCTATGTCATCGATCGCAACATGCTCTTCTCCGACATGATGAAGCAGCCTGGTAAATACAAGATGGCCGGCGAGCCTTTCGGCCCCGAGGACCTGTACGGCATCGGTCTCCCGCTCGACTCCGATGGCGTTGCGTTCGTGAACGCCTTCCTGGCCAAGGTCGAGGAGGACGGTACCTGGGAGGAGCTGTGGAAGCTCTGCATCGGCGATCGCGCCGAGATCGACGAGGTCCCGCAGCCTCCGGCGATCGGCGCGTAGGCTCGCGAGATGTGCGTGGCGTCGCTCGCATCGATAGTGGGTGACGCCGATTACGAGGATGTGCGGAGGCGCCCGCGCCTGCCTGCACGCGATGCGTGACGGGTGGGTCGGCGCCTCCGCGGCGTTGTAACTGACAGGGTCAAACGTGGGGAAGGGGTGTTCATGGGGCTGTCGGAGCTGATGGCGACCTATGGGCGCAATTATTGGGAGGCGCTGCTGTCCACCTGGGGGATGACGGCATTTTGCTTTGCGCTCGTGATGGCGCTCGCCGTCGTTGTGACCGTGATGCGTGTGTCCCCGTTCAAGCCGCTGCGCCTGCTGGGCGATGGCTACGTCCAGGTGTTCCGCAATATCCCGGGCGTTGCGCTGCTGATCATCATCGTATATGCGCTGCCGAGCTTGAAGCTGGTGTTGCCGTACCGCACGTGCGTGATCCTCACGGTGGTGCTCGTGGCCTCCGCCTTTGGTTCCGAGAACTTCATGACCGGCATCAACACCATCGGCGTGGGCCAGATCGAGGCCGCACGATCGCTGGGCCTTTCATTTGGGCAGATGCTCCGCCGGATCGTGATCCCCCAGGCCCTGCGCACCACGGTGCTGCCCATGACGAACCTGCTCATCGCCGTGCTGCTCACCACCTCGATCGGTTCGCAGGTCCCGCTCGACCCCCTTGAGCTCACCGGCGTGGTTTCCTATATCAACACGCGTGCGACCGGCGGCATCTTGGCCTTTGCCGTCTCGGCTGCCGGCTACGCGCTCACCGCGGTGGTCATCGCGTTCGTGGGCAATCGAATCGACCGGAAGGTGAGGATCGTCCGATGAGCGCCATGACTTCAACCTCCCGTCCCGTGAGTATCCGCGATGCCCTGTACGAGGCCCCCGGACCCAAGATTCGCGCGAAGATTCGCGTGGGCACGGCCATCACGGCCGTGTTGGTCGCTCTGCTTTTGGGATTTGTGGTGTATCAGTTTTGGGCGACCGGCCAGCTCAACCCGCGGTACTGGATGTTCTTCACGCAGTTGAGCACGTGGAGCTATCTGCTCGCGGGCTTGCGCGGTACCCTCACGGTGGCGCTTACCGCCGGCGGCATCGCGTTGGTTTTGGGTCTTGCCCTCATGCTCGGGCGCACGAGTGGCATCCGCGTGCTCGAGGCGGCCTGCCGTGTCGTGACCGATTTCTTCCGCGGTGTGCCGAGCCTGCTGTTGATTTACTTCTTCTTCCTGGTGGTGCCCCAGTACGGCATCAGGATGTCGTCGTTTTGGATGCTTACCTTACCGGTCGCGCTCGCGGCTTCGGGCGTGCTCGCCGAGGTGTTTCGCGCGGGTGTGAATGCCGTTCCCCGCGGCCAGACCGAGGCGGCGCTGGCGCTCGGCATGAGCCCGTTTCGCGTGAAGCTCAAGATCGTGCTGCCCCAGGCGATCAGGTACGTGATCCCCTCGCTCATCTCCCAGCTTGTGGTCGTGGTGAAAGACACCACGGTCGCATATGTGGTGAGTTATCCCGACATGTTGCAGAACGCCCGTGTGCTGATCACCAACTATGACGCCCTGGTGAGCACCTACCTGGTTGTGGCGGTGATTTACATCCTGTTGAACTACGCCATCAATCAGTTGTCGGTGTACGTGGCGCGCCGCAGCGGCACCCGCGTGGTGAGCCGCTACAGCACCAACCCCGCCTAACCCCCGAGCGTCCACTGCGGACGCATCGTTGATCAAGTCCTCGTGAGAACGGATTCGATATGTCCAATCAGTCAGAGAATTCCATGGTTCCCATCATCGAGCTTCGCCATGTGGACAAGCATTTCGGCGACTTGCACGTGCTCAAGGACGTGAGCCTTTCCGTGGGCAAGGGCGAGGTCGTCGTGGTGATCGGCCCCTCGGGCTCGGGCAAATCGACGCTGTGCCGCGCCATCAACCGTTTGGAGACCATCGATTCGGGCGAGATTCTCATCGAGGGCAAGCCCCTTCCCCAGGAGGGCCGCGAGCTCGCCGCCATGCGTGCGGAGCTCGGTATGGTGTTCCAGAGCTTCAACCTGTTCGCCCATATGAGCATCTTGCAAAACGTCACGCTCGGCCCCGTCGAGGTGCTCGGCCTGTCCAAGGCGGAGGCCGAGCAGCGGGCTATGGAGTTGCTCGACCGCGTGGGCGTGGCGTCTCAGGCGAACAAGGTGCCGGCTCAGCTGTCTGGCGGCCAGCAGCAGCGCGTCGCCATTGCCCGCTCGCTGGCCATGCACCCCAAGGCCATGCTCTTCGACGAGCCCACCTCCGCGCTTGACCCCGAGATGATCAACGAGGTGCTCGATGTCATGGTCGATCTCGCCCGTCAGGGCATGACCATGATCGTGGTGACGCATGAGATGAACTTCGCCCGCCGCGTGGCCGACCGCGTCGTGTTCATGGCTGACGGTGCGATTGTGGAGGAGGGGGCGCCCGACGCCTTTTTCGATCATCCGCAATCCCAGCGTGCCCGTGACTTCCTCGACTCCATCAAGGGACATTAGACCTATGACCGCAGCAGATGACAGACCGATAATTCTAATTGCACCGCGTCTGGAGCAGCCCAAGCCGTGCTTGCAGATGCCGGAGCGCCTGGCCCCCGAGGAGACGGGGTCCACGGTGTTTCTCAACGCGATTCTCGCCGCGGGCGGCTTGCCGCTCATCATGGCGCTCACCGAGGACGAGGATGTCATCGCGCGTTATGTTGAGATGGCCGATGGTGTGGCGATTCCCGGCGGGCAGGATGTGGATCCCGCCTTGTGGGGTGAGGAGGAGCCGTATGACGAGCGCCTGCTCTGCCACGAGCGCGACTCCTTCGAGCTCAAGCTCATCCGCGCGGCGCTGAAGGCGCACAAGCCCCTGTTCGCGACGTGTCGCGGTATGCAGATTCTGAACGTGGCGCTCGGCGGCACCTTGTGCATGGATGTGCCGAGCCTGCCTGTGCCGGAGGGCAAGGTCCACTGGCGTCATCTCCCGATCCTGCACGACCCCGCGCACCCGATCGCGGTCGAGGATGGCTCGCTGCTCGCCCGTATCCTCGATTGGCCGGGCGAAGTGCAGGTCAACTCGAGCCACCATTGCTGCGTCGACAGGCTCGGCGAGGGCGTGCGCCTCGTGGCCGTGGCTACCGACGGCGTTCCCGAGGCCATCGAGGTGGAGGACGAGCGCTTCTGCATGGGTGTGCAATGGCATCCCGAGTACACCTGGGAGTCCATACCCACCGACTTCAAGCTCTGGTGCGCTTTTGTGCGGGCGGCGCGTGGCGAGCGGTGAGTTGGGTCGCCGCTGGCGGAAAGATACGCTTGAGGGCATCCGGTCGACGCGCCAAGAAAGCTGGATGAGCCTTT
>ERZ833782.1623-NODE-1623-length-18388-cov-18.104293_pt1 | contig 18388 bp, 14 predicted proteins | sample MGYA00519577_ERZ833782 | MGnify/ENA primary metagenome ERZ833782 (study PRJEB31850, sample SAMEA3708745) | human gut metagenome | biome: human gut; feature: human-associated habitat; material: faeces | place: China | collected 2014 ...
TGGGAGTTAAGAGTCCGCTACGTGAGGCGAAACTGACAAAGGCAGAGATTAGAGAATATTCCAAAGAAATGGGGCTTCCGACCTGGGATAAACAGTCATTTGCCTGTCTGTCCTCCAGGTTTGTGTACGGTGAGACTATCAGTGAGGAAAAGCTTGGAATGGTTGAGAAAGCAGAGCAGCTTTTGCTTGACTATGGATTCCATCAGGTACGTGTCCGTATTCACGGTTTACTTGCAAGAATTGAGATCATGCCGGAGGAATTTCCGAAACTTCTGGAAAAAAATGTCCGAGAGGATATTGCAAAGAAATTTAAGGAGTATGGATTTACTTATGTGACCATGGATATTCTGGGATATCGTATGGGAAGTATGAACGAAACACTTGGCGAAAATGATAAAACGACTGCAGATAGCAGCCTTAAGGGTAAAAACGAATGACAGTAAAAGAGAGAATAGCAGCACTTCGTGCACGCATGAAAGAGACAGGAATTGATGCATATCTGATTCCTACAGATGATTTTCATGGTTCAGAATATGTAGGTGAATATTTCAAATGCAGAAAATATATCACAGGATTTACCGGTTCTGCAGGTACTGCGTTGATTATGCAGGATATGGCAGGGTTATGGACGGATGGACGTTATTTTATTCAGGCTGCAAATCAGCTGAAGGGAACAGGAATTACTTTATTTAAAATGGGTGAGCCGGAAGTTCCGACAGTTCATGAATTCCTGAAAAAAAATCTGACACAGGGAATGTGTCTGGGATTTGACGGACGTGTTGTAAACGGTACCTGGGGCGGCAGACTGGAAAAGATTGCAGCAGAAAAAAATGTGTCCATGCATGTGACAGAAGACCTGATCGATCTGATCTGGGAGGATCGTCCGGCATTGTCCAAACAGCCTTTATTTATTTTGGAGGAAAAATATTCCGGAAAGAGTACTGCGGATAAGATCGCAGATCTTAGGAAAGCTATGAAGGAGAACGGTGCAGATGTTCATATTCTGACATCTCTTTACGATATCGCATGGCTTTTAAATATCCGCGGCAACGATATTGATTATGTGCCGGTCGTATTATCCTATCTTGTGCTGAACGAGACAGAGTGTATCTGGTTTTTACAGGAGGAAGTAGTGGATGATAAGATCCGTGCTTACCTGGAGGAAAACCATATCACGACAAAGCCGTATGATGCGATCTACGATTATGTACCGGAGATTCCGGCAGACGCAGTCGTGCTGATGAACCGCGGGACGGTCAACTACCGTATCGTGAACAGTCTTGATAAAGCAATCAAAGTTGTGGATAAACCAAACCCGACGGAACTTATGAAAGCTGTAAAAAATAAGACAGAGGTAGACAACACCAGAGCTGCACATGTAAAAGACGGTGTTGCCTTTACCAAATTTATGTACTGGCTCAAGACCAATATCGGAAAGATCCCGATGACGGAGATCTCTGCTTCTGACTATCTTGAGGCGAGAAGAAGAGAGCAGGATAACTTTATTGAGTTAAGTTTCAACACGATCTGTGCTTACGGAGCCAATGCGGCGATGATGCATTATGCTGCAACACCGGAGTCAGACGCTGAGTTAAAACCGGAGGGATTTTTACTTGTGGATTCCGGCGGACATTACTTTGAGGGAACCACAGACATCACAAGAACCATGGCACTTGGCCCGATCACAGATGAGATGCGTCTGCACTTTACGACCGTCTGCCGTTCGAATATGAACCTTGCGCATGCGAAGTTTTTATATGGATGTACCGGTTTGAACCTGGATATTTTATCCCGCGGTCCACTCTGGGAGATGGGCATTGACTATAAATGCGGCACCGGACACGGCGTTGGTTATGTGTTAAATGTACATGAGGGACCGAACGGCTTCCGTTGGAGAGTCGTACCGGAGCGCCATGACAACGGTGTCTTAGAAGAGGGCATGATCACGACCGACGAGCCGGGCGTTTATTTAGAGGGTAAATACGGTATCCGTACCGAAAATGAGCTGGTATGCCATAAAGCTGAGAAAAATGAGTATGGACAGTTCATGGAGTTTGAGAATATCACCTATGCACCGATCGATCTCGATGCGATTGCCCCGGATCTGTTAAGTGCACGTGAGAAAAAGATGTTAAACGATTATCACAAGATGGTATATGATACCATTTCCCCGTATATGACAGCGGAGGAAAATGAGTGGCTGAAACGCTACACAAGAGCGATCTAAAGGACAAGAATGGAGAGAACAATGGGCGAAAAGCTGGTATTGATAGATGGACACAGTATTTTGAACAGGGCATTTTTCGGGATCCCGGATCTGACGAATTCGGAAGGACTGCACACGAATGCAGTCTATGGATTTTTGAATATTATGTTCAAGATTTTAGAGGAGGAGCAGCCGGATTATCTGACGGTTGCATTTGATGTGTCAGAACCGACTTTCCGCCATAAAATGTTCGCAGAATACAAAGGCACGAGAAAACCGATGGCACAGGAACTGCGGGAACAGGTTCCGCTCATGAAAGAGATGTTAAAAGCGATGGGAGTTACCACGATCGAAAAAGGCGGTTATGAGGCGGATGATCTGCTTGGAACCATTGCAAAACAGAGTGAACAAAAAGGGCTGACAGTTTCAGTGGTATCCGGTGACCGTGACCTCTTACAGCTTGCAACGGATCATATTAAGATCCGTATCCCGAAAACAAAGCGCACAGGCACGGAGATCGAGGATTACAATGCCGCTGAGGTACAGGAAAAATATCAGGTGACGCCAATTGAGTTTATCGATGTCAAGGCGCTGATGGGGGATACGGCAGACAATATTCCGGGAGTACCGGGAATCGGTGAAAAGACGGCAACAGCAATCATTGCACAGTATGGAAGTGTTGAAAATGCCTATGCACATGTGGACGAATTAAAGCCACCCCGTGCAAGCAAAAATTTAAAAGAGTATTATGACCTGGCACAGATGAGTAAGACGCTTGCGACGATCGAGATCCATGCGGACATTGATTATGATCTTTCCGGTGCAAAACTTAATGGTATTTCCAGCCTGTACACGGAGGAGGCATACCTGCTCTGCAAACGGTTAGAGTTTAAAAATCTTTTGAATCGTTTTGCGGTGGAAACTCCAAAAAATCAGGCGGCAGAACATTTTAAACTTGTGGAAGACCGTAAGGAGGCAGAGAAAGTATTTGCAAAGCTTCGTGGCAGAAACTGTGGTTTTTATATTGTTCCCGGAAGCAAAAAGAAAGACAGCCACGAGGAAGAGGACGGGCAGATGAATCTGTTTGCGGCAGGAGATATGCCGGGGGCAGACAGTGAACCGTCCGGCATCGTAGAAAGTGCAGAAAATGATGCAGTGGAGTGCTGCCTTGGAGCTGCCATTTCAACTGGAGAGGAAGAAACCTTTTTCATAAAAGCAGGGGAAAATCTTCCGGCAAAGCAGATTCTTTCCATGTTTACCGCAAGTGAGGCTGCGTCCTATGCGACACTGGATTTAAAACCGCAGCTTGCGGCGCTTGGCTTACTGGAGCGACAGGTAAACGGCAATATTGGCCTGTCGAATCTTTTTGACGGTGTGCTTGCAGCATATCTTCTGAATCCGCTGAAAAATGAGTATCCATATGAGGATATTGCAAAAGACTATATGGGACAGATGATACCGTCAAAGGCAGATCTTCTTGGAAAACTGACCATAGAGCAGGCAATGAAAGATGCACCGGAAGCATTTTTAAATTATGTATGCTATATGGCATATGTGGCACAGGCATCGAAAAAGACGCTGGAGACAGACTTAAAGGAAGAGGGCATGGATCATCTGTTTACGGAAATCGAGATGCCGCTCGTATTTACTCTTGCCGATATGGAAAATGAGGGTATCATTGCGTGCAGGGAGGCGCTCACGGAGTATGGGGACAAACTTGCAGTGCGTATCGCTGAACTGGAAAAGCAGATCTATGAGGAAGCGGGAGAAGAGTTTAATATCAATTCTCCAAAACAGCTCGGAGTGATCTTATTTGAAAAATTGTCCATGCCGTATGGAAAGAAAACAAAGACCGGTTATTCCACGGCGGCGGATGTGTTAGACCGCCTTGCACCGGAATATCCGATCGTTTCTGATATTTTAGAGTATCGTCAGCTTACCAAGTTAAAGTCCACTTATGCGGACGGATTGGTAAACTATATCGCTAAAGATGGCAGGATCCACACCAGTTTTAATCAGACGATCACAGCTACCGGGCGTTTAAGCAGCACGGAGCCAAACCTGCAGAATATCCCGATGAGGATCGAACTTGGCAGACTGATCCGCAAGGCATTTGTGCCAAAAGAGGGATTTGAGTTTATGGATGCCGATTATTCCCAGATTGAGCTTCGTGTTTTAGCACATATGTCCGGGGATGAAAAGCTGATCGAGGCATACCGGGAAGCACAGGATATCCACAGGATCACGGCGTCCCAGGTATTTCACATCCCGTTTGACGAGGTGACGGATCTGCAGCGGCGCAATGCCAAGGCAGTCAATTTCGGGATTGTATATGGAATCAGTTCGTTTGGACTGAGCCAGGATCTAAGCATCAGCAAAAAAGAAGCTGCAGAGTATATTGAACGGTACTTTGAAACTTATCCAAAGATCAAGACGTTTTTAGATGGGCTTGTGGCAGAGGCAAAAGAAAAAGGCTATGTAACGACGATGTTTGGAAGAAGACGTCCGGTACCGGAACTTTCAAGCAGCAATTTTATGCAGCGTTCCTTTGGAGAACGTGTTGCCATGAACTCACCGATTCAGGGAACTGCGGCAGATATCATCAAGATCGCAATGATACGCGTGCATGACAGACTGTTAAAAGAAAATCTAAAGTCACGCCTGATCTTAACCGTGCATGATGAGCTTTTAGTGGAGACGGCGATCGAAGAAGAGGATGCGGTTCGAAAGATTCTCGAGGAAGAGATGCATGGAGCGGCAGATCTTGCGGTCACACTTGAAATTGATGCACATGTCGGCAAAAATTGGTATGAGGCAAAATAAAGATCTGTCATCATTTATGAGGGATGATGCGTTGGACTGCATATGTCCGGATGGTACGAGAGAAAAAATGGATGCGGGGAGCATGGAACGGATGAAATTTATCGGAATTACCGGCGGCGTCGGTGCGGGAAAATCAGAAATACTTCATTATCTTGAAACAAAAGATGGTGTAAAAGTCATGTTGGCGGATGAAATCGCGCATGAGCTGATGCTGCCCGGGACAGAATGTTATCAGAAATTAAAAGACATGTTTTCGGATGAGGATATCTGGAATGAAGATGGTTCGTTTGACCGGAAAAAGTTAGCAACAGTCATCTTTTCAGATGAAAAAAAACGGGATACATTAAACGGAATCGTACATCCGGCAGTCAAAAAATATATCAGAACTGTTGCGGATACAGAGCGGGAAAATGGAGTGCTGAAAATCCTGGTTTTAGAGGCAGCATTGCTGATTGAAGAACATTATGATGAAATTTGTGACGAACTTTGGTATATTTATACCAGAGAGGATATAAGAAAAGAACGCCTTATGAGATCGCGCGGATATTCCCCGGAGAAAGTACAGCAGATTTTTGACAGTCAGTTACAGGAAGCGGTTTACCGGAAACACTGTAAAGTGGTGATCGATAATAATGGAACGGTGGAAGATGCCATAAGGCAGATTGATTTGGCAATCACAAATATGGAAAATGAGTAGGAGATACTGCAGATGAGCGACGGAAAAGACATGGAACAGCCATTGGTGTTCGGACTTGATATTGGAACGAGAAATGTGGTAGGAACGGTAGGTTACCGTACCGAAGATCAGTTTATCGTTACTGCTCAGTATATCATGCAGCATGATACGAGAGCAATGTTAGATGGACAGATCCACGATATCGGGCGTGTATCAGGGACGATAAGAAAAGTAAAAGAACAGCTGGAAAAACAGATCGGAAAAACGCTGACGGAGGTATGTATCGCTGCCGCAGGCCGTGTGCTTAAGACAGTTACAACGAGTATCAGTTACGATTATCCGGAGGAGAGCGTAGTTACCGGGGAAGACATTCATACACTGGATCTGCTTGGAATTGAGAAAGCGCAGAAAATTTTACAGGAAATGAATGATACCAACTACAAGTTCTACTGTGTTGGATATTCCGTGGTCAAATACTTCTTAAATGATGAACCGTTTTCAAACATTGAATCCCACAAAGCGGACCGTATCGGCGAAGACATCATTGTAACGTTTCTGCCGGAGGATGTAGTGGATGGACTTTATGCAGCCGTAAATCAGGCCGGGCTTGAAGTGGCGAATCTGACATTGGAGCCTATTGCGGCGATCAACGTCGCAATTCCGGAAAGTTATCGTCTGCTGAATATCGCTTTAGTCGATATCGGAGCGGGAACATCCGATATTTCCATTACCAAAGACGGAAGCATCATTGCATATGGTATGATCCCTCTTGCGGGAGATGAGCTGACCGAACTGATCGTACAGAATTATCTGGTTGATTTTAAAACGGCTGAATATATCAAGCTGCAGAGTACAACAGAAGAGGAGATCACTTATAAAGATATCATGCTGATCGAGCATAAGATTCCGGCAAAAGAAGTGTGGGAGCTGACTGCGCCGGTAGTGGATGAGATGACGACTGCGGTAGCTGCGAAAATCAAAGAATTGAATGGCGACCAGACTGTCAGCGCAGCATTTATCGTTGGCGGTGGCGGTAAGATCCATGGTTATACGAAAATGCTTGCAGAGAAATTAGATCTTCCGGACGTACGAGTGGCACTGCGTGGTGAAGAAGTACTGCAGGAAGTGGTATTTGAACAGCAGGATATCAAGAAGGATCCATTGCTTGTTACACCGATTGGAATCTGTCTGAATTATTATGAACAGAGAAACGGATTTATTATGGTGCGTTTCAATGGAGAGCGCCTCAAATTATATGATAATGATGGATTAACGATCGTGGATGCCGCATTGCAGGCAGGTTTTCCGAATGAGGATCTTTTCCCGAAACGTGGACCGGAACTTACATTTTTTGTAAATGGAGCAAAACGTATCATTCGTGGAGAGCAGGGAGAGTCAGCAGCAGTTTATATGAATGACAGACCAACAAATCTCAATGCGGCATTAGAGCCGAATTGTGAGATTATCATTGAGCCATCTACGGCTGGCAAGCCGGCAACCTGCACATTAGATCAGTTAGAGGAATATACGACAGATTCCGTAGCCTTTGTGGTTAATGGAAATATTATAAGATGCCCGAAATTCTTAGAGGTCAACGGTAAATTAGAGTTTCCTTCCTACCAGATCCAGGAGGGAGACCAGGTAGAAACAAGAAGCTTTTACACAGTAGGCCAGCTTGCAGAATTTATGGATGTGGAAGTGAATGTGGAGCATGTGATTCTGGTAAACAACCGTCGTGCAACGCTCGACTCACTGATCTATGAAAACTTTACAATCGAGTGGACAGTGCGTTCCTATGGCAAACCGTCCTTTCAGCCGGTAGAGCAGGAAGAAGTTCAAACACCGACTGTCGGGGAATATAAGGAAGAAGAGATACCGGATATTGTGGACACGGAAATGAGCGCAGAGGCAGATGGCGCAGAAGTTCAGAATCCTGAAGTACACAATGCTGTGACTGCGGAGGATACAGACGATGCCGGCAATGCGGGCGCAAAAGAAAAGGATTCTGCAGTTACAGATGATGCCGCTACGGTAGAGGAGAGCAAAACGATTACAGACAGTACAGCAGGCGTTAATGGATCTGTTGCAGGAGAGAATGCAGCAGGCATGGATGAAACAGATGTAACAGATGTAACAGATGTAACAGAGGAGAATGCTGACGGCATGGCTGAAGCAGTGAAAAAAGTTACAGCAGAAGAAAACAGTTCGCCAGCTGCAGAGGAAGACGGCAGCATGGTTCTGGTATACATCAACGGCCAGCCGGTAAAACTTACCGGAAAACCACAGTATATATTTGTAGATATTTTTGATTTCTACGAATTTGATCTTACTGCCTCAAATGGCAGAGCAATCATTACCAATTTAAATGGTGAGAATGCATCGTATTCTGCAGTCTTAAAGACCGGAGATACAATCGAACTTAGATGGAAAGAGAATTAAAAAAATGGAATTATGCAGCATAGCAAGCGGCAGCAGTGGAAACTGTATCTGTGTGGGATCAGATGAAAATCATGTACTCATCGATGCGGGGATCAGTGGAAAACGAATTGAAAACGGACTCAATTCGATCGATTTGAAAACAGAAGAGATGCAGGGGGTTCTTGTAACTCATGAACACATCGATCATATTTCTGGACTTGGCGTGATCGCCAGGCGTTACGGACTTCCGATTTATGCCACGCAGGGTACGATAGATGCTATTTTAAATACAAAGTCAGTCGGCAAAATAGAGGAATCTTTATTTCATGCGATCACGCCGGATCAGCCTTTTGAAATCGGGGATCTTTTGATTGAACCGATTTCAATCTCACATGATGCGGCAGATCCGGTGGCCTATAAGATAAAAAATGAGGAGAAAACGGCGGCGGTAGTGACGGATCTTGGCACATATGATGAAAACATGATTGATAAAATAAAAAATCTGGATGTGCTTTTACTGGAAGCAAATCATGATGTACATATGCTGCAGGTTGGAAGTTATCCGTATCCGTTAAAACAGAGAATTCTTGGGAAAAAAGGACATCTCTCTAACGAACTGTCCGGTCAGCTTTTGGGAGAAGTGCTCCATGACCATTTCAATACGGTTATTTTAGGGCATCTCAGTAAGGAAAATAATTATGCAGAACTTGCATATGAGACTGTCCGGTTAGAGGTGACGATGGGAGAAAATCCATATAAAGGCGATGATTTCCCAATGTATGTGGCAAAGCGGGACGCGCCGTCGGAGAGAATCATTTTTTAGTTTATGATAATAGAATGTTCGCGAAACACGTATTCTATTATATATGACAATATTTTTTTACAGAGTGTGGCCGCTTATGAAGCTTAGTAGAAAAAGTTATAAATGTGCATCTATTTAACAGTGGAAATTATAAAACATGTATGATATGATGATTGATAATAGATTTGCGCTGATTTAGTAAAGCAGAAAAGTGAGGAGAGCAGAGATGGAGAACACAGCAGACAAGACAATTATTACAGTAGTGGGTAAAGATACGGTTGGTATCATTGCAAAAGTATGTACTTATCTTTCCGAAAATGGCGTCAATGTACTTGATATTTCACAGACAATCGTTTCCGGATATTTCAATATGATGATGATCGTTGACATGAATAAATCAACCAGATCATTTGTGGATTGTCAGAAAGATCTCGATGAGATCGGTGCACAGATTGGTGTATCCATCAAGTGCCAGAAAGCTGAGATTTTTGAAAAAATGCATCGTATTTAGAGAGGAAAGCGGCAATGATTAATATATTTGAAGTAAAAGAGACCAACAACATGGTGGAACATGAAAACCTTGATGTCCGCACCATTACGATCGGTATCAGCCTGCTTTCATGCATTGATTCCGATTTGAAAAAATTAAATGAGAACATTTATAACCGTATCACATCAGTTGCCAAAGATCTTGCAAAAGTTGCAGGGGAGATCGAAGCTGAATACGGTATCCCAATTGTCAACAAACGTATTTCCGTTACTCCGATTGCACTGATCGGTGGTGCAGCCTGCAAGACACCGGAAGATTTTGCAACGATCGCAGATACAATGGACCGTGCTGCAGAAGCAATCGGTGCAGATCTGATCGGCGGTTATTCCGCACTGGTATCAAAAGGCATGACAAAAGCAGATGAGATGCTGATCCGTTCTATCCCGATAGCACTTTGCCGGACGAACCGTGTCTGCAGTTCCGTAAACCTTGCGTCCACAAAGACCGGTATCAATATGGATGCGGTGCGTCTGATGGGAGAGATTTTGTTGGAGGTTGCAGAGCGCTCAAAAGACCGTGATTCTGTGGATTGTATGAAGCTGGTTGTATTCTGCAACGCACCGGATGACAACCCGTTTATGGCAGGAGCTTTCCACGGCGTGACAGAGGCTGATGCAGTGATCAACGTCGGAGTCAGCGGACCGGGTGTTGTAAAGACAGCACTTGAGAAAGTGCGTGGCGAGAATTTTGAGGTACTCTGCGAGACCATCAAAAAGACCGCATTTAAGGTAACAAGAGTCGGACAGTTAGTCGCACAGGAGGCATCCAGACGTCTTTCAATTCCGTTTGGTATCATTGACCTTTCCCTTGCTCCGACTCCGGCCATCGGTGATTCCGTCGCAGATATTCTCTGCGAGATCGGTCTGGAATATGCAGGTGCACCGGGAACAACTGCAGCACTTGCCATGTTAAATGATCAGGTCAAAAAGGGCGGCGTTATGGCATCTTCCTATGTCGGCGGCTTAAGCGGCGCTTTCATTCCGGTCAGTGAGGATCAGGGAATGATCGATTCCGTACAGGCTGGTGCTATCACATTGGAAAAATTAGAGGCAATGACCTGTGTCTGCTCTGTAGGACTTGATATGATCGCAATTCCGGGAGATACCAAGGCAACCACGATCTCCGGTATGATCGCAGACGAGATGGCACTTGGTATGGTAAACCAGAAGACAACAGCTGCACGTCTGATCCCGGTAATTGGAAAAGGCGTTGGCGATACCGTAGAGTTTGGTGGTCTGTTCGGTTATGCGCCGATCATGCCGGTCAACAAATATTCCTGTGATGATTTTATTAACCGTACCGGAAGAATCCCGGCACCGATCCACAGCTTTAAAAACTAACTGCGCGGATCACTGGCAAACATGAAAGTGATTTTAATAAAAAATGCAGTGGAAACACTAGGATATTTTTCAGAACAGTTAGCAGAAACGTTTCAGGAGATGGGGCATGACACCTATTTTGTGGATTACGATGATCTGGTAAATACGGTAGATGGCATCAGCCGGTTTGCCGTGCCAGAGAAAACGGTACTGTGTACGTTTAATTTTATCGGACTTTCCGGGGAAGAGGTCTTTATCGAAGAGAACGGGCGTTATATCTGGGAAAACCAAGGTATCGCGTGCATCAATATCCTGGTGGATCATCCACTGTATTATCATTCAAAACTGGCAAAGCCTCCGGTGCCGGAAATGCGTGTTTTTTGTATTGACAGAGAACATGTGGCATACATGAAGCGCTTTTACCCGGCATTGCCGGTGGAGTTTCTGCCGCTGGCGGGAAACTGTATCTTAGAGCGGGAAGTACCTTCCCCAATAGAAGGCTGCCATGGGCAAAAACAGAAACATAAAAATATACCGTATCAGAAACGGAAATACGACATTGTATTTACCGGAAACTATACACCGGTGGAACACCTTTACCGGGAAATCGACAGGCAGGGTGCGGAATATCGGACATTTTATTATGAGATTCTGGAGGATATGAAAGCACATCCGGCGGTGTCCATCGACCGGATGTTAGAGGCACATATCAGAAAAGAACTGGGTGCAGTGCCGGATGAGGAGCTTCGCGCGGCGATCGCAGGAATGGTGTTCATCGATATCTGTATGCGGAGTTATTTCCGCGGGGAGATCATAAAATGTCTTGCGGAGCATAAAATCCCGGTACATGTGTTTGGCGCCAACTGGGAGAAATTAGACTGTAGCAGCCATGACTACATTATAAAAAACGGCAGGGAAGTGGATTCTGTGACCTGCGCGGAGGCAATCGCAGATGCAAGGATTTCTTTGAATGTCATGCCATGGTTTAAAGATGGAACGCACGACCGCGTATTTACGGCGATGCTGCAGCATACACTTTCGCTGACCGATGACAGCAGATATCTTCGGGAGAACTTTACGGATAAAAAAGAACTGGTTTTCTATTCGCTGGAGAAGCGTGAAGAACTGCCTGAACTGGTGAAAAAGCTTTTGGAAAAACCGGAGAAATGTATGGAAATCGCAGAGCGGGGATATGAGAGTGCTGTGCAGGAACATACATGGAAACAGAGGGCAGAAGCAATTTTGATGGATTTGGTAAAATGACCGCTTAACTTGTAATATGTACTCCTTTCACTGGAAGTCCAGTACAAGGTGGTTATATTAGGTTTGGGCGGTTATTTTTATAAATAAATATATTAACAAAACTTATAAAATTAAGTAAATAAATTCATGACGCTAATAATTGTAAAAACAGGATCAAAATGATAAGATAAAGAAAAACAGCAAACCGCACACATGAAGGAGGAAATCATGGAGAAAATGTCATTAAAAAATGAACTTTCAGGCAATTCCTATCCTGGAAGAGGAATCATTATCGGAAAATCTGCAGACGGAAAACATGCCATCACTGCTTATTTTATTATGGGCAGAAGTGAGAACAGCAGAAACCGTGTTTTTGTTGAGGATGGAGAGGGAATCCGCACGCAGGCTTTTGATCCTTCCAAACTGACAGATCCGAGCCTGATTATCTATGCACCTGTCCGTGTGCTTGGCAATAAAACGATCGTGACAAACGGAGACCAGACTGACACAATTTACGAACTGATGGATAAACAGCAGACTTTTGAGCAGGCGCTGCGCACAAGAGAATTTGAGCCGGACGCTCCAAACTATACACCGAGAATCTCAGGTATTATGCACATTGAAAACGGAAAATTCAACTACGCAATGTCTATTTTAAAGAGTAACAACGGGGATCCGTCCTCCTGTAACCGTTATACATTTGCCTATGAGAATCCGAAAGCAGGTGAGGCTCATTTTATCCATACTTATATGGGAGATGGCAATCCGCTGCCAAGTTTTGAGGGAGAGCCGGCACCGGTTGCAATCGAGGGCGACATTGATGCGTTCACCTCATTTGTATGGGAAAACTTAAATGAGGACAACAAAGTTTCTTTATTTGTCCGTTATATTGATATTGCGACCGGAGCTTACGAGAGCAGAATCGTCAATAAAAATAAATAATAGGCATCAGGCTTGCAAGATGCGGCAAAGAAGCATGAATTTCACAGATCAATGAGAAATTTAAAGGAGAAATTATGAAAGAATTAGAATTAAAATATGGCTGTAACCCAAATCAGAAACCATCCAGAATCTATATGGAAAACGGCGAACTGCCGATCCAGGTATTGAACGGAAAACCGGGTTATATCAATTTTCTGGATGCATTTAACGGCTGGCAGCTGGTCAGTGAGTTAAAAAAGGCAACCGGACTTCCGGCAGCCACATCTTTTAAGCATGTATCACCGGCTGGTGCAGCAGTAGGACTTCCACTCAGCGCTGTGGAGCGTAAGATTTACTGGGTTGACGATATGGATATGGAGTTTACACCGCTTGCAAATGCATATGCGAGAGCAAGAGGCGCAGACCGTATGTCATCTTTTGGTGATTTTATTTCTTTATCTGATGTCTGTGATAAGGCAACTGCAATGATCATCAAGAGAGAAGTTTCCGATGGTGTCATCGCGCCGGGCTACACAGATGAGGCATTAGAGATCTTAAAAGCAAAGAAAAAAGGCAATTATAACGTGATCCAGATCGATCCAAATTATGTGCCGGCACCAATTGAACACAAAGAAGTATTCGGTATCACTTTTGAGCAGGGAAGAAATGAATTAGTGATCGATGATCATTTCTTTGACAATGTGGTAACTGAGAATAAAGAAATTCCGGATGCTGCAAAAAGAGATCTTGCAATCGCAATGATTACTTTAAAATACACACAGTCCAATTCTGTATGTTATGTCAAAGACGGACAGGCAATCGGTATCGGTGCTGGACAGCAGTCCCGTATCCACTGTACCAGACTTGCAGGCCAGAAGGCAGATAACTGGTGGCTGCGCCAGTCCCCGAAAGTGTTAGGACTGCAGTTCCTCGACAAGATCGGACGTGCTGACAGGGACAATGCGATCGACCTCTATATTGGTGAGGATTACATGGATGTCTTAGCTGACGGTGCATGGGAAAACATCTTTAAGGTAAAACCGGAGGTCTTTACCGCAGAGGAAAAACGTGCATGGTTAGATAAAAACACAAATGTGGCGCTTGGATCTGATGCATTCTTCCCATTTGGGGATAATATCGAGCGTGCACATAGAAGTGGTGTGGCATATGTGGCACAGCCGGGTGGTTCCATCCGTGATGACAATGTTATCGAAACCTGTAACAAATACAATATGGCAATGGCATTTACCGGAATCCGTCTGTTCCATCATTGATCAGACACGGATGATTTCTTTGCTGCATTCAGGACAGGAAAAACGATTTTTCGTTTTTCCTGTTTTTTGCTGTTCGTAGAGCTCAGAAGAAAAAATATCCTGTTTCAGCATCTGGTTTGCAGTTCCGTCAAGTGTGCGAAGGGCAAAGGAAAGTTTGGAAATGACGGGTACTTTTGCAGATTTTTTTAAGGCGGAGAGCAGGGCGGAAGCATCTTTGCGGAAACCGAGGATTCGCAGGTAAGGGATGTAATCAGTCTCCTTATATTGCTTCACATCCGTCTGGGTCATCTGAAGGATCAGATGCAGAAGGATCCGGTTCATGCGTGTGTAGGTGATATCGCGGCTCTTGTTTTGTGCACAAAACTGTGTGAAAGAGGAAAAATGATATCTGTTCTTTATTATGCGGTTTGCAATCTCCGGTGTCATATCATAGATATTTTCTAATTCCTTTTTGCTGCACGATAAGACCCGGTAGCCAAGAATGGAGGAAAAGTCATCAGCATCCATAAGTCTGCCGGATGTGATCTCCTTTTGAAAAAGTGCAAAAGCCGGTTCCGGCATCGAAGATGCAATTTCCGAAAGATGTGGCCGGCTGGAATGAATACTCTGTGAACCGTAATCTGCAGATGAAAAATGGAAAGTATGATCATCCGATGGTGTAACATTAGAAACTGCCGCGCGGATGGCAGAGGCAGAAGCTGTCGGTGTGTTGATCGTGGTATCATGATATCCGCTCCCCGCCCGCGGGATCAGGATTGGAGTCATGGCAGAATTACGCCGTTTCAGTGCCTTTAAATATTCGACCGCGAGGATGTTATTCGGAGTATCTAATATGGAAATGAGGAAATTCATTCCGGTGTTCTTAAAATAATCAGAAAGCGCAGCAGCTCTTGCAGCCGGAAATGCCAGTCCCTTTTTTAAATAAGAAGAAAGCGCAGATCTGTAAATGTCCGGTTCTTCTGCAAGAACACCGGCAATGCTCTTAAGCAGGGGGAGCTGGTCGGATTCTGCTCCAAAGCATATCCCGTCGATACAGCCCATTTTATCAAACAGGGTAACACCTGCCATGGCAAAATCCTCCGCGGAGGAGACTGCCCAGACAGCCGGGAGTTCGATGACAAGATCCGCACCACATAAAAGCGCCATTTCTGCCCTGCAATATTTATCGATGATGGCAGGGGCTCCTCTCTGGACAAAGTCACCGCTCATGGCGATGACGACAAAATCAGCATTTGTTTTTCGTTTTAACTCTGCAATCTGGTAGGCATGTCCGTTGTGGAAAGGGTTGTATTCTGCAATGATTCCGATTGTTTTCATAAGATACTCCATTTCTGACCATTTTTTGAAAATCCTGATTCCATCTGTATCTCAGGTTTGGGCGTAAGCACAGATTCTGCGTGTAACAGCATGATTACAGACTACCATACACAGATTTTTTTCGCAAATGTGAATGTCTGGGATTTGTTAAAAAAATAACGTTAAAATTCTGTCAACCTGTTTTTCATTTTGTACAAAAAATCTCACTTTAAACACCTTGTGCGAACAGAGTTAGAGGCGTATACTAGAGTTATATGCGGTTCGTATCGGTCGGACTGCCCATTTATCATTTATATAAGAAAAGAAAACTGCCATTCGAAAGCAGGCAGGGCATGGGAGGAAAATATGAACGTTTTAGTAGTAAACTGCGGAAGTTCTTCACTGAAATATCAGCTCATCGATTCTGACAGTGAAGCAGTATTAGCAAAAGGACTTTGCGAGAGAATCGGTATTGACGGAAGACTGGTATACCAGAAGACCGGATTAGACAAAGAGATCACAGAAGCAGCAATGCCGACGCACAAACAGGCAATCCAGATGGTACTTGATGCACTGGTAAATGAGAAAACAGGTGCAATCAAGAGTCTTTCCGAGATCGATGCAGTTGGTCACCGTGTTGTACATGGTGGAGAGAAGTTTGCTTCTTCTACCGTTTTAACACCGGAAGTATTAAAAGCAATCGAAGAGTGCAATGACCTTGCACCACTTCACAACCCGGCAAACCTGATCGGTATCGATGCATGTAAAGAACTGATGCCAGACGTACCGATGGTAGGTGTATTTGATACAGCATTCCATCAGACAATGCCAAAGAAAGCATTCCTTTATGGTCTTCCATACGAATACTATGAAAAGTACAAAGTAAGAAGATATGGCTTCCATGGAACCAGCCACAGTTTTGTATCAAAACGTACTGCTGAATTCCTTGGAATGGATCTGAAAAATTCTAAGATCATTGTGGCTCATCTTGGAAATGGTGCTTCTATCAGTGCCGTATTAAATGGTGAGTGTGTAGATACATCCATGGGTCTTACACCTTTAGAGGGACTTGTTATGGGAACACGTTCCGGCGATATTGATCCGGCAATCATGGAGTTCATTGCAAAGAAAGAGAACTTAGATATCGAAGGTGTCATGAATGTTTTGAATAAAAAGTCAGGTGTACAGGGATTATCAAAATTATCAAGTGATTTCCGTGATCTTGAGGCTGCAGCCAATGAAGGAAATGAGCTTGCAATCGGTGCTATCGACGTATTCTGCTACCGTGTTGCAAAATATATCGGTGCATATGTGGCAGCAATGAATGGTGTGGATGCGATTGCATTTACTGCAGGTATCGGAGAAAATACAACGATCGTCAGAGCAAAGGTACTTGAGTATCTTGGATATCTTGGAATTACAGTAGATGCACAGGCAAACGAAGTACACGGAGAGGAAAAAGTGATCTCAACAGCAGATTCCAAAGTAAAAGTCTGTGTGATCCCGACCAACGAGGAGCTTGCAATCGCAAGAGAGACGGTTGCACTTGTAAAATAGGCAAAACAGCGGGTCTTTGAGGTTCATAGACGATGAAAAATAAAAAAACAGGGTTGTCAAGAAAAAATACTTGACAAACCTGTTTTCACTATGTATAATCATTTAGGTGTGAAAAGCCTAGATAAAAGGTTTGATTCACAAAAAAAGATATAGGAGAATGCCGTGATTATAGATATTTCAGACATTTTATCTTGTGAAAACAAGGAAGAAACAAAGCAGGTTCAGATTGAACTTACGTCTTTTATATCAAAGTTAGGGGAATTTCCTATTATCAGTGCAGCACCGATAGAACTGCGTATCGCAAACCGGGAGAACAAGCGGCTGCTTATCCAGGGTGATGTTGATCTGCGAGTGTCGATTCCGTGCAGCCGTTGTCTGGAGGAAGTTCCGACAGATATCCACTTTTCGATTGACAAGGATATCAAATTAGAAGATTCTGTTGTTCATGACGAAGATGTGGAAGATAATGACTACCTGATTGGATTTAATCTGGATATAGATAGACTTATCTATGGAGAGATTTTGGTGAACTGGCCGATGAAAGTTCTGTGCAGGGATGATTGCAAAGGAATTTGCAAGGTGTGCGGAATGAACCTGAACAAAGGGGAATGCAACTGCCAGAGAACAGAACTGGATCCAAGAATGGCAGCAATCCAAGATGTCTTTAACAAATTTAAGGAGGTGTGAGAATATGTCAATTTGTCCAAAGAATAAATCTTCCAAAGGAAGAAGAGATAAAAGAAGAGCAAACTGGAAAATGACTGCTCCGGCATTAGTAAAATGCAGCAAATGTGGAGAGTTAATGATGCCTCATAGAGTATGTAAAAACTGTGGCTCTTACAACAAAAAAGAAATCATCCCTCAGGACTAATCCTTACGGGAAACAGAAAGATCAAGAGTGGAACGATGAGTTTCCTCTTGGTCTTTTTTGTTTCCGCTGAAAAAGTTATAATAATTTCACAAATTACCGGTTGCATAATCGGAGTGAACAGAATAAAATGGTAGAATGATGTTTTAGCAAAGGAGTAGGGCAATGGGAGATATTTTTAATTTGGACAACAAGTTTTTTCAGACACTTGGAAAGGGCGTCGACTGTGTATGCTTAAGCCTGCTGTGGATGATCTGCTGTATACCGCTTGCGTTCGGCATTTATGTGGCATATGTATCAAAAGCGATCATATTAGCACTTCCATGTATCATACTGGCTGTTCCGGCTGGAATTGCGACAACAGCACTTTATTATGCAGTTAACAAGGTGATCCGTCACAGCAGAGGATACCTGTGGAGTTCTTTCTGGCATTCTT